>BNJU01000391.1_pt1 | contig 172376 bp, 203 predicted proteins | sample 8539281 | NCBI WGS metagenome assembly BNJU01 (sample SAMD00202456, study PRJDB9452) | human saliva metagenome | isolation source: human saliva | place: Japan
GAAGAATCTGTTGCGCGACCTGAAACGCTACACTACTAGATTTTCTGGAGATAACTATTGGGAACAGAGGCAGGGAGAGATTATCTTTCCCTTTTAGTTGTTGGATTTATCAATGATTTTGGTAGCTGGTGGGAAACTAAATTTGCAGATAAAAATTTCAAAAAGCGTTGACAAGGGAGTGGAGGGTGATATACTAGTATAGTTGTCGCTTGAGAGAGCGATGAAAGACTACTTGAAAACTGAACAAGACGAACCAATGTGCAGGGGCGCTACAACATGTGTTGTGTACTGAACAAAGAAAAACAATAAATCTGTCAGTGACAGAAATGGTGAGAACTCAAACTTTTAATGAGAGTTTGATCCCGGCTCAGGTCGAACGCTGGCGGCGTGCCTAATACATGCAAGATAGGAACGCTGAAGGAGGAGCTTGCTCTTCTGGATGAGTTGCGAACGGGTGAGTAACGCGTGCTAAACCTGCCTGGTAGCGGGGAGTACTGTGGAGAGCGATAGCTATTACTGCAGCGTGACTATTGCATGATAGTCAATTGAAAGGTGCAAATGCACCACTGCAGATGGACCTGCGTTGTATTAGCTAGTTGGTGGGGTAACGGCTCACAGGCGACGATCATAGCGTACCCTGAGAAGGTGATCACGCCACTGGGAGACGCGGCCCAGACTCCTACGGGAGGCGGAGTAGGGAATCTTCATGTGGACGGAAGTCTGACGAGCAACGCCACGCGTGAGTGAAAAGAGGTTTTCCGGATCGTAAAAGCTCTGTTACAGAAAGATGAGAGGTGGAAAGTTCACACTCGTGACGGTCATCTTACGAAAGGACGGCTAACTTCTGCCAGCAGCCGCGGTAATACGTGAGTCCCGAGCGTGTCGGATTTATTGGGCGTAAAAGCGAGCGCAGGCGGTTAGATAAGTCGCAAAGTTAAAGGCTGTGGCTTAACCATAAGTACGCTTTGAAACTGTTTAACTTGAGTGCGGAAGGGGGAGTGGAATCGCATGGCGGTGAAGTAGTATGATATGGAGGAACACCCGGTGGCGAAACGGCTCTCTGGTCTGTAACTGACGCTGGGGCTCAGCGTGAGCAAACAGGATTAGATACCTGGTAGTCCACGCCGTAAACGATGAGTGCTAGGTGTTGGGTCCTTTCCGGGACTCAGTGCCGCAGCTAACGCAGTCAAAAGCACTCCACCTGGGAGTACGACCGCAAGGTTGAAACTCAAAATTGACTGGGGCCCACAAGCGGTGGAGCATGTGGTTTAATTCGAAGCAACGCGAAGAACCTTACCAGGTCTTGACATCCCAGTGCCCGTCCTAGAGATAGGATTTTGCTTCGGCACACCGGTGACAGGTGGTGCATGGTTGTCGTCAGCTCGTGTCGTGAGATGTTGAGTTGAGTCCCGCAACGAGGCGCAACCCTTGTGTTAGTTGCCATCATTTGGTTGGGCACTCTGGCGAGACTGCCGGTAATAAACCGGAGGAAGGTGGGGATGACGTCAAATCATCATGCCCCTTATGACCTGGGCTACACACGTGCTACAATGGCTGGTACAACGAGTCGCGAAGTCGGTGACGAGCAAGCTAATCTCTAAAAGCCAGTCTCAGTTCGGATTGTAGGGCTGCAGCTCGCCTCATGAAGTCGGAATCGCTAGTAGTCGCGGATCAGCACGCCGCGGTGAATACGTTCCAGGCGCCTATACACCGCCCGTCACGCCACGAGGTTTGTACACGAAGTCGGTGAGGTAACCTTTTCAGGAGCCAGCCGCCTAGGTGGGATAGATGATTGGGGTGAAGTCGCTAGCAGGTAGCCGTGTCGGAAGGTGCGGCTGGATCACCTCCTTTCTAAGGAAAAGCAAAGCCATTGGTCGTCATGTTTGTTTTGAGAAGGTCTTGTGGGAAGCCTTAGCTCAGCTGGGAGCGCCTGCTTTGCACGCGGAGGTCAGCGGTTCGATCCCTTAGGCTCCATTGGGATAGTGATGACTATTCTAAACTTGTCCATTGAAAATTGAATAACTATATCAAATAGTAACAAGAAAATAAACCGAAACGCTGTGAATATTAATGAGTTTAAGACTGAAAGGTCAAAAATAAGGTTAAGTTAGTAAGGGCGCACGGTGGATGCGCTGGCACTAGGGCCGATGAAGGACGTGACAAACGACGAAATGCCTCAGGGAGCTGTGAGTAAGCGCAGATCAGGGGATGTCCAGATGAGACAACAGGTACTGCCTGTTGCCATCTCTGTTAGGAGATGAGAGGAAGACGCAGTGAACTGGAAACATCTAAGTAGCTACAGGAAGAGAGCAAAAGCGATTGCCCTAGTAGCGGCGAGCAAGCGGCAGGAGGGCAAACCGAAGAGTTTACTCTTCGGGGTTGTAGGACTGCAATGTGGACTCAGATTTTATAGAAGAATGACATGGGAAGGTCAGCCAAAGAGAGTAAGAGCCTCGTATGTTTAGAAAATAGAATCTACTAGCAGAATCCTGAGTACGGCGGGACACGCAGAATCCGTCGGGTCTGGGAGGACCATCTCCCAGCCTAAATACTCCCTAGTGACCGATAGTAGACCAGTACCGTGAGGAAAGGTGAAAATGACCCCGAAGGGGTAGAAATAGAACCTGAAAACCGTGTGCCTACAATAAGTTCGAGCCCCGTTAATGGGTGAGCGTGACTTTAGTAGAATGACCGGCAGTTACGTTAGTGATGCGAGGTTAAGTTGAAGAGACGGAGCCGTGAGAGAGCGCGTCTGAATAGAAGCGTCATACTGTGACAGACCCGAAACCATGTGACCTACCCGCATGAGCAGTTGAAGGTGCGGTAAAACGACTGGAGGACCGAACCAGGGCACGTTGAAAAGTGCTTTGGATGACTTGTGGTAGCGGAGATTCAAACAACGGAGATAGCTGGTTCTCTCGAAATAGCTTTAGGGCTAGCGTCGACATCAAAGATTCTTGGAGGTAGAGCACTGTTTGAGGGTCATCCCCGGATTACCAATCTCAGATAAACTCGAACTGCCAATAATGGCGGTCGGCAGTCAGACTGCAGTGCTAAGATCCGTAGTCGAAAGGGAAGCAAAGCAGACCGCCAGCTAAGGTCCAAAATAATTGTTAAGTGAAAAGGATGTGAGGTTGCAGACAGACAACATGGATGTTAACAGAAGCTGCCTTCATTCAAGAGTGCGTAATAGCTCACTAGTCTGAGTGACCCTGCGCCGAAAATGTGCCAGGGCTAAAACAATTTACCGAAGCTGTGGATACCTTTATAGGTATGGTAGAGAGGCGTTCTATGTGTGGAGAAAGGTGTACCGTGAGGAGCGCTGGAACGATAGAAGTGAAGAATGCCGGTATGAGTGGCGAAAGATGGGTGAGAATCCATCCACCGTAAGACTAAGGTTTTCCAGGGAAGGCTCGTCCGCCCTCGGTTGGTCGGGACCTAGGAGAGACCGAAAAAGGTGTATCCGATGGACAACAGGTTGATATTCCTGTGCTAGGTATGAAGTGATGGAGGGACGCAGTGAGGCTAACTCGTGCGTACGAATGGATGTGCGATCTAAGCAGTGAGGCGTGGTATGAGTCAAATGCTATACCTGTAACGTTGAGCTGTGATGGGGGAGCGAAGTTTAGTAGCAGTGAGTGATGTCACACTGCCGAAAAGCTTCTAGCGTTGTATCATACTCTACCGTACCGCAAACCGACACAGGTAGTCGAGGCGAGTAGCCTCAGGTGAGCGAGAAGAACTCTCGTTAAGGAACTCGGCAAAAATGACCCCGTAACTTCGGGAGAAAGGGTGCTGACTGATGTCAGCCGCAGTGAATAGGCCCAAGCAACTGTTTATCAAAAACACAGCTCTCCTGCTAAATCGTAAGATGATGTATAGGGGTGACGCCTGCCCGGTGCTGGAAGGTTAGAGAGGTGCTTAGCGGAAACGCGAGTATGAATTAGGCCCCAGTAAGCAGCGGCCGTAACATAACGGTCCTAAAGGTAGCGAAATTCCTTGTCGGGTGAGTTCCGACCCGCACGAAGGCGTAATGATTTGGGCACTGTCTCAACGAGAGACTCAGTGAAATTTTAGTACCTGTGAAGATGCAGGTTACCCGCGACAGGACGGAAAGGACCCATGGAGCTTTTACTGCAGTTTGATATTGGTGTCTGTGCCACATGTACAGGATAGGTAGGAGCGCCTATAGAGATCAGGACGCCAGTTTCGATGGAGGCGTTGTTGAGATACTGCCACTTGTGTTGTAGCCACTCTAACCCGGATAGGTGATCCCCTATCGGAGACAGTGTCTGACGGGCAGTTTGACTGGGGCGGTCGCCTCCTAAAAAAGGTAACGAGGCGCCCAAAGTTCCCTCAGACTGGTTGGAAATCAGTCGCAGAGTGTAAGGTATAAAGGAGCTTGACTGCGAGGCTACAACTCGAGCGAGGACGAAAGTCGGGCAGTGATCCGGTGGTTCCCGTATGGAAGGCCATCGCTCAACGGATAAAAAGCTACCCTGGGGATAGCAGGCTTATCTCCCCCAGAGTTCACATCGACGGGGAGGTTTGGCACCTCGATGTCGGCTCGTCGCATCCTGGGGCTGTAGTCGGTCCCAAGGGTTGGGCTGTTCGCCCATTAAAGCGGCAGCGAGCTGGGGTTCAGAACGTCGTGAGACAGTTCGGTCTATCCGTCGCTGGGCGTAGAAATTTGAGAGGATCTGCTCCTAGTACGAGGAGGACCAGAGTGGACTTACCGCTGGTGTACCAGTTGTCTCGCCAGAGCATCGCTGGGTAGCTATGTAGGGGAAGGGATAAACGCTGAAAGCATCTAAAGTGTGAAACCCACCTCAAGATGAGATTTCCCACTAACGTAAGTTAGTAAGAGCCCTGAGAAGATCAGGTGAGATGGGTTAGGAGTGGAAGTGTGGCGACACATGTGGCGGACTAATACTAATAGCTCGAGGACTTATCCAATTTTTCATTGAGCGCAGCTTTTGGCAAGTATTGTGAGCTTTTGAGTAGTTATTCAATTTTCGAGTTGACAAGGCAATAAGATATTGCAAGTTAATTCAATTAGTTAAGTGACGATAGCCTAGGAGATACACCTGTACCCATGCCGAACACAGAAGTTAGCCCTAGAACGCCGGAAGTAGTTGGGGGTTGCCCCCTGTGAGATAGTAGTCGCTTAGCAGGATAGGAAGTCAGAATGCTTCCTTTTTGGGAATTTAGCTCAGCTGGGAGGCATCTGCCTTACAAAGCAGAGGGTCAGCGGTTCGATCCCGTTAACTCCCATATAGGTCCGTAGTGTAGCGAGTTATCACGTCGCCCTGTCACGGCGAAGATCTGCAGGGTTCGATTCCCGTCAGGACCGTTGGAATTGTTAGACAGTTTCAAGAAGAAAGACTCGTTAGCTCAGTTGGTAGAGCATTTGACTTTTAATCAAAGGGTCACTGGTTCGAGCCCAGTACGGGTCATAAGCGCGGGTTTGGCGGAATTGGCAGACGCTACCAGATTTAGGATCTGGCGCTTTAGGGCGTGGGGTTCAAGTCCCTTAACCCGCATAGAAATATAAATGAGCCGGCTCAGCTCAGTTGGTAGAGCATCTGATTTGTAATCAGAGGGTCGCGTGTTCAAAGTCATGTAGCCGGCATGGATAGAGATGCGAACGTAGTTCAGTGGTAGAACACCACCTTGCCAAGGTGGGGGTCGCGAGTTCGAATCCGTCGTTCGCTTTGAGGCCGGGGTGGCGGAACTGGCAGACGCACAGGACTTAAAATCCTGCGATTAGTAACGATCGTACCGGTTCGATTCGGTCCTCGGCATAGCGGATATGCGACAGGGACACGCTTAGCTCAACTGGATAGAGTACCTGACTACGAAATCAGGCGGTTTAGAGGTCTCGACTCTCTAGGGTGCATGAAGGGAAACACTCTATCTTAAACATGATCAAAATTGTAAAGTTGAGGATAGTGATCACACTCTGGATTTTTGGGATGGCAAATAGCCCGACCAAAGTAGATCATAGCCTGATGGGCAGCTAGCCAGCGTTCAGGTGGGAGAACATCCATAACACGTTTTTCAACTTCTAAAGGAGTTGCTGACTTTTTGACAATATCGTGGTGTTTACAAATGCGTTCAACATGCGTATCAACAGCAAAAGCTGGAATACCAAATCCCTACACTCATCACCACGTTAGCTGTCTTACGCCCCACCCCAGCTAAACTTTCTAATTCTTCCCGAGTCTGAGGCACTTGACCATTGAAATCGTCCAAGAGTTGCTGGGCACATTTTTTTCAGAAATTTGGCCTTATTTCGATAAAGTCCTAAACGCGAAATGTGCTTGGCAATATCTGCCTCGGATGCTGCTGCCATAGCTTCTGGAGTAGGATAAGCTAAAAATAGATTCGGTGTAGCTTTATTAACTGCAGCATCTGTCGTTTGAGCAGATAACATGACTGCCACGAGTAGCTCAAAGTGATTTCTAAAATCTAAACTCGGTTTGGCATCAGGAAATAGGGCAATGATCTCCTCGATGACATGGCGTGCTCGTTTTTTTGATAAAACCATCAGTATACAATCTCCTTTGTTTGTTCTATATTATAGCATAAATTGATAAAGAAAAAGCCGAGCGTGCTCGACCTTTCTTATACTGTTTTTTCAACTTTTAGGATTTTGACATCATAACTGCCAACTGGTGTTTCTACTGTTGCAATATCACCAGTCTTCTTACCAATCAATGCTTGACCAATTGGGCTTTCATTTGAAACTTTTCCCGCAAAGGCATCAGCACCAGCTGAACCAACGATAATGTATACTTCTTCTTCAGTTTCACCGACTTCTTGAATAGTAACAGTTTTACCGATGGCAACTTCATCTTTAGCAACTGAATCGCTATCAACAATCACAGCATAGCGAATTTTAGTCTCCAGACTTGAAATTTGTCCTTCAACGAAAGCCTGCTCATCCTTTGCTGCTTCATATTCACTATTTTCTGATAAATCTCCGTAAGAACGAGCAATTTTAATGCGTTCTACTACTTCTGGACGTCGAACCAATTTCAATTCTTCTAATTCTTGTTCTAATTTTTCCTTTTCTACAAGGGTCATAGGATAAGTTTTTTCAGCCATTACTTTATTTTCTCTCTTCTTTCTATTTTTTGATAAAACAAAATTATGTGGAAAACCACATAATTTAGTTAGAACTTTCACCTGATTGGTTTAATTTGCTATTAACGTGTTCTTCCACATTCTTAGCGTGTTCTTCGTAGGTATTTGCAAAATATACAGCCCCTGTCTCCACATTTGCTACAAAATACAAGTACTCTGTCTTGCTTGGATTGATAGTAGCTTCGATAGCAGACAGGCTTGGACTATCTACTGGACCAGGCATCAAACCTTGCTTCTTGTACACATTATAAGGCGAGTCAAGATTTGTATCGATTTCAGCATCTTCTTTAAGAGTTGTCTTTTGACCAAGTTTTCCTTGAGCATAAAGAAGCGCAATATTGCTCTGAAGTGGCATAGCTTGGTTCAAACGATTATAAAAGACGCTCGCAATATCTTTGCGATCCTGATCAGTTGATCCCTCTTTTTCAACTAAAGAGGCGAGGGTTAAAACATCATTGACCGTCAGATTCTTAGACTCAATTGTTGAGTAATACTGCGATAGATTGGTATTCATAGCAGCTAACATTTGGTCAATCAGTTCTTCAATCGTGGTTTCTTTTCCATAATCATAAGTAGCTGGGAAGAGATAACCTTCCAGACGATATTTAACACCACTATCCTTGCTCGGCAAAGTAGCTAGAAGCTGCGGATATTTAGCTGCCATTTTTGCAATAAAAGTCTTCATCTTGAGCTTTATTTAGAAAATCTTCCTTACTGAATGGTGTTTTAGTATTCTTGTTCGCAGTTTTTGCAGCATTGACAGTAGTTGCTTCGGCAATTTGCTCTAAAGTGTATCCCTTCAGGAATTGTTATCTTGCCAAGAACTGGAGGCTGTGGTGTATCTGTTCCCACCTTCTTGTAATTGCTTAGCAATCGTGTCTAAGTCCATACTCTTTTGAAGATTATAGTAACCAGATTGGAAATTACCATAACTTCTGATTTTTGAATAAAGATTAAAGACTTGAGCGTTCTTAATCAGGCCTTTCTTTTCTAAAATCTCTCCGATTTGTTTGGTACTAGAACCGGCAGGAATCTCCACTGTCACATATTCTGTCGATTTGGCATCTACTGGTTTCAGCGCTGAAGAGACATAATTGTATCCTACAAAACCAGTAATACCAAGGCCCAATAGGAAAAGTACCAAGACTGTCATCACGATTCGATTGGCTAGGCCGTTTTTACGTTTTTTCTTTTTACTACTATTGGTACGATCTGCACGTGAACGTTTCTTTCCATGAGCAACATCTCTACGGCTTAGCGTTGGTTCTGCAGTAGAAAAGTCTTTTTAGCTTCTCTTTCATCTGTAGTGTTTGAATCAGGTAGTACTGTTTCTTTTATCTCACCTGCAACAGGTGCTACCTTTTCTTGATAAGCTTCTGAATGAGGCACAGAAGTTCGAACCTCTCCAGACTCTATATTTTCCTTCTTAGCAACATCAGCTTGTCCTGGTCCATCAACATTTGATGGAACTTCCGAAATCGTAGAATTACGAACTATATTTTCTAGCACATCTGCCTGAGTATGAACAGTAGGATCGCTTTTTCCCATTGGCTCTTCTACTTTGATCTTACTAGGTTCTTCCTCTACTGAAGTATCCTTCTCTAGAACCTCATTAGATTTTTCAACAGCAGAAACGAGAGATTCCAAGCTCTCCGCCAATTCCATTTCTTTACCTAAAAGAGGCTGCGCTTCTTCCTGAACTGAGTGATTTTGGGTACCATTGGCTGCTGCCAACTCATTCAAAATCTTCTCTTTAAAACTCAGCGTTTTTTCGTTATCCTGTGAATTTTCAGTCAAAAACTTGATCTCCTTCTTCATAATCCCTAACATTATATCTTAAAAGTCAGATAAATGCAATCATATCCGACTTTCAAAACTATATTATTTATGAAAATTATATCTGGGGATTTTCCCAAACCATATCAAACCATACTTCATCTGCATAAGTTGAGGACGAAGGTCCTTCATTGACGAAGCCATGCTTCTCATAATAGGCTATCAAATACTCATGACAAGTGAGATTAATACCGTGGCGTTCATCTGCAATCGCAATTTCCTTCATAGTGTCCAACAAGGCTTTTCCTACACCTAAACCCTGTGCTTCTTTAGAAATGGATAGACTGGTCACAGAGATAAATCCGCCAGCTAGATAGCTATAATCTTCAATGTCCTCCGTAAAGGAAATATCTTTTAAATAGCGTTCTGGTCGGACAGGACCTTCTAAATAGCCTAAAATCTTGCAATTTTTTTCTGCAACCAAAAAAGTTGAAGGAATCGTTTCAATGTGCTTTGCCAATATTTTACGACTAATAGCCTCTTCTGGACTGAAATTTTCCAATTCGATAGCATAAATGGCATCTAAATCAGCCATTTGAGCTTGACGGATAATCATCACTTCTCCTTAAAATTTGGATTTTCCCACACCATATCAGACCAGACGGCTCCACCATGAGTTGAGTCAGAAATCCCTTCATGGACGAAACCATTCATCTCAAAATAAGGTATCAGCTCATCATAGCAGGTAAGGCTAATGCCCTGTCGATTTTGCTGAACAGCTGTCTCCTTGAGAGCTGCAAGCAACAAGGTTCCGACTCCCTGCCTCTGAAAATCCAGATGGACGGACAGACTTTGGACGGCAATGAAGCCACCTGCTGGAGAATTAGCACCCACCTTGCTAAAGAGGTCATCTGTCAAATATCGCGCCTGAACAGCTGATCCAACAATATAGCCCGCCAGCTGACCATGCAGCTCTGCCAGCAAAAAAGTATCCGAGATGCGTTCAATCCGCTCTTTTAGAACTTCTGCACTGACCGCTTCTGCTGCTGGAAAATTCAGCTGCTCGATTGCAAGAATTTCCTCCCAGTCGCTCAATTCAGCCCGTCTGATTCGAATCGGTGCTTCCATCCAGGTGCCTCCTACTGAACGTTGCTAGTCAGATTGGACAAGAGACGTTCAAAGGAATACTCATAAGTCTGGATATCTCCAGCTCCCATAAAGACGTAAACTGCATTATCGTGGTCAAGAAGTGGAGAAACATTGTCCACATCAATAACCTTGGCACGCTTCACAATCTTTTCAGCCAGATCTTCTACCTTAACATCGCCTTTGTCCACCTCACGCGCAGATCCGTAAATCTGAGCTAAATAGACTGAGTCAGCCTGATTGAGGGCTTCCGCAAATTCGTCCAAGAGAGCAATGGTCCGAGTGAAGGTGTGCGGCTGGAATATGGCCACAATTTCCTTGCTTGGATACTTCTGACGAGCTGCATCCAGAGTCGCGATAATTTCCGTTGGATGGTGAGCAAAGTCATCAATGATAACTGTTTCGTTGACAATCTTTTCAGTAAAGCGGCGCTTAACTCCCACTAAAGGTCTTGAGATGTTCTCTTACTAGATTCAAAGTCAATACCTGCAATGTAGAGGAGACCGATGACCGCTGTCGCATTCATAATGTTGTGACGGCCAAAGCTTGGAATCTGGAACTCACCCAGCTCTTGTCCGCGGAAGGAAACTTTAAAGCCTGAACCACTGGTAGAGCGCAAGAGATCGTGAGCGACAAAGTCATTGCCTTCTTCCTTGAAACCATAGTAATAAATCGGCGCATTTGAAGTAATACGGCGTAGTTGCTCGTCTTCTCCATAAACGAAGAGCCCTTTTGTAATCTGCTTAGCGTAATCATTGAAAGCATTAAAGACATCTTCCAAGCTTGTAAAATAATCTGGATGATCGAAAGTCAATATTGGTGATAATCGAATATTCCGGATGATAAGGCATAAAATGACGCTCGTACTCGTCTGATTCAAAGACAAAATACTTGGCATTAGCAGAACCGCGACCTGTACCATCCCCAATTAGATAGCTAGTATCTGTGATATTAGACAGAACATGAGAAAGAATGCCCGTTGTAGAAGTTTTCCCGTGGGCACCAGCCACTCCTAAGCTGACAAAGTCACGCATAAAGCTACCCAAAAACTCATGGTAGCGTTTGTAGCTAATACCATTGGCATCTGCATAGGCAATTTCCACATTGTTATCTGGACGGAAGGCATTACCGGCAATAATTTCAAAATCTGACTGGAGATTTTTCTCATCGAAAGGCAAAATGGGAATCCCAGCCTGTTCCAGACCACGCTGAGTGAAATAATATTTATCAACATCGCTTCCTTGAACCTTATGGCCCATCTGATGCAACATCAAAGCCAAAGCGCTCATACCTGAGCCCTTAATTCCGATAAAATGATAGGTTTTCGTCATGATTACTCCTTAAATCTTAAACAACTGAAGCCTTATTGTCCTTGGGCATCTGAACTCAACTTGGTGATGTCCAATTCCTGTGCTTTTTTATGCTTATTGTGTTTTTCTCGCTTCTTGCCCTTGTTATAGACTTGGCTGGTTTTGAGAAAATCGTAGTTATTCTTTTTCTTTTTTTCTGGATTCGTTGGTACTTCTATGAGAGGTTGAGACTGAACATCTGCTAATATGTAGCTATCTTGCTTTAGCTTATCACTGAACTTCGTTAACTCACCTGGATTTTCCTTTTGGAAAGGGGCTGTTGGTTTAACTGGATTTCCCTCAAAAGGAGGTGCCACCTTCCGACTACGAACCTTATTTGGGAGCTTGCTCGTCAAATAAGCAGCCGAACGTTTTTTCCTCAGATCAGCCCGAGCTTCCTCTCGTGCTTGCTCAGCATAGCGAATAGCTGGATCTTTCTTATCAATCGGCTTTTTAAAGTCCGTAACTGGAGCTTGCTTCTTTCTAGCTTTACTTACAGTTTGACTAGGAGCAGCATGAGCAGGATTTTCTGGCTTTGCAATCGGCATCCATTCTAAATAATTACGGTCCTGATAGTCCCCCTTTAATGTTGCTAATCAGATCCAACTCATCGTACAAATTCATGTGCGGCATTTCTGTCAACATGATTTCGTCATCAGCAATTATAGGAAATTTAGTATTTGTCATAGCATGTCCTTTCAACTCTTCATTATTATAAACTATTCAAACTATTTTTTTCAAGCGATTCAGATGAAATTCCAAGAATTTCTCGAATTTCTTCCATCGAAAGACTGGAGCGAGACTCAGCGCCATCCAGAATTGTTGAAACCAGATTTCGTTTAGTATCCTGTAATTCCTGAATTTTTTCTTCTATAGTTCCCCGTGTAATCATACGATAAACTTTTACATTCCGTTCCTGCCCGATACGATGAGCCCGACCAATAGCTTGGGCTTCTACTGCAGGATTCCACCAAAGATCCACTAAAATAACCGTATTTGCACCAGTTAGATTGAGACCGACACCACCAGCTTTAAGAGAAATCAGGAAGGCTGATCTTTCTCCTTGATTAAAGGCTTTGGTCATCTCCTGACGTTCTTTTGCTGGAGTTGAGCCTGTGATTTTGAAGGACTCCATTCCCATCTGGCTCAGTTCTTGCTCGATAATATCCAGCATGCCACGGAATTGTGAAAATATCAGAACACGATGATCACCGTCTTGGATCTGCTCCAACAGCTCCCGCAAACTTTCCAGTTTGCCGCTTTCCCCATCGTAATCATCCATAAAAAGCTTGGGAGTATCACAAATTTGACGGAGTCGCATAAGTCCAGACAAGATTTCAATTTTGCTGCGATTGATTTCTTCCTCCGTTGCATGGAGAATTCGCTCCTGCATTTGCTTGAGCAGAGCTAGATAAATCGTTTTCTGGCTGTCTGCAAGTTCGTTACGGTAAGAAACCTCAATCAAATCAGGAAGTTCTTGCAAGACTTCTTCTTTCTTACGCCTCATGACAAAGGGTTTGATATAGCGGGCAACCGTTTCTGCTGGCATCTTCAAAAAAGCTTTCTTGCTCGGTAATAAGCCCGGAAGGACGATCTGAAAAATTGACCAAAGTTCACCGAGATGATTTTCAATCGGCGTGCCAGACAAGGCATAAGTCCGCTCCACCTCAAATGCTCTCAGATATTGAGCAATCTTGCTCTGGTCATTCTTCATGACCTGTGCTTCGTCCAAAATCAAATAATCAAAATGAAGCCCTTGATACTCTTCTACATCTTGTCTGAAAGAAGCATAGCTGGTAATGGTAATCTGATGGTCTTCTGCAATCACAGCATCTCGGACATTTTTCAGTCCATACACAACAGCTACATCCAAGTCTGGAGCAAATTTGGCAAACTCATCGCTCCAGTTGTAAATCAGACTGGATGGCGCCAAAATCAAAACTTTCTTAGACTTTGGTCAAATGAGCAGTCAAGAAAGAAATGGTCTGAAGAGTCTTTCCCAAGCCCATGTCATCGGCTAGAATGCCACCAAATCCATATTTATTCAGCATGGATAGCCATTTTACACCCGTTTCCTTGATAATCTCGAAGCTCTGCCTGAACTTTCAGCTTAGGCAGAGGAAAATCCTCTGGGTGGGTCAAATCATAAGCCAGCTGGCGAAAATCCTGCGACAAGTCAACTCTTTCCTGATCTTTGAACAATTCAGAGAGTTGATAGGCAGCCAAGCTATGCGTTTGGATGATCCCCATTTTTGAGAATGTTTGCTTCTCAATTGTTGCAAAGGTCTGGCTGATTCGCTTACTATTCTCATCAAAAATCACAACCTGACCCGTCTTGCTGATAAAGTAATCCCTTTTGACTCATCAGCGAATCTAGGACATCATCCACCTCAGACTGATCGATACCAGTAAAAGTCAAAGCCGATATCCAAGAGCCCACCATTCATACTGATGGAAACTTTCGGAGGTGCTGTTTGTGATAGACTCTGCAGCTCATCTGACAAGTAGACATTGCCCAATGCTCCAAAGCGTGGAATCAAGACGGAGAAGAAACGGTAAATTTCTTCGGGTCGTAAAGGCGGACGCTGGCTGATAAAATCATCTGCAAAACCTGCCTCCAGCATTGCTTTAAAAACTTGCTGTTCCCGCTCAAAATTACTGGCAAAAGGTAGGTTTCTCAGCTCTTCACGACTGGTGACAGTCTGACTGCCATAATCAAAAACAAGATCCAGCAATACTTGCTTGTCAGCCCCCAAATTAAAATCGAAATCAACGGTAAAATCATGAATGAACAGGCGCTCAGGTGCTGTCACACGGCCAATTTTTTTGAACTCGAGCAAGCTTACTGCTAGTTTGGACTGCTCAGACATATCAAACTGCAGGCGCTTGACGCGCTCTTGCTCAATCGGCAATTCCTGTAATGCCTTGATTAACTTGGTCTGCTCAGTCGTCAGCTGATAGAAGGTCTGATTATGAAAGATAAATTGCCCCCCATAGAGCAGCTTATAATTCTTTTCAGATATCAGCAGCTCAAAAAAGTTTTCCCGCTCTTGCACCTCAAACTGATAAATTCCCGCTTCTTCATGCAAGTCTTGGAAAAATACCTCAGCATAATCATAGAAGCTATATTCCAAACGAAACGAAGTGAGATTCATCAAGCGAGTCACGCCTTCCTCAAAAAGACTGGCTGGAAAATAAAGGTGCCGCCCAGCATTGGGAAAGACCAACGAAGAGTCCTGTCCCTTATAATCCGTCACCAAGCCTCGTAAAAATTCTAGTAGGTCTTGACTAGCTTCATCAAAATTCTCCATTCGGATAGGCTCATAGTAGTTCTTACCGATTTGATAATGCCCACCCTTATTCAAGGTTCTCAAAAAGAACAAAATATCACGCACTACATAAGAGCGCTCATCCGGCAGACGGCTAATCCGCAGACTCCATAAAAATTGTCCTGTGTAAGTATCTTCCTGTCCAGTCGCTGATAGCTCATAGCGGATTTGCTGATTGGATTTATCTAGCAAAATCTTATCCAAAAAAAGACTACCAAAAGAAACCAATTTCTGGGCTTCCTGACTAGAAGACTCTTTTTCTGTCATCTTCGCCAGCAGATCTTTACCTGCTGAATCATTTTTCAAAAAATATTCCAAGGCAGCCAAATGGGCGCAGTACTTCTTCTTTTGAAAAAATTCACAGGAACAGAAAACTGCATCATCATCCAGACTATAGCGTAGATTGTACTGATCCACGCGCGTGTATAAAAAGGAATCTTTGACGTCAAGAATTTCGACTTTTTTGCTGTCACAGAGGGCAATTCCTTCCGTTCGAATTTTACCAGGAATTAATTTAGCCATACCTACCACCTAACATTTATCCCTTTATTATACCATAGGACAGCTATAAAAACGAAATAGAATTTCTTTATTCGTAAACATTCTTTGAAGTAGAATGAGCGAGAACTTTCTCTACAACAAAGAGCCGTCCATTGGACAGCTCTTTTACATTATTTTACTTCTAACAAACCGATATCTCCATCTTCACGACGATAGATAACATTCGTTGTACTATCTTCAACATCTGTGTAGATGAAGAAGTCATGTCCCAACAAATCCATTTGCAAAATAGCTTCATCTAGATCCATTGGTTTCAAATCAATATGCTTAGAACGTACTACTTTGGAAGATGCTGCATCAGCGTCTTCTACTAAAGCATCAGTGAACAACTGGCTAGTTGCAACCTTGTTCCGGTTTTTCTTTTCAATCTTTGTCTTATTCTTACGAATCTGACGTTCAATCTTTATCGATAACTAGGTCGATAGATCCGTACATATCTTGCGAAACATCTTCTGCCCGAAGGGTAATAGAACCAAGAGGAATCGTTACTTCGACTTTCGCCGTCTTTCTCCCGGTACACTTTCAGATTTACCCGTGCATCAAGTTCTTGCTCTGCTTGGAAATACTTCTCAATCTTCTCAAGTTTAGAAACTACGTAGTCACGGAGAGCATCAGTTACTTCTAGGTTTTCACCACGGATACTATATTTAAGCATATAAGTACCTTCTTTCTAAACATAAATGTTTTATTTACAATATCATTATAACGCTTTCATTCTTTTTTTGCAAATATTTTCTTATCTTGCGAGTGAAAATGTCAAAACTTCTTTCACACCTGCTTCCAGCAATAATTCTCGAGCCAATTGCAAGGTTTTTCCAGTCGTGTACACATCGTCTATCAGAAGAATTTTTTCTGGCAGAAGGATATCTTTTGCTAATGTAAAACATTGCTGGCTGTTTAAACGTTCCTCGCGATTTTTACTGGATTGGGCAAGCGCATCCTGCTTTTCAAGTAACTGTTTATAAGGCAAACAAGCTGCTTGCAAGAAGCCTTCCACCTGATTAAAACCTCGGCTTTGATGTTTTTCAGGACTGACTGGAATAGGAACCAGAGTATATTCTTTGAAGTTTCTGAGACTTTTTTTGAGAACTTCTGCAAACACAAATCTCAGAAGATATTCCCCTTGAAATTTGTATTTGCTAAAGTAAGCCTTCATCAAGTCATTATAAAGAAAACAGGCCTGATGCTGCACCAAATAGCCTTGCGATTCCCATATTTGACAATCCGAGCAGACTTTCGCTTCCCGATCCTTCCAGCAACGTGGGCAATGGATAGAGGAAATAGCTTCAAATCCTGCTCGGCAATGTTTACAAATTGTATTTTGCTCTTTTTGTAATAAAATCAAGGAAGAAAAAGTCCTATTTTCTTCGACTTCTTGGCTACATAACAGGCAATTTCTCATAGGTCAGCCTCCTTGTTCATCAGTTTGATTTCACGAATCGCCTTTTCGATTGAACGTGTAGTGCCGTCGTGAAAGAAGAATAAATCTCCCGTCGGTCTATCCATGCTACGTCCCACTCGGCCAGAAATCTGCACCAAGGCGCTACGGCTAAAGAGACGATGGTTGGCTTCTAGAACAAAGACATCTACACAGGGAAAGGTCACGCCACGCTCTAGGATGGTCGTCGTGACTAAAATGGTAATTTCTCGCTTGCGAAACTCTTCCACGATTTCTAAACGATCTTCAGTTGTCGAAGCCACAAATCCGACTCTTTCCGCTGGAAAGACCTTCTCTAAAATTTGCGCAAATTCCTGACCTCTTTTGATTTCTGAGGCAAAGATTAGCAAAGGAAAGTCTGTTTTTCTCTGTCTATCGATATACTTCTTCAATTTAGGCGGTAATTTCTTTTTAGCTAGATACTTTTGAAAATCTGCCAGCCAAACTTTTTGGGGCACAATCAAAGGATTGCCATGGAAGCGACGAGGAAGGCTGAGTCGTTTTAATTCTCCTTTTTGAACTTTTCTATCTAGCTCATCCGTCGAAGTGGCAGTTAAGAAGATAGTGGTTCCCTCCTCCTTGACCGACTGCTCCACAGCATGGTAGAGCACAGGATTGTCCACATAAGGAAAAGCATCTACCTCATCCACAATCAGCAAATCAAAAGCTCGATAAAATTTAAGAAGCTGATGAGTGGTAGCAATGACCAAGGGACTGCGAAAATATGGCTCGGATTCCCCATGCAAAAGCGAAATCGGGCAGGCAAAATCCAGCTTGAGCCGACGATAAAGCTCCAAACAGACATCAATTCGAGGGCTGGCTAGGCAAACGGCACCTCCGCGATCAATCACTTCTGCAATCACCTGATAAATCATCTCTGTTTTGCCCGCCCCAGTCACTGCATGGACTAGGCTATTCTGCTTTTGAACAACTGACTCTAACAGTCCCTGAGAAACTTTCTCTTGAAAGGTCGTTAATTGTCCCTGCCACTTGAGTACCTGATTTTTAGGAAAATCTTCCTGCGGGAAATAGTAGAGTTCTTGATCACTTCGAACTCGCCCCAAAATCAGACATTCCCTGCAATAATAGGCATTGACCGGCAGTTGATGATGCTCTTTGTCCACTTGAGTGCCACAGCGGCCGCAAAATAATTTCCTCCTTTCCTCTCGCATACTGGGTAGCTGCTGAGCCTGCATACGCAGTTCGGGACTGAGCTGATCTTCTGTAAATATTCTACCTAGGCAATCATTTCTTTCTAACATACTTTTTTATTCGTAAAACTTTTGGAAAAATCTATTTTTTTGTGTACAATAAAACTATGGAATATAGAACAATTAGCCAGGACGGCCAAGCCCAAGAAGAAATTAAAAAATCCCGCTTCATTTGCCACGCCAAGCGCGTTTACTCAGAAGAGGAAGCTAGGGATTTTATTGCTGCTATCAAAAAGAGCACTACAAAGCCACTCATAATTGCTCTGCTTTTATTGTCGGAGAGAAAAGTGAGATCAAGCGAACCAGTGATGACGGTGAGCCTAGTGGTACAGCGGGCGTTCCTATGCTCGGCGTCATGGAAAATCACCAGCTAACCAATGTCTGCTTTGTGGTCACGCGCTATTTTGGTGGGATTAAGCTAGGAGCTGGTGGGCTCATTCGGGCTTATGCAGGCAGCGTCGCCTTGGCAATCAAAGAAATTGGTCTCATTGAGATCAAGGAACAGGCCGGCTTACGCCTCAAAATGTCTTACAGCCAGTACCAAAACTTCGATAACTTTTTGAAAGCCGAAGATCTGATCGAATTTGATACAGAATTTACGGATCTAGTGGCTACAACCATCTATATCGACAAGCAGGAAAAAGAAACACTAGAGCAGAAATTAGTCGAATTTTTCAATGGCAAAATCCAAATTGATGATCAAGGTTTGCGCGAGGTTGAAATTCCTTTAACAGTTGAATAATTTAAAAAGCTAAGCTGAGTGATAAAGAATTTTTATCGTGGTCATAGCTTTTTTATATTTTACAAAGTGTCACTTTCAGCTTATACTAGTCTCATTAAAGTATTGAGGTAGGAAAAATGGCAAACATTTATCAAAATATCACAGAATTAGTTGGAAGAACGCCAATTGTTAAATTAAATAATATCGTTCCTGAAGGAGCTGCTGAGGTTTACGTCAAGTTAGAAGCCTTCAACCCTGGCTCTTCTGTCAAAGATCGGATTGCTCTCAGTATGATTGAGACGGCTGAGCGCGATGGCCTTATCAAGCTGGCGATACTATCGTTGAAGCAACCAGCGGAAATACTGGCATTGGCCTTTCATGGGTTGGAGCAGCCAAAGGCTACAAGGTTGTCATTGTGATGCCAGAGACCATGAGTGTGGAGCGCCGCAAGATTATCCAAGCCTATGGGGCAGAGCTAGTTTTGACTCCAGGTAGCGAAGGAATGAAAGGGGCTATTGCCAAGGCAGAAGAAATCGCCCAAGAGCGAAATGGCTGGTTGCCACTGCAGTTTAACAATCCGGCTAATCCAGAGGTTCACGAACGAACAACAGGAGCAGAAGTTATCGCTGCTTTCGGTGAAACTGGACTGGATGCTTTTGTTGGTGGTGTCGGAACTGGTGGAACTATCTCTGGTGTTTCTCATGCTCTTAAAAAAGCGAATCCAAATGTCCAAATCTATGCGGTTGAAGCAGACGAATCTGCTATCCTTTCTGGTGAGAAACCAGGTCCTCACAAAATCCAAGGACTTTCAGCTGGATTCATTCCAGAGACCTTGGATACAGCATCCTATGATGGTATTGTCCGCGTAACTTCTGATCAAGCGCTAGAGTTAGGACGCCATATTGGTGGTCAGGAAGGTTTCCTAGTCGGAATTTCATCTGCTGCGGCTATTTTTGCAGCCATTGAAGTCGCTAAAAAACTAGGAGCTGGCAAGAAAGTCCTTGCCCTAGCACCTGATAATGGTGAACGTTACCTATCTACCGCTCTCTACGAATTTGACGCTTAATCGTGAAAATAGTTAACAAAATTCCTACCCGTTTGGGTAGGAATTTTTTACTCTTTTTGTTCTTTCAGAAAAGCTTTGGCTTCCCTTATCCAGATTGGCAATTGCTTACCTAAGGGTGCAAATCCAATTTTACAACGATCATTTGAAAAGCGATGTCGTCTCGGTAAACGATGTTTTTCTTCCTCTAAAGTCCGCATTGACAGGCTGGCCTTACCAGAAAACTCATCATAATCTACTACCTGCACAAGAACCTGATCACCAATTTTCAAAATATCGTGAATATTGTCGATATAGCCCGTCCGAATCTCGGAAATATGAATGAGCCCGATCAGACCGCTTTCTAGTTCGACAAAGGCACCGTAGGGCTGAATTCCAGTAATTTTGCCCTTTAACTTATCTCCGATTTTCATTAGTCTATAACCTCAATCGTCTCAATGACAACATCCTCAAGTGGTTTATCCATTGAAGCTGTTTCAACCGCTGCAATTTTATCCAAAACTTCATAAGATGGCTCATCCACCAGTTGACCAAATACAGTATGTCGGCGATCCAAATGCGGTGTCCCGCCCTTGCTAGCATAAACTTCAGCGATCGGCTTCGGCCATCCTCCCCGAGTCAATTCCTTGGTTGAATAGGGAAGACTGCTATTTTGGACAATAAAGAACTGACTGCCATTGGTATTTGGTCCAGCATTCGCCATTGATAGGGCACCACGAATATTGTAAAGTTCCGGTGAAAACTCATCTTCAAAGCGTTCACCGTAGATGGACTCTCCACCCATGCCAGTACCTGTCGGATCGCCCCCCTGAATCATAAAATCTTTGATAACTCGGTGGAATATTACTCCGTCATAGTAGCCTTCCTTTGATAAGGCGATAAAGTTGGCAACTGTTTTGGGCGCTTGATCTGGGAAGAGTTGAATCTTCAACTCACCATGATTTGTCTTGATCTTTGCAATTGGACCTTGAACCTCATCAAGATGGAGCTGTGGGAAGGTCAATTCTTTCTCTACCATGCCCAATTGCTCCAGGCGTCAAAGATGCCGTCTTCTTCGACCGTTTTTGTGACGAAATCAGCTTTTTTCTTTAGCTCTTCATCGGAAACTCCCATAGCAATGCTGAGTCCTGCATAGTCAAACAACTCTAAATCATTAAGTCCATCGCCAAAAACTAAAACATTTTCTGGCTTGAAACCGAGGTGCTCCACGACCTTGGCAACGCCAGCTGCCTTTGAAACTTCTTTCGGTACGACATCCGATGAATGCTCATGCCAACGCACCATACGGAGAGAATTGGCCAAATCTTCTGGCAACTGCAAACTGTCACCTACATCCTCAAAAGTCCACATTTGATAGATTTCATAATCTTGGTAAAAATCAGGATTGACAGCTAGATCTGGATAAATGATATCAATTGCTGACGAAATCATAGGATTACGAACAGACAAAGCCGCTTCGTGACTGCCTACCAAACCGTACTCAATTCCCACTTCCTTGGTCCAGGAAATGTAGGATTCCACGCATTCTTGCGGAATGACCGTTTTTGCAATAACTTCGCCCTTTCTATTTTCAACATAAGCTCCATTCAAGGTAACAAAAAAATCAGGATCCAAGTCACGAATTTCTGGAACGACTCCAAAAATGCCACGACCAGAAGCAATTCCTGTCAAAATTCCCTTTTCTCTCAGTTGCTTAAATACAACTTTGATCGACTCTGGGATGAAGCCCGTTTCCTTGACACGCAAAGTATCATCGATATCAAAGAAAACAATCTTAATCTTTTTCGCCTTATATTTTAATTTTGCCTTCATATTTTCCTCTTTCAATTTAATCTTTTCTATTATATCATTAAAAGTCATCTTGCGGAACAAGGTGATGCTGAAAAGCGTAGACAACTGCCTGGGTCCGATCGCTCACTTCTAGCTTAGACAAAATATTGGATACATGCGTCTTGACTGTTTTCAAGGAAATAAAGAGCTCATCAGCAATCCGCTGGTTTTCATAGCCCTTGGCTAAAAGCCCCAAAATATCCCGCTCCCGCGCTGTCAAATCCTCATAAAGCTCTATATGATTTCGATGGTATTCGACCTTCTTGCTGACTTCTGTTTCAATGGCAAATTCACCCTTTGCAACCTTTCTGACGGCGTGGAGAATTTCATCCGCACTGGAAGTCTTCAACATATAGCCACGGGCACGGCATCCAAGACAGGATAGATTTTTTCATTGTCCAGATAGGACGTCAAAATCAAAATCTTTGCCTCTGGCCATTCTTTCAAGATAGCCAAAGTAGCATCAATGCCACTCATCTCTGGCATAACAATATCCATCATAATCACATCTGGACGGCTTTCCAGAGCCTTTTCGACACCTTCTCTACCATTTGTAGCCTCTGTTACTTCTTCAATATCGTCCTGTAATTCAAAAAAGCTTTTTAAGCCCAATCTGACCATTTGATGATCATCCACTAGTAATATTCTCATCCTTTTCCCCCTCTAACAATGGAACACTGATTTCGATAGAAACTCCTTTTTTGGGAGCCGTCAGAATCTTCAGGGTGCCAGCCATATCATGCACTCGATCTTCAATATTTTTCAAACCATAACTCATGTCAGTCAAGCTAGCTGGATCAAAACCGATTCCGTCATCAGAAACCTTGAGTTTGAGTCTATTTGGCGTCTGATAGAGATAGAGGTCCAGACGACTAGCCTGAGCATGGCGCAAAGCATTATTGATGATTTCTTGAATAATCCTAAAAATATGCTCCTCTATCTGCTTGGGCAGGCTGACCACCTCATGCTTAAACTGGACAGTCAAGTCCGACTTATCTGTCAATTCTTTGATTAAGACATTCATGCCCTCTACCAAGGTCCGATTTTCCAACTCTGTCGGCCGTAAATGTAAGAGCAAGATCCGCAAATCTTTTTGCGCTGTCTCTAGAATGTCTGCGATTCCCTTTAACTGTTGTTGGAGATTGTCTTTATCAAGACGCTCCACGTTTCCAGCGACACCTGAGAGAATCATATTGGCAGCAAATAGCTCCTGACTGACCGTATCATGCAAGTCGCGAGCAATCCGTCTGCGTTCTTTTTCAATAATCTTCTCTTCAGCCTGTAAAGCCTGATTCTCTGATTTCTGCAAATTTTCGGTTAAACTATCCAACTTTTCTTTCAAGCGGACGAGAGAATCGTCCAGTTCTACCTGCCCAGTTTCTTGTATGTCACCGCCTTCTAAAATAGCTTTTAAATTCTTTTGAACTTGAGAAAGAGACAGATGCTGAAGGAAGCGCGCAGCAGCGGCCAAGAAAATAGTCAGCGCTAAGCCCAGAACCAGAACAAAGAAAGCAAAGGACTGGAGCAAGTCCAGATTATTCAGCAGCTTTTGCCATTCTAAATTAAAAAGATTAAAAATGTAATGAAAGATAATCCCTAAAACGAAGAAGGTATAGAGAAAAATGACCAAATAACTTGTTTTTTTCACTTTCTAACAACCTCCACATTTCCTAAAAAGCTGACCAAGACAATTTTTACTGTTTTGCTGGCTCGCTTATAGTCAGGCGTTGTCAACGAAATCGTTTCATTGCGTAGCTTGCGTGGCGGATGATTTAAAAAATTCAAGTCTCCGTATAGGGTATTGATCTGAAGCTGAATTTCCACATCTAAAGGAATGACGATCTTGGTATCCCCAAAGCCCTTGCGTATCACAATCACATTATCATGATTAACCACAATAACATCCTCTAAATGAATGGTATCCTTTCCCATCATTCTTAAAAGGTTGATATCATGAAACTGGCAGTCATCCTTTGAGAAATGCTGTAAATCTCCCAACCAACGATTTTTTTCAGCTCGAACTTCGGTCGCATCTTCAAAGAAAAGATGAGTCTCCTGATTTTCCTTGTACAGATAAGGATAGGCTACAATCATGCCGTAAATTAAGGCAAAGAGAACAGCGGCTATAACGTATGGATTGAGCATGACAATGAAAAAGAAGACAATCATGGTCGCAACTAATAGCGAATTGCCTCTCTGTTTACCAAAATAATAATATAAAAACAAAAGAAAGAGTAGCATGATGAGAACAACACGCGAAAAATCGGCAGCCAGCATGGTAACCAGCGCCATTGATAATAGAATCGCCTCAACAAAGATGAATAATTGAACTTTCCACATAGCTATTCCCTTCCTTACATCTCTATTGTAACAAAATTAAGCAAAAAAACCTCCGTCTGAGGCATGAAATGGAAAGATTATCCTATCTGAACCAGCAGAACTTCTTGGTTCTAGACTTCTTTGTACTTCTCCTCTAAAAATCAAAAAATCGATTTAAATGCTGTTTAACTAAAACAAACACTTAAAACGATTTTTTAGTTTATTTCTATTGTTCAGATAAGCTTAGAAATGGACTTGAGCTTCCAAGCCAAAATGGTCACTAACGACTGGACCACGTTGCCCATCAAAAACAACAGCAGATCTTTCAATATTGAAATCTTTGCTTGTGAAGATATAATCAATTTTTAGAGCGTCTTTGTTTCCTGCCCAGCCAGCAATATCGCCTTCAACCGTTGCTGCACCAATCGTTTGGTCGGCCACCTTATGGCTGTCCTGAAGAGCAAGCGGGCTTTGAAGAATGTGCTGGTAACCCTCGTAATCAACGGGATTGTTAAAATCTCCCATGAGGACAAGAGGAGTCTCAACTTGCAAGAGCTCAGATTCAAACTTAGCCCACTCTCCTTGGAAACCTTTATCCCACCAAGATAAGTGACAAGAAGCAACCGTGATAGGCTGACCATCGAGCTCCGTTTCTGCCAGCAAGACTTTACGCGTATGATAGTCACTTGGATCATTGACGTCAGACACCAAGAGTTCTCTTGCCTTCAGGGGTTTTCTAGACAGAATTGCGACCCCTTCATTGTAAATATCAAAACCAATATGGTTATAGGCCCAAGACCAGTAATAGTCCATACCTGCCTCAGCTAGTTTCTCAACCAGAAGCAAAGTATAGTGGTCCTGATGAATCGGAATGGCGCCATCTACCGCATAATAGAAGGGAGCCTGAACAACCTGTTCAGACTCCACTAATTGATTGACTTCCTGCAGGCAAATGACATCATATTTTTCTTGGAGAATCCGCTCAGCCAGCTGATTTAGCTTGCTTTCTTGCTCTTCTTCCATCCAACTATGAGTATTTAAAGTCAGGAATTTTGCCATGATTTCTCTTTTCTATCTTACAATTCTACTTTAGCCACAACTGTCTTAGGAGCGACTTTACCGAATTTCTCAACTGCTACTGATTTGATTGCTGGAGCATTTGTGAAGACAACGATAGTGGTTGTTTCACGACCTGCTTCTTTAATAGCCGCCAAATCTGCTGTTACCAAAAGATCACCCGCAGCGACTGTTTGTCCTTCTGCTACATGTACTTCAAATGGTTTGCCTTCAAGGCTAACAGTATCAAGACCGATATGAACAAGCACTTCAAGACCAGCTTCAGTCAAGAGACCAAGAGCATGTTTTGTAGGGAAGACGCTTGTCACTTTACCAGCTACTGGAGAGTAGATTTTGCCATTTGCTGGTTCAACTGCAAATCCGTCACCCATCATTTTTTGTGAGAAAACTGGATCTTTCACATCTTCCAACTTGATGACTTCACCTTCAGCAACTGTTTCAATTGCTTCTGTTACGCCTTTGTAGCTAACTGCTGCAGCTGCAGACTCAGCTTTTTGACTTGGCAAAGTTTCAGGGATCACTTCTCCTGAATCCAACAAGTCTTGAATATCAGATTTAAGAACGTCAGCTTTTGGTCCGTAGATTGCTTGAACGCCTTGACCTTTCATAACCAAGCCCATAGCGCCTTCAGCTTTCCATTCTTCTTCAGAACCAACTTTTGTTGCGTCCTTAACAGTCACACGGAGACGAGTCATACATGCATCAACATCAACGATATTAGCACGGCCACCTAGCAAGTTAATGATATTCACTGCTTGAGAAGAAGCAGCTACTTTTGCACCACCTTGTTCTGATGAAGCAGCTTCTGAACCTTCAGCTGTTTCATAGTTACCGTTACGTCCTGGAGTTGCATAATTGAATTTTTGAATCATGAAGTTCGCAATGAAGTACATGATTACTGCAAAGAGAACTGTTACCCAGATAAAGTTAATGATATCCATACCCAAACCAGCATTGATAGCCATTGGAGTACGAGTCAAGAATTCGATAGACCCGAATGAGTGCACACGAAGGTTAACAATGTCCGCCATAGCAAAGGCAGCACCTTGTACAAATGAGTAAATCAAGTAAAGTGGAGTTGCCACGAACATGAACATGTATTCGATTGGTTCAGTAACCCCTGTCAAGAAGGTTGCCAAAGCAGTCGCAATCATCATACCTTTGTATTGATGTTTCTTGTCAGCATCAACATTGCGGTAAATAGCTGCGGCAACACCCATAAGGATACCAAATGAACCGATCATTTGTCCAACTTTGAAACGAGCTGGGTGAACTGTATCAAGCAAGTTTTGGTAAGCAGTAGGATCAGCTGTCTTAGTACCAACCAAGTCATTTACCCAAGCCAACCAGAGTGGATCTTGACCAAATACTTGAGTACCTTTAGCAGCACCAGTCAATACTTCATAAGTACCACCAAGTTGTGTGTAGTTCATTGGGATCGTCAACATGTGGTGCAAACCGAATGGAAGCAAGAGACGTTCCAAAGTACCGTACAAGAACGGTGCCAAGATTGGAGCAGTATCTTGTGAGTTAGCAATCCAAATACCAAAGTTGTTGATACCTGTTTGAACAACTGGCCATACAAATGACAAAACAATTGCTACGATTACTGAACGCAAGATAACAACGAACGGTACAAAACGCTTACCATTGAAGAATGACAAAGCATCTGGCAATTTACGGAAGTTGTAGTATTTGTTATAAGCTGTTGCTCCGACAAAACCAGCGATAATTCCGACGAAAACCCCCATATTCAAAGCAGGAGACTCAAGGACACTGATAAAGTAATCAGAAACCTTGATGCTTCCTCCTAAGAGAGTGCTAACCACTGCTTTAGAATCTTTCAGCATATCGCTTGATACACCGAACATAACCCCAGTGATACGGTTAATCAAAATGAAGGATAAACCTGCCGCAAAGGCACCACCAGCACGTTCTTTCGCCCAGCTACCTCCAATAGCGAGAGCAAAGAGGATATGCAGGTTTCCGATAATCCCCCAACCAATTTGTTCTAAAACGCCACCAGTAGTCACTAGAAAACCTAGTTCAGGGTTGATCATCGGAATTGACTTACCAATACTGATCATCAAACCTGCTGCGGGCATAACCGCAATAACCACCATCAAAGCTTTACCGAATTTTTGCCAAAATTCAAAGCTAAAAATGTTTTTGAATGAATCTTTCATCATCCAGACCTCCTTATATTTTACACAAACCACCCCTTGATGAAATCGTTTGCATTGTATAGTATTATTATACCACTATTTTTTATTTTGTAAAGGATTTTATAGAAAATATTTTGGGACTTTTTCCTATATTTAGTGGAATAATATATAGAATAAGGTGAAATTTTAGTATGCAAGCGATTGCGTATATTCCCATAAATTTACTGAAATAACAATAAAAAGCCGAGAAACATTCAATTCCATGTTTCTACAGCTTCTTTTTATTTATATTCTTTTTTATAGCGGTCAGCTTCTGCCTCATTAGCCCAGACATAGTGGCCAGGACGGATCTCAACCATGCTAGGTTGATCCACTGAGTAGTCATGCTGCTCTGGATCGTAAACCTTTAAGACCTTTTTGCGCTCCAAAATTGGGTCTGGAATCGGCACAGCAGACAAAAGGGACTGCGTATAAGGGTGGATAGGGTTGTTAAACAACTCTTCTGTCTCTGCCACCTCAACAATAACCCCTTTATAGATAACAGCGATTCGATCTGAAATAAAGCGAACTACCGATAGGTCGTGGGCGATAAAGAGATAGGTCAAGCCAAGTTCTTTTTGGAATTTTTTCAAAAGATTCAAGACTTGCGCACGGACCGAAACGTCCAAGGCAGAGATTGGCTCATCCGCAATGACGAAATCTGGCTCCATGACTAGGGCACGAGCAATCCCAATCCGCTGACGTTGACCACCAGAAAATTCGTGAGGATAGCGTGTCAAATGCTCAGCCAAAAGACCAACTTCACGAATGATATTCTTAACCTTTTGCTGGCGGTCTTCTTCATTTTCAAAAAGATGATAGTTATAAAGACCTTCTGAAATGATATAGTCAACCGTCGCACGCTCATTCAAGCTGGCAGCTGGATCTTGGAAAATCATTTGAATCTTACGAATCAATTCAGCTTCCTCAGCTTTAGATTGCTTCCCGTTGATCTTTTTACCTTCGTATAAGATGTCCCCTGCACTGGTATCGTTCAAGCCGATGATAGCACGGCCGATGGTTGTCTTACCAGAACCAGATTCACCTACTAGGGAAAAAGTTTCTCCTTTATTGATAAAGAAATTCGCATTTTTTACAGCTACAAATTTCTTACTTCCTTCGCCGAAGGAAATTTCTAAATCTTTAATTTCAACTAATTTTTCAGTCATTTCCTTCCTCCTAAGCTTCTAAGTGATTGAAGCCCATTTTTGAACGAATTTTATCATGAAGGTTTTCGATAATAGCTGGCTTCTCAATTCTTGGTGCATCTTCGTGCAAGAGCCAGGTCTTAGCCCAGTGCGTATTGGAAACCTGAAAGGCAGGAGCTTTTTCTTCGAAATCAATAGCCATTGCATAGTCCGAACGAAGGGCAAAAGCATCCCCTTTAATGCTAGTATATAGAGATGGTGGTGTACCTGGAATCGAGTAAAGTTCACCATTTGCTTCAGCTAACTGCGGCAAGCTAGACAGCAGGCTCCATGTATATGGATGTTTTGGATCGTAGAAGATTTCCTCAACTGTTCCATATTCAACGATCTCGCCAGCATACATAACTGCCACTTTATCAGCAATACTTGCTACAACACCAAGGTCGTGGGTGATAAAGACAGTCGTGAAAATGGTATTCTGCCTGCAATGACTTGAGCAAGTCAATGATTTGGGCTTGAATCGTCACATCGAGGGCCGTTGTTGGCTCATCACAGATCAGAATATCTGGACGGCAAGCCAAGGCGATCGCGATAACAATCCGTTGGCGCATCCCACCAGAATATTGGAAGGGATACTCTTCAAAACGTTTTTCAGCGTCTGGAATTCCAACTTTTGTCATGTAGTCGATTGCCATTTCTTTGGCTTCTTTGCTTGTTTTTCCTTGGTGTTTGATGATAACTTCGGTAATTTGACTTCCGATTGTATTAATCGGATCTAGGCTAGTCATGGGATCTTGGAAAATAGTCGCAATTTTAGCACCACGGATGGGTTCCCAGTCCTTGTTGCTCTTTAGGGCAGTTAAATCAGTTCCTCGGTAATCAATCGTTCCTTGAGCTACACGGCCATTTTCTTCCAACATTCCAGTAAATGTTTTTGTCAAAACAGATTTACCAGAGCCAGATTCTCCAACCAAAGCTAGAACTTCACCTTCAACTAGGTCAAGGGAAACGCCTCGAATGGCGGTCAATACTCTGTCACGAACGTCAAATTCCACGACAATATCGCGAGCAGTCAATATTACATTTTTATTTTTTGTCATATTTACTCCTATCTATGTGTCCGTGGATCACTTGCATCGGCTAAGTTTTGACCAACTACGAAGAAGGACAGGGATACCAAGATCAAGGTTGTCAATGGAATCCAGAAAAGGTAAGCGTTGGTTGTTACGTTTTGTGAATAGTCGGAAATCAAGCGTCCCAAACTTGGTACTGTTACAGGAAGACCGAGCCCAAAGAAGGACAGGAAAGCCTCGTAAGAGATAAAGTTTGGAAGCATTTGAGAAGTTGTCGTCACAATAACAGATACCAACTGAGGCATGATATTCTTGGTCACAATCTTATATGTCGGTGTTCCCAAGGTACGCGATGCCAAGTTATACTCCAAATCACGGTAACGCATAATTTGAATACGGATCGTATACGCAATCCCTACCCAGCCAGTAATGGTCATGGCAAAGATCAAGTTCCAGAAACCAGCACCGATAGAATAGGTCAAGACAATGACAATCAAAAGTGCTGGAATATTTGAAATAACATTGTAGACTTCCATCATGATCCGGTCAACTGCTTTGGAAATTCCCCAGATAGCACCAATAATAATTCCGATAATCAGGTTAATGAGTGTTGCGATAATCGAAATCAGAATAGAATTCCGAGCACCAAACCAAACACCGTCAAACAAAGATTTACCATTACTGTCTGTACCAAACCAATGTTCAGCATTTGGTTTGATATAACGCATACTAAAGTCATTTACCTTGCTGACATCATTGAAATCGAAATTCGAGAACATGGGATAAATGAAACTCATCAAAACGATGGCAATCAGAATCCCTAACATGATCGTCGTTGATTTCTTTTTCAAGAATTGACGCATAACGGAGCGCCAGTATGAATAAGCTGGAGCATCAATCGTTTCAGAGGCAAAATCGTCACGTTTGACAAATTGGAATTTACTTTTATCAATTGTAGCCATTATTTACCTCCTTTAGATGTTAATTTAATACGTGGGTCAAGCATTGTCATCAAGATATCACCAACTAAGAGGGCAAAAATTGAAAGACAGGTGAAAATGAATACAAGACCAACCACCATTGAGTTATTTGATGCCTTAACAGAATCAATCAGCATTTTACCCATACCAGGAAAGGCGAAGACAGTTTCTGTCAGGGTCGCACCTGCAATAACACCAACGATAGAAGCTGGAATACTAGATACCAACGGCACCATGGCATTTGAAAATGTGCTTGTTCGAAATTTCTTTCTCAGAAAGACCTTTGGCACGGGCAAAGCGAACAAAGTCTTGGGATTGTAAGTCAATCATATAACGACGGATCCAGACAGCTGTCACAGGTGCGCTCAAAAGTCCAAGAATCAAAGATGGCAGAACATACGAACGCCAGTCGCCTGCTCCCAAAATTGGGAAGGAATCTGGAAGTCCAATAGCTGAACCAGCCAAACGAACAATATAAACAAGAGCGATGGTTGGCAGTGACATCATGAAGGTCAAGCCACCTGTTGAAATACTATCAAACCAAGTATTTTTCAAACGAGCCATATAAGAGCCAAGCGGAACAGCAATCAAATAAGAAAGCGCCACACCAATCAGACCAATAATAGATGAGCTTACAATCATCGATGGGTTTTGATAGTTATTCTTGGTTGCAGTGTAAGCATCTCCCTTGCCATATTTAGCAATATCCTGCGAGTCTGCCTTACTTGGAGTCTTGTAGGTACGAGAATAAATATCTACAGCAGAAGTTTTCTTACCTGTTGGGAATTGAACTTCTGATGATTTTGTTTGACCTTGTCCTTGGGAAATAACTTGCAATACAGGCGTATTCGCATAAGTAGGATAAGAATTTCCTAGGTTCAAACTAACAAAGTTTTGGTGAACAAATGGGAATTGGCCATTAAAATATAGAAGATATTTATGACGAGTACCAGAACCTACGACTGACCAACCAATGGCCGGGTCATTTTCGATACGGATGTAGCGCTTAAGATTTGGATTTTCCTCATCTTGAATCACATTTGGATGATCAATCTGAATCAGATTAGCATAGAACTCAAGTACACGCTCGTAAACTGGAACTTCACGAACAGCATAGAATTCTTTGCTTCTTTGAATTGATACAATTTCCAACCTTTGCCAAGTTTTTCAACATAGGCTTCGTAGATCTTTTTATTCTCATCGGTTGCCTCAGTAGTTACAGATTTATTTTCCTTCTTGGCTTTTTCCTGCAACTCTTTTGTATCATAATAGTCAATATAACCCATCCGCTCATAGACTGTATTTTCATAGTTTGTCTTTTTATCTTCGGTTGTGGCTATCTTATTGTAGTTCGGGTCTTGTTTGAAAATCAATCTTCTCGGAACCATTGTATAAATAATGGTATAGGTCAAGGTCGTTACCAAGAAAATCGACACAATTGAGCGTAAAATACGCATAAAAATGTATTTCTTCATTTATCGTTTCCTTTAAATTTCAAAAGAACTTTCTCTCGTTATTAGAGAAAGTTCTAGTGAACGATTTATTCTACATGACTTTCGAGATCTTTTTGTGCTTTCGCATTTGACTCTTCTTTTTCTTTCAGCCATTTCTTACGAGCTGCTTCGTAGTCTTTCTTCGTTACTACTTCATCTTTCACTTTAATACGTTTGAAGTAAGTAGAACTTGTCTTATTACCAGTTTGGGCATAAGCGCCTGAGAATGGCTCGATACGTGAGATAAATGGTGCTGCTCCTTGGTTTGCCATCAATGGAACAATAATAGAGTTATCTGTTAACCAAGCTTGAGCCGCTGCATATTTTTCGTAACGAGTAGCAACATCTGAAGTTTCTTTACCAGCTTCATCTACCAAGCGGTCATATTCATCTAAACCAACTTGCTTAGCTGCAGCATTATCTGCTCCTTCAAAGCCAAGGTAGGTTTTTGTTGTTTCAGCTGCTGAAGTTTTCAGAATGTCTGTGTATGTTGATGGATCTTGATAGTCAGGACCCCAGCTAACGAGGATTGAAATATCCCAATCTTCAGCGGCAGCATTTGGTGCGTAGTAAGTAATATTGAAGAGATCATCTTCTGACATTTGTTGGATATCTACCACCACATTTTCAGATCCCAAAGCCTTTTCAACAGATTGCTTAAGGGATTGAGCACGGTTGATCAATGGTTTCGATGTTTGAGAAACTGGAAGATCTAGATGGATTGGGAATTCAACTCCCTCTGCTTGTAAGGCAGCTTTTGCTTTTGCAAACTCTGCTTTTGCCTTCTCAGCATTATAGAGTCCGTCTTGACCATCCTCAAGTTTAACACCTTTCCATTCGTCGCCCAATGTAGCCACTTTTTCTTCGACTAGATCGCCAAAAGACTTTATCACCGGCTTGAACAAAGGTTGGCGGTACAAAAGTATTGCGAACAGCGTAAGGAGCACCTTCTTCACCATTAACTTGTGCTGAATAAGACTTACGGTCGATAGCAAAGTTCAAGGCTTGACGGAAGTCTTTGTTTAGAATTGCTTTCTTAGTAGCAGACTTCTGAGCATCTGTTGTTTTACTTGTGTGGTTGTAACCTTGGCGGTCAAGGTTGATACTCATCACATTTACAGTAGCAGCTGGTGCAGTAAAGTAGATGTTGTCCTTAAAGTCTTTTTCTACTCCAGCATAGTTTGAGCTTGTAGGGTAGAGACGAGCTACTGTGTAAGCGCCATCTTTAAAGTTACGAGCAAGGGCATCTTGGTCTTGTCCATCAAAGTAAGACAACTTAATTGTGTCAATATGGACATTTTCTTTATCCCAGTAGTTTTCATTCTTTTGATACTCAACAGCAGACTTAGCAGTGATAGACTTCATCAAGAATGGTCCATTGTAAAGGATAGAAGATGGGTCAGTAGATTGACCGAATTTGTCCCCTTGTTTCTTAAGGAAATCTGCGTTAACTGGCCAAAGAACTTGTGAAGTTGTTTTTGAATTCCACTGTGGTTCAGGTTGGTTCAGAGTATATTGGAGAGTGTGGTCATCAACTGCTTTGACACCGACAGTAGAGAAGTCAGTTGTCTTACCAGTCACATAGTCATCCAAGCCTTTTGACAGATTGTTGAACAAGGTATAGGGCTTCAGATTTCTTGTCAGCAGCATGCTTGAGACCAGTCACAAAGTCCTGAGCTGTCACATCTCCGTATTCTTCACCTTCTGAAGTGTACCATTTAGCGTCTTTACGGATTTTATAGGTATAAGTCAAACCATCTTTAGAAACAGTCCAAGACTCTGCAATAGACGGTACAAAATTACCATATTGGTCATTTTCCAACAAACCGTCCACACCGTTTGTCACGAGGTCAACTGTTGAAGCTTTACCAGATGTCACATAGTCCAATGTTTCTGGATCAGCAACATAGACATAATTATAAGCTTTAGATGCGCTGTTTCCTTTTGATGAACCAGAACAAGCAGCTAAAACGCCTACTGAAAGAAGGCTAACCCCAGCTAAAGCTAATACTTTGCTTTTTTTCATACGAATTCTCCAATTTTGTTTTTTAGGTTTACTTAGGATTATAGCACAAGAAAGTGAAAAAAGTAAACTAAATTTTCTGAATATTATGGTAGACATGCAATAACTCTACTCTATTACTCGTGTTCATTTTCCACTGCTATTCTAAGAAAAACTTAGCAAGTCTATAGACTTATTTAATAGAAGGGTAGTATAGTCCGGATCATCCTTGAGTTCTTTTATGGAAGTCTGAACCAGCTCTAAATCATCTGTAATCATCCCATCCACTCCTAAACGAAAAGATTTGACGATGCTATCCTCATCATTAATGGTCCAGTCATAGAGACGTTTGTCGGATTGCCAGAGTTTATTGACAAAATTTTCATCCAAGGTTGAATACTCCATGGTGTAACCAGAAGCCTTAGTTCGTGGAAAGATTGTATTATAAGGTAGGATAAAGAAACTGGGGATAGAGGAGTCATATTTAACAACCTGATCGATAACTTGGTAGTCCAAAGACTGAATCTGGTGTTGATAAACCTTGATTTTGGCACCATACTTGCTCAAGAATCGCTCCATCATATCCTTGGAGTCTTTCTTGCTGGTCTTGATTTCTATCAAGAGGCGCTGGCCGAGTTGATTGGCACGAGTAAAGTAATCGTCAAAGCTAGAAATCTTAGCCCGATAGCCATTTTCTGAAATCTCTAGCGAAGTTAATTCGGCCAGGGTTAAGTCTTGAGGTTGGGCATCAAGACCTGCCAACTGCTTCAGATTTGCGTCATGCATCATGACAAATTGCCCATCCTTGGTTTCCTGCACATCCATTTCTACTAGGTCAGGCTTGAGCAAGGCTGTTTTTTCTAGCGCTTCTACGGTATTTTGGATTCCATTCTCCCTCGAAACCCCTCTATGGGAAATCGTAATCGGAACGTTCTCCAAAGGGAAATTTAGATAGACATAGCCTTCTAATGCGAAGCTTGAGCTGGCAATAGTCAGAACAAACCAACGCATTAGAGATAGGCCTCTTTTCGTTGGATAGTCATTTAAGGTACGATCTGTCAGGAAGGAGACAAATTTGAGAAGGAAATAGGACAACATAGCATAGTAGGCAAACTTAATCAGGACAAAAGCTACAATACCGCTAAAGAGGACAATCTCATTTGGTTGAGTGTTCGCGTACTGCTGTCCTAATATAGCTGGAGCTGAGAGAAAAGTATAAAGCAGAAAGCCTTTTGATAATAATCCAAAAAAGATGCCTAGTGTAAAAGAAAAGGCGGTTCTTGGTCTTGGCCAGACTAAAGCGAATTGCCTGAGGAACTGTTGCGTGCTCAAAAAAGAGCTGTGGTAGGGCAAACATTAGTCGCACTGCCACTAGAAGCATGCCGACCACAAGAAGTCCCATGAAAAACAGCGAATACAATATTATTTGCCAAATAGGTGACAATAAAATCCGGAACCAAAATTTTATTGAGATAGTAAATTTTCAAAATTTGGCGCAAGAAAGGAAAAAGAAAACCCATATAAAGTACGATAAAGAGCATTTTTCCTGGGCCAGCCTTCTTGACAATAGCAAAACTATCCCTGAATGTTTTTCCAAGAAAAGCGAATACCGGTCGATTTTCTTTATCCAAGAGATTGCGAATCCCCATGAAAATCATGCCGCTCTGGAAATAGGCGACAAAGAGATTGACCACAACGAGGACTAGAAAACCCAGACCGACCAGCCAATTAGAGCTGAGGACTGCCCAGGCATTGTTATAAGACAAAAAGAGATAGCCTGTCTGTTTTAGCAGGTATTCTGCTGCGTAGGAATTAAAGGGAATCCAAGCATACTCCATCATCATAAAGACCATGAAAAAGAGAACTAGGATCTTATCTAAATTATGATAAAAGCGCTTAAAGCTAAGTTTTTCTGGTTTCATCTTATTCTTCTTTCAGAAATTTGTGCAAAAAAGGGATAGGCAAACTCTAACAAAGACTGAATGGCTCCTGAAAATCTGCATTTGGCAGTTTCTCTGCCTTATCTCTACTCTTTCTTTGAAAAATAAATCTCAGCTTTTCAACTGAGATTTTCTTTCTTATTTACCAAATAAACGGGCGAAAAATCCTTTGTTTTCCTGCTTTTGTACCTTCTCCTTGGCTTCATCCAGCTCCAAAAGAAGGGTTTCCCGCTCGCTCATAGCCTTAGCTGTCAACTGCTGCTGCTGGTCTAGCTGCTTATCTTTTTCAGCAATCTGCACGTCCTTGACACGGAGTTGTTCGTCTTTCTTAGCCAGCTGGTTATCTTTCGCCTTGAGTTGCTCATAAAGGCGCAAAATCTCAGCATTTTTTTCATCCACTAAGATTTCCATCAACTCGCGCTGTTTGACTTCTTCGCTGACTGGCTCATCTTCAAATAGTCTTTTTATAAATTTCTTCTAGCTTAATCAGGCCACTACGGGTCACGACTGTGACCCCTTTTTCATTTTTTTCTGTATCTTCTGGCGGCAGAGCCTTGACACGATTATTGATTGCCTGACGGCTGACTCCTAAAATCTCGGCCAGCTCGCTGACTGTCTTTTCAATTGCCATAATTTCCTCTGAAACTTTTTCTAGATATAGTTACCTAAATCTTATCATATCAAGGCTTAACTGTCAAATAAAGCAAAAAAGTGAAGCAATATATTGCTCCACTTTCCTGGTTTTCTATAGTTCAACTTGAAAGATTTCCAAGCTCTGCATTTCTTCTTCTGTCAAGCGCCGCCATTGGCCCAGTTCCAGACTTGGATCAAGCTGGAGAGGCCCCATAGACAAGCGTTGAAGGTCGGTGACTTCCTTCCCACACGCTAGAACCATCCGCTTCACCTGATGAAACTTGCCTTCTGAGAGCGTGATACGGACCAGACTAGTCTTCGCTCCTTCATTTCTTTCGATAATTTCGAGCTGTGCAGGCTGACAAGTGAAGTCTTTAAGCTCGATTCCTTGAGCAAAACGCTCAACATCTGCCTGATCCATCAGACCGGCAACATGAGCCTGATAAACCTTAGCCACATGGCGCTTGGGAGACAGCATAGCATGCGATAGCTGACCATTATTGGTCAAAAGTAGAAGGCCATGCGTATCCACATCTAACCGCCCCACAGGAAAGACTTCTTTTTGACGGGCAGTATCGTCCAATAAATCTAAAACGGTTTATGGCGGTCATCTTCAGTTGCGGAAATGACACCCTTGGGTTTGTTCAAGAGGTAGTAGACAAATTTTTCATAAACCAAGGTCTGACCATCCACCACAATCTGATCCGACCGCTCATCAATCTGTGTCTTGGCCGACGTGACCGCTGCCCCATTGACCCAGACTTGACCTTTTTTCAATAGTTGCTTGACTTGACTACGTGAGCCAAGTCCACTTTCCACTAAAAATTTATCCAGACGCATACTCTTCTCCTAAGCAGACTTTTTCTTGAGAATCCCAAACGCCAGCACTGCCATTAAAACCATCAGACTTCCCAAAACGCCAAAAATAAAGGAAGCTTGGCTTGAAAATTGACTAATCAAAGACAAGAAAAAGGTTGTAGCAGTCGCTCCAGCACTGCAGCCTAAAATCACAATCGAGGTTGCTTGATTCAAGGATTTGCTAGGGATTCTCTCAGAAAGAATATGGAAAATCGCTGTCAGACTGACACTATAAACAAAGCCAGAAGCGATAGTAACCACACTTAAAAGCAAGAGATTTGGTGCTAGGCCAATCATGATCGAAGTAAGGCCAAAGGCCACTCCTGCAACCGTCAATAAATTTTCCTTGAAATAATGAAGAAGCGGTGCAAAGGACAAGCCTGCGGCAATACCAATCAACTGCATAGTTGAAAGAATCAAACCTGCTGTCTGAACGCTGCCCATACCAGACTTTTCAACCAGGCCGGGCACGCGCACGTTGATGACCACATTCGTCAAGACAATCACCGCTGCTACTAGAGCTAGGCCAATTGTCAAAAACCACTGTGCAGCTGTCAAGCCCTTGCCTTCCTGATGAGCCTCATGACGCTTCTCCTCCTTGCCATAAGGCACAAAGAGCAGGTAGAGGGCTAGAACAATCAACCCCGAAGCATAGACCAAGAAAGAAATTTCCCAGCCAAAGCGAAGCAACTGGCTCACTCCAAGTGTCAAGAGAGCCGTCCCGACAACTTCAGCCGATCCACGTAGACCGAGGGTCTGAATCCGTTCCTTGCCCTCATAACGTTCGCTGATAATCGAAATGGCTTTGGCATTGAGCAAACCAACTCCCATACCAAAGATCAGACGCGAGGCAAAAATCACCCAGTAGGTCTTATTCACGAGAGGAACAAAGCCGCAAAGAGAGAAAATCAAGAGCCCCGTCACAATCATCTTTCGTTCCGATAAATATTTCTCCACTAAGCCATTTAAAACTAGCATGAGCATAATCCCAGCCGATGGCAAAGAAACCAGCAATTCTATCCAGCTTTCCGGCAGGTCTTTATAATAAGCAAACATAGCCGATTGGGCACTGGAAATCGAAAAGGAGGTCGTCAACACCAAAGAAAGTGAGAGAATACTCACTTTTTCCATAAACTTTTTCATTCTATTTTCCTTTAAAAATCACACTCATTCTATCATACAGCTTTTTAGAAAAAGACGCAATCATCTTTTCTTAAAAATTCAGCCATTAAAAAGAGTATTCTTTCGAAAAATTTCTCCTATGATAAAAGCACAAGCCCTTTCTTTATTTCTGGCGGGATTTGTGTTATGATGAAAGAAAGAAAAAGGAGAGAATCATGTCTGTTAGTGAAAAAAAATCGGTTATGGATAAATTAACCAAAGCAGCTCATTTGATCGATATGAGCGACATTATCCGTGAGGGAAATCCTACCTTGCGTGCAGTGGCTGAGGAAGTCAGCTTTCCCTTATCTGATCAGGAAATCATTTTAGGTGAGAAAATGATGCAGTTCTTGAAACATTCTCAAGATCCTGTCATGGCGGAAAAAATGGGGCTCCGTGGCGGAGTCGGTCTAGCAGCTCCTCAGCTGGATATTTCTAAGCGGATTATCGCTGTGCTGGTGCCAAATCTAGAGGACGAAGAAGGCAATCCGCCTAAAGAAGCCTACTCCCTAGCTCAGGTCATGTACAATCCTAAAGTTGTTGCCCACTCTGTGCAAGATGCTGCTCTGGCTGATGGAGAAGGCTGCCTATCTGTTGACCGAGAGGTGCCAGGCTATGTTGTGCGCCATGCACGAGTGACCGTGGATTACTTTGACAAGGATGGCCAAAAACACCGCATCAAACTCAAAGGCTATAATTCTATCGTGGTTCAACACGAGATTGACCATATCAACGGCATCATGTTTTACGATCGTATCAATGAAAAAGACCCATTTGCAGTGAAAGACGGCATGTTGGTACTGGAGTAAACAGATCGTATATTGTAATCAAAAATACCTAGACATAGAACGTCTAGGTATTTCTTTTACACTATTCTAAGTACCTCGATCCCAGAAAAGAGCCAAAAGAATCACAGCGCCCAAGACTGAGGGAAGAATGGCTGTGCCCGCTAGCATCGGTCCCCAGTGGCCAAAAAGCAATTGCCCAAGCCATGAACCAAACCAGCCCAAGAGGATTTTTCCGATACAACCCATACGTTCCCCACGGCTGGTAATAGCTCCAGCCATGAGGCCGATAATAAAACCGACAAACATACTACCAATCATATAGGATCCTTCTTTCTATGTTTCTAAGAATACTTTTCAAGAAGCAGGCGGGAGCTGTCAGATTGAAAGTTCCGTCTAAAGCAACTTAAAATCTTAGATTGCCCAATCTCCATTTCTGAAGATAGGAACTCGTGTTCCATCCTCACGGATACCATCGATATCCATTTGATTTGAGCCAATCATAAAGTCCACGTGAACATCTGAACGGTTGAGGCCCGCAGCTTCAAGCTCTTCTTCACTCATCTCTGCTCCACCAACAACACTGGTCGCATAGGCTGCTCCGATAGCCAAGTGGTTTGAAGCATCTCATCGAAAAGGGTGTTGAAGAAGGTAATGCCTGATTGAGAAATTGGACTTGGATCTGGTACCAAGGCACATTCACCTAAGGCACGCGCGCCCGCATTTTCAAAGACAAGGTCTTTCATGACCTGATCACCCTTTTCAGCAGTGATATCTACGATTTGACCATCCTTGAAGGTTACTTTAATGCCTTCGATGATATTTCCATTATAGCTAAGTGGTTTTGTAGAGGTTACATAACCATCTGCACGACGGAAGTCAGGAGCCGTAAAGACTTCTTCTGTCGGCATATTTGGCAAGAATCCTTCGCCCTGTGCGTTGATGGCACCAGCTGATTCCCAGACGTGGTTCTTAGGCAAGCCAAGTGTCAAATCTGTCCCCGACGCTGTGTAGTGAAGGGCTGAGAATTGTTCTTTATTGAGCATTTCTGCCTTGCTCTTGAGGACGGCTGCATGCTCTTCCCAAGCCTTAACGGGATCTTCTTCGTAAATACGGCAAGTTTTAAAGATTTGGTCCCAAAGGAGATCGACTGCTTCTTCGTCGCTGGCTGCATTTGGAAAGACCTTCTTAGCCCACTCTGTACCGGCTGCTGCAGCGACTGTCCAGCTGACTTTATTGGATTGAGTTGCGATGCGCATTGGCTTCATAGCAAGTCCCATCGCTTTAGCAGAAGCTGAAAGCTTGTCAGCGTCCACACCGTTCAAGGCACCTGGGTCAGAAGAACGGACACCAAGACGGCTGGCCTTGTTCTCCAAGAGATAGTTCATCTCAGCAATCTTGTATTCTGGCACATTGTCCAGACGCTCCATCGGCGCGTGGAGGAATTTCTCACGGTTTATCACATCATCTGTCCACTGGACGATAACCTCATGCGCACCCAAGGCATAGGCTTCTTTTACGATCAAATGCGCCAATTCACGCTGCTCCACATCAATATTGAGCACCACCGTGTGACCCGGCTGCACATTAATACCATTGGCAATCAATAGTTTAGCGTATTTTTCTAAGTTTTCTTTAAAATTTGGCAGAACCATGCTGCTTCTCCTTTTCTTTTGTTATTTCTCTTTAAACAAGGACAGCAGGCTAACCGCTGCCACTGTACCGCAAATCAAAGCGGTCATTTTCAAAATCGTATCTGGGTCAAGATCCAGCTGGTAATCAAACACTTTTTGCGCTGGCTTATCCTGAGCGGAAATGGTCAATTTCATAAAAACCTCTTTCTATATTTTAGAAAAACTCATCAAACAGACTCAACTGGTTATCCTCTGGCATATTGCCGAGAATGCCCATATCATCCATTTTTTCAACTAGGGTGCTAGAGAGGCCGCCACGTTTGCGGAGCTCTGTCTTAGAAAGGAATTCACCTTCTTCCCGCGCTCTAACTAATTGGCGGGCAACGTTGTCACCCAGACCATCCATAGTAGAGAAAGGCGGGATAAGGGTATCCCCTTCGATGAGAAACTCGGTCGCATGGCTCTTGTAAAGATCTAGCTTGCCGAATTTAAAGCCTCGCTCCAGCATTTCATTGACGATTTCCAGAGTCGTATAAAGGTCAATTTCTACATTGGAGGCTTCGTTGTTCTTACGCTTCTCAGCGATTTCGTTCATCCGGCGCTTGACGGCATCAAGACCACCACTCATGGTCTTGATATCAAAGGCCTTGGCTCGGATGGAGAAATAAGCACAGTAGTAATAAATCGGATGATGCACCTTGAAATAGGCCACCCGCAGGGCCATCATAACGTAGGCTGCCGCATGGGCCTTGGGGAACATGTACTTGATCTTTCCACAGGACTCGATGTACCACTCTGGCACATTATTTTCCTTCATGGCTGCGATGTAGCCGTTGCGCTCTTCTTCAGAAATCTTCAGCCAAAGGCCCTTCCGCACGCGCTCCATGATCGTAAAGGCCATCTTAGGATCCAAGCCCTTGTGCATGAGGTAAACCATGATGTCGTCCCGACAGCCGATAACAGTGGACAGGTCAGCAATCCCTTGCTTGATCAAGTCCTGAGCATTGCCCAGCCAAACGTCCGTACCATGAGAGAGACCAGATAGCTGTAAGAGCTCGGCAAATGTCGTCGGATGGGTCTCATCAACCATACCCCGTACAAAGTTGGTCCCAAACTCTGGAATCCCCAGCATACCAGTCGGCGTGCCGATTTGCTCCTGAGTCACCCCCAAAATGTCGGTTCCAGAAAAGAGGGCCATGACACCAGCATCATCCATAGGGATGTCATTTGGATCAATACCAGACAAGTCCTGAAGCTTCCGAATCATGGTCGGATCATCGTGTCCCAGAACGTCTAGCTTGAGGACATTTTCATCAATATCGTGGAAGTTAAAGTGGGTGGTCTGCCACTCGGCCGTCACATCGTCAGCTGGATATTGGACCGGTGTAAAGTCATAAACATCCATGTAGTTAGGGATAACAACGATCCCGCCCGGGTGTTGTCCAGTCGTCCGCTTGACTCCGGCAGCTCCCTGCGCCAAACGCTCAACTTCGGCGTCTCGGTAAAACTTCCCGTAGTCGCGCTCATAGCCCTTGACAAATCCATAGGCCGTCTTAGCTGCAACGGTACCAACAGTACCAGCCCGAAAGGCATACTCCTCACCAAAGATGTCCCGCACGTCCAAGTGGGCGCTCGGCTGATCCTCTCCGGAGAAGTTCAAGTCAATATCGGGTACCTTGTCCCCGTCAAATCCAAGGAAGGTCTCAAAAGGAATATCCTGACCATTCTTGCTCAGCTTGTGGCCGCACTCTGGACAGTCCTTATCCGGCATATCAAAGCCAGAACCATAAGATCCATCCGTGATGAACTCGCTGTATTGGCATTTGCCACAGACATAGTGGGGCGACAAAGGATTAACCTCGGTAATCCCGATCATGGTCGCAACAAAACTGGATCCGACAGACCCCCGCGAGCCTACCAGATAGCCCCGCTCGTTGGAGCGCTGCACCAACATCTGCGAAGCCAGATAAATCACGGCAAGCCATTCCCCAAGATGGAGGTCAGCTCTTTTTCGATCCTCAAGTCCACGATATCTGGCAGCGGATTGCCATAAATCTCAAAGGCTTTTTGATAAGTCAGCTCGGCAACTGTCTCCTCGGCCTTTTCAATGAAAGGTGTATAGAGGTCGCCCTTGACCACTTCTACCGGCTCAAAGGTCTCCGCCAGCTGATTCGGATTGGTGATGACCAACTTCTTAGCCAAGTCCTCACCCAAGAATGCAAATTCGTCCAGCATCTCATTGGTAGTCCGGAAGTGAGCCTTAGGAAGCGGCGCCGGCTGGGCATTTTCACCGTGACCAATGGGACGGTTAATCATGGCCCCCTGACCGAGACTCCGAACGATAATCTCGCGATAAATTTCTTCTTCCGGCTCAATATAGTGGACGTTCCCCGTCGCAAGGACAGGCTTGCCCAAGCGATCTCCAACCTCAATCAGATTGCGAATAATGGTCTGCAGTTCTTTCTGATCCTTGATTTGCTCCTTGGCAATCAGTGGCTCATAGATAGCTGGCGGCATGACCTCGATAAAGTCATAATACTTGGCCACTTCGACAGCTGCATCCACCCCCTGAGAGACAACGGCATCATAAACTTCACCTTCTGAACAGGCTGAGCCTAAAATCAGGCCTTCACGATGGGCGTCTAGTACGGTCCGTGGAATCCGCGGGACACCTTCGAAATACTTGGTATTGGACAGACTGACTAGTTTGAAAATATTCTTGAGCCCCGTCTGATTTTTAACATAAATAGTCGCATGCTTGACCCGAGCTTTCTTGTAGGAATTCTCATCAACCAGATCCGTATTCAAATCCTTAAGGTTGGTCACACCATGCTTTTCAGCCACATCCTTGATAAAGATAAAGAGAAGGCGGCCCGTCGCTTCCGCATCATAGTTGGCCATGTGGTGGTGCTCCAGAGCAATCTGGAAACGCTTGGTCAAAGGCCCCAAACCATGACGCTTGTACTCTGGATAGAGGTTGCGGGCAAATTCCAGCGTGTCAATAACTGGCTGAGTGATTTTCGGCAGGCCATGCCGCTCATAGTTGACATTCATAAAGCCCACGTCAAAGGTGGCATTATGGGCAACTAGGACACTGTCCTGGCAAAATGCCTGAAACTCTTTCAGAACTTGCTCTAGCGGTTTGGCATTGCGGACATGCTCATCTGTAATCCCAGTCAGATCCGTCGTAAAGGCCGACAGAGGATGCCCAGGATTGATAAACTCATCAAACTCAGCGATGATATTGCCCTTGTGCATCTTGCTGGCTGCGACCTGAATCAAGTCATTGTAAACCGCTGAAAGTCCCGTCGTTTCAACGTCAAATACTACATAGGTCGCATCGCTCAGCTCCATGTCCACTTCATTGTAGACGATGGGCACCCGGTCTTCTACAATATTGGCTTCCATACCGTAAATCAGCTGGATACCAGCTTTCTTGGCGGCCTTGTAGCCATGGGGAAAGCTCTGCACATTGCCATGGTCGGTAATGGCGACAGCCTTGTGGCCCCACTTGGCTGCCGTTGCAACGATTTCCTCGACCTCAGGTAGGGCATCCATAGTAGACATATTGGTATGGGCGTGAAACTCGACCCGCTTCTGCCCCTCAGGCATCAAGTCCTTGCGCTCATAGTGGGTAACTTCCTGCACATCCTGCACATTCATGGTCAGGTCGCGGGTGAAATTGTTCATCTCCACATTTCCACGTACGCGGAGCCAGGCGCCTTTCTTAATCATGTCAAACTTCTTGGCTTCTTCTTCGTTTTTCATCCATTTCTGCAAGGAGAAGCTGGAGGTATAGTCTGTCATCTTGAAGTTAAGCAAGACCCGGCCGGTCCGAGTGACCTTCTGCTCCAGATCAAAGACCATTCCCTCAAAGACCAGACGGTTTTCCTCAGTCTGAACTTCGATCATCGGGGTAATCTCTGCCTTGTCTAGATTTGGCTTTGCTGCAGCCTTGCGAGCTTGGAAGTCATAGGCTGGCTTTTCCTCTGGCGGTGGTGCCATCTGCTGCAAGGATTCCATGGCTTTTAGCGCTTCTTCATTGGCCGCCTGAACAATCTTGTCATTCTCCGCTTGGAAATTCTCCGCTTGCTGCTGGGTCAGCTCATCGCTGTGCTGAACCTGACAGGTCAACTGAGGAAAGCCGTACTTGACCAACTGCTTGCTGAGGTTGGGCAGATGATTCTTGCGAAAATGCTCCGTATCAATGGTCGAAGCCCCCTCAATCAGCAGCTTGTCCCCATCCAAATGAACCCGCAAATCCTGATATAGGCTCTTGAAGCCATGACTGGCACAAGGCCCCTCCTCAAAGGCCAGCTGGTAATACGCCTGCAAGAGCTCATCCGATACCTGAGGCGCCTGACAATGAATTTCAAAAACAGCTTGATTACCTGTCTTAGAAAACTCTTGAGCTAAGCGCTTCTGCAATTCCCGAAAAATCTCAATGGGCAGAATATTCGTAAAAGAAAAATGAAACTCCCAGACCCGACTGACCTTGTGGACCAGAACCTTCTCAATTTCTGCATTCAAAAAGGCCTCTGAATTTCTCATTTCAAGTGGCATATCTAGCTGATTCATTAAAATTTCAAACTTGTTTGGCATGACATTTCCTCGTACAGTAGTGACCCTATTTTACCATAAATCAGCACTTTTTTCGATAGAAAAAGAGTAGGGCAAAGTTGGTTGTGCCTATATATTTATATATTTTCTTGTCTTAAAACTAAGTTATGCTATAATAGAAAAAACATTTATCAAAAGGAGTCTTAACTGTGAAAAAAATTTTACTAGCTAGCGTCTGTCTGCTGGCTTTGACTGCCTGCAGCATGCCAAAGCAAACTAAGCACGAAAACAAACCCAATCAAAGTCAGAGCCAAAGCAAGCCAAAAAAAGAAGAGAAAGTAAAAACCAAGACTTTTGCTTACAACATGCCTAACGGATACAATAATAAAATTGTCGCTTATTATCAAAAAGATAAGATTCGAGCCTTCGATTTTATGGCTACGAAACCGACTCAAGAGGACGAGCAAAGTAAGAGTCCTGAAGAAATCAGCAACATTTATCAAGAAGAATTAAAAGCTGGTGACTTTTATGATAAATTCAGCAAGTTAGATGGAGTCACACTTGAAGTCAAAGTTTCAGAGGACAAGAAAACCGTTGCACAAGTTGCCCACTTTGATCTCAGCAAAGCAAAAGAAAAACAAGTCATGGCTGCTTTAGGGGAAACAACTAAAGATAACCTATTTAAAAAGCTTAAGGAAAAGCCCGAAGATTTCTTTGCTTTTCTGCTATCTCAAGGATTCACAGAAGAATGAAATCTTTTCTGACTGATTTCTTTCACTTTAGAAACTATCCTGTCTTGCTAGCCAAGTCCTTAGTTCGCCAGCAAGAAAAAAACTTAGGAAATATTTTTTAGAGCAAGCTATTAGCTTTCACTTCTCCAATAGCATGATTTTCAAGGAGTTTTTATGCGCTTAACTAAAAAAACTGTTTTTATTGGTATCGTTTCTCTTCTTATTTTGGGCTTAGCTGCATGGGGAGTAAAAGTATTTCTCGTCATGAACAACGCTCAGCAAAGTTTTGATAAAAATTTTATTCACTTTCAAGCTAAAAGTGATGACAACGAAACTTTTTTTACACAAGGCATCGGAAAAAAAGAAGCCTATAATTTATCCTACTCTCCTACTAAGAAGACCATTGAAATAAGCAAATCGACTAAAAATGGAGATATCTATTCTTCCGATTCCATTTACGGAGCAGTAAAAAGTCTATGATATAAAACAAAACGCTAATCGCTATGTCTTTGTAACAGCTGCAAAACCAATAATCGTTGACTTTGGAATAACTTCAGTCAAGGTAACTTATGACGGAGGTCATTTTGAAACTCCATATTCTGAGCTGCATTTTGGTGAAACTTTCCCTAGTGAAGACAACTAGATAGAAAGTATTCTAGGTCGTCAATCTTTATTTATGAACTAACCAAGCTAATAAGCTATGGTTAGTTTTTGTTTGCAAAAAAAGCGGTTGAAAACCGCTTTTTATCTCAATACCGCTTCTGCCAGCGCTTTTTGGATAGCAATGACGCTTTTATCACTTCGGAAAGTTAGGGTTTCGGCTGGTTCCTCAGCACTGGAAACCCAGATTTTCAGCTCAGCGTCCAGGTCAAAGTGGCCAGCCGTTTCCACTGAAAAGCGAGAAATGGAGCGATAAGGATAAGACTTATAAGCCGTTTTCTTGCCTGTCACTCCCTGCTTGTCCACCAAGATCAACCGCTTATCTGTAAAGACAATCAAGTCGCGAATGAGGCTGAAAGCCAACTCCACATTTTCTGCTGGCGTCAAAATGTTCTCCAACTCTCTTTCTGCTTTTTCAATATCCTTCTGAGAGGCATTGCCCAACAAACCACTGAATAATCCCATCATTCATTCCTCCAATCTATTTTTCCCTACTATAGCATTTTCAAAGTCAATAAGCAAAAGAAAGAGAGTGGGACAGAAATCTGAAATTCGTTAGAATTCGATTTCGTCGTCCCACCTCCGCACAGTTGAGTAGGGCTGTAAAAGCTGATGAAATCAGCGTAGTAGAGCCCACTCAACCACTGCGTCTTGCTCGACAATCCAAAGACAATTGAGAGGCTAGGACTTTTGTCCTAAACTCTTGTTTTATTTTGTCAAAATAGACAGAGTTTCGAGCAGATTATCAGCGTGGACTTCAATGGTATCGCCAGTAGCCTTGATCTTTGACTTCGACGATGCCTTCTGCGGCTTTTTTACCAACTGTCACACGGATTGGGAGACCAATCAAATCGCTGTCACTGAACTTAACACCCGCACGCTCATTGCGATCATCCACCAAGACCTCATAACCAGCACTCAACAAGTTAGCCTCGATTTGGTCAGTTAGAGCCAGAGCTTCCTCGTCCTTGACATTGACTGGAATCAGGTGCACGTCAAATGGTGCCAGCTCTTTGGGGAAGTTGATACCCCATGCATAGCGGAATTCACCCTTAGGAGTTTTATTGACAAAGAGACGAGCGTGCTGCTCCATAACAGCAGAGAGGAGACGGCTGACACCGATACCATAACAGCCCATAATCATCGGTACGGCACGGCCATTTTCGTCCAAGACATTGGCATTCATGCTGTCAGAGTAGCGTGTTCCCAGCTTGAAGATGTGCCCAATCTCAATCCCACGAGCAAACTTGAGAATACCTTGACCGTCCGGCGACACTTCTCCTTCACGAACTTCGCGGATATCCACATACTCTGGGCTAAAGTCACGGCCTGGATTAACACCAGTCAGGTGGTAGCCATCTTCATTGGCTCCTGCCACAGCGTTAGAAAGGTCTTGGACTCTACGGTCTGCGATAATAGTCACATCTTCTGGCAGATTGACTGGGCCTAGTGAGCCAAAGCCTGCGCCCAAGAGCTGACGAACATCCTCTTCACTAGCGACTTCAAAGAAATCAGCTCCCAAATGGTTTTTAAGTTTGACTTCGTTGAGCTGATCATTGCCGACAAGAAGCGCTACGACAGGCTTTTCATCAGCCATGTAAACCAAGGTCTTGATTGTTTCTTCTGTATCAACTTGTAGGAAAGCTGCCACCTCATCAATGGTCTTGCAGTCAGGTGTTTCTACACGCACCAACTCTGCTTCAGTCACTACTTTTTTGTTTGGTTTGTAAGCATTGGTTGCCATTTCTAGGTTGGCTGCATAGCTAGACTCGCTAGAGTAGGCAATGGTATCTTCACCAGAAACCATCCATTTGAGCAATTCTGCCTTGATTTCTTCTTGCACTTCTGCAGGAATTTCATCAAATGAGGCAACTGACTTGTCCAAAACAACCCATCGGTCAAGATCTGTACGAGCAGGCGTGATAGCCATAAATTCCTGACTATCCTTACCACCCATGGCACCACCGTCACCGATAATGGCCTTTGAAATCTAGCTCACTGCGAGTGAAGATTTTCTCATAAGCTGATTTGTACTCATCATAAGTTACATCCAAACTATCGTAGTTAGCGTGGAAACTATAACCATCTTTCATGATGAATTCACGCGTACGAAGAAGGCCGTTCCGTGGACGTTTTTCGTCACGGTACTTAGGCTGGATTTGGTACAAGTTCAGTGGCAATTGCTTGTAAGACTTGACAGAATCACGGACAATTGCTGTGAACGTTTCTTCGTGAGTTGGACCTAGGATAAAGTCTGACTTCTCACGATTTTTCAATTTATACAAGTCTTCACCGTAGGTTTCATAACGGCCAGATTCACGCCAAAGGTCAGCACTGAGAAGGGCTGGAGCCAACATCTCAACCGCACCAATCTTATCAAATTCTTGGCGCATGATCTTCTTAGCTTTTTCGATCACACGGTTAGCCAATGGCAGATATGAATAAACACCTGCTGATACTTGACGAACATAACCAGCACGAAGCATCAAAGCGTGGCTGATGACCTGCGCATCGCTTGGCATTTCGCGCAGCGTTGGGATTAGCATTTTACTTTGTTTCATAAAAACAAAACTCCTTCATAGAATATTTTTCAATCTTTTAAAATGTTAGAAGAACAATTTCATAATATCATTCCAAGTCACAGCGATCATAAGGACAACCATGACAGCTACCCCTGCGAGGGTAACATAGCTTTCTGTTTCCCGTTTCAAGGGTTTGCGACGGATAGCCTCAAGGATATTGAGGACAATTTTTCCACCGTCCAAGGCCGGAATCGGAATTAGATTAAAGATCCCGATATCAAGAGACAGCATGGCTAAGAGACTCAGAATAGCCGGCAGACCTTGCTGAGCCGCCTGACTGCTGACATTATAAATAGCAACTGGGCCACCTAATTTATTTAAATTAAAGTTAAAAATCAAATCTTTCAAGGCTGTCAAAATCCGACCTGTAGTCGTCCAAGTAGCGGTAAAACCTCCGACTACCTTGTCCCAAAAACCAGTCTTGATAGCAGGCGAAACGCCCAATAGATAGCGATCACCCTCTTTTTTGGGTTCAATGTCCACCTTGTGAGTCTGACCACCGCTCTTATAAGTGATGGTCAATTTTGATGCATCTGCCTTATCCTTCGTCGCTTCTGACACGGCTTTGGTTAGGTCATCCCAGTTTGCAATCTCATAGTTGTTGACTTTCAGAATCTGGTCATCGCTTTTCACCCCTGCCTTGGCAACGGCGCTACCCTCCAGCACCTGAAAATGATTGCTACTTTCATCTTGGACACCGCCTTGCAGGAAGGCCAAGAGCATGAAAACCAGAATGCTCAAAATGAAATTGTTCATTGGGCCAGCAAAATTGGTGATGAGGCGTCCCCAGATAGTCGCATTTTGATACTGAACATCCAGCGGAGCAATCCGAACTTCCGTTCCGTCTTCCTCAACAATGGTCGCATCGTGATCGACAGAATAAGTCTTGCTTTCATCTAAGACCAGCCCTGTAATCTCCAATTTTTCTTCAAAATCAAAACTGGTCACATTCATAGGCAGAGCCGTCTGATCAATTTTCTTGCCAGACAGATTGATGCGGACGACTTTCCCATCTTCATTCAGAGTCAGACTTGCTGGCGTACCTGTTTTGATTTCTGTCGAATCCTCGCCCCAGCCAGCCATGCGGACATAACCACCGAGCGGTAAAGATCCGAATCGTGTAGGCTGTTCCATCCTTGCCAATATGAGCAAAGATTTTCGGGCCCATCCCAATGGCAAACTCACGAACTAGAATGCCTGATTTTTTGGCAAAGTAGAAATGTCCAAACTCATGAACCACCACGATGATCCCAAAAATAATAATAAATGTAATAATCTGCATAAGTGTAATCTTTCTCTTAAGATGTTCATTAAGCCAAGAGGGCTTTAGGCTGCTTGTCCTCCAAACTTCTTAGAACAAGCCGAAGAGGTGCATCAGTGGAAAGACAAAAAGCAAGCTATCAAAGCGATCCAAAACACCGCCGTGACCCAGGAATAAACTTTCCCTGAGTCTTTGACACCAAAGTGACGCTTGATGGCGCTCTCTACCAAGTCGCCGAATTGGCCAGCAATACTAAAGACAACTGTCAAGAGCAGCATGGTCACAAAGCTATACGGAGTGGCAACTTGCGGACGAATAAACATAAAAATCGCAGAAACCAGCACGGCTGATAGAATTCCTCCAATACTGCCTTCAATGGTTTTATTTGGCGACACCTTAGGCAATAATTTTCTCCGTCCGTAGCGAGTACCGACCAGATAGGCTCCACTGTCTGTCGCCCAGACGATAAAGAGAGCCAGCAAAACCTTGTCCACATTCACCAAACGGGCATCGATCAAAGCATTAAAACCTAGACCGACATAAAAACTAGAAGCAATCGGATAAGCCGCATCTTCAAAGCTATAAGAGGAACCTAAAACAGTCGCTCCTAGCAAGACGAAAACAACCAAGCCATAAGCGATCACATTGCCATCCACAGGGCAAAAACTTCAGGTAGTTCTCAAGTGGCAGGGTCAAGACGAAAAGCTGCCAGCATAGCCAATCCACCCTCTAAGGTCGCTGTCGGAAGCCCCTTCATCTTGAGCAATTCATGCACTGCCAGCATAGCTAGAAGGCCAACACTGATCTGGAAGGGAATCCCTCCCATCTTCACTAGAGGAATAAAAATAGCTAGAGCAATTCCTCCAAAAAGAAGACGTCTTTGTAAATCTAAACTCATCTTTTTTTCATCCTCCTTTATACACCGCCGAAGCGTCGATTGCGACGATTATATTCTACAACCGCATCCTTCAAAGCCTTCTCATCGAAATCCGGCCAAAGGATATCTGTAAAATACAACTCGCTATATGCTGTCTGCCAAGGCAAGAAATTGCTAAGGCGCAGCTCGCCACTCGTACGAATCACCAAGTCAGGATCTCGTAAACTTGCAGGCAGACTGCTGGTATAGAGATAATCTCCAAGCATTTCCTCTGTAATATCCGCTGGTTGAACTTTCGCATCTAAAACATCTTGGGCAAGCTTCTGAACCGCTTGATTGATTTCAGCTCGGCCGCCGTAGTTTAGGGCGAAAGTTCAAAATCAACCCCGTATTCAAGCGAGTCAGCTCTTCAGCCTTTCTCCAAGGCCTCAAAAGTAGCTTTAGGAAGTCGCTTCGTGTCGCCAATCATTTGAATTTTTCACATTGTTTCTGTGCAATTCTGGCACATAGCGGTCATAAAACTCAACCGGCAAATTCATAATGAAGGACACTTCTTTTTCTGGTCGTGTCCAGTTTTCCGTTGAAAAGGCGTAGACAGTCAAAGACCTGCACGCCCATCTCCTTGGCTGCAATCGTTACCTCTTGCAAGGCTTCCATGCCTGCCTTATGACCGAAAGACACGTGGCTGCATGCGTTTTTTTGCCCAACGACCATTGCCATCCATGATAATGCCCTATATGCTTGGGAACAAGCAAGGCCTCATCGAGCTTTTCTTTTTTCTTAAAACTAAACATATTTTTTATCCTATTTAAAGTTTTATCATTTCATTATATCATAAATCCTTTAAATGTGGGCAGGAGAGCTGATTTTTCGTCTATCAGAGCTGATGATAAATAGCTGGTAGTGCCTACAGGAAGGTTTCGCTAGTGTTGTGCAACTATAATATTGTAAAAGATGAGCTTACAAAATGTCCTTAAAATAAAAAACAGCCTCTCGACTGTCCTATATCCTATTCTTCAATCGCAGTATCTTCATCAGATACAGCGATATCGCCTTCCACTCCCTGCAGCAGCTGGGATACCCTTCTGTCAGTGGCAGAAACAGTCTCTGATAGCTGTCAATTCAAATGTCAAGAAAACACCGTCTACGTCCAAGACAACAGTCTTACGCTCTGAATCAACTTCGTCAACAGTTCCGTAAAGACCACCAATAGTAATGACTTCATAGCCTTTTTGCAGTTTATTGAGGCTTTCCATCCGTTTTTCAGCTTGCTTTTTCTGTGTCCGTACTTGGAAATACATCATTCCTACTAGTACAACAAAAAAGATAATCATCATTGTTGGATTCATTTCTCTTCTCCTTTGGAATTCATCTACGTAATTACTATAGCAGATTTTGACCCGTTTGACAAGGCAGGAAAATGATTTCCAAAAAAATCAGGATGACTAGTATCCTGATTTTATGTCTTTTTATTTCAGATTTTTAACAACTTCTGCTACGTGCTCAACTGTAAAGCCGTATTCTTCCAGAACCTTGCCTGCTGGAGCAGATGCACCAAACTGGTCGATTCCGATAACTGCGCCGTCCAGACCAACATACTTGTACCAAGGCTGGCTAGCTGCCATCTCGATTGCTACGCGGCGACGAACTGCATTTGGCAGAATTTCTTCTTTGTAGGCTGCATCTTGAGCGTCAAAAAGCTCTGTTGATGGCACGCTGACCACGCGGATTTTAGAGCCTTCTGCTGCAAGTGCTTTAGCAGCTGCAACAGCCAAATTAACCTCAGAACCAGAAGCCAACAAAATAGTATCGAAATCTGCTCCTGTTTCGTAAACCACATAAGCTCCTTTAGCTACCTTGTCAAAGTCTGTTCCTTCTTCAACTGTCAGATTTTGACGGGTCAAGACCAGAGCAGTCGGAGTGGATTGGCTCTTAAGGGCTAGGTACCAAGCTGCCTGAGTTTCACGCGCATCTGCTGGGCGAAGAACAGTCAGGTTTGGAATCGCACGCAGACCAGCTAAATGCTCAATCGGTTCGTGAGTTGGGCCATCTTCACCAACTGCAATTGAGTCGTGTGTGAAGACATAAGTCACTGGCAAGCCTTGAAGGGCAGACAAACGTACAGCTGCCTTAACATAGTCTGAGAAGACGAAGAAAGTACCACCGTAAACGCGAAGACCACCATGAAGCGCCATACCGTTAAGAATCGTACCCATAGCAAACTCGCGCACACCAAATTGGATATTGCGGTTGAGACGGTGGGCGTCGTCCTGCAGGCCATCTTCCTTGATATAGGTCATATTGGAATGAGCCAGGTCAGCAGAACCACCGAGGAAAGTTGGAAGCACCTTAGCTGCTGCATTGAGGGCATCCTGACTAGAATTACGGGTTGCTTGAGAGAAGCCATTTTCAAGCACTGGGAAATCTTCTGGTTTGATTTCTACTGGATCCTGACCAGCGATAATAGCCGCTACTTCTGACGCCAATTCTGGATAGGCTTGCTTGTAGTCCTCTACTAGCTGTTTCCAAGCATCGTATGCTGCGGCACCACGCTCTGCTACATTTGTACGGTAGTCAGCATAGACTTCCTCAGGAATCTCAAATGGCGCATAGTCCCAGCCCAAGGCTTTACGAGTAGCTTCTGCTTCTTCTGCTCCTAGAGGCGCACCGTGCACTGCATTGGTTCCTTGCTTGTTTGGAGAACCGTAACCGATAACCGTCTTAACTTCAATCAAAGATGGCTTGCTAGAAGCTTTCGCTTCATTGATAGCCGCATCAATCGCAGCTAGGTCTGTTCCGTCTTCGACTAAAGCAGTATGCCAGCCGTAAGCTTCATAGCGGGCACGAACATTTTCTGTAAAGGAATCCTTGGTTTCTCCGTCCAAGTTGATATCATTTGAATCATAGAGGACAACCAGCTTGTCCAGCTTTTGCAAACCAGCGTAAGAAGCCGCCTCAGCTGAAACTCCCTCCATCAAATCGCCATCACCACAGATGACATAAGTGTAATGGTCGAAAATCGGATAGCCTTCACGGTTGTACTTAGCAGCCAAGAAACGCTCTGCCTGAGCAAATCCAGTCGCTGTAGAAATTCCTTGTCCCAATGGTCCAGTCGTCGCATCAACTCCAGCTGTATGACCAAACTCTGGGTGACCTGGTGTCTTAGAGCCCCATTGACGGAAGTTTTTGATTTCTTCCATGCTGACATCTTTAAAGCCAGACAGATGGAGCAAGGCATAAAGCAACATAGAGCCGTGTCCTGCAGACAGAACGAAGCGATCGCGGTTAATCCAATTTGGCTCTTCTGGATTGATACGCAGTTGTTTAGTAAACAGATCATAAGCCATCGGCGCAGCGCCCATAACGACACCAGGGATGACCTGACTTAGACTTTTCAATCGCGTCAATTCCTAGAAAAGCGAATAGCATTAACAGATAATTGTGACATTGAGTTCTCCTTATAAAAAATTTAGCGGGCTGCTACAACCAGCAGACATTCCTACGCTCATTTTTCTTATTTCCATTATATGAAATTTTTGCCTTTCCTGCAATAATGGAAAGGTCATTCTTTCCTTCAGTAAAAGAATCCCACAAGCAAACACTCATAGAATTCCATGTTTTGATATATTTCTCATTAATATTCAGCTAGCTTATTGAATAGTGATGCCGTATTTTTCATGATTTTCTTCATACCAATTAATCAGAGCAATAGCCGTTTGATAAGTAATATTTTTAATCTTGCTGCTACCTTTGACCAATGTCAAGATGCTCATTTTACTGATGTTGGCATCCGTCGCCACACGATAGCTGGTCAAAACTCCATCAATTAGTAATTGAATAACAGCTTCTACCTTTTTATAATCAGACATTGTAGTAATATCCAATTTCTCCATTTTGCATTCCTTCCATAACATTTATCTTTTCCTAACCATTATACACTTTTCTATGGTATTTACATATATAAATGCTTGGAGCGTTAAGAAAAAGGAAATTGGCTGATTATTTCTGTCTAGTTTAGCTAGATTTTGAAAAGGTTGACAAACGACAAAAGTGAGTATTAGTCCATATAGGATAGCAGGTAGCCGTAGCCCTCCTCTTCCATTTGCTCTCTCGGGATAAATCGCAGAGCTGCTGAATTGATGCAGTAGCGCAAGCCAGCCTAATTCTTGAGGACCGTCGGTAAAAACATGACCCAGATGGGCATTTCCTGAGCGACTCCGCACTTCGATTCGCTCCATGCCATGACTCAAATCTTGATAATATTTGATAACCTCGCGAGCGATAGGACGAGCAAAGCTAGGCCAGCCGCAACCCGATTCAAACTTGTCAGCCGCAAAAAAGAGTGGTTCGCCAGTTGTCACATCAACATAAATCCCTGCCTCAAAAGTGCTATTGTAAGCATTATGGAAAGGGCGCTCCGTTGCGCTCTGCTGGGTCACATGGTATTGCTCCTCAGTCAGTACAGCTTTGAGCTGCTGCTGGTTCGGCTTAGGATAATGACCCGCATCGACCAAGGGCTGCTCAGCATCCTTGACATTGATATGGCAATAACCCGTCGGATTTTTCTTGAGATAGTCCTGATGATAATCCTCGGCCAAGATATAATGGCGCAAGGGCTCTAGCTCTACAGCCAACTTTTGTCCTAATTGCTCCTCCTGTTCAGCAAAAACCTGCTCGATAGTGGCGCGATCTTCCTCACGGACATAGTAAACACCTGTTCGATACTGACGGCCAATATCATTACCCTGTTTGTTGATGGATAAGGGGTCAATGACTCGGAAATAGTAGAGCAAAATTTCCCGCAGGCTGATTTTTTCTTCGTCATAAATCAAGTGCACCGTCTCCGCGTGGTCGGTCTGGTGAATGAGCTGGTAGTTGGTGGACTCTACTTGTCCATTGGCATAGCCTACTGTCGTCTCCTCAACGCCTTCAATCCGAGAAAAATATTCCTCCAAGCCCCAGAAACAACCGCCCGCTAGATAAATTTCTGCCATAAACATCCCTCCAATCTTTTCCTCTATTTTCTCATAAAAAGAAGAACTTTTATAGGATTTTGATTGGGACTTTCTTAGAAATCATATCAAATACTGCGCCTCTATGGATTAGCCAAATTCAATTGTTTCAGAAAAATATAAAAAGACAGGAAATTTCCCATCTTTGACTAAAGATTTAGTTCTTTGTATTCCGTCCGATAGCCAACTTGCACAATCCGACCATCTTGGACTAGCAGTGGTCGCTTGATCAGCATGCCGTCTGTCGACAATAAATCTGCAGCTTCCTGAGCTGTCAAATGCGGCACCTTTCCTTTGAGCCCCAATTCTCGGTACTTGATACCACTGGTATTAAAGAAAGACTTGATTTCCAAATCAGAATTGGTCATCCATTGCAAAAGTTGCTCTTGGCTAGGCGTTTCCTTGACAATATCCACCGCTTCAAAGTCCACTCCTAATTGATTGAGCTCAGCCTTAGCCTTGCGGCAGGTAGAGCATTTTGGATATTCGATAAATTGTAACATTGTTTCCTCCGTCCCTATGATAGCCCAGCTAGCTCCTTCTTGTCAAGCCGAGACTCATTAGAAAAAGCCGACAAGCGAAAGGCTCATCGGCAGGTAAAGACACCTTCCATAAAGAAACACTGTCTATTTCTCGGTTATTTTTTAATCAAACGCACGCGCACAATATTGTCGCTATTTTCAAACTTATCCACCAACTCCTGAATCTTGCTTTCGTCCGACTCATCCAGATCCAGCAAAGTATAGGCATAGTCGCCTTTAGAACGGTTGATGATATTATCAATATTGATATTCAAATCACTGACTGCTGTTGAAATCCGAGCCACAATATTCGGTACATTTTTGTTAATCAGGGTAATCCGATAAGGTGCTGAGAGAGCCTGACGGACATTAGGGAAATTCACTGAGTTAATAATCTCCCCCGTTTCCATGAAGCGTCGGATGGTTTTCCCAGCCATAATGGCACAGTTGAGCTCAGCTTCCTCTGTCGAGCCACCCAGATGCGGAAAGACAGTAATCTGCGGATGACGGAGCAGCTCTTCTACACCAAAGTCTGTGATATAGCGCTTGACTACACCAGCTTCTAAGGCCTCAAAGAGGGCAGCATTGTCCACCAACTCACCCCGAGCGAAGTTGATAATTGTGGTTCCTTTTTGCATGACTTCAAAAGCCGCTTGATTAAAGGTCGCACGAGTATCCTCAGTCAGAGGGACGTGGATAGTGATATAATCACTCTTCTCAAAGATTTCCTTAATGTCTGCTACACGCTTGACATGGCTAGAGATATTCCAGGCCGTTTCAATGGATACATAAGGATCATAGCCAAGGACGTTCATCCCCAGACGATAGGCATCGTTAGCAATACGACCGCCGATAGCTCCCAGACCAATGACTCCCAAGGTTTTATTGGCGATTTCGGTACCCGCAAACTGCTTTTTGCCAGCCTCCACTTGCTTAGGAACATCGTCGCCAGAAAGGCCATTAGCCCATCTGTTAGCTGCGATATAGTCACGCGCAGACAGAAGAATGGAAGCCAAGACTGCTTCCTTCACCGCGTTGGCATTGGCTCCAGGTGTGTTGAAAACCACGATTCCCTGAGCTGTTGCTTGATCAACAGGAATATTATTGGTTCCTGCACCTGCCCGCGCAATAGCTTTTAAATTACTTGGAAAGTCCTGTCCATGCAGGTTTTGACTGCGCAGGATATAGGCATCTGGATTGTCAGACTTGTCTCCGTCAATCTGAAAAGCATTGCCCAGCTCCTTGAGCCCGATTTGATTGATATTGTTAAATGTTTTGACACTAAAGACCATAGCTTCCCTCTCTTAAGAATTTTCTTCTTCAAATTTCTGCATAAAGGTAATCAAGTCCTTGACACCTTGAAGCGGAAAGGCATTGTAGAGACTAGCTCTCATTCCGCCTACGCTGCGGTGCCCCTTGATATTCTTGAAGCCTGCCGCTGCAGCCTCTTTGTTAAACTTGGCATCCAGCTCTGGACTAGGAGACACAAAGGGAATATTGGCCACAGAGCGCTGCTCCTTGTAACGAACTGGACTGCGATAAAAGTCTGACTGCTCAATGAAGTCGTACAAAAGGCCAGATTTTTCTCGATTGAGCTTTTCCATTTCTGCTACGCCACCCAGCTCCTTGACCCATTCAAAGACCAGCTTGGCCATATAGATGGAGAAAGTCGGTGGTGTATTATAGAGAGAGTCATTGTCCGCCTGAATGCGGTAGTCCAGCATACTAGACAGAACGGGTTCATCATTGAGCAAATCCTCACGAATGATGACCACTGTCACACCGGCAGGTCCAATATTTTTCTGAGCCCCAGCATAAATTAAACCAAAATCCTCTACTCGGTACTGAGCAGCAAGGATATTAGAAGACATGTCCGCCACAATCGGTACGCCATTTGTTGCAGGCAGGTCATAAATAGCTGTTCCTTCGATAGTATTATTGGTGGTCAGATGCACATAAGCCGCCTGCGGATCAATCTCCTTTTCATCAAAAGAAGGAATTTCTGTGTAATTTAAATCCTCTGACGAAGCCAAAAGAATAGGCTCAAAAGGCACGGTCTTAGCTAGCTTGACTGCTTCTGTGTAGGCCTTCTTGCCCCAAGAACCAGCTACTAGATAGTAGGCCTTGCCGCCCTTAGCGAGATTGAGCGGAATCATAGAAAACTGAGTAGATGCCCCTCCCTGCAGGAAGAGTACGCGGTAATTGTCCGGAATAGCCATGAGCTCACGCAGCAAACTCTCCGCTTCTTTGATAATATCGTCAAACTCCTTGGATCGGTGGGATAGCTCCATCACGCTCATGCCACTTTGGGCATAGTCTAAAAACTCAGCCTGAGCTTTTTTCAAGACTTCCTTGGGCAATACTGCCGGTCCAGCAGAAAAATTGTAAATGGTCATATCCTACCTCCAAAAATGTATTTTGTCTATCATATCACAATGTTCAGAAAATTTCTATAATTCTTTCAAAGATATTTTTCTTTTTGGGAAATTCCCGAACAAAAGGAGGATTTTAGCAAAAAAACTAGCCCGATAGGACTAGTTTCTGCCTTCATCATGATAAAGGGCATAGAGCTGACTCTTATTGCGCCCGTATTTTTTGGCTACTTCTTTGATCGCCTGATTTTTCTTACTACCGGATTGGACCAAGCCGTCAATTTCAGCTAAAAGATCCGCATCCGCTTTGTCTTCCTTCTCCAGACTTGCACCAGCCACAATCAGGAGGCACTCGCCCTTGAGTGCATTCTCTGACAGATAGTCTATCAACTCAGAAATCCTTCCTCTTTGGTATTCTTCGTAGATTTTGGTGAGCTCCCGAACCAAGACCACCGAGCGGTCGCCATAGACTTCCAGCATATTTTCCAGCGTAGCCCTGACCCTGTGAGGAGATTCGTAAAAGATCTGTGTCTCTGGATAGGATTTTTTACTCTCAAAAAATTCCTTCTGCTGCCCTGACTTGCGAGGCAAGAAACCATAAAAAATATGAGGCTGAGGCGCTAAACCACTGGCAATCAGAGCGGAAATCCCAGCGCTGGGACCCGGAATCGTCACCACAGCAATGTCCTCAGCAATAGCCGCCTTGACTAAATCATGCCCTGGATCCGAAATGCTGGGCAAGCCAGCATCCGATACCTGGGCTAGATTTTGTCCTGACTTGAGCAAGTCCAGCAAGACCGGTATCTTTTCCTGAGCATTGTGCTCATGAAAGCTGATTTGCCGAGTCTCAATCCCAAAGTGCTTGAGCAAAAGTCCTGTATTTCGGGTATCTTCAGCCGCAATGACATCCACTTCCTTGAGGGTATTGACCATGCGAATGCTCATATCATCCATATTTCCAATGGGAGTCGCCACCAAATACAGTTTGCCGTAGGGCGACTGTCCCTTAAAACTCTTCTGAATCTGCATCTCTACTCCCTGAATAACAACTCGTCGCAGAACATGCACTCTGCATCGTTTTCTCGGCGTTGACCATAGAAATCTGTACACACATGAAAAAGCCATCGTAGTACAGTTTGCGGAGATTGTCCCGATTTTTATTGATTTTAACCGGTGCTGCTTGCTCTACCTCACCTAGACGCTCTCTCAGCTTATCATTTTCTAGCTGGAGGACGATATTTTCCTCGACGACACTCTTGAGATTTTTCTTGATGGCCTCTACCTCAGCAAGGGTCACTAAAAGCGTCTGAGAAAAATCATCTAAGGCATCAAATAGTTCTTTTTTATTCATTTATCTGCTCCTATCTTGCTTGTACACTGGCTTTTAAAATCATGTATTCCAGAGCATTTTGAAAAGACACATTGGCTCGCCACATCTTCTTTGCTTCTAAGAGATCTTCCAGTTTCGTACGACCTGCCTCGCTTCCAAGTTCCTTGGCCAGCAAGACTTCCAAGATTTTAAAGATCTGCTCCTGCTTTATCCTTGTCCTCAGCTAGTTTAGCCAGCTTGGCCACTTGGAGATAAGCCTGATTCTCATTGGTCAGGGCAGCCTTGACAAATCGCTGACTCTCACTGACCAGCTCAAAGAAAGACTTGTTGGACACCAACTGATCGGCCTCTTCCTGGGTCTGGCTATATGCAGCCAGCAACTCAGCCTGACTTTTGATCAAGCCAGCCTCTTCCAGCTGGTGCTGGAGAACATCCTGATTCTTCCGAAAGTGAAAAATCTGCGTTCGGCTCTTGATGGTGGGCAGCATCAGATGCTCATCGGCTGTCAAAAGAAAGATGTAAATCTCACTCTGGGGCTCTTCGATGACCTTGAGGAGGGAATTAGCAGCATTGACATGCATCTTATCTGCATCACAGATGATAAAGACCTGTCTGTTGCCCTCCATACCGCTCTGGGAAAAACTTCTCACCAGCTCACGAATGCGCTCCGTTTTGATAATGCCATTCACTGGACGGACAACTGTCACATCTGAGAAATCCTCACTCTCAATCAAGCGACAAGCTCGGCAAGTACCGCAGGGCCAAACTCCCTGACGATTCTCACAAAAGAGACTCTGTGATAAGGTCAAAGCCATGGCAAAACTAGAAAAATTCCCTGAAAATAAATAAGCATGATGGAGTCGCCCTGCTTCTAAGATTTGCTGAAAAGTTTCTGTAAGTTGTAGGCTGGGCCTGACGTAAATCTTCTACTGTCATTTTTCTTTGATAAAACGTTCTTTGATAGCTGCCAAACTGTCGGCCACGACTTGCTCCAGCGGCTGACTAGCATCTATCTTGACGACACGTTCTGGTTCCTTTTCTAAAATAGCCAGATAGCCTTGACGCACGCGCTCATGCAGGTCGAGACCTTCCAGATCCAAACGATTGACTTCGCGCTCCTGGTCTCTGAGCAATGCGAGCCAGACCCTTCTTTGACATCAATATCGAAATAGAGGGTCAAATCCGGCTTGAGCCCATCTGTCGCAAACTGATTGAGCCATTCCACATCGTCAACTGCCAAGCCCCGTCCGTAGCCTTGATAGGCTACCGAGCTATCAATAAAACGATCTTGCAAGACCCATGTCCCTTGCTCCAAGGCGGGCAGAACCTTCTCCGCCAAATGCTGACGTCGGCTGGCAATATAAAGCAGCAGCTCCGTCTTAGCATCCATGGCTGTGTGCCCCTTATCCAAAATCACCTCACGGATTTTTTCAGAAATAGCGACACCGCCAGGCTCTCTAGTCTTCAGTAACTCATAGCCCATCTCTTTCAGCTGAGGAAGCAAAGCCTCTAAGACACTGGTTTTCCCAGCACCTTCTGGCCCTTCTAGTGATATAAAAACACCTTTTTTCATCGTTTTCCTTTTACATTCATTCTGCCATTGGATGCAGAAATTCCTATTTTAGTCTATGCTTTATTGTACCAAAAATTATCCCAAAAGCCCATAGAAGAATTTCTCGAAAAATGTTTCATATTATTTTAAAAATGAAAACTTTTGATAAAATAGAGTCAGAAAATTCTTAGGAGTGTCTGATGTTTAAATTTAAAAATGTACTGGCCATCATTCTGGGGGCTGGAATTTTTTCTTTTGGGATTCATTATTTGGTGATTCCTTTTCACTTGTATGAAGGCGGAGCAACGGGTTTAACCTTGATTGTCTACTACCTCTTCAAGATTCCTGTATCAACTACCAACTTGGTCATCAATATTCCACTCTTTATTCTCGCTTGGAAATTACTGGGAAATCGCACCCTTTATCTCAGCATTTTAGGCACCTTCTCTGTATCAGCTTGGCTTAAACTATTCGAGATGCTGCCTGCTTCCAAACACTTGCAAGACTATTTCTTTTCTGCCTTGGATGGTGACATCTTGCTGGCCTGCCTTGGAACGGGGATTATTTTGGGAGTCGGATTAGGCATTATTTTCAATGCTGGGGGGACGACTGGTGGGACCGATATTGTAGCTCGTATCTTTCAATAAATATACCAGCATCTCCATGGGCCGCCTCATGCTGACAGTGGACTTTATCGTGATCTCTCTGGTTCTTTTAGTCTTCAAAGATCTACGCATGGTTTCTTATACACTCATGTTTGTCTTTATCACCTCTCGCGTTATTGACTTGATTGCTGAGGGTGGCTTCGCTGGCAAAGGCTTCCTGATTGTCACTAGTAAACCAATAGAACTAGCTGAAGCCATCAATGAAAAACTTGGAAGAGGGCGTTACCTATCTGCAAGGACAGGGCTTCTATAGTAAGCAAGATTTGCAAATCGTTTATTGTGTCGTCTCTCGTAACGAAATGCAGCAAATGAAGAAACTCATCAATGACATCGATCCATTTGCCTTTACAACTATTACAGAAGCCCATGAAATCTTGGGAGAAGGCTTTACCTTAGACTCTAATAAACAACCTATCGTCAAATAGAGTTGTTATACACAAAAAGACTACAGAATGATTGGTCATTCTGTAGTCTTTTTTAGTCTAAGTTATTCAATAATTGAATGAGGGTTTCAGCTGAGCGCTTACCTGCTTCTAGGATAAATTCATCAAAAGTGATATTAGCATCATGGCTGGCTGTATCGCTCATCGCACGAATGACCATAAAAGGCAAGCCAAGAGAATGAGCGGCTTGAGCAATGGCTGCTCCCTCCATCTCGACTGCCAAAACATCAGGAAAATGAGCTTTAATTTGGTCAATCTTGTCCTGTCCAGCGATAAAGCTATCTCCCGTCGCAATCAAGCCGACTTGGCCCGTCTGCTGGGTCTTTTCCAGCACTGCTTTCATCTCCTCAACCAAGTAGCGACTGGCTTCATAGTAGAGGGGTTGCCGTGCCATTTGACCGTAGTCATAGCCAAAAGGCTGTCACATCCACATCATGGTAGACCAAACGATCTGCCACCACTACATCTCCGATTTCTAGACCTGGAGCTACTGCTCCAGCGGAACCCGTATTGATGACCGCCGTCACCTCAAAGTCATTGACTAGGACAGCCACACTCATGGCCGACATAACTTTGCCGATTCCACTTTCTACCAGTACAACCTCATGATGCTTGATACGACCAGTATAGTAAACATGCCCTAGGCGCTGGTGTTTTTCAGCCATTTCCAGATGCTCTACCAGTAGCTTCAACTCCTCAGGCATAGCCGCGATAATTCCGATTTTCATGATTTATTCTTTCCTTTTTATATTAAAAAGAGGGAGAGGAAGCAGAGTTTCATCTTTCTCGTCTCCGTCACTCCCCTTCTTTATCATAGCCAGATAATGGCCGCAATTAATCCAATCAAAAGAAGCACAATCCAGAACAGGATTTTGTTTAATTTAGCCTGAAAAATACTTCGTTTTTGATTTTCGATTCGACGACTTTTGATAACTGTCGGTTCAACTTCAATCTGCAGAGTATCCTGAGTGACAGCTTGCCGTGGAGCAGCATAGCCGAAAGTTCCTTTTCTAGTAATAGAAATGACCTTAGTTTCTTCATCGTCCATCAGCAAGGGACCATCAATATGTTCTCCACGATTGGCCCGCTCAATGATTTCATCTGTTAATAAAGCTTTTCCCATTGATCTACGTTCCTATTTATTCAGATTTTTTTGTTGCCAGTACTGAAGAGCCATGATGGTCTTGGCATCGCAGATATCACCGCTTTTGCAGCAACTGCTCCGCCTCCTCAGACTGACCTACAAAAAGTTCCAATGTTTCATCCTCGTCTTGGGGACGAGGGTTTTCGACCTTTGTCAAATGGCTAGCGCTGTAGAGTTTGATTTTCTCATTGCAAAAACCGATAGCAGAGTAAAAATCATAAACCAGCTCCAACTGGCCAGTGTAGCCCGTCTCTTCTTCCAATTCGCGCAGGGCAGCTGCTTGAGGATCTGCGTTCTCTCCTACTTCTAGCTTACCAGCTGGGAATCTCATAAGACGTCGCTTCGATCGCTTTGCGGTACTGCTTGACCAAAATCATCTTATTTTCCGGAGTGATGGCAATCACAGCCACCGCGCCATTATGGAAAATCAAATCTCGTTGAGCTTGACCCTTACCATCCGGCAGTTCCACCTGATCCTGAACCACTTTGAAAATCGGTCCTTGATAAATCTCCGTCCGTTGGACGGTTTTTTCTTCAAATTCCATGGTTACACCTACTTATTTTGAGGGTGATGAGGGAAGACGCTTGGCGTATTCTGACCATGTTGGTCTGGCGACCACGTCCTAGAGCGATAGCATCTGCTGGAACACTCTTGGTAATAGTCGAGCCTGCACCAACCAATGAATTGTCACCCAACTCTACTGGAGCAACGATAGTTGAGTTAGAACCGACAAAAACATTATTCCCAATCAGCGTCTTATACTTATTCTGACCATCGTAATTGGCCGTAATTGTACCAGCCCCAATATTGACATTGGCTCCCAGCTCAGCGTTTCCAAGATAGGCTAAATGGCCAGCTTTAGTGTTTTCACCTAGCGAAGACGCCTTGACTTCAACGAAATTACCGACATGGACATCCTTGGCCAGACTAGAACCTGGACGAATGTGAGCGTAAGGCCCGACCGTCACGCCATCTGCCAAGCTAGACTCTTCAATCATCGAGTTTGTAATGACCGCTCGCTGACCAATTTCTGAGTCTACAATATAAGTCCCATTGGTCAGGATAGTCTCCGCCCCAATCTTGGTTTGACCCTTCAGAGTCACATTGGCTTCGATTTGAACTTCAGGCGCAATTTCTACATCAATATCGATATAAGTCGCATCTGGATTGACAAAGCTGACACCGTTAATCATGTGCTGCTGGTTAATCCGGCGGCGCATAATGCTTTCAGCTGTCGCCAAGGCCACACGGTCGTTGACACCGAGGCTTTCATCAAAGTCTTTCAGCGTATAAGCACCGACTTTTTCCCCATTTTCACGGAAAATTCCAATCACATCTGTGATATAGTATTCTCCCTGCGCATTGTTGGTATTGATATTTTTGAGAGCCTCAAAGAGACGGGCATTGTCAAAGACATAAGTCCCCGTATTGATTTCCTTGATTTGCTGCTCAAAATCTGAAGCATCTTTTTGTTCAACAATTTTGATGACTTCTCCGTGCTGATTGCGCACGATCCGGCCATAGCCAAAAGGATTGTCCGCTTCAGCAGTCAGGATTGTCGCAACATTCTTGTGATTGATATGAAAATCAATCAGATTTTTCAGGCTTTCTCCCGTAATCAAGGGAGTGTCGCCGGCAATAACTAAGGTTTGACCGGTTAGATTTTCCAAAACAGGCTCGGCCATCATAACGGCATGACCAGTTCCCAGCTGCTCGGTCTGACGGACAAACTCTGTCTGACCTGCCAAGACTTGCTCGACCAGCTCCGCCTTGTGCCCGATAACAGTAACAGTCTTCTCAGGCTCAATCGCACTGACACTGCGGAAAACGTGCTCTAGCATGGAAATTCCTGCCACCTTGTGCAAGACCTTTGGTAAATCTGATTTCATGCGAGTACCCTTACCCGCAGCCAAAATAACGGCATAATTTGTCATAAATGAACTCTTTTCTTTAAGATATTATCCTTATTATACCACTAAAAGAGAATTTTTTAAAATGCAAATTGCAGAAACAGGGAATCGAACATAGAGAAAAAGGTGCAAGCCATTGACCGAAGCACTGTACTCAATCCGCAATCCGCTCCATCCAGATCAATTCTTTAAAAAGTTCTTCTTTAGTGGAGCTTAAAATACGTTTTTTTCCTTCGTTTATACCAGCTTTTTGATAGCGAGTGAATGACCAGCAGATTGTGCTCTCTTAAACACTATAGGTCTATTACTTCTATTGTCAAAATTTTAATGGCGATTATACATTTAAAATTGATAAGTAAAGAGATATTTGCTATAATGACATAAAATCAATGTTCACCCCTGTCTTATAAAGTTCAGGAAAGTCTCAAATCTTCTAGGACAATACTATTATTATGTGATCCACTTTGGGATGATACGGTCCAAGGATTGTGAGCTCCATTTTATAGTTTTATTGTTTTTAACTAGCCAATTTATAATTTAAAGTTGTAAGGAGATCTTGGTTATGATATTTACTAAAAATCGCAAGAAGAGAGATGAATACTACCAACAGATTGACAGAATCTATAATAACGATAGTATCATCATTAGCTCAAAGTTACGTGAAGAGCTCCTAAATAGTGCCAAAGGGCTACAGAAGGGGGACCAAATCAGTTATTTGGCATTTAAGTTGTATCCTTTTGTATGTGACGAGGTGCTCAAGAATAAGTCTAACGAATTGATCGCATTCAAAAAATACCTTGAAAAAACAAGATGGAAATATTATTGGGGAAGTGTGCTCATTCGTTAGGGCATAAGTTGCAACTGGCACTTTTGAAAGCATTCAAGATGAATACGCAAATCATCTTCCAATATGGTATGATGATCAAAAACTCATAGAATCTCCTAGTGGAGCTGGTGGGCTAGCAACTTACAGTTCACACTAGTTGAGGCTCTGTGAGTTTTTTTCTTGTACCATATCTATAATGTAGCCATAAAAAAGAGGCTGGGACTCTTTTGTCCCAGCCTCCTGAATGTAGGTACTGTTAGTTCACTAAAGTGGGCTAGAGCCCCATATAAAGTAGTTTTGTGACCAGCTGCAATCTAAGCTCTCACAGAGATAAACGGTGAGCCTTCTGTATTATCTTCAGGCGCTCCGCTCTTTGAACCAAAGATATAATCCACTGAGTACCAACCGTTATTATTCGCATTATAAGGATCATAAACCTGTGTTTGACCATTTTGATAGCCCTTCAAGACTATCTCATGGGTAACAAAATGGCTGGCAAAGACACTGCTACCAACGGCCGCCATGACATGATGGCCTGATGCCAAAGCTTCTTTAAGCGCTGCTGATGAATACAAGACGTCTGTTGTCAGTCCCCAGTTCTGTGCCCCTTGGACAATACCCTTACTTGACGTTCCAAACAGACCATTTTTATTAAAGGAGCCGGTATGATGATAAAGGAAGTCCGCTACGGTTGTTGGTAAAACAGTTTGACCTGTAATACCAGAAATAGTCATTGCTAATGTAGTAGGAACACAGCCAGAAGCTGCTAAATTATATTTCCCATAATATAAACCAGCCCATCTAGGATCACGTTGTGAATAATATGGTGTGTCATAAACTCCTCTGTTGACTGTTGTAGTCGTTCCACCAACGCCTACCAAACTACCATCATTTTGAACATAGTAGAGGTGAATATTGTATTCTCCCGTAGAATATTTATGGCTAGAGGTGCGTACCAAGGCCTTATAACTACCATCGGCTTGCCTTTGAGCCCGATACCAAACAATGTCATCCTGACCATTGACACTTGACCAAGTCGGCAGACTGACTTCCTTGACTCCTTTGGACTATAAACATTCGTTACTACAACTTCGAACGTGCCTAATCGAGGATTATTATTTTTAATGGTGATTTGACCCGTTGGCTTAATGTGTTCTGAAGCTACATTCGCTGTTGTCTTTGTGCCTCCGACCCCGACCATACGGCCATCATTCTGAACATAGTAAAGGTGGATATTGTATTCGCCTGTAGAATACTTGTGGTCACGTAGATTGACCTGTGCCTTATAGGTACCATCCGCTTGCTTGACTGCTGTGTACCAAATAATGTCGTCCTGACCATTAGCACTTGACCAAGTTGGCAATTTGACTTCCTTGACACCATAAGCATTCTCAACCTCAGAAACCACCACTTCAAAAGTACCTGTCTGTTGATTATTATTCTGGATAGTCAGCTTACCTTTGGGAGTTCCTAGAGATACGGTCGTCTTGGTTCCTCCAACTCCGACCAACTGGCCATTATTCCCTACATAATAGAGATGGACATTGTATTCACCTGTAGAATATTTATGGTCGCTCGCCTTAATATTCATCTTGTAAGTACCATCAGACTGCTTGACTGCTCGATACCAGACAATATCATCTTGATCATTAGTGCTAGACCATGTCGGCAGAAGCACTTCACGAACTCCCTCTGGACTGCTCACTCCGCTCACAACAACATCAAAACTACCTGTTGTTGGATTATTATTGGCAATCGTGAGAGTTCCTTTTGGTTTAGCGACAGAAACAGTGGTTGTTGTGCCACTAACCCCAATCATCTGGCCATTATCTTGAAGATAGTAGAGGTGGATATGATACTCACCTGTGGACATCTTATGGTTGCGGGCTTGAATGCTAGCCCTGTAGGTGCCATCGGACTGCTTAGTCGCTGTGTACCAAACAATATCATCTTGGCCTTTATCACTAGACCAAATCGGAAGATGCACGCTCTTGACACCAAAAGGACTGACAACATCGGAGACAACAACATCGAAGCTGCCCGTATCCGGATTGTTGTTTTCAATTTTCAGCGTTCCTTTAGGCTTGGCTGCTAAGCTGAACTGGGTGCCTGCTACACCGACTAATTGACCGTCATCTTGGACATAGTAGAGGTGAACTGTATAGTCTCCCAAAGAATATTTGTGATCGCGAGCCTGGATACGAGCCCGATAGGTGCCATCAGACTGTTTGATTGCTGTATGCCAGACTAGATCATCTTGACCTTTATCGTTAGACCAAGTCGGCAGCTTGACTTCCTTGACACCAAAAGGATTAGAAACGTTAGAGACAACGACATCAAAGCTACCAGTAGCTGGATCGTTGTTTTCAATTTTCAAGGTTCCTTTAGGTTGAGATACACTAACTGTTGTTCGAGTGCCACCTACACCAACCAGCTGACCGTCATCTTGAATATAGTAGAGATGGACGTTGTATTCGCCTGTTGATTTCTTATGATTTACTGCTTTGACGGTTGCCCGATAAGTACCATCTGCCTGCTTGACTGCTGTGTACCAGATTAGGTCATCTTGACCTTTGTCGGTGGACCAGGTCGGTAGCTTGACTTCCTTGACACCATAAGGACTGGAAACACCAGAAACGACAACATCAAAACTACCTGTGTCTGGATTATTGTTTTCAATTTTTACCGTTCCTTTAGGCTGAGCCTTAGAAACCACAGTCCTTGTACCACCTACACCGACCAACTGGCCATTATCCTGAACATAATAGAGATGGATATTGTACTCACCTAGAGAGTTCTTGTGGTGGGAAGCTTTGACTGTAACAGTGTAATTGCCATTGGTCTTGCGCTGCGCTTCATACCAGACTAAGTCATCTTGGCCATTGACACTAGACCAAACAGGGACAACAACTTTTTTCACACCATAAGGATTAGAAACCCCTGATACAACTACATCGAAACTGCCTGTGTCTGGATTGTTATTAACAATATCAATTTTTCCTTGTGGTTTGCCGATGGTAACAGTTGTTTTTGTACCGCCTACACCGACCAACTGATTATCTTCCAGCAGATAATAGAGATGGATATTGTACTCACCTGTGGAATACTTGTGGTCACGAGCTGAAATGCTGATTTTATAAGTACCATCCACTTGTCGTTTAGCATCGTACCAGATAATGTCATCCTGACCATTCACGCTGGACCAAGTTGGTAGGGCGACTTTTTTGATGGGCTTAGGGGATGAAATGTTGGTTACATGCACATCGAAGGTGCCAGCATTTGGATCCACATTTGTAATATTGATAGTGCCTTGAGGCTTGTCATCAACTGCACGAGAAACTCTCGCTTTTGGCTCAGATGCTCCCCTTGCTTCTGTCTCTTGTGGCTTATCAGAAGCAGCTGTCACAGATCTGAATGAAGATCTCCCTGAAGAAATATTTTCAGAAGAAAGTGATGCTAAATTGTCTTTAGGCTGTTCAGGCGACGAGTTGCCATCCTTTTCAGAGGGAGCTGAAGCGACTTTTTCATCTTTACCTAAAGAAGCTTCAGATGCACCACTATCTTTCTTTGTTTCAGAATCTACTTCTGAAGCCTTGTCAGCTAGTTCAGCCTGTTTAGAAGTATCTCGATTGGTCACAGCAACTGAGGACTCCGTTTGCTGCCTATCATTTGCTGCTTGATTTGTCTCGTCAGCAAAAACACTATGAGCACTGGCTGCTAATAAAATAGCTGTACTAGCTAGATAAACTAATCCTTTTGTTTTCATACGCTTTCTCCATCCTTTTTAGAGTTGCACACCTTTATTGTAGCATAATAGGACAATTATTACAAATTGGTAACAAATTTGTATCGTCTAATCCGAAGCTGATTTGAAACCTATTCTTTCTATTATGTAATTCGTAAACAAAAATAAAAAAGAGCTGGGAAAGACCAAAAAATGATTTATTTTTTGATCTTATTCCCAACCTCTTCCTGTTTAATGCTCTGTGATGTATTTATAAACTTCTTGCCCTGCGACTGCTCCGTCTCCAACGGCTGTGGTGATTTGGCGTAGATCTTTCTGACGGACATCACCAATAGCATAAATACCGTCAATAGCTGTTTTCATATGTTGATCCGTGACAATCCAGCCAGCTTCATCGCAAATTCCCTAAGTCTTTGACAAAAGTCGCTAACAGGGATCTAGGCCGACATAAACAAAGACGCCACCAAAGTCTGACTCGCTGCTTTGCCCCGTTTTTGACATTTTCAAAAACCACACTGGTTACCCTGCGGTCGTCTCCTTTGATTTCTTTTACGACGGAATCCCAGATAAAGCTGAATTTTTTCATTGGCAAAGGCCCGCTCCTGCAAGAGCTTTTGCGCCCGTAGTTGGTCCCGACGATGAACAATCGTCACAGACTTTGCAAAGCGCGTGAGGAAAATCGCTTCCTCAACGGCAGAATCACCGCCTCCGACCACTAAAAGATCCTCATCACGGAAAAAGGCACCGTCGCAGACCGCACAGTAAGAAACTCCGCGGCTATTGTATTCTTCCTCGCCAGGAACTCCTAGATGACGATGGTTGGCACCAGAAGCCAGAAATCACTGTCTTGGTCTCAAAGACTTCATCCTCAGTAATGATTTTCTTATAGTCGCCATGGTCTTCAATCTTTTCAACCTGACCAAATAGATGCTCTACACCTAGATTTTCTAAGGGCTCAAACATTTTTTCAGCCAGCTCTGGTCCGCTGATACGAGCATACCCGGGATAATTTTCAATCTCCGCAGTATTATTCATCTGGCCACCGTAAATACCGCGTTCAAGCAGGGCCACTTTAAGATTACTTCTAGCTGCATAGAGGGCTGCTGTCATTCCCGCAGGACCAGCTCCAATAATCATTGTATCGTACATCATCTTTTTCCTTTCTCTTTGTTGTAACTACTGTTATTCTAACAAACTAACTAATATTTTACAAGTATTTAAGCTTTAAGAACAACCAGTAAGCCAAAAATAGCAAAAGACAAAGATTGGAATCGTCATAATTGTAATCAAAAGAAGATCGTAAATTTGGCTTTGACCTACCGTAAGAGTTCGATCCTTGCGACCAAGTCTCTGCAATAGAAGCCACAAGCCATCGGCAAGTCCTACCAGAATCGTCTGTATAGATGAGACTTTGGATATAGAGAGAAAAAATCTTAATTAACATGTCAGCTCCTCAATAATCAGTTGCCTTAAAAAGGTCTTTAGTCGAAAACAAACCCAGCTGGTCTAGCCAACTGAGCTTTCACTTTTTCTATTATATCAAATATAAGTCCGTTTGTAACTAGCAAAGAATTCTTTGGTTCTAGCTTCCTTTGGGATGATTGATGATCTCCTCTGGACTACCTGACTCAATAATATGGCCCTTATCCAAGAAAAGCACCCGATCTGCTACCTGAGAGACAAAAGATATATCATGACTGACCAGAATCATGGTTTGTCCTGCTTTGGCAGCGTCAGCAATGGATCTCTCTACCTCACCGACTAACTCTGGGTCAAGGGCTGAGGTTGGCTCATCTAGCAAGAGAACATCTGGCTTCATAGCCAAGGCCCGCGCCAAAGCCACCCGCTGTTTTTGACCGCCTGATAAATGCTTGGGATAATGATTCTCACGATCAGACAGACCTACCTTTGCCAACTCTTCCTTGGCAATTTTAGTCGCTTCTTGGTCAGACAAGTTTTTAACTACCAGCAGACCTTCCTTGACATTTTCCAGAGCCGTCCGACGGGAAAATAAATTGAACTGTTGAAAAACCATGGCCAGTTTTCGACGTAGCGTCAAAATCTCATCTGGTGAAATAGTTGAAAAATCTACCTTGAAGTTATCAATTTCAATCCTTCCGCTGTCTGGCTGTTCCAGATAATTAAGGCTGCGCAGGAAGGTTGATTTACCAGCACCTGAGGAGCCTATTAGAGCAATGACTTCGCCTTTTTGAATTTCCAAACTCAGATTATCCAAGACCTTTTGTCCAGAAAATCCCTTACTTAACTGGGAAATTTTAATCATCAAATCCTACCTCCTTGCGCTTGCTCCATTTTGTCCAGATTGGCTGGCGCCTTGATATCCATAGCCTTTTCAATCGCACGACCGATTTGCTCAATCACGATATTGACAATCCAGTAAACAATCGAAACGGAAATGAATCGCTCAAAATAACGGTAATCCGAACCACCGATAGCCTGAGCCTTGGCGAATACCTCTACGACACCCGCACTAAAGGCCAGAGATGTTCCCTTGGTCAAGCCGATGAGGGAGTTGATCAGAGTCGGTGTCGCCACAACTGCTGCATTAGGAATAATGACCCGCAGATAGACTTGGCGATTGGTCATTCCCAGACTGCGAGCTGCTTCAATCTCACCCGGATCCACCGAAAGAATGGCTGCCCGAATCGTCTCGCTGGCATAAGCCGCTTCATTAAAAGCAAAGGCGATAATGGCAAAGACTGAGGCAGGAATGGCATTGATATTAAAAGATGTCCCATACTTTTGATTGATGGCTTTCAGCAGGAGCGGAATCCCAAAATAGGTCAACATGAGCTGGACCAAAAGGGGTGTCCCACGAAGGAAGCTCACAAAAAGAGCCTGAATAGGATACAAAATTCTTGTGCGGTTAATCTTGACCACTGCGAAAATCATGGCCAAGATAATGCCAAAAAATGCCCCACCCAGCGTCAACAAAAGTGTGACAGGTAAGGTTTTTAGAATCGCTGGAATGGCATCAAAAACAGCCCGTAAACTAAATAATTTGCCGTCTGGGAGGAGCTTCAAAAGCTCTTCATACCAGTTTGCAGCTAGGATATAAGTTGTAAACATTTTAATTACTTCTCTTTCTCGATAATGCATTATTCTATCATAATTTGCCCCAGATGCAAACTATTTGGCATCAAGAATAGATAATCTTTAAACCTTCAATAGCTAAGTGGGAAATGACAATAAAATAGACCAGTAATCCTAGTCTATCATAGTTTCACTGGTCTTTAAAATATAATTTTTCTATATCGTCCATAGAAAAGAATTTATGGCTAGAATGTCTGGCGCTTAGCCTTGCGTTCTGCTCGACCACGTGCACGATTTTCAGCTCGCTTGGTCTTGCGGCGCTTCTCATTAACCGCCCATTGGATTTTCTTCTTATAGCCTGGCTTGATTCTTTTCTTTTTCTTCTTGACCAGACCAATCATTTCTGTGTCCAGCTTCTCCTTGGTCTTCTCCCGATTAGCACGGCGATCTCGGTCGTAGGTATCTTGAAATTCACCCATTTTTAATCATCTTAGGAGTAAACTTGATGCCCAGCTTTTCCAACTCACGAATATCTGAATCGTCACTCGGCTGATAGAGGGTAATGGCTGTGCCGGGAAGACCATTTCGTCCCGTCCGACCAACCCGGTGGACAAAGAAAGACAAATCCTGTGGAATGGCATCATTGATGACATGACTGACACCTTCAATATCAATTCCACGCGCTGCCAAGTCCGTTGCAACAATGTACTCAAAATCCAGATTCTTGACCTGATTCATGATACGCTTGCGCTCCCGCGGCGGGATATCCCCGTGAATCTTGGCCACTTTTAGACCTTGCGCAGTTAGATAGGCCTGCAATTCATCCGCACGAGTCTTGGTATTGACGAAAATCATCGCCAGATAAGGCTGGAGGATCTGACTGATCTCATAAATCTGAGCATTCTTATCCCGCCCTTTAGTTGACAGGAGCCAGTTATCAATGGTATCGGCGATCACTGTCTTGGTCTTAATCTGCTCCATGACTGGATTGGACAGGTATTTTCTCAAGAAAGGTTGGAGCTTCTGCGGAATGGTAGCCGAGAAAACTAAAAACTGCAAGTCTTTGGGCAAGCGGGCAGCAATCCGATCGACCGTCTCCAAAAAGCCCATATCAAGCGTCATATCAGCCTCGTCCACGACAAAGGTATGAGCCTTATGGATAGCCAAATCACCTGACTCAACCAAGTCATAAATCCGCCCCGGCGTTCCAATGACGATATGGGGCTGGCTGGACTCTAGCTTGCCAATCTGACGAGCCTTATCAGTCCCGCCGACATAGTTGGCCACTCGAATCTCTTGCTCCGAAAAGCTAGCTAGCTGACGAGCTGCCTGATAGATCTGAGTTGCTAATTCTCGGCTGGGTGCTGTAATCACTGCTTGGACACTGTCAGCCTCTTCGTCCAGCTCTTGGAAGATGGGCAGCAAAAAAGTGTGGGTCTTGCCTGATCCGGTTTTGGACTCTCCAACCAAGTCTCGGCCAGATAACACCACCGGAATCAGCTTTTCTTGAACCTCTGTCGCCTCCACAAAGTTCAGATCCTTGAGGGCTTCCTGAATATAATCTTTAAAGTTAAATTCTGTAAATTTCATTTTTTCCTCTGTTTACTCTTAATCTTATCTATTATACCAGAAAAATATCTTTTCTGCTCGGCTCAGGACAAGAAAAGGCGGGCTTACACCCACCTTCATATTACAAATATAGAATGGCTAAAGTCAGCAAGCTGGCTAAGAGGCCTACACCCCAGAAGAAGAAGTCGACCTTCCATTCGCTCCAAGGTTGGCCATGCCCAGAAAACCACCCAGCTCAAAGTGATGATGGACTGGCGTCATACGGAAAATCCGCTTGCCACCCGTCAGCTTGAAATAAGTCACCTGCATCATAACAGAAGTCGTTTCAAAGACATAGACGATTCCGATGAGAAGCAAGGTCCACTCTTGGTGCAAGGCAATGGAGAGGGCTGCAAGCATACCGCCCAAGGCAAGACTGCCCACGTCCCCCATAAAAATTTTAGCCGGCTTATGGTTAAAGACAAAGAAGCCTAGCAAACCACCAATCATGCTGATAATAACGATCAGAAGGTCAAACGCTTTTGCTCTAGGGAAATGACTCCGTAAGCCACCAAGCTGATCGCAACGGAGATACTAGCCAAACCGTCAATTCCGTCAGTCAAATTGACAGCGTTGGAGAAACCAACCAGCCAAAAGAGGACGAAGAAGATATAGAGGAAGCCCAACTGCACTGGAATTGTAAATACGTTGAGGAAGTCGCCTGCCCCATGCTGATTGTAGAAGAAGTAAAAATAACTCCCCCTACCAGCTGCAGAGCTAGTTTCTGCTTAGGATTCAGGCCTTCGTTGATCTTACGGAAGATCTTGAGAAAATCATCCAAAAAGCCAACGATTCCGTAGAGAACCAAGATAAAGAGAATCATAATCAAACCGTTGGATAGTTGTTGAGAAAGCAAAGCTGTCACAAAACTAGCCAAAACAGAAGCAACCAGAAAGACGGTTCCCCCCATCGTCGGCGTTCCAGCCTTTAGCCTGATGCTGCTTAACATCCTCATGCATTTGTTGGCCTGAAATATGAGCCTTGTGATAAAAACGGATAAAGGCAGGAATCCCAACAAGTGTTAGGATAAAGGTCAGAATTCCTGCAATAATTGCTGTTAACATGCTAGTCTCCCAATGTAACGGTTATTTTTTTCAATTTTTCAGGTCTGTATTGACCTTTTCCTTCTGTTTGACAACTTTTGAGCCTTTGCCTTTAAAATTGACTTCCAACCCTTGCCATTCAGCAAATTGCTCCACATTTTCCTTGGTCCATCCATACATATCTGGCAAATCTTCAAAGTTATCACTTAAAACCAAAATCTGTTGATTAGCTTTCAGTTCTTGTCCTTCTTTTACAGAAACCTTCTTGATTTCGCTGCCTGTTCCTAGGATGACTGGCTGTACCAGATTGCGGCGGAGTTCATCAGCCAAGCCTCCTGGGCTGATTTGATTTTTCAGCTTCAGTTGCTTGGTCAAACCATCGATAGATGGCATTTTGTAGGTTGTTTCTTTTTCAACCAATTCCAAGGCAGGGCTATCGCCAGTTAGATTCAAGCTATCTTTAAGTGCCACAGCTTCTTCCAAGACTGGATTGACAACTTCCTGCCAGAAAAGAGGGGAGAATTTAACTTCAGGCTGCTGAACAGTGACATACATAATGAAATCTGGACTTTCTGCCGGCGTCATGGCTACTACGGAGTAAATGTTATTATTCTCCCCTTCCAAATAGCCCTTAGCTGTCGCAATTTGGGCTGTTCCGGATTTCACGGCCACATCTTGCCCAGAAACCTTGATAACCGGTTCTCCGCCGATATTCAGTGTTCCATAATAAGGGACCGTTCCAACCTGAATCATATAGTCCCGAGTCGTTTTCGCTGCTTTTCCTGAAACTGGATGACCAACGATTTCTGGCTGGGATTTGCGGGCACTACCCGTTTTTGAGTCATAGATGGCAGAGATAAATTTCGGCTCTAACATGACACCATCATTTGACACAGCTGAAAAGGCACGTAACATCTGCACTTGGGTTACCCCAATCCCTTGTCCAAAGGAACTCATAGCAATGGTTACAGCATTGTCTGTAGGCAAGGCACCATATTCTTCATATCCCATCCCAAAACGAGTCGGTAAGCCAAATTTGAATTTTGATAGATAGTCTATCCACTTGGCATCTCCCATGTCTTGCTCAATACGTGTCATCCCAACATTACTAGAGTATATAAAACCTTGAGCATAGGTCAGGACTTGTCCTGTTGATAACCCCATGTTTACATCCCAGTCGCGGATGGTAGCATCTGCAATCTTATATTCTGAGTTATCGTATGTTCCGGTTGGATTAAAGGATCCATTATCAATCGCTGAGGCTAGAGTCATAACTTTCATCGTTGATCCAGGCTCATACTGCGTCTGGTAAAGGAAGTTATTCCAAGTTTTCAAATGCTCAGCATTCAATCCATCTTTGGTATCCGCATTATAAGTCGGACGCTGGGTCGTCGCTAAAATTTCACCTGTCTTAGCACTGACCAAAGTCGCACTGACAAATTTACCCTTCGCTTTTTCTTGGAAGGCATCCATTCGCGTTTCCAAGTAGGTCTGTAGCTGGGCAGAGAGGGTTGTATATACATCTTTTCCGTCTTCTGTCTTAACAGAAACTTCCTCTGAACCTGGGATGATGTTCCCTTTGCTGTCTTTTTCATAGGTAACCAGACCATTCTGACCACCCAAGATACGTATTCAGCTGACCGCTCCATACCGCCTCACGCTGTTTTATTGTCAGTCCTTTATCCTCTTGCATCTGAGCCTGACCGATAAATTATTACAGGCAAAGATACCGCGCTATAGCTACGGTTAGGGCTACAAACTCAATCCCCCATCTTTTTCCTTCTTCTCCATTGCCCGCCGGATAGAGCTCATAGTACTATAGTGATTCCATTTCGAGAATCAAAAGAAACCTGTTTAAATCCTTTGCGCAAAAGTTGCTGCTTAACATAGTCCTTATCCATTCCTAGATGTTGATTAAGAATTTTACAACCTTTTTCATACTGTATCTCTATAGAGTGACCTGCTGAAGCGGCGGATTTGTACTTTATCAATAACAGCATAAATGCGAGTAGTCGTTGCATCTTCAGCGATCGGGACACCGTTGCGGTCATAGATCGTTCTCGCCTGGCAGCGACCACGACTGTCATGCACTTTGCTTTGGCAACTCTTGACAATTAACACCGAATTTCTGATCTGTCCCGATAATGGTCGCAAAATTAATTAAGAAAATGAAAAGATGCCATACCGCGCTTTTTCCAACTTTTCGTCGATTGTACTTGCATGGTTTGTTTTTAAAGTATGCTGAATGTTTTTAAAAATCTATTACTCATTGGTTGTACCTGCCTTACGATTTCTTGGAGTTTATATCCTGGAGAGCTGGGCCACCAATGTGCCTTCATAACGTGTCAATTCATTCACTTCTTGCTTACTATTATCCATCTGCTTCGTTCTGACCTCAATTCGGAGCATTAATCAACAAATTATGATGACCTTGCAGCAGCTTGGTCTGCATGCTCACCACACGACTGCAAGGACAATCGTGCTGTTAAAAATAATGGTTTGTAGTTTTTTCGGCCCCCGGGAGAAAATTTCCGAACTGTTTTTGAACAGGGTGTTGCTTTCTTTCTGCCATGAAACTTACTCATGCACCTTCCTAGCCACGCGCAACTTTGCAGAATGGGCGCGATTATTGGCTTCTAATTCTTCTTTGCTTGGTAAAATAGGTTTGCGTGAAACTAACTCCAGCTTGGGCTGCAAAACATCTGGAATGAAAGGCAGACCTTTGGGAACATCTACGGTTGAAGCTTCTTTAAACAGTTGCTTGGTCAGACGATCCTCCAACGAATGAAAAGGTAATCACTGAAATACGACCACCTACAGCCAACAAGTCAATGGCCTGCTGAATCGACTCATCGGCCGCTCCCAACTCATCATTGACCTCAATCCGAATAGCCTGAAAAATCTGCTTAGCTGGATGACCTTTTTTCTTCAGTTCCTTAGCAGGTTTGGCTGATTTGATAATCTCCGCCAGCTCCGTCGTCGTTTCGATAGGCTTGACTTCTCTCGCTTGCTCGATCTTACGGGCAATCTGCTTGGAAAACTTATCTTCGCCATATTTGAAAAAAATACGGACTAGGTCGTTATAAGGATATTGATTCACAACTTGGTAAGCTGTCAAGCTAGCCTCTTGATTCATCCGCATATCCAACGGAGCATCCTGCTTATAAGAAAAACCGCGCTCCCGCTCATCCAGCTGCGGACTAGATACGCCCAAGTCATAACAAATTCCATCAATCTTCTCGACCCCTACTTCATTCAAACGAGTCTTGAGATTGCGGAAATTATCCTTGATAAAGGTCACCATGCCCCGCTCAATATAGGGAGCCAGACGTTTTTTGGCATTGTCAATCGCAGTCTGATCCTGGTCAAAAGCATACAAACGTCCCTTGTCTCCCAGCTTACTCAAAAGATACTCGCTATGCCCAGCTCCGCCCAAGGTCGCATCAACATAGATGCCATCTGGCTGAACATCAAGCTGGTCAATCGTTTCGTGAAGAAGTACAGTAATGTGATGAAATTCTTTTGTCATATCCTATCTATTATATCACATTCATGTATAAAAAAAAATCTAAAAGAATATATCAGCTTTTGATAGGCTACCTTATAGCCTTTTGCAAGTCACTTTTAGAAATTTTACCACTTAGCTTACCAGCTTCTACCAGTCAGCGAAAAAGGCCTTGCGGGCATGCCACATTTCTGCTATAATCATAACTACCAATGCATTGCGAGCTAGAATTCCTTTCACATTCCGAAATTGATTCGTCCCCAAAAGGAGATTTATTATGAAACTTGCTTTACGAAATCGGCTATTTGCCTTTATCAGTCTGTCACGGATCTTTAATATCCCTAGGCTCTTCTATCTATAATATCGTTTTTATCGTATTTGCTTCTAGCATGCCCCAACCCTAAGTTTGCGGTTGGTATTGCCAATTTTATCGTTCTTGTTCCTACCTTTTTCACAGTCTTTGTCGGGATGAAAGCTGACAAAACCATTCAAAAGGCCCGCTGGCTTATTCATCTAGGTTATTTGCAGGCCTTCCTCTTCATCCTAGTCGCCCTCCTAACCAAGTCTGCCTCCTATCTAGCCTTTTCTACCGTCTGCTTTCTCAATATCTTTTCTGACATTATCAGCGACTATCGCAGTGGCTTACAGATGCCTATCTTACAGAAAAATATAGAAGAGAAAGATTTGATGGAAGCTTACTCTTTCACTCAACTTCTCACATTTTTGGGAAATTTTGCTGGGCAAGCTCTAGGAGTCTGGTTGCTTAGTATCAGCCAGCAGAATTTCGCTATGGTCGCCCTCATCAACGCCCTCTGCTTCCTACTCTCCTCAAGCACCCTCTATCTGATCCGCCAAAAACTCACCCATGATACCCCGGCTGTTACAGAGCAAAAGCTTCCTTTCAGGAAACAGATGAAAGACCTTTACCAGAATGTCCAAATGATTTTTGAACAAGAGAAAATCGGAAACTTCCTGCTAGTGCTGCTTCAAGTCCTCCTCTTAAACGCATCTGGCTGGCTCTATCATGGGACTCTACAACCTCTATTTATTGGATCACCCATTTTGGGGACTAAACCTGAGCCAGTCTCTGCTCATTATCGAGTCCTGCACAGTGATTGGGATTATCTCCGCCAGTGCCTTCTCAAATGATTATTTTTCCAAACTCTCTCTGATGCGGCTCGTCGTTTGGTGCTCGCTAGCTCTCCTCCTATTAGGCATCAGCAATTTACTCCAAGCTCCTGCCCTCTTGGGAATTTTCTTTCTTACCTTTCTCATGTACATCTCTGGAAAAATCAATCCTAAAATCAACAGCATGCTACTGAGTAAACTTCCTCCAGAAGTATTAGCCCAAACCTCCAACTTTCTCACCATGCTCTTTACCTTTTCCATTCCACTTGGAAGCATGTTTACCAGCCTTGGTCTGTGGAATATGGGAAGCGCTTGGTTGGTCTTCTCTCTGCTTGGTGGTGTCTGCCTTCTGCTCAGCTTCAAAAACAACTAGAGTAAAAATCGTCGCAATTCCATACAAAAAAGAAGGAAGCCTAGGTTTCCTTCTTACATATTTTTCAATCTTTCTATCCGATCAGAAATTGGTGGGTGAGTATAAAAGAGCTTTTGTAAGCCACCCTTTTTCTTCGGATCATTGATATAGAGCGCTGCACTAGCATCATCTACATGGTGCTCCATAGGCTGGCTATTGTCTAACTTCAGCAGGGCATTGATCATGCCCTTAGGATTGCGAGTCAACTCAACACTTGAAGCGTCTGCCAAATACTCACGTTGACGGGAAATAGCCAACTGCACCAATGTTGCAGCAAGCGGCGCCAAAGAGAAGAGCCAGTAGAGAGACAATCATCAAAACAATTCCTAAACCATTGTCATTGTCCCGATCGTTTCTTCGACGACCACCACCGCTATACCACATCATGCGCCCAGCCATGCTGGACAGCATCGTAACAGCACTTGTAAGCGCCACTGCAATCGTCGAAATGCGAATATCATAATTGCGAATGTGACTGACTTCATGCCCCATTACACCTTCAAGCTCTTCACGATTCATGAGGGCAAGCAAGCCAGTTGTAGCAGCCACTGCCGCATTCTCAGGCTTTGAGCCAGTCGCAAAGGCATTGGGTGAAGCATCTTCTATGATGAAGACCCGAGGCATAGGAATCTGAGCCACCATGGCCATATCCTGCACAACGTGATAGAGTTCAGGCGCCTCCTGCTCGGAAACTTCCCTCGCACCGTTCATCGACATGACAATCTCTGTGGACTGAAAAATCATACTGACAGCATAAATACCACCGATGATGAAAGCGATGGCCATCCCACCAAAGGGAGAATCGAGCCAAAGATAGCCGACAGCTGCCCCAATCAAAGCTAAAAGATGCAAAGAAGGCGACGAGGAGAACCCAAGTACGCCTTTTATTGCTGGCAATTTGGTCAAACAACATAGTCGCCACCTACCCCAAATCGCTAAAATCCACTTTAGGAACAGCCTTTTCTTCCTCTGGTGTCTTCAAGAAGTCTGCTGCTTTGAAGCCAAACATACCTGCAATGACATTGCTTGGGAAAGTCTCCATTTTGACATTGTAGTTGCTGGTTACTGAATTGTAAAGCTGACGAGAATAAGCAATCTTATTTTCTGTATTTGTCAACTCTTCCTGAAGTTTCAAGTAGTTTGTATTTGCCTTAAGATCTGGGTAATTTTCAGCAACTGCAAAGATACCAGAAATCGAACGAGTCAGGGCATCACTAGCCTCCATAGCCTGGGCAGGTGATGAGGCAGCAGCTACTTGGTTACGCAATCGAGTAACATTTTCCAAGGTTGATTTCTCATATTTTCCCATAACCTTTAACCGTCTCTAACAGGTTGGGAATCAGGTCATTTCTGCGCTTGAGCTGGACATCAATCTGACTCCAAGCTTCCTGAGTCTGCATGCGGCTCTTTAACAAGCCCATTGTAAACAGAAATCACGAAAATAGCTACAACTGCCACAACTGCAATAATAATTAAAAACATGGACATAATAAAGATACTCCTTATGATTTGATTGCACCTATTATAACAAAAAAAGCTCAACCTGTCTTTCTTGACATGTCATCTAGTAAAAGAGCTTTAGCTTGAGTAATATCCAAACGCTAAAATAGTCAGAAATCTAGAAAAAGCTTCTTCACTTTTCTAGAAATCAGAGCAAGTCAGTATCTAATCCTTGGGTACCCAAGAAGCTGATAGTCAGCAGCACCTTACCTGTTTTTATGATATAATAGAGTGAATACTGACAAACAAGGATGAAACTATGACACCGCAAGAATTTTACCAGCTACTAAGCCAGCAGGGAATTGAGCTGACCGACCGCCAGAAAGACCAGTTTGAGCGTTATTTTGAACTCTTGGTCGAATGGAACGAAAAAATCAATCTGACGGCTATTACAGAGAAAAACGAAGTCTATCTCAAACACTTTCTATGATTCAATTGCGCCCCCGTTTTGCAAGGCCTGATTGATAATCAAGAGCTTAAGCTATTAGATATCGGAGCAGGTGCAGGCTTTCCTAGCCTCCCTATGAAAATCATCTGTCCCCAGCTGGATGTGACTATCATTGACTCCCTCAACAAACGAATCAACTTCCTAAAACTACTTGCAGAGGAGCTCGAGTTGGACAAGGTTCACTTCTACCACGGCCGTGCAGAAGACTTTGCTCAGGACAAGGCCTTTCGAGCTCAATTTGACTTAGTGACTGCCCGTGCAGTCGCTCGGATGCAAGTTCCTATCTGAACTGACCATTCCCTACCTAAAAGTTGGGGGGAAGCTGCTGGCACTCAAGGCTTCCAACGCTCCAGAAGAACTGGACGAAGCAAAAAATGCCTTGAACCTACTCTTTAGTAAAGGTTCAAGACAACCTCAGTTATGCCCTACCAAACGGTGATCCCCGCTTTATCACAGTGGTTGAAAAGAAGAAAGAAACGCCCAACAAATACCCCCGCAAGGCCGGTATGCCAAATAAAAGACCATTATAAAAAGAAAAATCAGGCAATCCTTGCCTGATTTTTTATGTTTGTTAAACCATATTATTTTTCCACAGCTTCATTATAGATTTGAATCCAAGGAGCAACTTGATTTATCACATCTAAAAACTGTAATAAGTCAATATATTTTTGATCCGTATAAGGTCCCCAAAAGCCAGACGAATATCTTTGTTAGAACTCATTGGATTGTAATACAGATACAGGTGATGAACTTTTGCATACTTTGTTTCTTGCACTTCCTCAATCTTTAATGGTCACATCAACTAAAGTCAGAAAGCATGAGAAATTGGAAATAAGCATCCACCCGTATGATGGCATCCTTGTAGAGATAGAGGGATAAGCTTTCACGCGCATAACGAGAGTCGCTATAAATCAGTTGAAGATCCTTTTCCAGCTCTGGAAAGTGAGAATAAAGTTCTTGACAGCGTCGCAAACTCTTTTCCCTATTGACTATAGCAAGGCAAGTAAAGAGACCGCTCATCGCCATTAGCAAGATGATTAAAATCAGGGTCATTCTCCCCCCGACTTCATCTGTCTGTGACAAAGCCAAGAGCAAAACGAAAGCCCCTAGACCACAAAAAACAGGAAAAACTAATTCCTTATAAAATTTAAAATTTATTTTTTCTTGCACCGATTGATCCTCTCAATCCAAACATGGCTAGTTTTCCACCTCGAGCCTAGGCCCAAGGATTATAAAAACGTCCTTGATTGACAACGAAAAGAAGAAGGCTGAGGGCTAGTAGAAGGACGGACACCACGATTACAAGTTTGTCTAGCTTTTCTGAAGGCTTGCTGGGTGTACCAGGTCCGCTTTTTATTTTTCCCAAAGCGACGCAGCTCCATGGCTGTCGCGATAGTGTTGATTCGCTCGAGCGAGCTGAAAATCAAAGGAATGACGATTTGCAGATTGCCCTTGACCCGCTTGCTGAGGGGAGCTTTTTTGGATAATTCTTGCCCACGCGCCTCTTGAGACATCTTGATGAGGTAAAATTCCTCCTGCAAATCTGGAATATAACGCAGGGTCAAGCTGACCGCATAGGCAATCTTATAGGAAAGGCCGATTTGATTCAGACTGGAAGCAAATTGACTGGGATGGGTGGTCATGAGAAAGATCACCGCTAGGGGAATCGTTGAGAAATACTTGAGCAAAAGATTCAAGAGATAAAAGAGCTCCTGAAGCGTGAGATTATAAGCTCCCCATCCTGTCCAGAGCAGATTCTTGGCTCCGTAAATTTCCACCCCATACTGAGGGGCAAAGAGATAGACCATGAGAATATTCAGCGCTGCAAAAGGTTCCCGCAAAAGCCAGAACGAAAGAAATATCCTTTCAGCCGAATCTCAGACACTCGAAATAACATCAGGGAAGCCAGAGCCACAAGAAGGAGGAAACGCGTATCGTAGCTCATCATGGCTGCTACCGAAACCAGAATAAAAAAGATCAGTTTGCTGGCACCAGACAGAGCATGGAGAAAAGTCTTTCCGGCATGGTAGCCAATCAATTTTCTGTTGATTAAACATGACTTTCCTCCTTTTTTTCGCATGTAGAAATTGAGTCAGAGCTAGTGGATCCACTCCCAGCTTCTCAGCCAGACTAAAAATCGAGGTTTCCTTTAGATTGGCCGCTGCAATCAACTCATGATTGGACAAAACCTGAGTAGGCGACTGGTCTGCTAAAATCTGGCCGTCCACCACCACGATGGCCCGATCCGAATAATCCAGCATAAGCTGCATATCATGGGTAATCATGATAATCGTGTGTCCCTGCTGGTTTAGCTCATCGAGAAAGTCCATCATCTCTGTATAGTGGCGCTGATCCTGACCAGCTGTCGGCTCATCCAAAAGGATAATCTCTGGATTTAGCACCAAAGATAGAAGCAATGGTCACCCGCTTCTTCTGACCAAAAGACAGGGCTGAAATTGGCCAACTGCGGAATTCATAGAGACCGCAAGTTTTGAGAACAGCATGAACTCTTTCTTCAATCTCTGCTTCTGCCAAACCACGCAACCGCAGTCCCAGAGCTACTTCATCAAAGATCATTGTGGTCGAAATCATCTGATTGGGATTTTGCAGGACATAGCCAATCCGCTCTGCTCGCTCCTTGATAGAGTCTCCCTTGATATCCTGTCCCTGCCAATGATACTCCCCTTCTGTATCAATAAAACGACAGAGAGCCTTGGCTAGAGTAGACTTGCCAGCTCCATTTTTCCCAACAATCGCTATCCGCTCACCCTTGAAAATCTTCAGACTGATATCCCGCAAAATAGGTCTGTCGCTCTGATAAGCAAAGGAAACATGGTCGAGTTCCAAAAGTGCTTCGTGACGACTGTCATCCTGCTCTGCTTTTTGCTCGGTCAGATTCTGCGAAAGTCCAGTAAGTTCCAGCTTGGTTAAATCAGCCAGATGAGTCGCACTTGCCACATCAAAACCAAGCTGCCGCAAGGGCTGTGATATAGAGGGGTTCTCGGATCCCAGTTTTCCGCTAAGAGTTCTGTCTTGAGCAGATCATCTGGCGCGCCGTTAAAAAAGATTTGCCCATCATTGACGAGGACAACTCGGTCAACAGGTCGATAAAGCACATCTTCCAAGCGATGCTCGATGATGATGGTCGTAGTTTCTGCTTCTCTATGAATCTGATCAATCAGGTCAATCGTATCCTGACCAGACTTGGGATCGAGATTGGCCAAAGGCTCATCAAACAGCAAAATCGGGCTCTCATCAATCAAGACACCCGCCAGACTGACCCGCTGCTTCTGCCCGCCAGATAAGTCTTGAGGACGATGGTCCAAAAGCTGCTCTAGGTCTAGCTGCTTGGCCCAACCCAGGACTTTCTCCCGCATCAAGGGCAAGTCCACCATATCATTTTCCAGAGCAAAGGCCAGATCCTCTGCTACACTGAGCCCGATAAACTGACCATCCGTGTCCTGCAAGACCGTGCTGACAAGATTGGACTTGTCATAAACACTGCTATCAAAGGCTGGCTGCTCTTTAATCAAGAGTTGTCCACTGGCCTGACCCTTGTAAATATTGGGAATAATGCCGTTGAGACACTGCCCCAGGGTTGACTTACCAGAGCCAGACGGCCCAATAAGCAGCACCTTTTCCCCTTCATAAATGGTCAGATTGATATGCTTCAAAGTCGGCTCCGACTGAGCCTGATATTGAAAACTAAAATCTTCAAATTGAATAATTGGTTTTTTCATGTTTTTCTATAAGGCCAGAGCGATCTGAATCGCCAGATTGGCCACCTTGTCTTTCTCGTCTAAGTCCGCATGATTAGCCAGATTGCGCATGTCCCAAGCCTCCTCAGACAGATGATCCGCCGCATAAAAGAACTGGCAAACTTGAATGTCACGAAAGGCCGCCAAAGCCGCTACAGCCGAGCACTCCATATCCACACAGATAGCTCCCGCCTCTTTTCGCCTGCGCAGCTTGTCCGCAGTCTCTCGGAAAATGCCATCGGTCGTCCAAACTTTTCCCAAGCTATGAGAAATCCCTCGCTGCTCAAGGAAATTTACCAGAAAATCCTGCAAAGCCGACATTGACCGCTATCTCCGAAACTAGCCGGCTGATAATGATAGCTAGTCCCCTCATCGCGCAAGGCTGCTGTCGGAATAATGACGGATGTTGCTTTGATATCCTCGTCCAGCACACCACAAGTCCCAAAGAGAACCAGCTTTCTTCATACCAAAAGCAATCAAATCCTCCAGAATAGCCACACAAGCGGAAGCTCCAACTGGTGCATTGAAAAGAGCTAACTCCTGCCCATCCGCAAAGACTCGATAGATAGGAATTTCAATGTTAGCCATAGATGTCGTCGTAATCAACTCATGGTCAAAATCCGCCAGCATTCGGGCAAAGGTCTCCCGAGCAAAGCAGGACACTGCTGTCTGCGGAAAGCCTTCAATAGGCTCTATCAAATCCTCTGGATTGATGATGGCCTTACGGTTTTGATCAAACTCTTCAAGAATCATCGACTTGTTTTGTCCCTTTCTTTAGCATGAAATAGCCAGCTAGCGTCCACTGACTCTATCCTACTATTGTATCATAAAAAGGTGGTCTACTGACTATCGCCTGCATATTTTCTAGCTAGCCAAGGATATAGGCAGCCTCTATAGCAGGGACAGGCTCAAGCGCATTTCAAAACAAAAAAGATTGGGATAAAGCAGCTGCCCCCCAAGCGCTAGATTAATATCTAGCTATCGGAGGGCATTCAATCTGAATGAGAGTTTTCACATAAAAAGATTATTCATCCATAAATGGAAGCTAAACTGGCTGAGTCCAGTCTTGACATGAACAAAGACTACAAAACAAGCTCCTGGCAATCTTCAAAGAGAGCTTTCATTTGGGCAAAAGTCATAGCAGAAACAAGAACTTTCTCAGCATCAAATAATTGTGTCATATTTTCAGGAAGCTTGTCCAAAAAATCTGAATAGGAAATTCTCTTGTAAATAAAGAATTTCTCCAGATTGTCCGGGTCTGCATCATCACATCCGACCAGATTACAGCACCAGCTAAGTTTTGATTCATCAATATATTCAGTATCTTCTGGTGCGAGGGTAGGTACGAGAGGAAGGATTGTATCAACACCAGCAGTTAGCGTATAGGTCCCTAAAATTTTTTCACTCTGCTCACTTCCATAAAATTTACTTTGAGCGTCATAGGCACCAATATACTGTCGAGTGGTGAAAAAATCACTATAACTCTGAGCAGGATTATCTGCCTTCAAGAAACCTTCCACCAGATGTGGACTCAGAGCAAGCGTTCTCCGAATACCATCTTGATACACAAGCTCATAGCCTGATTTTAGAAAGGCCTTCAAGCCAAAAACTATGTCCTCTTGATAAGGGTAGTCCCAGACACTTGAACTGCTATATTCTCTACCATGTTCATCACGGATGCTTGTCCCCAAGCGACTTGATAACTTAGAAACCAAAGTAAGAGCCTGAGACCAATCAGCAAGTGTTGAAGGAGTCAGAATCCGCACATTGTAAGTTTGTTGAGTCTTATCATATTCTAAGTCAATATAGCGGCCAGACTTTGCAGGAACCCAGCATCTCAATAGAGCAAGCTTATCTAGTCCAAAGTACACAAACTCTTTCTGTATAGGGTTGGGTTCAAGTCCATCAACAAATCCAAGCAATTCACTGATTTAAAACTTTCTGAAATCCTAGAAAACCCCGTTTATTTGGAATAGAAAATGTAATACTCATAAAATAATGCCCCTACCATATTTTAACTATATTATAGCATAAATTGCTATGGGGAAAATTAGAATATGAAACAAGCTTTTCCATTTTTAATTCTTCATTTTGACATGGCAGTACAAATTACACAATCACTAAAAAAACAATCCGATCTCCTCAGATTGCTCTTTATTTACTAGAAAAAGGGTCTTGGTCAGCCTTGTTTTGCCACACGTATTCTGCTTTTTTAGCCAATTCTTCTGCCAAGTCCTGACCCCAGAAATTAGCCACAAAGCCTAAGGACATATCCATACCAGCCGAGACACCTGACGAAGTGTAGAACTTCCCATCTACGACCCAGCGTGCTTGGTCTTGCCAAAGGACTTCTCTATCATGTGAAGCGACCCAAGACAAGGCAAGCTTGTTGCTAGTGGCTTTACGCCCCTTGAGTTGACCAATCTGAGCTAAAAGAGCTGCTCCTGTACAAATACTTAAGACCAACTCAGCTTGCTGGACAGCCTTTTCTAGCGAAGATAGGAAAATCTTATCCTCCACCATCTTTCTGACACCTTGACCACCAGGCAATAAGAGAAGAGAATTGGGAGGTAAGCTTTTAAAATTATCCGTCATGATTTGAAAACCTTGCCGACTAGAAATCAGACCACCATCAAGGGAGACATATTTCGTCTCTACATTGGGTAAAGTAGCTAAAAACTCTACTGGCCCCATCAAATCTAGGGTCTCAAAATCATCAAAGAGAAATGAAACCATCGTAATTGGTTGCTCTATTTTTAACATTGATCTCCTCTCATTTTCCATTGGTTCATAGCAGTCACTTATTCTACTTTCGATAACGCCCCAGTAGGAATAAAAGTACCACCAAACCAATAACAAAGAAGACGATCCCTAGAATCAGCTTAATTATAAAACCTACAAAATAGAATAAAAAGATTAAACCTAAAATAAATAGAAATAATAGAATTCCCATAAGATCACCTCTGGCTACTATTATACCTAAAATAACGAGATTGGGATAGTTTTTGCTTATTCTTAGCATATCATAGTAAGGCAAAACTCATTTTTTATACCAACAAGTCTAATAATCTTCTATACTCTCAATTAACGGGATATCTAGTGCAAAAGTATATAAACATTTGTATTAAAAAAGAAGACAAGCCTGCTGAATCAAAATTTAGCTAGACTTTCTTCTTTATTATTTCTTTATTAAGTTTCAGACGATTGGCTCAACTCCTGATTGTAGGCCAAAGCTAGCTTAATCCAGTAAGACAGTTCCTTTTGTCCTTCGCCATCTAAATCAATATAGCCATGATAAAGCCTGCCCTTCATTAACGTCACACTAGCACCATTTTTAGGCAGGACTTGCTTTTCCAGTTCCTTACCGATGCGTACCATGACGAGCTCTTGACTTCTCGAACTCACAGTAACGGTCATCTTACCTCGGATCATAAAAGCTAAACCACCAAACATCTTCTTCTCTTCTACCTCTTCTTCAAAAACATGAGGAGAAAGTTCAGTAGCTAAAATGGTACGAATCTGTTGAGCCAAAGATTTACTATATGCCATCGCTCTCCCCTACTTCATCATCACATCCCAGCCGATACCAAAACGGTCAATCAAGCGGCCATAAAACTTAGCAAAAGCTTGATTCTCCAGAGCATAGAGAATCTGTCCACCTTCAGCAAGCTTAGCAAAGTGCTCATCGGCTTCTTCTCTACTGTCTGGGCTCAGAACTAACCATTGATTGGGCTGATGATTGCTAGGAATAGATAGGTCGTTAAAAATGCCTACATCCTCACCATGCAGAGTTAAGTTTTCCGTATCTAAGGCAATCCAGGCAACCTTATCCCGTTTTTCTGCAAGAAGATCTGCTGGATCCATCATCTCACTGGCTCGGACAAGTCCCTTTATCTCTGTCTGAAAAAGTTCTGCATAGAAACGAAAAAGCTTCTTCGGCCTGACCATTAAAACTTAAAAAAACACGTCTAATTTCATTATTGTTCCTCCAATTTTTTTATATCTGAGAATAAATCTCTAGTATCAGTTTATCAATTAAGATAAAAATTTTTTTCTTATTCTCAATTGCGCTTGTTTGGCTAGGGAACGCATGATTAAAACTGGAAGATTAACTGTAATAGGTGGATCGCTGGGCAAAGGCCTGCGCATGCTGATTTCCTCCTGATAGATGCTATCGCCTGAAAAAGCGAGAGGCTCATCGCTGCCCCAGCGAAAGTTATGCTTCAAGACATAGTTTTTAGTTAGGTGTAAATCCTCCAGCAATTCACAGGCCAAAAGATAGTAGTGACCATCGGGTACATTTTCAAAAGTAAACTGCCTCTCCTGACTCAGTGCTACTCCGATAATTGGCTCTTCTTTGGGTATGCGAGTTTTAAAAAGCCCGACACAGCTAATGCGTGGTTCATACCCCTCGGGATAAGATAACGCCACAGTCAAGCGATTGCCACTTTTGTGGTCAGGATCCTGATGCAACAAAGCTCCCTTCTCATCCAGCTGTTTAACCATAAAATCATAAGCCTTGGTTGATTCCTGATAATATTTTTTAGGCGAAAGTCCAGTATGCCGCTTAAAAGTATTGGAAAAACTGCCTAGACTATCATAACCAGCTTCCATAGAGGTCTCGGTCACATTTTGTCGGCCTTCTACAATCTCCTGAATCCCTTTTTCCATCTTAAGAGCTTCTACATATTGCTTGATAGAAAAGCCCATCTTTTTCTTGAAGGTTCTGGATAGATGGGAAGGACTATAATGGAAATGCTGAGCCAAATCAGTCAGACTCAGCTCTTCATCTGCATGCTGACGCAGATAGGCTGCCACTTTTTCCATGATAGCTTTAGACATAGACTTGCTCCTTTCCCATTTATTTAAGCTCATTATATCACATCAAAAAGAAAGGACAAAAAATCTAAACCTTAATAATGAAAAGCTAAGCTCAAATAAATAATGAAAAAACTTTAGACACTTTATCCGTCTAAAGTTTTTTATCTTCATGATTAGATTACTGGGCTACCAGTGTTTCCAAGCTTTCTCCAATCGCAGCCAAACGTTCCATCACTTCTGCTTGGCTCAGACCGTTTTCAGTCACATAGCGGTTGCGAGGGTGAACACGGCATTCATGAGAGCAGCCACGAAGGTACTTGTCTTCATTTTCTTCTGAAGTCAGGATGCGGCGGTTACACTCTGGATTGCCACAGTTGACATAGCGCTCGCAAGGAGTACCGTCAAACCAGTCCTTCCCAATCACAACTGGATTAACATGGTTGATATCAACCGAGATACGCTCATCAAAGACATACATCTTGCCGTCCCAAAGCTCACCTTGAACTTCTGGATCTTTGCCGTAAGTCGCAATACCGCCATGAAGCTGACCGACATCCTTGTAGCCTTCACGAACCATCCAGCCTGAGAATTTCTCACAGCGAACACCACCAGTACAGTAAACAACCACGCGCTTATCCATGAACTTCTCTTTGTTATCACGGACCCATTGCGGCAACTCACGGAAGTTGCGGATGTCTGGACGAATGGCCCCACGGAAGTGACCCAGATCGTACTCATAGTCGTTACGAGTGTCTAGAACAACAGTGTCTTCGTCCAAAAGGGCTTCCTTAAATTCCTTAGGTGACAGGTAAGCTCCTGTCGTCTCTAGTGGGTTGATGTCATTGTCAAAATCATTGTCTTCCAATCCCAAGTGCACGATTTCTTTCTTGTAGCGAACAAACATTTTCTTGAAGGCTTGCTCATTTTCTTCGTCAATCTTGAACCAAAGGTCTTCCATGCCCGGAAGGCTGTGCACATAATCCATGTATTTTTGAGTGGTTTCATAATCACCAGAAACCGTTCCGTTGATTCCCTCATCTGCCACCAAGATACGGCCTTTCAGACCGATAGATTTACAAAAGGCCAGATGATCAGCTGCAAATTTCTCAGCATTCTCAATCGGAACATATTTGTAATAAAGTAGGACGCGAATATCTTTTGCCATAAGATTTCAACTCTCATTTCTCTATAAATTTTCTGAATTTTTTAATTCATCTATTTATTATAACCTGATTGAAAAAACTGGGCAAAAAATTTGTTTGGAAAATAGCAGACCTAGAATCTCTACGTAGAAAAGCAGGTTAGCCCTCTTTCTCCAATTCTTCCAAATACTTCTCAAAGCGTTTTTTCTGCCATTTGTTTATATACTCCAAGAAAATATTGACCAGCAGCATCAAGGGAAGATGAATGCAAAATGTAACCAAAATGACCAAAAGAAACATGGGGTGAAAAATACTATTATGATAAATAGTATGATTGAGCTGAAAATTCTGGCAGGCAATCAAAAGAGTCAGAAATACTGTCGCAGCCAGCACACCCCAGATGGTCAGACTGAAACTATTGTAATAATTAGCCCCCAGATACTGAGCTCGACACATAAAATAAAAGCTGGTGATGAGAATCAGTACCAAGAAGGGCTGATAGTGAACGACTCCCCCATTCATAGCGACAGAACCCATATATAAAGCTAAACTGCCACATAGCATGAGACTGAAACTCTCCATACCAGCCTTGTTGACCAGTTGTTCTTCGCGTTCGTCTAAAATTTGACGTTTAATAAGTTTCATTTTCATTTCAAGCTCCTATACTTCTACTCCAAAAATAGTAATTAACAACATAAGAATGGCAGGAAGTCCGTTATTTATCATGTGAACTGCGATACTGACTTCCAAGCGCCGAGTTCGACAAGCCAGCAAGGTCAAAATCACGGAGGCACCACCATAAATCACAAAAGACATGATATTGGTTGGGCCATGAAAAATCGCAAAGAGCAGTCCGCCTATGATATAACCCCAGCTTTCATAGCCTTTAAAGATTTTTAGAGGAATGATGCCACGGAAAATAATTTCTTCTGCGATAGGCGCTAAAACTCCAAGCATAATAGACAATAAAATGATATCTCCTCTTCGGAACTCCTCCATCAAAGATGCCTGATTAGCCGTTGTCACCTCGCCATGTAGCCATCGGAGTAATACCGTCCCAAGGACAGATATGAGCAACATGCCAAAGAGGCCTAGGGCAATTCGCTTCCCGTCTCCTTTTTGAAAGATTTTCCCAGACGGAGATAAGATGCCAGTTTTCTTTGCTGCCACGACAAAGACTATCAAGGCTAGGAAAATCAGCAAAAGCCCAAGACCAATGGTCCACTGTTTAGGAAATTGATAAATTATGGCTACCTGCTGAAACAGCATAGGAAGGACATACAAGACCAAGGCTAAGAAAGCGCAACTACCCCAGACCAATCGTTTCCACCAAGTCATTCTTCATCTTCCAATTCCTGATCGAGCTTTGCCTGACCTTTACTGTTTAGGTAAAGACTGATCTTGTCCATGGTCAAGCTTCCAAGCATAAACAGTAGCATTGCAAGAGCCAGCTTGAGCAGATACAAAGTGCTGAACATGCTGGCCAGACTTTCTCGCCGACCCAAGAAATCAATGCCCATAACGATGAGAACAAAGACAAGTCCACCGCCAAAACGCTCTGGCCATTTTTCCTCTCTCACCATATCGCGAACATCAATGCCTAAGCTTACGCGACGAAGTAAGGCATATAGACCTACTAAGGTAAGCAGAATACCTTCTGGCAGATAGGCCAGCAAGCTTAGACGGAGGATATAGGCTTTGAAAAATACAGAGATAGCTAAGAAGAGAAACATTCCTAGTACTAACTCTCCTGCAACTTTGCCGTCCAATTTTTCTGTTCGTTCATCTTTTATAACAGGCTGCTTCTTCATTTTTTACTCCCTTTCTCATTTATAAGTTAAAGATTCATTGATTCTAATTCTCATCATTTTCTAGTTCTTGGTCCAATAAAACCTGTCTCTTCTGATAAAAATAATCGACCAACTGATCAAATATACTAGAAAAGGCAGTTATCAAAGCTACAATAAAAATAAATTGCAAGATTGGATGATGGCGAAAGAATGGTCGAAGAGCTGAATTTCCACTCCACATCTGAACAGCCACGATTACAATCGCTAAGATAGCTCCGTTAGCCAAACGACTTCTGAAACTCCTATGCCCAATAGATGGCTTGTCGCGTCTGATGCCAAGGCCCAACTGCCAGCTACGAATGCCAGCATAGATTTCCATACCCAAAATAATCAGAATTTCTGGTAAGTAGCCTTCTACTGGCACATGCCAAATCATGATTTGATAAAAATAGAGATAAGGAGCAAGATAATCGCAAAAAATGCAACTTCATTTCCTAATTTTCGCTCAAGTTGTAGAGTCCGCTCGTCTGTATAGACTTTTTGTGGTTTGTCCTTCATTTTCTTTCTCACTTTCTTCCTATTCTTCCCAAAACAACTGATCCAGCGTTTTATTGAGACATTTGCAAATGGCCAAGCATAGACTGAGACTGGGATTGTACTTGCCTGCCTCAATTAGACCAATGGTCTGACGAGTCACACCAATGGCATCAGCCAAGTCTCCTTGAGTTATGTCATGCTCAGCCCTTGCCATTTTTAACCTAAGATTTTTTGCCATGGTCACCATCCTTTTCGTATTTCTTTTGCCCGCCTATGGCGCAGAAAGTAGAGCCAAGGGCGACATCAGTACAAGCAAGCATGATAAAGGTTTGATTTTTCTGAATCATGCCAACAACTAGTAGAATTGTCGCTGATACAAGACAAATAAGCAGTATAAGTAGATCATTTACTTTCTTATTCATATCTGCGCTCCTTTCATCTTCATAAGTCCATTATACAATATATTTTAAATAATGCAATATATAAATTACATTTTGTTTTTTATTTTGTGCAAAAAAAAAGATTGGGACTTTCCCAATCTTTAATTATCTAATTTGATTAATCTTTCTTAAGGCTGCCTGAGCGAGTCTGAGTACGAGCGTAGGCTAGTAAGAGCAAGGTTCCTGCCACAGCAACTGTCACTCCATTGGACAGTGTTGCTACAAAGCCTTGCACAAAGACCTTATTGACCGGCTCGCTATAAATCAAGATATCACCAATCGGAGCGACCAAGAGCCAGACAAAAGCATTGGCCAAAAGCTGGAAGATATTGAAGTTGACGATGTCTTTCACTTCAAAAACACCTTCTGCTGCACGAATGCGATTTTTAAACAAACCAAGAATGAAACCAAAGAAGGCACTAGCGATAATCCATGACCACCAGAGACCGTAGCCAGCCATAGCGTCTTTGATAACGTGGCCGATCAAGCCCATCAAGAAGCCAACGAAGGGACCAAAAACGACACTAAAGAGAGCCTGAACCGCATATTGCAACTGAATGCTAGTATTGGGAACAGGTGTTGGAATGCTAATCATTCCGATAACTACAAAAAGTGCAGCTCCAATCCCCGTTGCAACGACTTCTTTAATAGTAAACTTTGTATCTAACAATTTCTTTTTCATAACGTTCTCCTTTAATTTTCTATACGTTTAATCTCAATATGCCATTGAGCACCAACACCAACATTATAGGCCTTGGCAAAGGAACCTTGGTTGATAGCCAAGCCCACCCGATAGAGGGAATTGATGTACAAAATCGGCTGACCAATGCGAACATCCGCAAAGGACTTGCCATAGGTCACTTGGTTTTGATAAACCAGCATATCATTGTTGTAGATAGTGACTTCAAAACGGTCGCCAAAGTTGGGCTCTAAGGTGCAGAACTCCTCGCGCGTAATCGAAGTCCAAAGGGAACCAAAGCGAACATCCAAAATGTCAATAGCTCCGCTGACCAAATTATCTGCTAGCCTTGTTTCGACAACAGGGATTTCAACAATTTCTTCGACACTCAACTCTGGGCCAACTTCCTCAAAACTGATATGGCCGCTAGCTAGCTTGGCACCTGTGTAGGCATAGACATCTCGCCCGTGGAAGGTATAAGAATGCTCGGTATTCTTGCGACGATTTTCCACTTCTGAAATCTCACGAATAGCTACGATACCGACATGCTTTTTGATAAAGGACAGAGTACCATTATCAGGTGTCACGATATATTGATTTTTGCTGGTCTTAGCAACCACACTTTTCCGCTTGGAGCCCACTCCCGGATCCACGACCGAAACAAAAGTCGTTCCCTCTGGCCAGTAATCTACTGTCTGAAAGAGACGGTAACTGCCCTCAAAAATATTGTAAGGGGTGATGTCATGGGTCAAATGATGGATTTTCAGCGTTGGTGATTCCTCCAAAGCCACTCCAATCATAGCCGACACTGCTCCATCTACCAGACCGAAGTCCGACTGCAGCACTAATATGTTGTTCATCTTATTCCTCCCAGGCCTTGAGCCTGATATTCTCCAATTCCTCTAATCTTACCAAAATTAGGCTCTTTTCGCTAGAGCTGGAGGCATAGAATTTTTTTATAACTGTCTATTTCTCAAAGATATAGCATGCAAGCTAGGTTTTTTCTGGATCAAACTTATGTCAGAACAATTCCTCGAGCCAGCTAAGATAGGAAAGTCCGGCAGCTTTCGTCTTGCTTAACTTTTTTTATGACTGAGAATCAGCTTTTTCACTGCGTTTCTTTACCAGATATTGACCCAGCAGGCCACCGATTAAAGCACCTGCCACTACCATCACGATAAAACTAGCAATGGTCGGAAAATCCAACGGCAGCAAAATCCGATTGATGTATTCCGCTGTCTTACCACGCGCCACCAAGCTATCAATATAAGCTTGACGCGCTAGCCACATGAGGACAATAGGGCCCGAATTGACAAAAGAGAAACAAACAAAGGAAAGCAGACTCCAGAATTTATTTTCGTATTTGCCCAAGCCTGCAATCGTGTCCGCCAAGAGACCGAACACCAAGCCCGGCAGACCAGCAATCATAAAATGACCAGACAGGAGGAAAAAGCCTCCCATTATTAGGCCTACTAAGCTGATCGCTCCAAATTTTTTTATCTTGCTTTGCAGCAACATATAAACGCTTCCGCCAAAAACTGCAGCAAAGACTGGAGCATAGAGCATATTGCCAGCATTGTCAAAAAAGTGCCCTACTAGTACTCCTAGTCCGACACAGAGAAAGTAGAGTAGAGCAAAGACTCCCGTCCATTTCAGCTCTTTCAGTGTTAACGATGTCATTATTGAATCCTTTCTAATTGTGAAGCTATAACTTCATAAAACTATTTATTGCTATATCCTTGATACGTGCAAATGCGCATTTCATGCTTTGCCATCCTTCCTGCAGGAGGAAGTTCTAGCAAGGTTTGTAGATCTAGCATCCTTGATAAGCTTTCTTCCTAGGAAAACTAGTTGTTTATTAAAGCAACTTTCCTCGGCATGGGCAAAATCCAGCACTGCCAAGAAGTAATGTATTATGCTATTTTTCTATACTTAGCTTTATTTATTATAGCATTATGAAAATAGAATGTAAATTAAATTTTCAGACTTTTCAAAGGATGATAGTTGACAAAAGGAGGCTGGGACAAAAGTCCTAGCCTCTAAATTGTCTTTGGATTGTCGAGCAAGACGCAGTGGTTGAGTGGGTTCTATTACGCTGATTTCATCAGCGTAATAGAACCCACTCAACTGTGCGGAGGTGGGACGACGAAATCGAATTCTAACGAATTACCGATTTCTGTCCCACTCTCTGTCTAGCGATGACTGATCTTTCTAGTTAGGAAATCTCCCAGAAACTGGATAAAGAAGATAAGAAGCAAGAGCAAAACAGTCGCTAAAATGGTCACGTCTTGGTTGAAACGTTGATAACCATAGGCAATCGCTACGTTCCCAAGGCCACCTGCACCGATCGCTCCCGCCATAGCTGTTTCACCAACTAGCGAGATTAGGGTCACTGTTGTCACCCGAATCAAGTCTGGTAAGCCTTCGCGCAGGTAAACACCAATGATATCCCATGAGTTAGCTCCAACCGCCTGCGCTGCTTCAATCACACCGCGGTCTAATTCTGATAGAACCACCTGCACCTGACGAGCAAAGAAAGGAAAGACTGCCAAAGATAGTGGCACCAAAGCTGCTGTTGGACCAATCCCTGTCCCCACAATCATCCGTGTGAAAGGATTGATCAAAGCTAGGAGAATGATAAAGGGAATTGCCCGAAAGATGGATGTGACCTTGTCCAAGATGAAAAAAAGGCTGTTTTATTTTCTAAAATACCGCCGGGCGCTGTCAATACTAGGAAAAGTCCAGCGATCAAGCCTAGAATCCCACCGATCAGGAAAGAAATAATTGTCATATAAAGGGTCAGATAAATCGCTGTTCCCCAGCCAGCCTGACCAGCCCAGCCCATTTTATAGACGTTAGGCAAAAATGTTTTAATCAAGTCTATCAATCTAAATTCCTCCCTTAAGCACCTTTAATTCTACGCCAGCAGCTTGCAAATTGCTTTGAGCAGACGCAAGGTTTTCTGCATTTCCTGACAAAATGACTACCATCTCCCCGACAGGCACATTGTCCAAAATCTCAATGTTAGCATGTAAAATATTGGCTGAAACTTGATACTGCTTGTAGATATCGTTGATAATGGCTGTATCTGTCACCGTACCAGCATACTTCAAATGCGCCAATACAGAATCCGCTGGCAGGTCTTGCACAATCTTCTGTTGATTGATTTTAACCATCGCTTCAGTGATACCTGTTGCCGTTGTGATAAAGTCTTGGGTCAATTCGTTCTGTGGATTGGTAAAGATATCCAAAACTGATCCTTCCTCGATCAATTTCCCATTCTGCATAACAGCTACACGATTGGCAATATCTTTGACAATCTGCATTTCGTGCGTGATGAGTACAATCGTCAGTCCCAACTTTTGATTCAAATCCTGAAGTAAGGCCAAAATTTGCTTGGTTGTTTTAGGATCCAATGCCGAAGTCGCTTCATCTGAAATCAAGATTTTTGGATCATTGGCCAAGGCTCTAGCAATCGCCACACGCTGCTTCTGACCGCCAGAAAGCTGAGACGGATAATTATCCGCTCGATCTTCCAGACCAACCAGTTCTAAAAGTTTGCGAACCTTCTCCTCTTTTTCAGCAGCAGACAGGGAAGAGTGCTTCAAGGCAAATGCGACATTTTCCTTAGCCGTCATCTGGGCCATCAGATTGAAATGCTGGAAAATCATGCCAATATCTTTTCGCTTTTCCCGCAGTTGAGCCGCATTCAGCTGGACTGTCCCCTTGTCGTATAGGACTGTCCCATCCACAGTGATGCGACCACCAGATGGCTTCTGCAGGAGGTTAATAACCCGCACCAAAGTTGACTTTCCGGCACCAGAATAACCCACGATACCGTAAATATCCCCCTGATTGATGTGAATGGTCACATCTTCAACCGCCTTGATGACACGATTTTTCTGTGTAAATGTGACATCAATACGGTCTAATTTGATAATTTCATTGCTCATAACTTCTGATTAACTCCTTGATTAATTCAATATGGGTATAATAATCGGCAATCTTGACATTTTCATCGCCACCATGATCCCGACTATTGGCATTTCCCAAGCCAAAGGCAGCCATCGGAACTTCCAAAGCCTCAAAGACTGTATGCATGGGTCCTGTTCCTGCCGATGTCGGAAGCACCGAGATGCCTTCTGGATAAAAATCCTTGGCCAGCTCAATCACATTCAGGATAGAAGGGGCACTCATATCGCTACGATAGCTCATTTCTCCCAATGTATAAGTTAATTCTACCTTATCATAGCCATTTTTGTCCAGTTGCTTGCGAATCTTGTCCAAGACATCATGAGGCTCTAAGCCTGGTACCAATCGTACTTCCATCTTGGCAGATGCATATGCTGGTAGGATGGTTTTGACTCCTTGCCCCTGATAGCCCGAACCGAAGCCTTCAATGTTAATTGCTGGCTCAAAATAGAAGCGACGCAGAAATTCCTGCCTATCCTCTTTCAAGACTGGAAGCTGGAGGCCGTAAATTTCCTTCAACTCTTCTGGTGTCTTCAGAGCGTACTGGGCAATCAAAGCCAGCTCTCGCTCATTGGGCTCCTGTACTTGCTCATAGATGCCCTCCACTAAGATTCGACCGTCAGCACTACGCAGGCTAGAGATAGCATCCATCAAGTACCAAGAAGCTGAATTAATGACACCGCCATAGCTAGAATGGATATCGACTTCCGCACTGCGAACAGACATATCAAAGGTGACAATGCCCTTATTTCCACCAGAAATTTCTAATTGTCCTAGATTATTACGCGTGCCCTGCTCCCAGACCAGCAAATCTGCTCCCCGCAAGTGTTTCTTATGCTTGGCCAGATATTTATCCAAGTCTGTCGAAGCCGACTCCTCTGCTCCCTCCATCATGAAGATGATATTGACTGGCAGCGAACCATGCTCTCGGATATACTTACGCACCGCTGTCAAACGCGCAGTGATGTGTCCCTTGTCATCATCTACCCCGCGACCATACATAACACCGTAGTGGACTGACAGCGTAAAAGGATCGTTGGTCCAAGGCTGGTCATTATCGGCTGGCACCGTATCATAGTGGTGATAGAAAATGATAGTCTTGGCCTCAGGATTGTCCGACTGAAATTCTGCCAATACAAAGGGAGCCGTGTAACTGTCATCAATCATCACTTTAGCACCTGCAGCAGTGAAAATTTCTCCCAGATAGGTAGCTACCTCCTTGAGCCCAATTTGCTGGGCAAAGATAGACTTTTTAGAAATCAAAGTCCGCAACACTTCAAATAGTGTTGGGCCACCTCATCATTTTCAAACTTTTTAATTTGTTCACTCTCAGTTGAGAAAGGCATGTGTAACTCCTACTAATCGCATCTCTTTAAAGATTATCTGCTATGATTCACGAAAGAACAAAGACTGACCGTACTGTGAATCCTTGACTCTGCTTTTAAAAATGGCCAAATCATCTCTGCCAATAAAAACTCTAACTAATAGCAGATAAAGGGCTGGAGAAATCCATTCCCCGCCCTTTCTATCTTCAATTATTTTTCTATAAAATCTTACCAAACTGGTTGATCCATACCATCTGAAGATTCTTCAATGACTTTTTTAACTTCGTCAGTATGGTAAGCCTTGATAATTTTCTTGATGGCATCTGCCTTGTCAGATTTTTCCCAATCTTTCTTAGCGGCAATCAGGTTGTACCACAGTTTAGAATTTTCATCTGTCTTTTCTTTGTAAAGAGCGCTCTTGTAGTCAATACCAGCTTCACGAACGAAGGTATTGTTGACAACCGCTGCATCTACAGAAGTAAGAGAAGCTGCTGTTTGAGAAGCATCCAATTCAGAAATTTTCAAGTTTTTCTTGTTTTCTTTGATGTTAGCAACAGTTGCAAGTTTAGTTGAATCCACGTCCAACTTAATCAAACCAGCTGCTTGAAGAAGGTTCAAGGCACGGCTTTCATTTGTTGGATCATTTGGTACGGCAATGCTTCCGTTTTCTGGAATATCTTTTACATCAGTATATTTGTTTTTGCCATCTTTAGTACCAGAGTAAAGGCGAATTGGTGCGATATAAGTATCTGCTACAGACACCAAATCAGCATTGTTTTCTTTATTCCAGTTTTTCAAGTAGTAGTAGTGTTGGAAGGCATTGATATCCGCATCACCGTCGCGAACTGCTTGGTTAGGTTGAGAATAGTCTGTAAATTGGGTGAACTCCAATTTAACACCTGCTTTCTCCTTATCAAGGATTTCCTGAACCTTGTCCCAGCGCGCTTCTTCTGTATCGCTAAGGTTCATCACACCAACTTTTACAGTCACTGTTGCACTGTCTGCTGACTTAGCGTTTTTTGATGTTGAAGACGAGCAAGCTGCCAAACCAAATGCTGCTATTGCTAAGAGCGCTGTTGCGCCAAACCATTTTTTCAATTTCATGAGATAATCTCCTTATAAAATATATTTTTTTCTAATGAAAGGGTTGTAAGTTATTTCTGATTGTTTAGGGCAAAGAACATCAGAACTTACTTAATATCCTTGGCATCTGGCAAATAAGTGCCGCCAAAGAATTCTTTTGATAATTTTTCAAGTGTTCCATCCTCGTAGAGTTCCTTGATCCGCTTGTTCATGAAGGTTTGAAGCTCTTCTTGTCCTGAAGCAAGGATCGGATAGACATACGGTTGTTGGTCACTTGGAAGTTCAATCACTTCGACATTATCTAAACCTTGGTCTTTGATGATAGTATCTACTGTGATACGTTCAAAGATCTTGTAGTCTGAGCGGCCATCATTCAAATTAGCCAAGATTTGCTGGATTGTACCATCTGTATAGTTGATGGTTGTTGGATTTGAACTGTGTTCTTCATTGTACTTTTCCAGTTGTTTGGCTGTTGAAGTACCTTGAACAACCTCAGTAGACTTGCCTCCGATATCGTCCAGCGACTTGATATTCACTCCCTTACGAACCACCAAGACGGTTGGGTTTTTAGCGTAAGGGTTGGTATAGAGGTATTTACCAGCACGGTCTTCTGAATAACTGATGTTATTGGCACCGATTTGGTAGCGGTCACTATCCAAGCCAGAGAAAACAGAAGCCCATTTGGTTTTGTTGAAATTGACCTCGTACTTATCTGAACCTTTAAAGATTTCACGAAGCACTTCAATTTCGTAACCAGTTAGTTTTCCGTCCTTATCCTCATAAGAGAAAGGCTTGGTTGTTCCAACCGTTCCGACTTCAATCGTCTTTTTCTTTGTAGCACTATCTTTACTTGCAGAAGACGAGCAGGCCACAAGCAACCCAACTGCAAGACTTCCTACCACAGCAGTAGCAGTGTATTTCAATATTTTTTTAATATTCATATCTCTATCTCCTCCTAAAGAGCATGTTTCTATCATACCAAAGTCGAAAATCCTGACCATTATATATTTTTTATCAAGGTGATAGATTTTCTTTATCACTGATTCGATTATTCAAACTATTTGAAAATATCGAAATCTTGTTTTTCTATGATAACAAAAGAAGAGGAGCTTGCCTAGTTCTTATTTTCTATGAAAGACTATAGTTATTTCTTATAGTGTTTGAGGAGAAAGAGAGCGTTTTCGACATAGTAAGGAACAGAAACCTGAAAGGCTGCATCATCAATCATCATGCTATCATGGTGCAGATCAGGCGCATCTGCTGCACCATTTGAGCCGATAAAAGCAAAGACACCAGGGATTCTTTCTTGATAAAAGGCAAAGTCTTCGCCAGCTGAAGACGGCTGAGCAGGCAGTAACTCCCCGATGTTCTGGGAGTTTTTAAAAACAAGCTCGGCTAATTCTGGATCATTATAGGTCACTGGCGGAGTCTGATCCCAGACAATAGTGACCTTAGCACCGAAATTCTCCGCCGTATGCTCCACAATACGGATAAAATCTGCCTTCAAACGCTTTTGCAAATCAGGATTAAAACAACGAATCGTGCCTTCAAAGAAGCCATTTTGCGGCAGAACATTCCAAGTCGCCCCAGCTTCAATGTGGGTCACCGATAAAACAACTGGCTCAAAGGGCGAAACAGTCCGAGAAACCAGAGCTTGGAGATTTGAATCATGCTGGTCAAGGTCAGCACCGTATCCACTCCCAGGTCCGGCCGAGCCGCATGGCTGCTGACTCCCTCCACAGTCACCTTAAACTTTTCCACGCCTGCCATCATAGCTCCCGGCTTCAAGGCCAATTGCCCAGCTTTTAACTGGGGCATATTGTGAAAACCGATAATCGCAACTACATCATCCAGCAAACCCGTAGCCAGAACTTGACTGGCTCCTTGAGAGGTCTCCTCAGCTGGCTGAAAAATCAGGCGAATGGTTCCCTGTAAATCTTCTTCCATAGCCTTGAGCAACTCCGCAGCTCCCAGAAGACTAGTCTGATGAAAATCATGACCGCAGGCATGCATGACACCAGGATTTTGGCTAGCGTAAGGCAGACCTGTCTGCTCTATAATGGGCAGGGCATCAATATCTGCCCTCAAGGCGATAACTGGTTCTCCCCTGACCGATTTCGGCAATCAAGCCCGTCTCTAGGCCAGAGTCCAAGATCTTTATCCCCAAGTCTTGCAAATAACGGCTTAGAAAGGCCGTTGTTTCATATTCTTGGCCAGACAGCTCTGGATGCTGATGGAGATGATGACGCGTTTTTACTAATTTATCATAGATTTTTTTCATGCTAGACTCCTTTACTCTACATATCTACCCTCCAGTATAGCACAAAACTAGACTAGGAAACAAAATAAATAGAGAGCAGAATGAAGCATCTGCCCTCTCATCTTGCTATTAGGATATATCGCCTTCAAAAGCTCTGACGATGGATTCATAAGAATAATCACGCTCTAGGACCCACTTGCCATCTGTTTTAACAAATTTCAACTGGTAATCTCGTTCTGGTGTAAGGAGAGGACGCGAATCCATTCCAGCCATCATGTCATTAGCATAGCTCTTATCAGTAGCTTTGTAGACGTCACTCAGACTTCCATATTCAGAACGATGCTTGTCATAAAAATCTTGACGGTAGGTATACATGGTTTTATTTAGACTGACCGTTCTCGGTTTGATCTTGATAACGATTGAATTTGGCATGTACTGCGCTACTGTGTAATCAATTTCTGAGCGTTTGGCATTACTCTTCACATAGGCATCAATGAAAGCATTGATTTCATCATCACTAAAGGGATAATCATGCAATTTACGTGTAAAATCTGATGCAAAAGCTGCTCTATAATCTTTTGTATCTTGCTCCAAATTGCCGCCCAAAACCAAATCACCTTTGTCTTTGGAGGATTTTGTCTTTGCTTCTCCTCCCAAGAAAACAGCATTGAGGTAATCAGAAGCTAATTTCTTTGATTCGTCAACGTGATTCGGATATTTCGCAGGATCAACTTTTAGTTTGATGGGTTCTGCTTTTTCATCGGAGCCGTAGGATTTCTTCTCATAGTGAAGTTCATATTTCTTGCCATCTTCAACTTTAAAGACCAGATTACCAGAAAGAGTCTTTCCTTCCGCTAAATCTTCATAGCTCAGTGTTTTAAAGTTTTCTTTGTCGTCATAGACTCCGACCGGCTGGATCTTTTCTCCCTCTGAATCATAAAAACCAATATCTGATGAGGAAATCATGATCTTATCATTTGTTTTATTTTTAATTTCCAAAGACAAGGCCAAGTATTTGGCATCAGCAGATCCGTTGCTTGGCATAATGAACTGACCATCCTTAATCTGGATATCAACCTGCCCATTGCTGGCTGATTTTTTGACAGTCGTTTCCTGGCTTGGCTTACCAGAATGTTTTTTATTTGGACTTGGAAGCAAGGCACAGGCTGTTAAGCTCACACCTGCCACAAGCAAGGCTGTGTATTTGAATACTTTTTTCATCATTGTCTCCTTAATTTCTTAATACTGTGACTTTTCTATTTTATCATACTTGACTAAACTGGTAAATAGCGTTCGAAATCAACCTCATGTAAAAATGCATCCTTGCAATCTCTAAAATGACCAAGCAGATCAAATGAAAATTTTAAAGCGCAGCCTTAAATAAAACAGGCAATATTTCTAACTCTCATATAAGAAATTGGTTACAAAAAAAGCACAGCCTAAGCTGTGCCATTATCTTTTATCCAACTAATCTTACATCGATAAAATAAGCAGATCAGATCCCTACTCTATAATAATATTTCTACGGAAAAAGCCACTTGATATGAGGAGCAAGTTGGAAAATCTCCTGATGAAGTTCATTGAAGCTAATATTTTTCACATCATCCAAGTCCAAAGAGACCGCACTCTCCTCTTGATTTTTAGGATAGAAATATAAAAATTCGACTGGTCGGTTCGGAAGATCTCATCCTAGGTCGAGATATGTCGTATTCAATTTGCTCAATCTCCTGCCACAAGAAGTACTTCTCTCTTTTAGCAGATAAGCCTCTCAGCCTTATTCCCATCTCATCCATCTCTAAAATCGGTGGTTTATGATTCGAAATATAGCCTAGAACAATCATAAAAAAATAGCGGTTATGCCCATTCCCCAATAGACTGGATTGAGCATATTGTTGCTTTCTTCAGTAGTCTGCCTGCTTCTTTGGTCTTCTTTGTTGGTAGAAGCCCTATGAACCAGTTGATTAGCACTATTTTTGACTTGTTGACTCAAGGGAGGCCTTATCCATAGATACAAAAGCCATGATAAAAAAGATAGCAAAGAGTAAGAGAAAGCCTATGGCATAAAATTTTGCTCCATCGCGCTGGTATACTTTCATTCTATTCCTATCCTTTCCAGATATATTTCCTATATGAGAATTCCTTCCAAATGATCCAATTCGTGCTGGCAGATTTGCGCTGGGAAATCCTCTAACGTGATGGTCTTCTTCAGCCAATTCTGATCCAGATATTCGACAGTGATTTTCTGGTAACGAATGGTTGACCGACTGCCTGTCAAGGATAGACAGCCTTCTTCCGTTTCATAAGGGCCAGATTTCTGAATGAGAACTGGATTAAACATGACCATGGGCAACATACCATACATAAAAATAATCACCCGCTTTTGGAAACCAATCATATTTGCAGCAAGACCGACACAAGACTCTCTATGAGCCAACAAGGTATCCAGCAAATCCTGAGCCAAGAATAAATCAGCTTTCGTGGCAGGGACTGATTTTTGCTGTAAAAAGAAAGGATCTTTTACAATTGCTTTTTGCATATTTCACCTCAAATGGAAGAGGCTGGATTCCCTATCTCAGCCTCCTTAGTTTATTTGAAAACTCTCAACGTCTTGTTTACTTATTTTGCATAGCGTTCGCTAATATCTTTTGCGAGGACAAAATTTCCTAGTGTAGCCGAGCCATTTCCTGCGACAGCCGGTGTAACAATGTAATCACGCACATCTGGCACTGGCAGGTAACCGTTGAGCAGAACAGTGAATTTTTCACGGACACGATCTAACATGTGCTGCTGTGCCATCACGCCACCGCCAAAGACAATGACATCTGGACGGAAAGTCACCGTCGCTTGAATAGCTGCCTGCGCAATATAGTAAGCCTGAATATCCCAGACAGAGTTATTGAGCTCGATATTTTCACCACGCACACCCGTCCGCGCTTCTAAGCTAGGACCTGCTGCTAAGCCTTCCAAACATCCCTTGTGGAAAGGACAGACGCCGTTAAAGCCTTTTTCCACATCCATTGGGTGCTGAGCTACATAGTAGTGTCCCATCTCTGGATGGCCTGTACCCCCAACAAATTCACCACGTTGGATAGCACCAGCACCAATCCCTGTTCCAATCGTATAATAAACCAGATTTTCAATGCGACCACCAGCATTGTTACGAGCTACAACTTCACCATAAGCTGAGCTGTTGACATCTGTCGTAAAGTAGATTGGCACATTCAAAGCACGACGAAGCGCTCCCACGATATCCACATTAGCCCAATGTGGTTTTGGAGTTGTCGTAATATAGCCATATGTTTTTGAATTAGGATCAATATCAATTGGACCGAAAGAGCCGACTGCCAGACCTGCTAAATTGTCAAAACGAGAGAAAAACTCAATCGTTTTATCTAGCGTCTCAATCGGCGTAGTTGTAGGAAACTGTGTTTTTTCTACAACATTAAAATTTTCATCGCCCACAGCACAGATAAACTTCGTTCCACCGGCTTCTAAACTTCCGTACAATTTTGTCATTTCAAACACCTCTTGTATTCTTTATACTCCATTATAGCATATTTCCCTATTGGAAATGGCTCTATATTTTAGATTTTCCTCTGTAAATCTTAGCACTCAAGTAAAAAACGAACAAACATAAGTTGTTCGTTTTCCTTTGTTGACTTTCTATAGCTAAGATTAAGCTTTCACTTCAATAATCGCATCGCCTTTAGCAACAGTTCCTTCTGCTACTGGAGTCACAGAAGCGTAGTCAGCTGTGTTAGTCACGATAACCATAGTCGTGTCATCCAGACCAGCTGCTGCGATTTTAGCTGAATCAAAAGTTCCAATAATATCGCCAGCTTTGACTTTAGAACCTTGAGAAACTTTTTGATCAAATCCTTCGCCATTCATAGACACTGTGTCAATACCAACGTGGATCAGGATTTCAGCACCATTAGCTGTCTTCAAACCATAAGCATGGCCTGTCGCAAAAGCAATTGTCACTTCTGCATCAGCTGGGGCGTAAACGACACCTTCAGATGGCTTGATCGCAATCCCTTGACCCATAGCTCCGCTTGAGAAAACAGGATCATTTACATCGCTCAAAGCTACTGCACTACCAACGATTGGAGAAATGATTGTTTCATCTTGGAGAGCTGCTGGAACATTACCAGTTGTTTCTTCTTCGACAAGTTTCAGTTTCAGCTTTTTCTTCAGCAGTTTCTTCGTCTTTGTATCCGAACATATAAGTCAGAACAAAACTCAAACCAGTTGTCAGAACAACCATAAAGATATATTGCAACAATTGACCATTCAGGTAAAGGAGTGTACCTGGAATAATTGTGATACCGAAACTTGTACCTGCAAGCCCCATAATAGAAGCTAACCAACCACCAACAGCACCAGCACCCAGTCCAATGACAAACGGTTTAACGAAGCGCAAGTTAACCCCGAAGATAGCTGGCTCAGTAATACCTAATCCTGCGGAAAGTGCTGCTGGGAATGCAAGAGCCTTGAGTTTTTTAGATTTTGTCTTCACAGCTACAGCCAAAGTCGCACCAGCCTGAGCTGTCATAGCAGCAGTGATAATCGCATTAAATGGATCTTTCCCAGTTTGAGATACCAATTGAGATTCCAGTAAGTTGAAGATGTGATGAACACCAGTTACGACAATCAGTTGATGTACTGCACCAATAATCAAACCAGCAAGACCAAACGGAAGGCTAAGAAGGAACTCTGTACCATTCAAAACATATGACTCAACAATGTGGAAGACCGGACCAATCACAAAGAGTCCCAAAATAGACATTACAAGGAAAGTAAGGAATGGAACAAGAAGAAGGTCCAAGACATCTGGAATTTCTTGTGCAGCCATTTTTCAAATTTCGCACCAAACAAACCTACAAAGAAGGCAGGAAGCACAGAGTTTTGGTAGCCAACCACCGGAATAAAACCAAAGAAGTAAATTGGATGAGCTTTTGTTGCTGTAACTTCGCTAGCAAATTTTAGACTTCCAAGAACATCCATATTAGCAATTTTGTCTAAAATATCCTTAGAAGGATCAACAGCAAATTTAGTAGCCTGACCAGCTACATCCCAAGCATTTGGAAGTGCTGAGTTAACCATCATTAGACCAAGAACCAAACCAATGATGGGGTTCCCGCCAAAGACTCTAAAAGCTGACCAGCAAATCAAAGCTGGGAAGAAAGCGAAGGCTGTATCAGTTAATACTACTGTATAAGTATAGAAGTCAGTCGATTTGAAAGCATCCGCTGTGGTGCCAAATAAAGATAAAACTTGGTCCTGAGCAATTGCTCCACGAACTCCCATAAAAAGACCTGTCGCAACAATAGCTGGAAGAATTGGTACAAATACGTCACCGAAAGTACGGATGGCGCGTTGGAACCAATTCCCTTGCTTAGCAGCTTCTGCTTTCATGTCATCTTTTGATGAAGTTGGCAAACCTAAGGCTACAACTTCGTCATAGATTTTATTAACCGTACCTGTACCAAAGATGATTTGGTATTGACCTGAGTTAAAGAAAGCACCCTGAACTTTTTCTAGATTCTCGACAGTATTTTTGTCGATCTTTCCTTCATCTTTGACCATCACGCGCAAACGAGTCGCACAGTGGGCTACACTGTTGACATTCTCACGTCCGCCCAAGGCTTCGATGACCTTTTTTGCAATTTCAGTATTATTCATTTGCAAAAATCTCCTTATAAAAATATTGTAAAACTTTTTGAAAGCGATTTTATCGCCTTTACGAATATTATTTTACCATGATTCAGAGATATGTCAAGCGTTTTGCAGAAAAAATATTTTTTTACTGTTAAATGTTGATTTTTCAGCGGAAAACGTTTACTATAGTAATAAGAAATAATATGATTCGGAGGACAAAAGATTGGCTTGGACGACTGAAAAACGCTACAAACGTTATGAAAACTGGACTCAGGAAGAGGTGCAGCAGATCAAAGAAAACATCGCTAGATCTCCTTGGCGGGCCAGCTATCATGTGGAGCCTCAAACTGGTCTGCTCAATGACCCCAATGGCTTTTCTTACTTTGACGGCAAGTGGGTGGTTTTCTATCAAAACTTTCCTTTTGGGGCTGCCCATGGTCTCAAATGCTGGGTTCAATTAGAAAGTGATGACCTAGTTCACTTCACTGAAACTGGCCTTCGGGTGCTGCCAGATACTGCTCTAGACAGCCACGGTGCCTACTCAGGCTCTGCCATGCAGTTTGGCGACAAGCTCTTCCTCTTCTACACTGGTAACGTTCGTGATAAGAATTGGGTGCGTCACCCTTATCAAATCGGTGCCTTGCTAGACAAATCAGGCAAGCTCGAAAAAATTGACAAGGTCTTGATTGAGCAACCTACTGAAGCGACTGACCACTTCCGCGATCCACAGATTTTCAATTACAAAGGGCAATTCTATGCTATTGTTGGTGGGCAAAATCTGGACAAGCAAGGCTATGTCAAGCTTTACAAGGCTGTTGATAATGACTATACCAACTGGGAAGTCGTCGGTGATTTGAACTTTGCCAATGACAAGACGGCCTATATGATGGAGTGTCCTAATCTAGTCTTTATCAACGATCAGCCAATCCTGCTCTACTGCCCTCAAGGTTTGTCTAAGGACGTACTGGACTATGGCAACATTTATCCAAATATGTATAAAATAGGTCAATCGTTTGACACAAGTCAAGCTGCTATGATTGATCCTAGCCCTATCCAAAATCTGGACTACGGTTTCGACTGCTACGCCACCCAAGCTTTTAACGCACCTGACGGTCGTGCACTCGCTGTCAGTTGGCTAGGCTTGCCTGATGTGGAATACCCATCTGACCGCTTTGATCATCAAGGAGTCTTCTCCCTCGTCAAGGAATTGACCCTGAAAGACGGCAAGCTCTACCAATACCCAATCCCAACAATCAAGGACTTGCGAGCAGAGGCTCAGCCTTTCGCTCCTCTGGCAGAAAGCAAGAACAGCTACGAACTAGAGCTAAATCTCGCTGCGGACACCGAACACGAAATCGTCCTCTTTGCAGACAAGGATGGCAAGGGCCTACGCATCAATTTGACCTCAAAGCAGGTCAAGTGACCGTTGACCGCAGTCAGGCAGGTGAGCCACTCGCTCTGGACTTTGGAACCAGCCGAAGCTGTGATATTGACAAAGAAGCAACGAGTGCTACTATCTTCATCGATAAATCGATTTTTGAAATTTTCATCAATAAAGGAGAGAAAGTATTTTCCGGCCGTGTCTTCCCGAGAGAAGACCAGACAGGTATTGCCATTACCAAGGGCAATCCAACCGGTACTTACTATGAATTAGATTATGGTCGCAAAGCTAACTGATGTAGCAAAACTAGCAGGAGTCAGCCCTACAACTGTTTCCCGCGTCATCAATAGGAAGGGCTACTTATCCGACAAAACGATTTCTAAGGTTGAAGCAGCCATGCGAGAATTGGCCTACAAGCCCAACAATCTGGCGCGCAGCCTCCAAGGAAAATCAGCCAAACTAATTGGACTCATTTTTCCCAATATCAGCAATGTCTTTTATGCAGAATTGATTGGTAAGCTGGAGCATGAGCTCTTTAAACAGGGTTATAAAACCATCATTTGCAATAGCGAGCATGACTCAGACAAGGAGCGTGAGTACCTTGAGATGCTCGAGGCTAATCAGGTGGACGGTATCATCTCCGGCAGTCACAATCTAGGCATCGAAGACTACAATCGCGTAACTGCTCCTATCATTTCCTTTGACCGTAACCTTTCACCAGATATTCCAGTTGTCTCCTCAGACAACTATGGTGGCGGAGTACTGGCTGCTCAGACCTTGGTCAAGGCTGGCGCTCAAAAATATCATCATGATTACTGGTAATGATAATTCCAATTCCCCAACTGGCCTGCGCCATGCTGGCTTCGCCTCTGTTCTACCAGACGCTCCAATCATCAATGTCTCCAGCGATTATTCTCCCGTCCGAAAGGAAATGAAATCAAACATATTTTTAACCCATGAGAAGCCAGATGCCATCTTTGCTTCAGATGATTTAACAGCCATTTTAGTGATGAAAGTCGCTCAGGAGCTGGGCATACAGATTCCTAAAGATTTAAAAAAATCATCGGCTACGACGGAACTTACTTTGTGGAGAACTATTATCCTCAATTAGCGACTATTAAACAGCCACTGAAGGAGATTGCCAAACTTCTGGTCGATTTACTGCTACAAAAAATTGACAAGCAAGAAGTCACAACGACCGGCTACTTCCTGCCTGTGAACCTCTTGCCTGGCAAAAGTGTGTAATTTTCATTCAATCCCTACTAAATAAGAAAATACGACTTCCAAAATGGAAGTCGTATTTTTATCTATCACGGCTGAAAAATATGGATTTCTACAACGGCTGAGTTTGAGACAAAAGTCCTAGCCTCTCAATTGTCTTTGGATTGTCGAGCAAGACGCAGTGGTTGAGTGGGCTCTACTACGCTGATTTCATCAGCTTTTACAGCCCTACTCAACTGTGCGGAGGTGGGACGACGAAATCGAATTCTAACGAATTACCGATTTCTGTCCCACTCTCACTTTATTGCTTCTTTCTAAAAGTGAGCAAGCCAGCCAAGAAGGCAAGAGAAGCACCTAAAATCGCCAGCAGGGAAGTTTCTGTGCCCGTTTTCGGCAAGACTTTTTCTGTCGAAGCAGTCTCAGTAGGACTTACTTTGTCCTGCTGTGGCTTTGCGGCAAGTGGTTTTTGACTCTCTGACGATGGAGATGTAGATGGAACTTGAACAAGCTTATTCGATAAGCTAGGGCTTGGGCTTTGTTCTTTTTGAAGTTCCTTAACGCTGCCCTGATACTGATTTTGCTGGATATCTTTACTTGTATCTTGAGGCTTTTCTTCTTGAGCTGGACTCGCCTTTTTAATCCGCAAAATTGTCGCTGTCAGCGGAGCTAGAGTCAAGCCATTACTGTTTCTAGTGACACCTGCTGGATTTGAAATAGCAGAAACGCCTGCGCTATTGCCATCAGCCACAACCTCTGCACCTGCTAGATGCTTGTAGGTTTCACCAAAGTTGAAGTTTCGCTCCTTTTTATCCGCATTGACAAAGACTGCATAAATATCGCCATTCGAAGCAACCACTTGGTAGCCAAGGACAAGGTCTTCTTTCTCAACGCCATCCTTGCCAGGCTGGGTGATGAGGGTCACATTTTGATCTACTTCTGCTTTGGAGCTGCGGGTAAAGGCATCCGTTGATTTCCGCAGACTAATCAAGCCCTTCATATAAGCACGACTCTTGGCATTTTCTGGGAATTTTTCCGCATCAGTCGCCTTGGTCCAGTCAAAATGATTGACCGCGTCGCTCGAATCATAAGAATCATGAATGAAATACGGATATTCAAACGGTGTGCCGTCCTCATTGGTCAACAAATGCGCTTTGTTTGGAACCTTGTCTTCAGAGACAGGATATTTATAGGCAGGATCACGGAATTGCTTGGTCCGGCCGTACTCTTGACCAGAGTGGATGAAAGGAGTTCCTTGCGAAGTCAGCATCATCAGATTTCCTAGGCGCAGACGGCGATGAATCTCTTGATTATTGGCAGCGACTGCTGGATCTTTCTTAATCGACTGGGCAATAATATCAAAGAGGGTCAGATTATCATGGGCCGCAATGTATTGGATCACATCCCCTGGGCTATCTGCCTCAAAATTGGTTGGCTGCGCCTTGATATTCTTGAAAACATCTTCTACATTACGTTTACCACCAGTGATAAAGGCTGGCGTTCCTTCATTTGGATAACCTGATTTCAAGGTATTACGAATGTCATCTGAGAAAACGGCTACTGTGTCTGTTGACTTCATCCAAGTTTGGTCAGCAGGTTGGACTGCTTTATTTTCATCACCTGCATAGGTCTTCCAGCCCTCACCCAGCATAATGAGATTTGGATTAAGCTTTTTAGCTTCTTCAAAGGCTTTTTGGATGGACTCAGCATCGTGGTCTCCCATCATATCAAAGCGGAAGCCATCTACCTTGTACTGCTCTGTCAGGTACTTGATCGAATCCACCAAGACCCGTCTGCTCATATAGTGAGTAGTACCCAAGCGGCCACCACCAAAGTTGGTTCTCGGTGTGCCATCCGCATCCATAAAGTGGTAGTAATTGGGCTCCAAGTCCTCGAAAATAGAGGTCTTAGCCGTATGATTATAGACCACATCCATGATAACGCCCATACCACGCTTATGAATTTCATTGACAAGATTTTTGAATTCCTCAATGCGCTTGGCTGGATCTGTTGGTGTGCTAGAGTACATACCTGTCAACGAGAAGTAGTTTTGCGGGTCATAGCCCCAGTTGTAATTGCTGTTGCTGGAAGCGTACTTGTCCATGCGCTCAGCATTTTTCAGCTCATTTACAAAGTAATAACTCAGAACTGGCAAGAGCTGAACGTGGGTCACTCCCAAGTCTTTCAAATAATCCAATTTCTCAATGAAAGCTGAGAAGGTTCCAAATTGAGATTTCAAATCCTTTGAGATAGCTGGATCTGAAGTAAAATCACGAACATGCGCCTCATAAATCAAGGCATCTTCCCGCTTCTTAAAGTTCGGAATATTGGCATAGGTTAGGTCTTTTGGTCCATATTCACTTGGATCTACAAAGGCCGCCTTAGCAATCTTGTAAGCATCCCCCTTGTCCGCATCTTCACTGTTCCAAGCTGCTAAAGACTTGGCATAAGGATCCAGCACCAGAACCTTTTTGCCGCCACGGCTAATTTCATAATGATAGAAATAACCACGATAGTCAGAAAGACCTAGACCGCTCTCAGGCGTCAAGCTGCTAGTCCATGTGCCAGACTCCCCTTTCTGCATAGCCAGGCGTCCAACAACCTTGTTCTGATCTTCCTTGTCATAGACCACCAAATCAACTTGGTCCGCACTCGGTGACCAGAAGGTTAGATCCACTTGTTTGCCCGCCTGAGAAACACGTGCGCCCAAATCACCGTCATACTTGTAAAGGCTGTCCTTCAACTGCCAATTCATGCTGGTTTTAAATTGGTCATTGCCATATTTGATAAGGTAAGGTGACTGAGCTTGATTAAAATCACCAATCAATTTTGCGCTTTTATTCTTAGAATCCAGAACCACATCTTTAACAGTGACTTCTCCGCCATCTTTGTTGGTAATTTTTAGGTTTTTCAGAATATCTTCTTTTTTAGCATTTTCTAAGGTAGAGAAGGTCGCCTCAATCTCTGTCAAGCTAACATGCTGGGCTCCTGTCATGCGGATATCATTGACAAAGTAAGGGTTGGTATAAACCGTTGGATCCGCATCACGCAAGAAAATCTGGCTAGTCTTACCCAAATTTGCAAAATTATAATCCTGTTTTTGAATCTTCACATCATCTCCTGACTTGCTTTCATCTAAAAGCAGGAAACCAACCATCTTTGCAGCCTCTTTCAGAGGAACATCTACGTAGCGACCGTATTTCCCAGTCTTTTCAAAGTCCACGCCATCAGGCCAATTTTGACCTGGATTTTGCACATCTCCCCAGAGCCAAAGGGATTTCTTATCATACTGACCATCTGTACGATAATAATTGATGCGAAGCATTCCTTCTTTCAAGGGCTCGGAGGTATGAGGATTATAGTCTTTGTCAAACCAAACTTCATTCATCTGAGGGCTGAGCAGCTCAACCGTCTTATCACCCGTAATATTTTGACCTGCTGTATTGTTGATTAAGAGACTAACCTTGCTTCTTTTCTCTGCCATCTTGACATCAAGGTAATAGCCATAATCATCTTTTTTGGCTGTTGCAAAGCTGGTCGCTCCGGTCGGCCAACCTCCCTTTTGACTAGAAGGCGTTTCAACATCATCCCAAGTCCACAGACCTAAGCTATCCAGATTTTCGGATGGTAGATTTTTGAAATGGAAACGCATATGGCCATCTGCGATAGCATCCTTGGTCGATGTCTCTGACTGATCAGTTGACGCTGGCTTTTCTTTCTCGTCAGATGCAGCTGTTTCCTTGGCTTCTTTCCCAGCTGCTTCTGGAGTCGCACTAGAGTCTGCCCCCTCTGTCGGCTGAGCAGCTTGATTTACTACTGCCTCAGGCTGGGCGCTTTTCTCGATATTGCCTTTTTGTTCGCTTTCTTTTTGCGCTGAACTATCCACTTCCTCAGCTTTTGCTTCAACTTCTGGCTTAGGCAAAACTTCTGAATCAGCAGCTGATACTGTTTCCGTTGCTGGGCTAGTCGTAGCCTTTGTCTCATCCGCTTTGACTAACTGGGCACCTCCAAAGAGAAAGCCAGACGCAATCACGACAGATGCTACTCCGACTTTCAAGCGACGAATCCCAAAATAATGACGCTTTTCACTGGTCCGAGACTGTAGATGATAGTTTCTTTTCATAAATAAAAAAACTCCTTTATTTTTTCCTATAGAAAATACGCATGCAAACGTTTTCTGTATTTATTATACAGATTCTCTATCGAAATGTAAAGGTTTTCATAGATCATTTTTTATTCCAAAGCTTTATGTATGATTTCAGATTCCTTTCATACGAAATCCACCACCTCTCTCTTTGTTGTTTAAGATAATGAAACTAAAAAAATTTCTTTAGGCTCATCAAAAGAAGCATTTCTTCCGTAAATCTTTTTCTTTAAAAATCTCTTTTAATGTCGTTCAATCCATGATTGCCTTTTTTTGCGCCATAATCACTACCGCTTTTTCTTAGGCTATCACCTGCATTGCAATAGCACTGTCCGTTTTTTAGAAAGATAAGATTTCCCCAAACTTTAAAGAAAATCGAACTAATCTATAGAAAAAAATCTTCTATAAATTCGAGCAATTGTTAAAACAATGATTAAAAAAATATAGCTATTATAGACAATACTATTTTTCCAAAACTTACTTCCGAACCGACTATAAAAATGTGAAAGAGAGGTGCCAATCCTACACCTATAGCAATTAGATAACTAGCAAGGTTTATTGCACCAAGACCTGCAAAAAAATGTTTCATTTCAAATACCCAACTTTTTAACTTTCATTTTCTAGTGACTCTCTCTAAATCAATTTCATTGCTTACTTCTCACCTTTTCAAAGAAATTTGATAGTAAATGTGCTCCACTGAGGGCTATTACTATGTCAATTGGTAAGAAATAGTAATCCCATATAAAATGAGACACAATCAATAATAGAAATAGTAATCCCATATAAAATGAGACACAATCAATAATAGAAATAGAATACAATCAATATAACTATTCTTAAAATGTTCTGCGATTTTATGATATAGAAATGCAATAATAACTGAAATCAAAACAATCGTCATGCTTATCCTCCTGTAATCTGCAAATAATCCTTGTATTCACCTGCTCTAAGCTATTCCTCTTCTTGGAATTTTTCAAGTACCTTAAAGCTCTTAATAATACAAACTATTAGATACTTCCTATCTCCTATTATAGCAATTATTATTTAATCCATAAAGTTTATATGTAGAAATACCATATAAAAATGGACAGGAGCTTTTTCAACATTATCAAGTTTACTATCAGTTTAAATTTCCCCGTATAGCCCTATTCAAATAGGTATTAAATCCCAAGATTCTCCCCAAAAACTCTCTTCTAAGGAATTGCTCTTTAGGCGTTTTTCTCTTATCTCTTTCTTTTCTTACTTAGACTGACTAGACCATTCCTCATCTCTAAAAGACCTAGTAAAAATCGCAAGAAACGAAAGCGATTTATCCTATAAATAGAGATGAAAAGCACATTCGAGGCCTAGGTTACCACGAATCTATAGGAAAAATGACCAACCGATACCTAGATTACCATGATTCTATAGGAAAAGTGAACAGCCGATACCTAGGTTGCTATAATGGAAAATTTTTAAGCATTATCAGCAACTACAACTATCAAAAACCAAAAAAGCTGAGACAATCGTCTCAGTCTTTTTCTTCTGTTATAAATTGGCTTAAAATACCATTGATAAACTTACTTGATTTTTCATCAGAGAATTGCTTGGAAAGTTCAATAGCTTCATTGACCGCTACTCGCTCAGGAGTATCAAACTCTGTGATTTCAAAGATGCCTAATCGCAGGATATTCTTTCCACCAAGGTCAGACGCTCAACTGTCCAGCCTGCTTTCAAGTGCTGGGCGATTTTCTTATCTAATTCTTCCTTGGATTGAGATACTCCTGTGACCAAGTTGAGTAGAAATGCTGGGATATTGACTTCAGCATCTGTCTGCTCTTCGTCCTTATCATAAGTATAGGCAAAGCGACAAGACTCAATGGCATCCCCTTCATACTCTAGGCTCATCAAGGCCTGAAACGCCCGCTGGCGTAGCTCTCTTCTAGATTCTAACAAAACATCAGTCATTGAGGAAATCCTCATCAAACAGATCTTTCAAATCTGGTTTTGGTGATTTTTCTGGAACAATACCTGCCACATGGATATTGACAGCAGACAGCTCCACTTCAGCCATATCGCTTACAGCGCTTTTGACTGCTTTTTGGATTGCAACTGCAACTGTTGGCACACTAATACCGTACTCCAGATAGAGGTAGATATCAACTGATATGTCGCCACTTTCATCCGTATGCAGGGCAACACCGCGTCCAAGCGTACGCATAGAAAGGCTATCTGACATGCTTTTATTTGCAAAAGAATGAACGCCCTCTACCTTAGCCGTAGCAATGGCAATAATTTTTTCCAAGACTCGTGGCGCAATAACGATTTCGCCTAATTGTTCGTTTGCCATAAGAATTCCTTTCTATATGAAAGATTGAAATTACGCACGAGAAACGTAAGTTCCTTCTGCTGTATTGATGACCAATTTTTGTCCAACTTCGATGAAGTCTGGTACGTTGACAACAAGGCCTGTTTCAAGAGTTGCTGGTTTACCAGAACCTGTTACAGTAGCACCTTTGATAGATGGTTGTGTTTCTGTTACCACCAATTCAACAGTTGTAGGTACTGTTACACCGATCACTTCTGATCCGTAGAATTGGATTTTCACATCTGAGTTTTCAAGGATGAATTTCAACTCGTCCTCTACATTAACGACTGGGATTTCGTATTGGTCGTAAGTCTCAGTATTCATGAAATACGCAGTACCATCCATTTGGTACAAGTATTGTGCTGGTACTGTTTCAATGATAGCTTGCTCAAATTTTTCTTCTGGACGGTAGCTAGTCTCAAATGTAGAACCAGTACGAACATCACGCAATTTCATACGCATGATAGTATTTCCCTTACCTGGTTTGTGGTGGCTTGCTTCCAAGACACGGATCAATTTACCATCTGCAGTTTCAAAAGTCATTCCAGCTTTCAGCTTGCTTGCTTCAATCATTTGTTTTTTACCTCTTTAATAAATAATTTACTCTTTATTCTACCATAAAGCTTGATAATTCTCAAATCACAATCAATTCTTTTGGAGCAAGGGTCAAGACCTCACAACCAGTCTCTGTGATCAGAAGGTCATCTTCGATCCGAACGCCGTATTTACCATCCAGATAGATCCCCGGCTCATCGGTCAGAACCATGCCAGCCTTGATCGGCTCTTCTGACTTGCCAAAGTAAGGAATCTCATGGATATCCAGCCCAATTCCGTGGCCAATTCCGTGACTAAAGTAAGGACCGTAGCCTGCATCGTTGATAATCTGGCGTGGAATCCGGTCAAAATCAATACAGCTGAGTCCAGCTTTAGCTGCTTCTATCAGAGATTGATTGCTGCGCAGGACAATATCATAAATTTCCCGCTCTTCATCTGTCACCTGCCCCACATGAACAGTCCGTGTCATATCGCTGACATAGTGATTGTAATAGCAACCAAAGTCCATGGTTAGGGTTTCACCATTTTGGATGACTTTGTCACTAGCCACACCGTGCGGCATAGCAGACCGATAGCCCGAAGCGATGATAAAGTCAAAAGAAGCACCTGAAGCACCTAGCTGGCGCATGCGAGCATCTAAAAAGTTCATAACAGCCAGCTCTGTCGTATGACCAGGCTTGATAAAGTCCAGCACGTCTAGGAAGGCTTGATCCGAAATCTGACAGGCCTTGCGAATGGTCGCAATTTCTTGCTCATCCTTGATCATGCGCAAATTTTCGATAAAGGCTGTCATCGGCACCAGCTCATGACCAGCAAACACACTTTCCAGCATCTTGAAGTAAGCATAGGAAATTTCATCATCAAAACCGATTTTTGCCAACTGATCGTCTGCAATGATTTTAGCAATTTCTCCAACTGCATCCCGTGTTTCAACAATATCAAAGCCTTCAACCACGCCCTTCGCAATCAAGGTATAGCGAGAATCCGTCAAGAAAATCCGTCGTGATTTGCTGATGAAAACTGTCGCTTCTGTGCCACTAAAACCAGTCAGATAGTAAATATTCTTCAGATTGGTTACTAGGACAGCATCGCATTCTGTCTGAGCCAAGGCTGCTTCAAATTTTTCAACTCTTGATAACATGAGAAAACCTCCGTAAAATAATTCGATTGAGTATCGTAAAATAAAAATTCTGCTGATGAAGAGTCACTACTCTTCGTCTTTTGTTTCTTTTTGCGCCTTTTCCACATTGCGCTGATAGGCCTGAATCTGTCGCTCCAACTCCCGTTCGATCGCTGGTTCAGGCGCATATTTTTCTTCCCAGTCATCTGGTTTGAGGATTTTATGGGTCACTGGATCAAAATGCGCTTTTCCATCTGGGAAAATTTTCCCCATATTGGCCTGATGAACAATATCGAAAATCCGCTCAGGATCAACTCCCATCAAGACAAAGCTACCGTAAGTAAAGTAGAGCGTATCGATCAGAGCATCCACTTGACCAACTAAAGAAATTTCTGCCTTGCTCTTGCTACGAACCTTGGCAGCAGCCTTATCTAAAGCCTCATGCATTCTGGCCATCGACTGATCAAATTCTTCCTCTGAAGAGCTGGCAGCTCTGAGAAATTCAACCAACTCTTCCAACTTGAAGTCAGCACGGTGCCGAGCTTCCTCTGGTGTCCAAGCGATGGGTTCTTCCTGCGTAGACTCATCCATGACACCATGGAAGGTCTTGACCTTATTGAAATGGTGATCGCGGGACACAAAGACTTTCTCACTCGCTAAAATACCAAAATGTTCTAGTGCCCGATGAATCCCATCCTGACTATTGCTGCTTGTTGTATGCTTAGCTACTTCTTTGACAGAGCTGGTGCCATTCCCCATAGCAATAGACAAACCAACTCCCGACAGCATTTCCAAGTCATTGTCTGAATCTCCGAAGGCCATGACCTGATGGATATCAAAGCCATACTCTTGACCGACTAGACGAATTCCCTCCAGCTTGGACATCCCTTGATTGATGATGTCCGCTGCATAAGGACTCGAACGAGTAAATTTCAAATGGGGGAAATCTGCTTCAATCTTTGCACTCTCAGCCGGATCCGCCAAAATCAGAACTTGATAGATAGGCTCTTGAATCAATTTCAGCAGATCTTCTTCATGCTGAGGCAGGGCCTTACTTACAATCTTGTTAAAACCATGGCTCACCGTCCGAGTCATTTTTCTAGGAATAAACTGGGTAGCCCACTGAGAAAAGGAACTCATACCAAAGGTCATAATTTTTGAACCTTCCATGGCATCCTCTGTTCCCAAGGAAATTTCTTTCCGGTGCTCTTTGGCATAGGCAATCAGATCACGCAGGCTCTGCTTATCAATCGGTGTAGCAGAAATAACCCTGTCCTTTGAAAAAATATACTGACCATTGTAGGTGACAGCAAAGTCTAAATCCAGCTTATCCATAAAAGGCTTGACAAAGAAGGGGCCCCGACCTGTCGCTAAACCGACCAAAATCCCTTGTTCTTGCAAACTCTTAATGGCGGCCTCTGTCGATTTCAAGACGGTTCGACTGTCATTAATCAAGGTTCCATCTATATCAAAAAAGACGGCTTTTATTTCCATTGATTTTCTCATTCTTTCCTTTTATGATACAATAAATTATAACACAATTCACGGAGAAGCTCATCTATGAATAAGCAAATTTTAGTTTTACATACTGGTGGAACCATTTCCATGCAGGCTGACGGAAGTGGTGCCGTCAACAGCAGCCAAGACAATCCCATGAATCATGTGGCTGTTCCTTTAGAGGGTATTGAGGTGACAGTGATTGATTTTTTCAATGTTCCCAGTCCTCACATCACTCCCCAGCACATGCTCGAACTCTACCAAAAAATCAAAGCTGACGCTGACCAATACGACGGTGTGGTCATTACCCACGGAACCGATACTCTAGAGGAAACGGCCTACTTCCTTGATACCATGGACCTGCCTGACATCCCTGTCGTTTTGACCGGAGCTATGAGGAGTTCAAATGAACTCGGCAGTGACGGAGTTTATAACTACCTGACTGCTTTACGGGTAGCCAGTGACGAGAAAGCTCGAGGCAAGGGCGTCCTAGTCGTCATGAATGATGAAGTGCACGCTGCCAAATATGTCACTAAGACCCACACTACCAACGTCAGCACCTTTCAAACTCCGACGCACGGTCCTCTAGGTCTCGTTATGAAGCAGGAAATTCTTTATTTCAAAACAGCAGAGCCCCGCGTCCGCTTTGATCTGACTAGCATTTCGGGACTGGTACCCATCATTCCAGCCTATGCCGGTATGAAAACAGAACTGCTTGATATGCTGGATTGGCAAAAGCTAGACGGTCTCATCATCGAAGCCTTTGGCGCAGGCAATCTGCCAAAAGAAACTGCGGAAACATTAACAGAGATGGCAGAAGCTGGTCTCCCCATCGCTCTCGTTTCACGTTGTTTCAACGGCATTGCTGAGCCTGTCTACGCCTACGAAGGTGGCGGTGTCAAGCTACACCAAGCCGGAATCATGTTTGTCAAAGAGCTCAATGCACCGAAGGCTCGCATCAAGTTGCTGATTGCCCTCAATGTCGGCCTAAGTGGTCAAGCATTAAGAGACTATATAGAAGGATAAAAACCAAGCTTGTCTACTCGCTTGCTAGGCATTATTTCTTGATTTTCCTTTATAAATGCTGTATCCCTCGATATAAAGTTCATAAATATTCTTAGCCTTAAGCGAAATTCTAAATTCAAAAAAAGAGTCTGGGACAAAAGTCCTAGACTCTTCAATTGTCTTTGGATTGTCGAGCAAGACGCAGTGGTTGAGTGGGCTCTACTACGCTGATTTCATCAGCTTTTACAGCCCTACTCAACTGTGCGGAGGTGGGACGACGAAATCGAATTCTAACGAATTACCGATTTCTGTCCCACTCTCTCTTTTTCTTGTTTTTATGAATTTGGATCATCTAGACTGCGGCCATGAAGACCTTTCTCGCGCTGAACTTGACGCAATTTTTCAGGTGTCACATCATTGCCTTCCTCGTCAACGATCTTGATGCCTTCAATGTGATGGCGAACAGAGCGGCGGTAGCCTTCGATATACTCTTCACGAAGCTTGGCTTGTTCCACTTTTTCCTCAGCAGTTAAGCCTTCCGTTTTTTTCTTTTTAGCCAGTTCGTTGATACGTTCAATTTTTTTAGGATCCATGATTCTACCTCTCTTACCTTTTATTTGGTATTAATCTGATTAAACTGCGCCAGCTGTCCCGCTTTGGCTGTCAAAGAAGACAGGAGAGCTAGGCGATTGTTACGCACAGCCTTATCTTCTGCCATAACCATGGTATGGTCAAAGAAAGCGTCAATAGCTGGACTGAGGGCAAAAAGTTGATCCAGATTAGCAGCTAAGTCTGCCGTCAACTCCACTTTTTCAATGGCCGCAGCCAAGTCTTCTTCCTCTTGATTTTCAAAGAGTGCTGGATTGACAGCTGTCTGCCCTTGGGCTTTCTCAGCTAGATTGAAGACCCGAGACAGGCTTTCGACTGCTGACTTAAAGTTGTCTTCTTTGGCTTTTTCCGCTAGAAGCTCAGCCGTTTCTACCAAATCGGGTACGACAAAGTGAGTGCTTTGAAGAACAGCCGTCACAATGTCTTTCGGAATGCTACGGTCCATCATTTTCTCAACGCGGGCACGGAAGAAGTCTAGCACTGCCTCTTGATTTTCATAACTTAGGCTATCAAACTTGAGTTCGTAAAGTCGGCTAACCAACTGAGCCAAGTCAATGTTCCAGCCGAACTTATCCAAGATACGCACAACACCCTGAGTTGCACGGCGCAGCGCATAAGGGTCATTGGAACCGCTTGGAATCAAGCCAACTGAGAAGAAGGACAGAATAGTATCCAACTTATCAGCCAGAGCCAAGACCGCACCGACCTTGGTGTCAGGCAATTCGCCATCGGCTGATGTCGGCATATAGTGCTCCCGAATGGCAGCCGCCACCGCAGCATTCTCACCAGCCAGAAGAGCATACTTCTCGCCCATGATTCCTTGCAGCTCATCAAACTCACCAACCATGCCAGTCAGCAGGTCAAACTTATAAATAGCAGCTGCACGAGCCAAGTCAGCTGTCTCATCAGCATCCAATCCTGCTTCTTGCGCCAAGAGAGCAGCAATCTTGCCAGTCCGCTCCATGTGCTCCGCCAGAGAGCCAATCTTTTCGTGGAAGGTCACATTGCTCAGCTTTTCAACCAAGTCGGCAATAGCTAGTTTTTGGTCTTCCCGCCAGAAGAATTCCCCATCTTCCAGACGAGCCACCAAGACTTTCTCATTCCCCTTGATGACATTTTCCAGATGCTCTGCATTTCCGTTGCGGACAGAGATAAAGTGCGGCAAAAGCTTGCCTTCACTATCGCGCACAACAAAGTAACGCTGGTGCTCTTTCATAGAAGTTACCAAGACTTCCTCTGGCACCTCTAAGTATTTGGCATCAAAATTACCCAAGAAAGCAGTTGGATATTCTACCAGATTCAACACTTCATTGAGCAGGTCTTCGTCAATCTCGATAGAAACTCCATGCTCCTGCTCTAACGCCCGAATCTGATCGACAATCATATTCTCCCGCTCAAGAGGACTGGCAATCACAAACTGAGCCCGTAAATCATCTTCATAGGAATCTGCTGAAGCAATCTCTGTTTCTTTCCCTAAGAAACGGTGTCCACGGCTGGTACGACCGCTCTTGATGTCCAAGAAATCCAAATCAAAGGCCTGCTCATCTAAGAGCACAGTCAAGGTGTGGACTGGGCGGATGTATTCAAAAGTGTTATTAGCCCAGTGCATGCTGACAGGGAAGGTCAAAGCTTGAAGAACTTCCGTTACTGCTGGGATGATTTCCTCTACCGGGCGGCCGACCTCTTCCTTAGTCACATAGACGTATTCTTCGCCCTTGATTTCGCGGAAAGTAATGTCCTCAACCGTCAAGCCCTTGCCACGAACAAATCCTTCAGCAGCCTTGGTAAAGTTGCCATCTGCATCCAGAGCAATTTTCTTAGAAGGGCCTTTGAAATCTTCTGTCAGATCAGACTGCTTGTCCGCCAAGCCAACTACGCGCACTGCCAAACGACGAGGCGTTGAGAACATTTCAATTTTCTCAAAGGTCAGACGATGGTCTGTCAGGAAGGCTCCCATCTTGTCGCGCAACTGCTTCATGCTCGGTGTCACGACATAGGCTGGCATTTCCTCCAAGCCTAATTCAACTAATAAATTTTTTTCCATGATTATTCTCCCTCCTCTGCCAAGAGTTTCTCGCGAGTCTCTGCATCCAAAAGCGGATAACCCAGACGCTTGCGCTCAGCCACAAAGGTCTTAGCCACAACACGCGCCAGATTACGAATACGGGCGATATAGCCAGCCCGCTCTGTCACGGATACAGCTCCACGCGCATCCAAGAGGTTAAAGGTATGCGAGCATTTGAGAACATAGTCATAGGCTGGGTGTACCAGATGCTCGTCCAGACAGCGCTTGGCTTCTGCTTCAAACTTCTCAAAATTCCCCAAGAGCAAGTCTTGGTCGCTGACCTCAAAGCTGTACTTGGAATGCTCATACTCAGGATGAGTGAAAATTTCGCCGTACTTAACGCCATCAGCCCACTCAATGTCGTAGACTGAGTCCACTTCTTGGATATACGAAGCCAGACGCTCCAGACCATAAGTCACCTCAGCAGTCACTGGGTGAGTTGGAAGACCTCCGACCTGCTGGAAGTAAGTGAACTGCGTGATTTCCATTCCATCCAGCCAAACTTCCCAACCCAGACCAGCAGAGCCAGTTGACGGATTTTCCCAGTTATCCTCGACAAAGCGGATATCGTGCTCCAGCGGATTGATGCCCAAGAGCTCCAAAGACTGCAAGTAAAGTTCTTGGATATTGCTTGGAGATGGCTTCATGACCACTTGAAATTGATGGTGCTGATAAAGACGGTTGGGATTTTCTCCATAACGGCCATCTGCTGGCCGACGAGATGGCTCTACATAGGCCGCATTCCAAGGCTCAGGCCCAATTGCCCGTAGGAAGGTATAGGGACTCATCGTTCCCGCCCCCTTCTCATTATCATAAGCCTGCATGAGCATGCAACCCTGATCATTCCAGAACTGCTGTAAAGTCAAGATAATTTCTTGAAATGTTAACTTCTTAGACATTTGTTACTCCTTTAGTTTGTTTAGATTTCTTGCGCTAGGTCTGTCCTCTGTTCTCTTTGAACAAGCAAAAGAACCACATCCAACAGTCCTAGGCTATGCGACCTAGGGGCGTCAAGACGCGGTTCCACCCTAATTTATTACTTCATTACTTTTGAAATTATAACCGAAAGCGCCATCTGCACTGCTTCCTTATCCGGCTCCCACCAACCCAGACTCGCTAAAAAGTAGACAATGAGAATTCTTTCTAAAAAAGATTATAGCAGAAAATAGATAATTTGTAAAATACTTCTTGGACTTCAACTATAAATTCCTCCTATATAAATTCACTTTCTAATCAATTTATAAGATAAGCATTTTCATAGAAATTTTCATCTACTTTCATATATTAACCTATTTACATTGGCGATCTAATCTTCATCTAATTATTTAGTGAGAAGAAAATATTAAAAAAGACTGATATAACAGCGTTTTTCACTAGAAATGGAATTTGAAAATAATTGTCGCCTCGATTCAGGTACTTGCATTTTTCATGAAAACGTTTTATAATGATAGTTAGCCTTAAAGTTTTCTTAAACTTAAGTCAAACATTTTATAAGGAGGAAAAACAATAATGAGTATTGGAATCATTATTGCCAGCCACGGTGAATTTGCTGCCGGCATTCATCAGTCAGGTTCTATGATTTTTGGTGAGCAAGAAAAAGTTCAAGTTGTAACTTTCATGCCAAACGAAGGTCCTGATGATCTGTATGCAAAATTCAATGACGCTGTGGCTTCGTTTGATGCGAACGATGAGGTATTGGTCTTGGCTGACCTTTGGAGTGGGTCTCCATTTAACCAAGCTAGCCGTGTCATGGGTGAAAATCCAGACCGCAAGTTCGCGATTATTACAGGTTTGAACCTGCCTATGCTAATTCAAGCCTACACAGAGCGCATGATGGATGCAAACGCTGGTGTAGATGCTGTCGTTGCAAATATCATCAAGGAAGCTAAGGAAGGCGTAAAAGCACTTCCAGAAGAGCTAAATCCAGTCCTAGAAAGCGCTGCTCCTGCTGCTGCACCAGTTGCTCAAGCGGCTATTCCAGAAGGAACTGTTATCGGAGACGGCAAGCTCAAAATCAACCTTGCTCGTATCGATACACGTTTGTTGCACGGACAAGTTGCGACAGCTTGGACTCCAGATTCAAAAGCAGACCGTATCATCGTTGCTTCTGACTCTGTGGCTAAGGATGAACTTCGTAAAGAACTCATCAAACAAGCTGCACCTGGTAATGTTAAAGCAAACGTTGTTCCAATTGATAAGCTGATTGCTGTTTCAAAAGATCCACGTTTCGGTAATACGCACGCCCTTATCTTATTTGAAACTCCACAAGATGCCCTACGCGCTATCGAAGGCGGTGTGCCAATCAAGACTCTCAACGTCGGCTCAATGGCTCACTCAACTGGTAAGACAATGGTCAACAACGTTCTGTCAATGGACAAGGACGATGTGGCTACTTACGAAAAATTGCGTGATCTCGGAGTTGAATTCGACGTACGTAAAGTACCAAATGACTCTAAGAAAGATTTGTTTGACTTAATTAACAAAGCCAACGTTCAATAATCTGAAACGTTTCGCTCTCATATTATTATGAAAGGATTTAAAACATGTCTATTATTTCTATGGTTTTAGTAGTCTTTGTTGCCTTCCTAGCTGGTCTTGAAGGTATCTTGGACCAATTCCAATTCCACCAACCATTGGTTGCATGTACCTTGATCGGTCTTGTAACTGGTAACTTAACTGCTGGTGTTATCCTTGGCGGATCTCTTCAAATGATCGCTCTTGGTTGGGCTAACATCGGTGCTGCCGTTGCTCCTGATGCTGCCTTGGCTTCAGTTGCTGCTGCTATCATCATGGTTCAAGGTGGAGACTTCACTGACAAAGGTATCACAGTTGCAACTACAATCGCGATTCCTCTTGCCGTAGCGGGTCTCTTCCTTACTATGATCGTGCGTACTATCTCTGTTGCCTTGGTTCACGCTGCAGACTCTGCTGCTAAAAAAGGCGACTTTGCTAGCGTTGAACGTGCGCACTTTGTAGCTCTCCTTCTTCAAGGACTTCGTATCGCTATCCCTGCAGCCCTTCTTCTTGCTATCCCAGCGGAAGCAGTGCAAAAATTGCTTGCTATGATGCCTGATTGGTTGGCAGGTGGTATGGCTGTCGGCGGGGGAATGGTTGTTGCCGTTGGTTACGCTATGGTTATCAACATGATGGCAACTCGCGAAGTATGGCCATTCTTTGCTATCGGTTTTGCTCTTGCTGCTGTTAGCCAATTGACTTTGATTGCCCTCGGTGCTATCGGTGTAGCAATCGCCCTTATCTACCTCAACCTTTCTAAGAAAGGCGGAAACGGTGGTGGCGGTTCTGCTACATCTAACGACCCAATCGGCGATATCCTAGAAGACTACTAAGAAAGGAGCTGCTATATCATGACTGAAAAAATTCAATTATCTAAATCAGACCGTCAAAAAGTTTGGTGGCGTTCTACTTTCTTGCAAGGTTCTTGGAACTATGAACGTATGCAAAACTTGGGTTGGGCTTATTCTTTAATTCCAGCTCTCAAGAAACTTTACACTAAAAAAGAAGATCAAGCTGCTGCTCTTGAGCGTCACTTGGAATTCTTCAATACTCACCCATACGTTGCTGCTCCAATCATCGGTGTAACACTCGCCCTTGAAGAAGAAAAAGCAAACGGTGCAGAAATTGACGATGCAGCTATCCAAGGGGTTAAAATCGGTATGATGGGACCTTTGGCTGGTATCGGTGACCCTGTCTTCTGGTTCACAGTTCGTCCGATCCTTGGAGCACTCGGTGCATCTCTTGCTCTGTCAGGAAATATCATCGGCCCACTCCTCTTCTTCGTTCTTTGGAACGCAATCCGTATGGCCTTCTTGTGGTACACTCAAGAATTGGGCTACAAGGCTGGTTCTGAAATCACTAAAGACATGTCTGGTGGTATCCTCCAAGACATCACTAAAGGTGCTTCAATCCTTGGTATGTTTATCTTAGCTGTATTGGTTGCACGCTGGGTAAACGTTAGCTTTGCGCTTCAATTGCCATCTACAAAACTCTCTGAGGGAGCTTACATCAACTTCCCTAAAGGTGCTGTAACTGGCGAGCAACTTCAAAAAATCTTGGGTGATGTTGCAGGCGGATTGAGCTTGACTCCTGAAAAAGCAAATACCCTTCAAGGACAAATTAACTCTTTGATTCCAGGTTTGATGGGACTTCTCCTTACCTTCCTCTGCATGTGGTTGCTTAAGAAGAAAGTTTCACCAATCACAATCATCATCGGACTTTTCGTTGTTGGTATCGTTGCTCGTCTTATTGGTTTGATGTAATCAAAAAGAAGGTTTCGGCCTTCTTTTTATTATGGTATAATAGCTATAGTATTTAAAAGGGAGATGTTCTATGGCGCAATCGCAAAATAAATCGATTGAATTTCAAACGACAGGAGTTTCCTATCTGGGTTTAGGTGGCAAGGTTGGGAAGTTTTTGGTCGGTGATGTCGCACTGGAATTCTACGCCGACGCTAATGTAGAAGACTATATCCAACTGCCTTGGTCTAGCATCCAGCAGATCGGTGCCAATGTCTCTGGGAAAAATGTCAGTCGCCATTTTGAAGTCTTTACAGACAAGGGCAAGTTTCTCTTTGCCTCCAAGGACACTGGAAAGATTCTCAAAATTGCACGGCAACATATCGGGAATGAGAAAGTTGTCAAATTGCCTACTTTGATCCAAACAATTGGCCAATTCTTTAAAAATCTATTTGCAAAAAAATAGAAAATCCTGTATAATCTAGGAAACGGATAAGTAAGACTATCGCTTCTTTCAGAAAGTCTGCGGGTGCTGCGAGCAGATAGGAGCCTAGTGTGAAATTCTACCGTTGTAAGACAACTACATACATAATCAAGTGCACACCTGTGAAGTTGGATGGAACCGCGGCCTAGCCGCTCCAACAGTTTCCTCGGTGTGCTTTTATTTTTTGGAGGTTTTATGTTAGATTTAAAACGTATTCGGACAGACTTTGATGCTGTCGCAGAGAAATTAGCTACCCGTGGCGTAGCAGCTGATGTGCTCAATCAAATGAAGGAAATTGATGAGCAACGACGTGATTTACTGGTGAAAGTAGAAAATCTCAAAGCAGAACGCAACACCGTTTCTGCAGAGATTGCCCAAGCCAAGCGCAACAAAGAAAATGCAGATGACAAGATTGCTGCTATGCAAAAACTATCTGCTGAAATCAAGGACTTGGATGCTACTTTGGCTGAATTAGATGCTAAGTTGACCGAGTTCACCACAACCCTGCCAAACATTCCGCACGATAGCGTGCCAGTCGGAGCAGACGAGGATGATAATGTAGAAGTCCGCCGTTGGGGTACACCGCGCCAATTTGACTTTGAAGCTAAGGCGCACTGGGATTTGGGTGAAGATTTGGACATCTTAGACTGGGAGCGCGGAGCAAAAGTTACGGGAGCCCGCTTCCTCTTCTACAAGGGATTAGGAGCTCGATTAGAGCGTGCTATCTACAACTTCATGCTGGATGAGCATGGCAAAGAAGGCTATACAGAGGTCATCACTCCCTATATGGTCAACCATGACTCTATGTTTGGTACTGGCCAATATCCTAAGTTCAAAGAAGATACCTTTGAGCTAAGCGATACTAACTTCGTGCTCATTCCAACTGCTGAAGTTCCGCTGACCAACTACTATCGAGATGAAATTCTAGACGGAAAAGAATTGCCAATCTACTTCACAGCTATGAGCCCATCATTCCGCTCAGAAGCTGGCTCTGCCGGTCGTGACACGCGCGGTCTGATTCGTCTGCACCAATTCCATAAGGTTGAAATGGTAAAATTTGCCAAGCCAGAAGAATCTTATGAAGAACTGGAAAAGATGACTGCCAATGCAGAAATATCCTGCAAAAGCTCAATCTACCTTACCGTGTCGTTGCTCTTTCTACTGGTGACATGGGCTTCTCTGCTGCTAAAACCTACGACTTGGAAGTTTGGATTCCTGCTCAGAACACTTACCGTGAAATCTCTAGTTGCTCTAACACAGAAGATTTCCAGGCTCGTCGAGCACAAATCCGCTACCGTGACGAAGCAGATGGCAAGGTCAAACTCCTCCACACTCTCAATGGATCTGGACTGGCTGTCGGACGTACAGTCGCTGCTATCTTAGAAAATTACCAAAACGAAGATGGCTCTGTAACCATTCCTGAAGTCCTACGTCCTTACATGGGTGGCTTGGAAGTCATCGCACCAAAATAAACAATGAAAGGTCCAAAACAAATCGGACCTTTTCTTATTCTACTTGAGGAGAAATCCAACAGTTCAGAAAGAGAAACGAAATATAGGATTTTCCACTTTAAAAGAGAGTGGGACAGAAATCGGTAATTCGTTAGAATTCGATTTCGTCGTCCCACCTCCGCACAGTTGAGTAGGGCTGTAAAAGCTGATGAAATCAGCGTAGTAGAGCCCACTCAGCCACTGCGTCTTGCTCGACAATCCAAAGACAATTGAGAGGCTAGGACTTTTGTCCCAGCCTCTTTTCTTTTATTTAACGTGACTTGCTAACTCTTCTTGAGCTTTTTTATTTGATTCTTCTTTTTCTTTTTCCCATTTTTTCAAAGCTTTTTGATAATCAGCTACTGTTAGAACCTTATCTTGAAGCTCCATTCCCTTAAATACATAGACATCACCCTTGATACCTACATAAGAGTAGGCTTTGGTAAATGGTACGACCTTTTGAACCATTGGTGAAGCGCCTGCAGAAATAGATGGGATCACAATAGAACTATCTGTTAACCAAGCCTGCGCTGCTGCATATTTCGTATAGCGAGCATTGGTATCTTGCTTTTCTGCATCTGCCTGATCCAAAAGTGCTTTGTAGTCCGTTAAACCAACCTTAGAAGCAAGATCTTGGTTTTGGCCTTTTGTCAGACCAATATTGTCCAAGATATCCCCTGTCTCTGGGTTAAAGATATTCAGATACGTCACTGGATCTTGATAGTCTGCTGACCAACCAGACATATTGAGGTCATAGTCCTTTTGGGCAGCTGTTTCTGCGAAGTAAGTAGAGTTATCAAAATCGTCTGATGACATTTGATGCACGTCAATCACAACGTTTTCTTGGCCTAGAGCTGCCTCAACAGATTGTTTGAAAGAGTTGGTCCGCTGCACCATGATTTTATCTGTCTGGTCAACTGGTACATCTAGATGAATTGGGAATTCAACTCCCTGCGCTTGCAAAGCTTCTTTGGCTTTAGCAAATTCTGCCTTGGCCTTATCTGGGTTGTAGATGCTATCTTGGGCATCAGCTAATTTGACACCTTGCCATTCATCGCCATAAGAAGCCAACTGTGATTCAACGACATCTGAGAAGTCCTTGCCATCTACTTGTACAAAACTAGGAGGGACAAGCAAGCTTCTGATAATTTTCGTTGCTCCTTCATTACCATTCATCTGGGCACCAAAGGATTTACGGTCAAAAGCAAAGTTGATTGCTTGGCGGAAGTCTTTATTTTGAATTGCTTCTTTGCTGGCAGCTTTTTGGGCATCTGTCTTAGAAGTGTGGCTATAAGCCTGACGATTCAAGTTAAAGGCATAGAAATAGCTAGTTGAGTTTTGTGGAGTAAAGATGATGTTGTCTTTGTATTTCTTTTCTACTGATGCGTAGTTTGAGCTAGTCGGATAGAGACGAGCTTGCGTGTAAGCACCATCAGTAAAGTTACGGACCAATGACTCTTGGTCAGAACCATCGTAGTAAGTCAACTTGATATCTTCAATCTTCACATTGTCCTTGTCCCAATAGTTTTGGTTTTAGAATATTCGATAACAGACTTAGAAGTAAATGACTTTAATACATATGGACCATTGTAGAGGATACCGGAAGGTTTCACTGTACCAAAGTCTTTGCCTTCTTTCTTCAGAAATTCTTCGTTAATCGGGAAGAGAATGCCCATCGTTGTCTTAGAATTCCAGTAGCTTTCTGGCTGATTCAGGGTGTATTGGACCGTATAGTCGTCGATTGCCTTGACACCTACAGTAGAGAAATCATTGCTTTCCCCTTTGATATAAGCATCCAAGCCCTTGATAGAGTTTTGCACGATTGGTAATGCTTCTGATTTTTCATCTGCAGCGTGCTTGAGCCCTGTGACAAAGTCTTGTGCCTTGACAGCAGCATATTCTTCACCTTCTGCTGTGTACCATTTAGCGTCCTTACGCAACTTATAAGTATAAGTTAGGCCATCTTTAGACACAGTCCAGTCCTCAGCCAATGAAGGGATAAGATTCCCATATTGATCATTTTCTAAAAGACCGTCGACCAAATTGGCAATAACGTCAGAAGTGGAGGCGCGATTGGAGTTTACATAATCCAATGTATTTGGATCTGTAATATAGACATAAGAATATGTCTTTGCCGAGCTGGTGCTTGACTTGCCACAAGCAGCTAAGAATAGCGCTGATGCTGCAACCAAACCAGTAATAGCCAACCATTTAGATTTTTTCATGAGCAAATCTCCTTCTTTAGATTATGTATTATTATACATCATTTCCAGACAAATACAAGTCTTATTTTTAGAAAATTTTAAATTTCTATGCATTTTTTTCTTATTTTTTTATTGAAACAAAGTATAGGAAAAATTTCTATGCATTTTCATATTTTTCATAAACATACAGAAATTCTTATAAATAAAAAAATTTGTTCAATATTTTACAAGGATTCTTGAATAGGATTATCAAAAATATCGGCTTTTTTTATGTTACAATATACTTACTACTAATCTAGGGGAAAGAAATGAAAAAACTTTTTGTATTCTTACTGCTATTCTTTGGTCTGATTGCCAAGCCTGTTCTAGCAGATGACTATGAAATTGCCGCTAAAAGCGCCATTGCTGTCGATGCAAACTCAGGAAAAATCCTCTATGAAAAGGAGGCTACAAGCCCACTAGAAGTCGGTGCTATTACTAACATTTTGACTGTTTATCTGGTTTACGAGGCCATTGCCGAAGGCAAACTAAGCCTAGAAACTGAAGTTGATATTTCTGATTATGCTTACCAGCTGACAGTAAATCCCTCTATCGCGAACCTGCCTCTGGAAGCGCGACGCTACAAGGTAAAGGACTTACTGAATGCCTCTCTTTTGGTCAGTGCCAACAGCGCCACTATCGCTCTGGCAGAAAAAGTTGCTGGAAGTGAAGAAAATTTTGTCAAGATGATGAAAGCTAAACTCAAAGAATGGAATATTTCTGATGCAACCATTGTAAATGCTACTGGTACGGATATTCGTTTACTAGATGGTTCGCTAGAAACTACCAATACCGAAGAGGAGGTCGCAGAGAATTCTAAAGCAAGAAAAAACAAGAGACTGTCAATAAGTTCAGTGCTTATGATATAGCTGTGATTGCCTCACATCTGATCGATGACTACCCAGAGGTCCTTGGCATCACTTCCAAATCTCATGTGAATTTTGCAGGAATCCAACTAGAAAATCCCAACTTAATGTTGGAGGGCTCTCCTAGTTTTCGGACAGGAGTGAAGGGTTTGAAGACAGGCGGGTCTGAGCAGAATGGTGTTTCATTTGTCGGCGTGACAAGTGAAAAAGGGATGCGATTAATCACAGTTGTTTTAGGAGTCGCACAGGAAGATAACGACCCTAATACCCGTTTTGGCGTTACATCTAGCCTAATAACCTACGTTACGCAAAATTTTTCTCCAACGGTCTTAGTCAAAAAAGGTGAAAGATACAATAACTCACAAGTAGCTATTAGAGACAGCCAAGAGGATCAGGTCGCTGCAGTTGCTAGTGAGGACTTGGTAATCTTAGAAAGGATAGCCAATCAGGCTGAACATAAAGTCACCTTTACTCCAAGTCCACAGGAGCTGCAGGCTCCCTTGAAAAAGGGTAGTGTAGTAGGTACCCTCACTTATACAGATTCTGAGCCAATCGGCCAGGGCTACATCGAAAATAAGAAAACTTCTATTTCTATGATTACAGAAAAAAAGGTTGAAAAAGCTATCATTTTCAAAGTCTGGTGGAACGATTTTATCCGCTTTGTCAATGAGAAGTTATAAAAGAAATACCGCGAATCAATTGATTCGTGGTATTTCTATAGTTTATAAACGTTTAACGTAATCAAAAAAAGTTCTTTGAGAGTTGACTAGCAATATAGTATTCTGCTACTGTTTAACAGGTCCTCTGAATCTTTTAAATACTTTGCCTAGGCAAAGCTTTATTCGCAATTAAAAAGAGGCCAACGCCTCTTTTTATCCGACTGACCCTTCCATTTCATAGCTGATGAGACGGTTAAGCTCAACAGCGTATTCCATTGGCAGTTCTTTGGTGAATGGCTCAACAAAGCCCATGACAATCATTTCAGTCGCTTCGGATTCTGACAAGCCACGGCTCATGAGATAGTAGAGCTGCTCTTCGGAAATCTTAGAAACCTTAGCTTCATGCTCCAAAGCTACCTGTGAGTTGTGGATTTCATTAAATGGAATGGTATCTGAAGCAGATAAATCATCCATAATAATGGTGTCACATTCGATATGAGAAACCGATTTCTTAGAGTTCTTGTTAAAGGTTACTTGTCCACGGTAGTCCACCTTTCCTCCACCTTTGGCAATGGACTTGGAAACGATAGATGAGCTGGTGTGTGGCGCATTGTGAATCATCTTAGCCCCTGTATCCTGATGCTGACCAGCATTGGCAAAGGCAATAGAAAGCATGGTACCACGCGCCCCTTCTCCATCAAGGTAAACAGATGGGTACTTCATGGTTGTTTTGGCACCCAAGTTTCCATCAATCCACTCAACTGTCGCATCTTTCATAGCCCGCGCTCGTTTAGTTACAAGGTTGTAGACATTATCTGACCAGTTTTGAATCGTCGTATAGCGCATATAGGCACCGTCAAGGGCAAAGATTTCAACAATCGCTGCATGCAAGCTGTTACTTGAATATGTTGGTGCTGTACATCCTTCTACGTAGTGAACACTTGCTCCCTCATCAACGATAATCAAAGTCCGTTCAAACTGACCGGAATTTCATTGTTGATACGGAAGTAGGTTTGAAGTGGAATGTCTACCTTGACACCTTTTGGCACATAGATAAAGGTACCACCAGACCAGACGGCGGAGTTGAGAGCAGCCAACTTGTTGTCTGTCGGCGGAACCAACTTAGCAAAATACTGCTTGAAGAGCTCTGGGTATTCCTTAAGAGCTGAGTCGGTATCCGTAAAGACGATCCCAAGCTTTTGGAACTCTTCCTTCATATTGTGGTAGACCACTTCGGACTCATACTGGGCAGCTGCACCAGCAAGGTAAGCTCGCTCCGCTTCTGGGATCCCAATCCGCTCAAAGGTTTCCTTGATCTTCTCAGGCACTTCATCCCAGCTTCTAGCTGGCTTATCAGAGGCCTTTTGGTAATAAATCAAGTCATCAAAATTAATTTCCGACAAATCCGGCCCCCAAGTCTGCATCGGCATCTTTTTGAAAACCTCGTAGGACTTAAGGCGGAAATCCAGCATCCATTCTGGTTCATTCTTGGCTGCAGAAAGCTCACGAATGACCGCTTCATTCAGCCCTTTTCCTGTCGAGAGGACAGGTTCAACATCGTCATGGAAACCAAACTTATACTCACCGAGATCAATCGGTTTTGGTTCTACTCTTTCTTCTGACATAATTTCCTTTCACATTCTTACTTTTTATCTTCTTCAATTGCTCGCTTGAGGGCATTCCAACCCAAGGTCGCACACTTAATCCGCTGCGGGAATTTGGCAACACCTGCTAAAGGCTCCATCTCCCAATTCTTTCTGGCGACTGTCTTCCTGGCCCTGAACCATCTGTGAGAAAACTTCTGCTAATTCCAGGGCCTGCTCTTTTGTCTTGCCCAGAACCGCATCCGTCATCATGCTGGCCGAAGCCGTTGAGATGGTACAGCCGGAATTCACAAAGGCAATATCTTCAATCTGATTTTCAGCATTAAACTTCACAGACAGGCTGATGACATCACCACAGGTTGGATTATTAAGGACTACCTGCTCCACATCTTCCAGCTTCCCATGATGATGGGGGTGAGCTGAGTGATCGGTCACAACTGCCTTGTAAAGACTGTCTAACTTAGAAAGCGCCATTGAAAAACTCCTTTGTCTTTTCTAAAGCATCTACCAGCTTGTCACAATCTGCATATGTATTGTAGATATAGAAGCTGGCACGCACAGTCGCTGGCACCTGTAGATAAGTGAGCAAAGGCTGGGCACAATGGTGACCCGCCCGAACAGCTACTCCTTCGTAGTCTAGAGCCGTAGCGACATCATGCGGATGGAGACCATCCAGGTTAAAGGCAATCACACCTGAGCGCTGGGCCAAATCCTGAGAGCCATAAATGGTCAAGTCTTCCACAGCCTGTAACTTAGGAAATACGTAGGCAATCAGGTCCTGCTCATGCTGAGCAATGGCATCCATACCCAAGTCTTCCAAATAATCAATGGCCGCCGCAAGACCGATTGCTCCTGCCATATTTGGCGTTCCGGCCTCAAACTTCCAAGGTAGTTCCTTCCATGTCGCCTCCTGCTCATAGACGAAATCAATCATCTCGCCACCGAATTCGACTGGCGACATCTGCTCCAGCAGTTCTTCCTTGCCATAGAGTACCCCGATACCAGTTGGACCTGCCATCTTATGTCCCGAGAAGGCGAAAAAGTCCACATCCAAATCCTGCACATCAATCTTCATATGTGGAATGGATTGAGCCCCATCTACCACCAAAAGTGCGCCTTGCTGATGAACCAACTGGGCAATCTCCTTGATGGGATTGATGATACCGAGAACATTAGAAGCATGAGCCAGAGAGACAAACTTGGTCCGCTCATTGAGCTTGGCACGGAAATCCTCCATATCCAGAGCACCATCTTTGAGATAGACATAGACCAACTTGGCCCCGGTCTTCCTACAAGCTTCCTGCCAGGGAATGACATTGGAATGGTGCTCCATGATCGAAATCATCACTTCATCACCAGGCTGCAGCCTTTCAGCCGCAAACTGAGCCACCCAGTTAAGCCCCGTCGTGGTTCCTCTTGTAAAGAGGACTTCTTTGCTAGAGGCTGCATTGATAAAAGCACGAACTCTTTCTCTGGCTGCTTCATAAGCTGCTGTCGCCCGCTCGGCTAGTGTATGCACACCGCGGTGGACATTGGCATTGTCTCTAAGATAATAGTCTTCAATAGCTGCCAGCACTTGCTTGGGTTTCTGGGTTGTCGCTGCATTGTCCAAATAAACCAAAGGCTCATCATTGACAATTTGGTCCAAAATGGGAAAATCTTGCTTGATTGCTTCTGCATTAAATCCGGACATGAAGACTCCTATCTAACTAATACGGGACAAGGCCCAGCTTTTTATCTTTTTGCGAGAATAATATCGATATTTTCAATCATTTCATCACGGACTTCTTTAACAGGGATTTCCACAATCACTGAACCTAAGAAGCCGCGCACGACCAAGCGCTCTGCCGTCGCCTTATCAAGACCTCGACTCATGAGGTAATACATATCTTCTGGATCCACCTGACCGATAGAAGCCGCGTGACCAGCTGTCACATCGTTCTCATCAATCAAAAGGATGGGATTAGCATCTGAGCGAGCCTGGTCAGACAGCATAAGAACTCGGCTTTCCTGCTGGGCATCTGCTCCCTTAGCCCCTTTGATAATATGGCCGATACCATTGAAGGTCAGGGTTCCTTTTTCTAGGATAACTCCGTGCTGCAGGATATTTCCGATAGAATTGCAGCCATAGTTAGTTACGCGAGTGTCAATCCCTTGAACCTGCTTACCGCTAGAGAGAGCCACTACTTTCATATCCGCATGGCTTCCATTACCGTAAAGGTCGCTATCAAAGTCAGCCACGACATTGCCTTCATTCATAACGCCGATAGCCCAGTCAATCATGGCATCATTATCCAACTTACCGCGACGGCTGATATAAGCCGTCACATTTTCGCCCAAACGATCAATAGCGGAAAACTTAATCTGAGCTCCAGCCTGGGCAATGACTTCAACGGTGATATTGGCAGTTGCTGGAACAGTTCCCTCACCGTAAGTTTCCAAGCGTTCCAAGTAGCTAACCTTTGAATGCTTGCCTGCGATAATCAAATATGCTTGTTAAAAGGAACATCGCTTTCGCTGTCCTGATAAAAAATTCCTTCAATCGGCCGATCAATCTCAACATTGTCCGGTACATAAAGAACCGCACCGCTGTTGAAATAGGCAGTATGGTAAGCCGCCAATTTATCCTCGTCATACTTGACTGCGGACATGAAATGCTTCTCTACCAACTCTGGAATTTCTTCCAAAGCGGAGTGGAAATCAGTGAAGATCACACCTTGCTCTGCCAAGTCAGCTGGCAGCTGCTCAAGGACAGTTTGGGTTCCCATTTGGATAAACTTGAGATTGTCTCCAAGAGCCGTGAAATCTGGCACACTAGTCAAAGGCTCGCTATCAGAAATCCGTCCGTCTCCCAGATTCCAGCGGTGAAATTTGACCCGCTCAATAACTGGCAAGTCCAGTTGATCAATTTGGTCAAAGGCCTGCTGACGAAGATCAGCCAACCATACTGGTTCTGCGTGAACTTGTGAAAATTCGTGAATCAATTCTTTTGTCATGTCATTCTCCTATCTTTTATCAAAGTCAAAAGAATGTTTGACTAGACTTCTTCAGTATAGTTGAAGCCCAACTCTTCAGCCAATTTGGCATAGCCTTCTTTTTCCAAGCGAACTGCCAATTCTGGACCACCAGAAAGAACAACTTTCCCCCTCCATCATGACATGAACAACGTCTGGAGTGATATAGTTGAGCAGGCGTTGGTAGTGGGTGATGATCATAGCACCAAAGCCCTCTCCACGCATAGCGTTGACCCCTTTAGAAACGACCTTAAGCGCATCGATATCCAGACCTGAGTCAATCTCATCCAAAAGCGCAAAAGTTGGCTCTAACATAAGCAACTGCAAGATTTCATTACGTTTTTTCTCACCACCTGAGAAACCTTCATTGAGGTAGCGCTCAGCCATTTCTTCCTTCATGTTGAGCAGTTCCATCTTTTCATCTAGTTTAGTAATGAAGTCACGGACAGAGATTTTTTCATCGTCTTCCTTGCCAGCATTCATGGCCGCACGGAGAAACTCCGCATTGGTAATACCAGGAATTTCACTAGGATACTGCATTGCAAGGAAGAGTCCCATGCGAGCCCGTTCATCCACTTCTAGCTCCAAGATATTAACCCCATCAAAAAGCACCTCTCCTTGAGTTACTTCGTAGTTAGGATTTCCCATAATGGCTGCAGACAAGGTAGATTTCCCTGTTCCATTTGGACCCATGATCGCTGCAACTTCTCCTGTTTTCAGAGTAAGATTTACCCCTTTGAGAATTTTTTTCCCTTCAATTTCAACATGAAGATCTTTGATTTCTAAGACAGACATTTCTTTTTCCTTTCTTTGCTTAGCTGATTTACACACTTTAGTATACCAAAAAAAAGCCCAAAAGGCTTTTATTTTGTTTAGAACTATTCTTGTTTATGTTTCTTTTGGTATCTCTTCTCTCGAACTTCTTCTCGATAAGAAGAGTTTCCGATGAAGCGCAGAATATTGAGCAGAGGCGTCCTCTGTGGACCCAGAACACCTATTAGTTCTACCAAGAGTTCGACACTAGCAGAAGACCAATTACGAGGAGGAGTCCACCGATGCGAGTCGATACATTTAGCAGGAGGGAAATCATAGAGAAAATCATCGAAATCCCATAGATAACCAGAACTGTTCCCCGATGTGTCAGCCCCAAGGACAAGAGCCTATGATGAAGGTGGTGACGGTCAGGCTGGTAAAATTTCTGACCTGACAAAGTCCGACGAACGATTGCTAAAAAGGTATCTGTAATTGGTACACCCAAGATAATCATAGGCGTGACAATCGCTACCGCCGTCGCATTTTTCAAACCTTGCAGAGACAGGACCGAAATCATAAAACCGATGAAAAGAGCCCCCGTATCCCCGCCATATATAATAGCTGGATGATAATTGTAAGGAAAGAAACCAGCAATAGACGCCACTAAAACCAAGATGGTCAAAGTCAGGAATAAATTATGGCCCGGCAAGAAAAAGTAGGAAACAATCCCCATGGTTAGCAAGGAAATAATGGAGACCCCGCTGACAAGGCCATCTAAACCATCCATGAGATTGACCGCATTAGTAATAGAGACAATCCAGAGAATGGTCAAAATAAAAGATAGCCAAGGTGGGAAAAAGAGATGGGGACCACCAAAAGGAATCTTAAAGTCATCCAAACGGAAATCCGTCAGCCACCAAATCAGGCAGGCAGCCAGCACAATCCCCCCTAACTTCATCAGAGGACTTAATTCTTTAATATCGTCGATAAGCCCCGTCAGGGCAACAATCAAGCCCCCCAACACCACCGGCCAAATATAATCAAAATAAGTCTGTTCAAAAAAAGTGACGCCAACAATCTGCGGCATGAAGACCAAAGTTGCCAAGGTAAAAGCCGCTACAACCGCCAAACCGCCTGCACTCGGCATGGGCTTTTTATTGATTCGTCGAGCATTAGGATAGTCGACTGCATCCATTTTAAAAGCCAAGAGCCGAACGAGGGGAGTCAGCAAAACTCCGACAAAAAATGTTGCTAGTAGCACCAAAATGAACTTCAATGGAAAAGCAATCATACGCATTCAACTTTCTGCAACTGTTGGATGGCTTCTGTCACCAAAAGCAGACGCCCGTGTTCTTGTAGGACAGAACGAGTAATATCTGTATCCTCAGCAAATTCACGCATTTTAGCCAGTAACCAAGCTGGATAAAGAGCAGGTTGCTCTTCCAAATCTACCAAAATAGTCAGGTAGTAGGCAGAGTCATATTTATAGAGTTCTGACAGGTCTATTGGGTAGTCAACCGTTTTGGCGAAAGAAACTGCACTCTGCAAATCAGTAAATGACAAAATATAGTAGACATAACGGTCTAGATTTTCTTCCCTATCTTCTGAAGAATCTACAGAAGCCTCCTGGTCAGCCTCTGCTGCTTCTAAAGATTTGACTGCCTCAAGGTCATCCTTACTCTTTTCAAAGATATTTTTTTCCAAAGTCTTTAAGAACTCATCTGGAGACATCTGACTGAGCTCATCCATGTCTGGTAGATTGCCCAAATCCTCAAATTCAAATTCTTATCAATCTTGGATCTCGTCACAAAGACATCCAGCTTGTCTGGCTTAGGCGTCACTCGAAAGCTTAGCATACCACTGTCTAAAAAGCTTTCCGGCATTTCCAGCTCATCCAAAATAGTATAGAAAAACTCTTCTGTTTTTTCTTGGGGAACTAGGAAATCTGCAATTTCCATTCCGTGTTCTTCCAAATCTTCCAACTGGATGGTAATTTTAATCGTCGAATCATTAATCTGTTTCACTTCCATCTCATCAACCTCATACTTTCATAGTCTTTCTATTATACTAAAATTCTAAACTTATTTCAAAAAAATAACTGGTCAAATAAGAAAAGGCTGGGAAAATTTCCCAAGCCTTGATTAACCAATAATGACCTTGATCAGACCGTAAACCAACAGCAAAACTCCGAGTCCGATCCGATATTTACCAAAGACTGTAAAGTCATGATTCTTGACATAGTCTGTCAGGAAGCGAATTACATAAAGACTGACTCCGAAGGCCACTCCCATCGCTACCAATAAAAGGAATAATTGATCGAAACCTAAAGAATTACCCTTGATGATAAATTTCAGGATTTTCAGCCCACTTGCACCAAACATGATTGGAATACCCAAGTAGAAAGTAAACTCTGTCACAACTGGTCGGCTGACACCATTCAAGAGACCACCGACAATGGTCGCACCTGAACGACTAGTTCCTGGAAAGAGGGACAAGACTTGGAAAAGACCGATATAAAGGGCTGTTTGATAAGGAAGTCTACTCAATTCTGTAACAGTCGGTTCCACCTGCTCTCGTTTTTCCAGATAGATAAAGGCAACCCCGTAGATAATCAGCATGATCGCAACGGATACCAGATTATAAAAATGGGCTTCAAACCAATCGTCTAGGAAAAGGCCGATGATTGCAGCTGGCAAAGCAGCAACGACTACCTTGGCCCAGAGCTGCCATGTCAGCTGAATTTGACGAGCTGTTTTCCCTGGTTTAAAAGGGTTGAGCTTATCAAAATAAATCACCACAACCGCCAAGATTGCTCCCAGCTGAATGACTACATTGAACATTTCCATGAAGGCTGGATTTTCATTTTTATACTTGATAAAATCTTGAATCAGAATCAAGTGGCCGGTACTCGAAATGGGTAGCCACTCTGTAATTCCTTCAACAATTCCATAAATAATGGACTTTAAAATTTCAATAATAAACATAGATAACTCCTAAAACAACTTTAGCATTTATTATACCACATATTGGAGGAGAGGAAAAGCTTTCTCAAGGCCTTTGGCAAGCTTTTTATCAAAAGGCTCCGCCCCCGCCGCCTCCACCGCCACCAGAGAAGCCACCTCCTGCTCCGCCTCCCGATGAAACAGAAAAATGACTGGCCGTCGAGGCAATGTGTCCATAATTTGAAAAACTATGGGAACTTGCGTAGAAAATAGGATGAAGATTGTATTGTAGATAAGTATTCATAGACGCGTTTTCCAAGGAAATCTGACGCAGCTTCATGACCCGACTGACCCGATCCGCATAGCCAAATAGGGTGGCATAGACCAAAAGTCGGTTCCACAGGACAATGCCCTCCACCTCGGTATCGTATAGGCGAGCGATGTAGCGTAGCATATTCGCAAAGCTATTCCAGAGATAGAAATCATGGGCTCCCTCATCGCTCAAGACACCATCCCGCTGATATAGCTGCAAGGATCTGCCCAGCAGAACGGTCAACACCGAAGCAACAGCTGCAAGTGGAAGATAGGACCAAATAAAACCGTCTAGCTTGATCAAATAGACAAAAAATGTTAAGAGAGACAAGCCAAAAGCAAGGAAACTTGCCGTTAGAGCCAACCACAAGAGAAGCTTTTCTCCTCGTTTCAAAGGACGATAGTGATCCAGCAAGTTTAGCTCCCGAATCTCCTTTAATACTTGCTCAGACAAAAGGTTTAAATCAGTTGAAAAGCGATTTTTTATCCGATTGCCTATTTGGCGGATTCGTGCTTCATCTGTTGATTTTTTATTTTTATAAAGATCTTCTGAAATCTGATAAGATGCAAACAAGTCTGCTACAGCTGCCTGTTTATGGTCACCAAATGCCATCTGTAAGAATTGACCTTCAAACTCTGACAAACCTTTTTTAGAAGTTGGTTTCAAGATTGGCTTGTCTGCAGTTCCTAAAAGCTCGATATAGCCTCGATCCATCAAATCCAGCAAGGTCGCCTGCACCAAATTTTCAAATTTCAAATGCGCCCGTCCGCCACTGGTCGGATCGACTTCCCTCATATCCACAGCAAAGATATTGGCCGCTACGATGAGAGGAGCCAGATCTTGCGGAGCTTCATAGAGGCGAGCGTCTTTAGGAAAAGCTTGGCTGGGACGAATCTTAATCCGAAAGATCAGATAAAATATTCCCGAAAGCATCAGCAAGAATAAACCCATAAGAGGCAGATAAACTTCCCCCAAGCGATGATAAAACTGGCTCTTAGCTACAATCTCTTTCTCAACTGCTTGAAAAGTCTGTAGATAGTTGGTTGCTTTTGGATCCTCTGCTGCCTGATGTAATGCCTGGCGATGCCAATATCCATGCAGTTCAACCTTCTTCCTGCTAGGCAAATGAGATAGCTGTATCCGATAATCACCTCGGTCCCTATTTATAGTGACCGATTGGCCAAAATAACCTGTATGGACATACATGTCCGTCAAGGTCCAAGTGCCCAGGCCCCAAACCTTAATCGTCACATTTTGCAGCTCTTCTTCCCAATCACTGATTGGAGTCCATTTGAGCTCTCCAATATCTTTATGAAGAAACAGAAGATTGGTCAAGTTCCATATGACTGTTACTTTGACCGTATCGCCTTCTTTACCCGCATTGTAAATCTTAACCTCGTAGCCATCCCCCAAATCTGTGACTCGTGGCTCAAAGTCATATTTTACGACTCCATTCGTTTTCACGGAAACTTTTGGATCTGAATCAATAGCAAAGCCTTCTGGCATCTTTCCTGCCGATCCTAAAGAGACCATCTGGCCATTGTAATCATCATCAAAATGATAGGTCACCTCTTCTGTATAGGTGGCTGTATTATCGGCATGGATCTCCAAATCTCCTTTATAAGACTGGATTTGATAGTCTAAAGCTGACACCGTTCCAGCAAAAAATAAACTCAAAAAAAGAATAAAAATCCCTGACAAGTACCTTTTCATAAACCAAAGTCCTTTTCTAAATCTTTATCCTATTATAGCATTTTTCTCAAGTAAGGGCTTACCAGGATTGAAAAGTCGAATATTTTTCGGTAGAATAGAAAGAACTATTTTAGAAGGACTAGGAGAGAATATGAAAAAATTCATTTTAACCTTATTGACAGCCCTCCTCGTCTGTCTGGGAACCCTTACCATAGCTCAGGCGGATGATTATCTTAGAATTGGGATGGAAGCGGCCTATGCCCCTTTCAACTGGACCCAAGATGATGATTCAAATGGTGCTGTTAAAATCGAAGGAACAAATCAGTATGCCAATGGCTACGATGTCCAAGTTGCCAAGAAGATTGCTCAGGAAATGGGCAAGGAACCTCTAGTTGTGAAAACTTCTTGGAACGGACTGATTCCAGCCTTGACCTCTGGTAAAATCGATATGATTATCGCTGGCATGAGCCCAACTGCCGAACGGAAAAAAGAAATCGCCTTTTCTAACAGCTACTATACTAGTGAGCCTGTTATGCTGGTTCGAAAAGACGGCAACTACGCTAATGCCAAGACCCTCAAAGACTTCAAGGATGCTAAAATCACCTCCCAACAAGGAGTCTATCTCTACAATCTGATTTCTCAGTTGCCTGGAGCTAAACAAGAAACTGCTATGGGAGATTTCGCCCAAATGCGCCAAGCTCTAGAATCTGGTGTTATTGATGGATACATTTCTGAACGCCCCGAAGCTCTGACAGCTGAAGCTGCCAACTCTAAGTTCAAAATGATCCAATTTAAAGAGGGCTTTGAGGTTGGCGAAGAGGATGCTTCCATCGCCGTCGGCATGCGTAAAGACGACAGCCGAATCGAGCAAGCTAATGCAGCTATCGCTAAACTCTCAACAGATGACCAAGTCCAGCTGATGGATCAGATGATTAAAAATCAACCGGTGGACACTGATACTGACGATGCTGAAGACACATTCTTCAACAAAGTTTTTAAAATTTGGAAGGAAAATTGGCCGCAGTTCTTACGCGGAGCTGGTTTGACCTTGCTTATTTCCATCACAGGGACAATCGCTGGCCTCTTTATTGGCTTGTTGATTGGGGTCTATCGGACAGCGCCCATTTCAAAAAATAAGGCTCTAGCCTTCTTGCAAAAACTATTCGGTTGGTTCCTCAATGTTTACATTGAAATCTTCCGTGGTACGCCTATGATTGTACAATCCATGGTTATCTACTATGGAACAGCTCAGGCTTTTGGCATTTCGATTGACCGGACGGCTGCAGCCATCTTTATCGTTTCTATCAATACTGGTGCTTACATGAGTGAAATTGTCCGTGGTGGTATCTTTGCCGTTGACAAGGGACAATTCGAAGCGGCTACTGCACTCGGAATGACCCACGGCCAAACCATGCGCAAGGTCGTCCTGCCACAGGTGGTCCGCAACATTCTGCCTGCAACGGGTAATGAATTTGTCATCAATATCAAGGATACATCTGTCCTGAATGTTATCTCCGTGGTGGAGCTCTACTTCTCAGGAAACACCATTGCAACTCAGACCTATCAGTATTTCCAAACCTTCACCATTATCGCAGTTATTTACTTTGTCTTGACCTTTACCGTCACTCGAATCCTACGTTTCATCGAGCAGAAATTTGACACAGATCATTACACAACAGGTGCCAACCAAATGCAGACGGGAGAATTGAAACAATGACCGAAACAATTTTAGAAATTAAAAATCTCAAAAAATCTTATGGGGAGAATCAAGTCTTAAAAGACATTTCTCTGACTGTCCATAAGGGCGAAGTTATCTCCATTATCGGAAGTTCAGGTAGCGGAAAGTCAACCTTTCTCCGCTCCATCAACCTCCTAGAAACACCTACTGCTGGCGAAATTCTCTACCGTGGAAAAAATGTCTTAGACGAAAACTACGACCTGACTCACTACCGCGAAAAATTAGGTATGGTGTTCCAAAGTTTCAATCTTTTTGAAAATCTCAATGTCCTAGAAAACACTATAGTAGCTCAGACAACCGTGCTCAAAAGAGAGCGTGCTGAAGCAGAAAAGATTGCCAAAGAAAATCTAGAAAAGGTCGGTATGGGTGAGCTCTACTGGCAAGCCAAGCCTAAACAACTCTCAGGTGGACAAAAGCAGCGGGTTGCCATTGCACGTGCGCTTTCCATGAATCCTGATGCCATCCTTTTCGATGAGCCAACTTCAGCTCTTGACCCAGAAATGGTCGGCGAAGTCCTGAAAATCATGAAGGAATTGGCTAAAGAAGGCCTGACTATGATTGTCGTGACCCACGAAATGGAATTTGCCCGCGATGTTTCCAGCCGTGTTATCTTTATGGATAAGGGCGTCATCGCAGAAGAAGGCACTCCACAAGAATTCTTTACCAATCCTAAAGAAGAACGAACCAAGGAATTCCTACATCGCTTCTTGAAATAAACAATCAATCAAACAAACAAGACGGAAAAAGATACATCCGTCTTGTTTTTTTATTCGCAAAATAAAAAGCGGGTTTCCCCACTTTCCGAAGATTAGTCTTCAAACTTTTCATGATTTTTATCGTAGAAATCAATCAAGCCAAGAGCTGTTTCAAAAGAAATATTCTTTACTTTTGCACGTCCTTGAGCAAGAGCAATAATTGACATTTCACGCGCGTTTGTTTCTTTACTAATACGGTAACCTGTAATTTTTTTGTCACGAACCCATCCAACGACTGACTCTACTTTTTCAAAATTTGATTTAGCCATTTCTTACTCCTCTCTAACTTATTTCGAATACTAATATAATGGTTTTTATACAGTTTGTCAACTTAGAAAAACCAAAACAAACAAATTAAATAATTCTGAATATTCTATATTTATTTAGCTTTGAGGGCTGAAAGGATCTGGGTGCGAATACTCTCCACTCCATCAGGATTTGCTGGAAGGAAGATCGTGTTATTTCCTTGCTTATCTGCAAAATTATTCAAGGTATCTAAATACTGGTTAGTCAAGAGGATGGACATAATCTGTTCTTCTGTCAACTCAACATTGGCGCCTTTAAGCTCCTTAATTGAATCTGCTAAGCCGTCTACGATTGCTTTCCGCTGCTCTGCAATACCGACCCCATGAAGACGGTCTTTCTCAGCCTCGGCTTCTGCAGCAGTTACAATTTTAATCTTATCTGCTTCTGCCAATTCCTGAGCTGCCACGCGCTTGCGTTGAGCGGCGTTGATTTCGTTCATAGACTGTTTAACTTCTGCATCTGGCTCAACCTTGGTAATCAAGGTCTTGACAATGATGTAACCATAAGTCGACATTTCTTCAGCTACCTGCTTTTGAACTTCTAGGGCGATCTCATCTTTCTTTTCAAAGAGCTCGTCCAAGGTCAGTTTAGGAACAGAGGAACGTAGGGCATCTTCGATATAAGACTTGATCTGCGCTTCTGGCCGCATGAGTTTATAGTAAGCATCTGTCACATTGTTTTCATTTACCCGATACTGAGTCGCCACATTCATGGTCACAAAAACATTATCCTGAGTCTTGGTCTCAACAATAATGTCGCTTTGTAGCAAACGCAACTGAACACGAGCAGCAATTTTGTCAATTCCCAAAGGCAAACGAACATTCATCCCACTTGTACTAGTCTTGTGGTAACGACCAAAACGCTCAATGATGGCAACAGACTGCTGGCGCACGACATAAAGCGAGCTAAATGCTAATAGACCACAAAGAAGAAGAAAAATGAGAAAGAAGAAAAAGAAATTCAGTAACATAAGCGCATCTCCTTAATTTAATATAGTATATTCTAGCATAGTCCTCACTCACTTGCAATTAAAAAGTGGGATTTTGCTAAAATATTTTTAGGATCAGACTAACATGTTGTAAAGCGTTTCATTTCCGTTTAGATTGATGAAGGAAGGATCAAAATGCTCGATTCGATTGATCAGACCCGCATAGTCATGCTTATTGGCCAAGGCAATCCCAATCAGGACCGGTCCGGTTCCTTTGCTGGCCCGCTTGATGTATTCAAATCGAGTGATGTCATCATTTGGCCCTAAAATATCATTTACAAATTCACGTAAGGCACCTGGCCGCTGCGGGAAATTTACTACAAAATAATGCTTGATGCCATCATAAATGAGAGCACGCTCTTCCATTTCAGGCATACGGTTAATGTCATTATTTCCTCCCGAAATGATACAGCAGACAGTTTTTCCTTTGATATATTCTCGCAACACTTCTAAGGCTGCTACGCTAGCTGCACCAGCAGGCTCTGCGATGATTCCTTGTTTAGAATAGAGATCAATCAAGGTTTCTGAAATCAAGCCTTCATCAACCCCAATAAGTGTTTCTACATTCTTTTTCGTTGCTTCATAAGTAGAGGCCCCTACCTTTTGAACTGCGATACCGTCCGCAAATTTGTCAATTTCATTGAGTTTGACAGGACCGCCTGCTTCAAAAGCTGCTCTCATACTGCGGGCTCCATTCGCCTCTACCCCGATCACTTCAATTTGTGGCTGGCTTTCCTTGATGTAGGTGGATACTCCTGCGATGAGACCCCCGCCTCCTACTGGTACCAAGACCAAGTCTAAATCAATGGACTCCCGAGCTGTATCTTCTAGAATTTCATAAGCAACCGTTCCCTGACCTGCTTGAACATGTGCATCATCAAAAGGATCGATGAAAGTCCGATTTTCCATCCGTGTGAACTCCATAGCCGCCCGAGCAGAAGCATCAAAAGTATCTCCTACTAGCTTAATCGTAACAAAATCACCACCAAAGAAACGAACCTGCCCAATTTTTTGCTGAGGAGTTGTGATAGGCATAAAAATAGTCGCTGGGATTTTCATTTCATTACAAGTGTATGCGACACCCTGAGCGTGATTGCCCGCAGAAGCGCAGACAACCCCACGTTCTCGCTCTTCCTTGCTCAACTGAGAAATGGCATAATAGGCACCACGGATTTTGAAAGAACGGACACGTTGGGCATTTTCTTTTTTAAGATAAATCTTTGCCCCGTACTTCTCTGACAAGTAATGATCATAATCAAACGGTGTATTGACGACAACATCTTTTAATACCTTATGAGCACGGACGATATCTTTTGCTGTTAACATTCCTTTTCCTTTCCAAATGAGGTAAACAAACTCAGCTGGGATACCAGCTGAGTTTTCCACACAATCTTAGTTGTAGATCTTGAAAGCGTCGTCGTCATTTTTACCAACGAATGGCATTGCTTTACGCAATTCTGCACCGACTTTTTCAATTTCAAGATTAGCTGCTTGTTCACGGTAAGCAGTGAGTTTTGGACGTCCAGCTTTATAGTCATTTACAAAGTCATTTGCAAATTTACCATTTTGGATATCTGTAAGAACTGCTTTCATGTTTTCTTTGACTTGCTCTGTAATCACACGTGGACCTGATACATAGTCACCATATTCAGCAGTGTTTGAAATAGATTGGCGCATTTTCTTGAATCCACCTTCATAGATCAAGTCAACGATGAGTTTCATTTCGTGCAGCACTTCGAAGTAAGCCAATTCTGGTGCATAGCCTGCTTCTGTCAAGACTTCAAAACCTGCTTCGATAAGGGCAGTCAAACCACCACAAAGTACAGCTTGTTCACCAAACAAATCTTCTTCAGTTTCTTCTTTATAAGTTGTTTCAAGCAAACCAACACGAGCTGCCCCAACACCTTTACACCAGTCCATAGCGATATCTTTGGCATTTCCAGTCGCATCCTGATATACCGCGTAAAGAGCTGGAACACCGAAGCCTTCTTCAAAAGTACGGCGAACCAAGTGACCAGGACCTTTGGTGCACACATGAAGACATCCACATCTGCAGGAACTTTGATAAATTCAAAGTGGATATTGAAACCATGAGCAAATCCAACTGCGTTACCAGCTTCCAAGTTAGGAGCGATTTCTGCTTCGTACAATTCTTGTTGAATTTCGTCTGGTGCCAAAATCATGATAACGTCAGCCAATTTAGCAGCTTCTGCTACTGTGTACGTGTCAAAGCCATCTTCTTTAGCTTTGTCAAATGACTTACCAGGACGAACACCGATAATCACATCATGACCTGTATCACGCAAGTTTTGTGCATGAGCATGACCTTGTGAACCATAACCGATAACGGCGATCTTTTTACCGTCAAGTGCTGCTACTTTTACATCTTTTTCGTATTCCATTGTTACTGCCATAATGTTTACTCTCTTTTCTATTTTTATTGCCTCTTAGGCGGTTTTAACAAATTTATGTAGGGTTTTATACTCACTGAAAATCAAAGATCAAACTAGGAAGCTAGCCACAGGCTGTACTTGGGTACGGCAAGGCGAAGCTGACGTGGTTTGAAGAGATTTTCGAAGAGTATTAATCACGGGTAAAGCCAGTTGCCCCAGTCCGTGCGATATTGCGAATGCCGTAAGGACGGATGACTCGTAAGAGCGCTTCGCTCTTTTCTGCATCGCCCGTCATCTGGATAGTGATTGAGCTTGGCGCCACATCGACTACCGTTGCACGGAAAGGCTGGATAATGGCCAAGATTTCTGCACGCTTAGCAACCGGTGCTGATACCTTGATCAAAATAACTTCTCGCTCTAGGTGAGGATGATCTGTAATATCTCGCACCCGAATCACATCAATTTGGCGATTAAGCTGCTTGATAATCTGCTCCACTTCATTGAGGGAATTTACATCAATGATAATGGTGATCCGAGAAACATTTTCATCCTCTGTCGCACCTACAGAGATACTTTCGATATTGACCTGACGTCTGGAAAGCACACCAGTGAAGCGATTCAGAACACCCGAACGATTCTGGAGTTTAGCTGTCAACATTCTACGCATGGAACTTCACCCCCAACATCTCATGATTGCTCTTGCCAGCTGGCACCATTGGAAGCACGTGCTCCTTGCGGGAAATATCTACCTCGATAAACATCGGTATATCTTCCTTTAGGACTTCCAAATCTTGAGCAATGGTCTCCGGATTATCAAATTTATAGGATTTGACACCATAAGCCTGAGCCATCAGCTGAAAATCTGGCAAACTGTCAAAGACTGACTCAGAGGTACGACCATCATAGAAGGCTTCCTGCCACTGGCGAACCATACCTAGCGAATGATTATTGAGCATGATGACCTTAATCGGAATCTTGTAGATATTTAGGATGGCCATTTCTTGATTGGTCATCTGGTAGCCACCGTCTCCAACGAAGAGAACTACTTCCTTATCTGGATTGGCAATCTTAGCCCCAATCGCTGCTGGAACACCAAAGCCCATAGTTCCGAGACCGCCAGACGTGACGAGCTGACGCTCGTTGCGATAAGGATAGTACTGGGCTGTCCACATTTGGTGCTGGCCGACGTCCGTGACCACAATGGCATCGCCCTTGGTCAACTCACCCACGCGCTCAATAACAGCCTGAGGTTGGACAACTCGTTCCTTCTTATCATAGGAGCGCACCCGCTCCTTGTCTCGTGTCACCTTTTCTATCCACTTGCTGGTATTGTTGTGCACCTGTTCTTCTTCAAGCAACATTTGCAAAGCTTTCTTAGCATCTCCTACAATAGGAATATCCACGCTGATGATCTTACCAATTTCTGCTGGATCGATATCAATGTGGGCCACCTTAGCACTTTAGCAAAGGTCTTAGGATTACCAGTCAGACGGTCATCAAAACGACATCCAATGCTAATCATGAAGTCCGCTTCCGTCATCGCAATATTAGCCGCGAAAGAACCATGCATGCCACCCATACCTAAGAACAAAGGATGATCTGTCGCAATCGTTCCCTGACCCAACAATGAGGTCACTACTGGAATCTGATACCGCTCTGCAAAAGCAACCATCTCCGCTGCTGCCCCTGCATAGCTAATACCGCCACCAGAAAGAAGAACAGGTTTTTTAGCCTTAAGAAAGCTGTTTAAGAATCTTCTTAATCTGTAATTCATTAGGCTCAATTGTTGGTTGATAGCTTGGCAGATGCAACTGAGTGTCATAGATAAAGTCTGTATCCAGAGCTGAGACATCCTTTGGCAAATCAATAACGACTGGCCCTGGACGACCTGTGGTCGCAATATGAATAGCCTCCGTAATGATTCTTGGTATGTCTGCCGTCTCCCGTACCTGATAATTGTACTTAGTGATAGGAGTAGTAATACCGACAATGTCGGCTTCTTGAAAGGCATCCTTACCAATGCCTGGTGTCGCTACCTGTCCAGTAAAAACCAAAAGGGGAACACTGTCACTCATAGCATCGGCGATTCCAGTAATGGCATTGGTTGCCCCCGGACCACTGGTTACAACAGCCACACCAATTTTCCCAGTAGACTTGGCGTAGCCTTCTGCTTCATGAACACACCCCTGCTCATGGCGACCAAGAATATGGCGGATACCTTTAAAGCTATAAATAGCATCATAGAGGGGCAAGACTGCACCACCAGGATAGCCAAAAATCGTATCAACACCAAGATTTTTCAAGGTTTCCAAGACCAGCTGCGAGCCGGACTTAGGAGTTTCTAATTGGATTCTTTCCATATTTCCCCTTTCATTTATTTACAATTTTCTAAAAATTCAAAAAGCTTTCTACTATGATAACATTTTTGAAAAAAATTGCAAGTATCGCGGATGTTTTTTTTCATTCTGATTGAAAAAGATAAGAAAATCCCGCTAAATCCGAATGTAGCGAGATAACTATTTTATATCCATCCTTGTTCTTGAGCGATCCGAACCGCTTCTGTGCGATTGTCGGCTGCTAGCTTGGTCAGGATGGTCGACATATAGTTGCGAATAGTTCCATTTGATAAATAGAGTTTTTCAGCAATTTCTTTATTAGAAAGTCCAGTTGCTGCTGCTTCTAAGACTAGAAGCTCCTGATGAGAGAGGGGATTTTTATGAGTCATCAGCACTTCCATGAGTTCAGGCGAGTATTCTTTTTGCCCAGCCAAGACCGTGTGGATGGTCTTCATCAGATCCGCAATACTACGCTCCTTGAGTACATAGGCATCAACATCCGCCTTAACCGCTCGCTCAAAATAGCCTGGCCGCTTAAAAGTCGTCACAATGATAACCTTGACAGCTGGCTGATGCTCTTTCACCCATTCTAGAACATCCAGCCCTGTCTGATAGGGCATTTCTACATCCAAGATAGCCACATCGACTGGATTGGTCTTGAGCAGTTCAACAGCTTCACGACCATCTGCCGCCTGATAAACAACTTCAACATCCGGCTGCAACTGCAAGAGCTGGCTAAGGGCATCCCGCAGCATGCTCTGATCTTCTGCTAATAATATCTTCATCGCTCGTCTCCTCTAATCCTATATGGCAAGCGCACGCGAATAATGGTTGGCTTGTGATTGCTGATGACTTCCACGCTACCGTCAAGTCCCTCCAAGCGCTCACGTACCGAATGCAGATCTCGGTCAGTCACTTGCTTAAAGCCTCGGCCGTCATCTTCAACTTCCAAGATCAAATCTCTATCCTGACTATACAAATCAATTCTGGACTTCTTTGCCTCCGCATGCTTGATAATATTGGTTGCTAATTCCAATAAAATCATACTAATGGTAAACTGTATTTCCGTAGGGATGCTGGCAACATTGAGCTGATTATGAAGCTCCAAGTCAATAGCGCTCATTTCCAGCATAGTTCGGATTGTTGCTAATTCTTCATCCAGCGTCCGCGTCTTGAGATTGTCTACAATCCGTCGAACATCAGCCATGGCTTGTTTACTAATCCGTCGCACTTCCTCCATCTCTTTCTCCGCCTGCTCGTAGGCCTTCATTTGCAGGAATTGCTGGGCCAGCTCTGTCTTGACGCTGAGCATGGCAAAGGTATGGCCCAAACTATCATGTAAATCCCGTCCGATTCGATTACGCTCATTTTCCGCTAGAAAGAGATTGAGCTGGGCATTTTGCTTACTTTTTTCTTCCTTGAGCTGTTCAGCGACTTGGATGCGATGCAGACCCAAGGTCAAGAAATCCGAAAAGAGAAAAGTCGTCGAGAAAAAGACCAGATAGCCAGTGCTCAATTGATTTTGCAGATACACCCCGACCAGAATAGCCGGTTGGATAGCTAAGAAACTCCAGAAGCGCCAAGATGTAAAGGAAATTTCCTTATAATGATAAATTAGAAGATTTGATAAATAAAAAATATACCAAACGAAGCCCACATTCAGCCAAATGGAAGTATAAAAAATGTAGGCAAGCATGATCCACCAGGACAGCGCCTGGTAGAAAGGCTTTTTCTCTGTGAGGATGGTATAGTAAGCCCCTATAAACAATGCTGTCCAAAGCAAAGTCAAAAGCGGGTATTCACCGCTGATGACACCCGCTATTGGAAAGATGATAAAGACCAGAGAAATATGAAACATATGATGTATGTTTTTGAACTTTTCCCACATAGAATTATTTAACCTCAATCCGTTTTTTGAGCTGAAGGACTAAAATGCTAAAGAAAATGGTGTAGGCTAGGACGATTAGCATGGCAGAGATATTCCAGTCATGGTGTTCCAAATAGAAAGAGACAACCTGCATGAGCTGGTAACTCGGAGTTAACTTGCCAATAGATTGCAACCAGTCTGGAAACATGGTCAGTGGAAACCAAAGCCCACCCAAGACTGCTAAAGCCATATAAACGATATTGCCCACAACAGACATGAGCTGGGCACTGGGCAGGAGACTGACCAAGACGCCCATGGCGATAAAGACCATACTACCGACCAAAAGAATCAGGGCAATCGCCAGCCAGTCCATCATGGGCATATTGACTCCACGAACGAAATGTCCAACAGAGAAGACCACGATGATGGAAAGCAGAAAGGTCAACAAAGTACTGAAAAGCTTTGATATATAATATTCTACCATAGAAACGGGCGAATGCTGAATCATTTTTTTGCCAGTTATTGGTCTTGTCCGACTGCAAGGTGCTGGGAATACTGAAAAAAGCACTGGACATGATGCTAAAAACCGTCATAGAGAAGAGGTAGGTATGGAGCACAAGCGTCGGTACATCAGAACCTGACATCATTCCTGAAAAGATCAGATAGAATACGCTGGGCAGACCGATAGAAAGCAGGTAGTAAGCCGCCTGCCGCTTCATCAAAATCAACTCCATTTTCATTAAACTAACCATATTTTTCATAATGCTGCTCCTTTACTCTTGTGTCGTCTCAAAAATACTATCCAGCAGGGTGCGATTGCGGACTTCGATTTCTTCAATCGTACAGCCATGCTCCTGCAGAATTTGCCAGACTTGACTGGCGTCCTTGGTCGCAAAGGATAAGGCCTTTTGCTTGATTTCAATCTCTGTCACACCAACTATCTTTTCCACGATTTCTTTATAAGAAAGGGGCAGGGTGAAGTGTTTTTCCTGCTCTTCCTTGCGCATGGCATAAGGCGTGGTGTCGCGGATGAGCTCTCCCTTATGGAGCACCAAAATCCTGTCAGCCGTATGCTCTACTTCTTCAATGTAGTGGGAAGAATAGACAATAGTCACACCTTGCTTCTTGAGCTGATTCACAATTTCCCAGAAATGCTGGCGGGTCGAGGTATCCATGGCCGAAGTCGGTTCATCCAAGAAGAGGATCTTTGGACGGCCAATCAAGGCTAAAATAAAGGAGAAGAGGCGTTTTTGACCACCAGAGAGCTTGGAAGCCAACTGGTTCTTTTGCTTGTCAGAAAAGCCCAACAAGGCATCGATTTCCTCTTCGGATAAGCTATTAGGATAGATGGATCGAAAGAAAGCAAGGAGTTCCTTGACTTTCAAATCTCCCACTACTGTATTTTCCTGAGGCAAAATGGCAACCATCTCTTTCAAACGATTATCCGTTGGCTTTAAGCCTTGAACCAGCGCTTGGCCAGAAGTCAGGAATTTATCGCCTAGGAGACAGTCCATCAGAGTTGTTTTGCCAGCTCCGTTGGGGCCAATTAGAGCCACACAATCCCCCTCTTCAATGTCAAAGGAAATGTGGCGCAAAATCTCTTTCCCCCGAATGCTTTTAGATAGCTTTTTCACTTCAATCAATTTCATGATCTTCCTCCTTAATAAAATCATAGATGAGCGGCCAGATGACAAAGACAACTAGAATCACTCCCCCTACTCCTATATAAAATTGCCGGGGTAGAAATTCTAACAGAAAACCCGGTATCATCTGAAAACACCATACACCCATTGCAACTCCAATGAATAAGATGGACAAGTATTTTTTCATTTCTACTTTCCCCTTTTGCTTAACTTAGCCACTTCCTTTAGGACGTAGCTAGCCATTCCCAAGCTAGCAAAAATCTCCCAAGGAAAGCGGTAAAGAGCTGCTCCGCTCATTCTCGCCAACTGATAAAACATCATCCCAACGAGACTCAAGACTACTACTTTTATCAACCATATTTTCATGTGACTACTCCCTATTTCTTCATTTCTTACTTGTATTATAAAACTTCCTGCCTCTTCCGACTAGATGATTTTGTCACTAGACCATATGACAAATGTCATGGTTTCTAGACAGCAAAAAAGACGAGATGACTCGCCTTTATACACTCTTATTCTTCTTTCAAGCCGCCTAATTTCATACCTAAAATAAACATTGAAGGAGAGGTGTCTTTTATGTCATTAAGTCCCAAGTCTTTAAAGAAAGATAGGCTTGCTGCTTTCGCTATATCCATTTTCTCAAAATCCAGATCAACTATGGCCTGTAATTTCTTATCAGCTGTTACGGAGTATTCAATCGTCACTCCTTCCATATTCTTAGCTTCCACATAGTTTGGTTCTGATTCCATTCCTTCTCGAATGATAGCGGTCATTTCCTCTGGGCTCATAGTAGCTGCAGCACCACTGGCTTCTTCTGGCAAATTACTCAACAGCTCCATTCGAAGTTTCAAGAGTTTGTCTCCTCGATAGGTCACTGTATCACGATGATGGATACCTTTGAGGTCTCCGACCAAGGTTTTGGAGACAATAGCTGTATTTTCAGAAGAAGCACTCGTAGAAGATTCACTTGAGCTTGAGCTAGAACCTGTTTTAGCAACTTTTGATTCAGCTGGAACTTTCGGACGATGCTTGCCAGATTTTGGAAATACGCAACCTGTCAATAACACAGAAGCAGAAATAACAAGAATAAATAACTTTTTCATAGTACACCTTTTCTTTTTATTTTTTCCAGTATACCATAATGCCACTATCTTGTCTAAATCTTACATATAAAAAAATTAAAGAGGCTGGGGCAAAAGTCCTAGCCTCTCAATTGTCTTTGGATTGTCGAGCAAAGACGCAGTGGTTGAGTGTGCCCTACTACGCTGATTTCATCAACTTTTACAGCCCTACTCAACTGTGCGGAGGTGGGACAACGAAATCGAATTCTAACGAATGACCGATTTCTGTCCCACTCCCAAATAAATTATTCTACACTGAAAATATATGGATACACTGGCTGATTTCCTTGGTGGATCTCAACTTCCAGATCTTCATATTCTTCCATCAGATCTTGAGCCAAGCCATTTGCTAATTCCTCGTCACCATCTTCACCGATATAGATGGAAACAATCTCACTGTCTTCATCCAACATCTTCGCAAAGGTTGCCTTCAGAGTTGTTAACATATCTGGATTTGACACAGGATTTTGCCATCAACCATACCCAAGTTATCATTTTCATGGATTTCGAGGCCATCAATCGTCGTATCACGAACCGCTGTCGTAACACTACCACTAACCACATCGCTCAAAGCCGCTGTCATTCTCTCATGGTTCTCTTCGATTGTTTTTCCACTATCAAAGGCCAAAAGGCTTGTCAAACCTTGAGGAAGCGTGCGTGTTTCAATCACTGTCGTTGGTTGCTCAAGCACTTCTGCTGCAGATTGGGCCGCCATGAAGATATTTTTATTGTTAGGTAGGAAAATGATATTGCGCGCATTCACCTGGTCAACAGCCTTGATAAAGTCCTCTGTAGAAGGGTTCATAGTCTGACCACCAGAAATAATATAGTCCACACCCTGAGCCTTGAAGATTTCAGCAAGGCCATCACCAGCTACTACGGCGATAATAGCGTATTCTTTTTCTTCAGCTGGCTTGATAGCTTTTTCTTCCTTCTCAAGCTGGGCTTCGTGCTGGTTGCGCATGTTGTCCACTTTTACCTTGACAAGGCTACCATACTTCAGTCCCTCTTGCATGACCAGACCTGGATCTTCTGTATGAACGTGCACTTTCACGATTTCATCATCATTAACTACCAGCAAGGAATCCCCAAGTTCATTCAAATAATTACGGAATTCATCATAGTCAAAGTCCTTGACATAGGTTGGTCCTTGCTTCAAGCCACCATGATTTCTGTACAATAACCAAAAGTGATGTCTTCTGTCGCCACATGGCCTGCTACAGACTTGTGGTGTTCAGCATTGATCATCTCAGTCATCGTAGCCGGAGTCGCTTGGAAATCTTCTGATGCGATATATTCGCCAGTCAGGGCAGAAAGGAAACCTTCATAGATAAAGACCAAACCTTGACCACCAGAGTCCACAACACCAACTTCTTTGAGAACTGGCAACATATCTGGCGTTTTAGCAAGGGCAGTCTTTGCTCCTTCAAGAGCCGCTTTCATAACTTCGACAGCATCATTTGTCGCTTCAGCTTTCTTTTTAGCACCGATGGCCGCACCACGAGAAACTGTCAAAATTGTTCCCTCAACTGGCTTCATAACAGCCTTATAGGCTACTTCTACACCAGATTGGAAGGCAAGAGCCAAAGCTTGTCCATCAAGCTCATCTTTGCCTTTTACGCTTTGCGAAAAACCACGGAAGAGCTGGGAAGTGATAACACCAGAGTTCCCACGCGCACCCATCAAGAGTCCCTTGGCAAAGATAGCGGCCACTTCACCAACTGTTGAAGCTGACTTATCAGCTACTTCTTTGGCACCATTTTCAATAGTCATACCCATATTCGTTCCTGTGTCACCATCTGGAACTGGGAAAACATTTAAAGAATTGACATATTCAGCCTGTTTATTTAAACGAGTTGATGCCGCCTGCACCATTTCTTGAAATAAACTAGTAGTAATATTTGACACGATTATTCTCCTACAACTTTAATATTTTGGATATAGACATTCACTGTGTGGGCAGTGATCCCAAGTTGATTTTCCAAACTAAACTTAACGCGTTCTTGGATATTTTTGGAAACTTCACTAATTTTAATGCCGTAGCTCAAAACGGTATAAACATCAACTGCAATACCACCATCCTCAGACGTTTTTACTACCACACCCTTGGCATAGTTTTCTTTACCCAAAAGAGCTTGAAAGTTATCTTTAATTGCATTTTTGCTGGCCATTCCAACTACACCAAAAATTTCTGTTGCTGCGCCGCCAACGATTGTCGCAATCACGTCATCAGTCAGCTCAATTTGACCATCTTTTGTATTGATTTTTACAGTCATCACTTGTACCTCAAAAGTATTTTATAGTTTATTTTACCATATTTTAGACAGGGTGTAAAAGAGGAAGGACAGAAATAAACTGTCTAGTCTGAAAATTCAACAACAAAAAAGGGAAGGAATAAATTTTTCCAATCCCTTTCATGTATTAAACGCGTTCAACTTTACCTGACTTAAGCGCGCGAGCTGAAGCCCAAACTTTTTTAGGTTTTCCGTCGATCAAAACAGTAACTTTTTGAAGATTTGGTTTAACAGCGCGTTTTGTTTGGTTCATCGCGTGAGAGCGGTTGTTTCCAGATACAGTCTTACGACCTGTAAAGTAACATACTTTAGCCATTAGTGTGTTTCCTCCTATTAGATCTAATATTACGGATGTGCTAGCACCACATACCGTACTATATTATCAAAAAACTTGACGTTTGGCAAGTACATTTTCCCAAACTTTGCAATTTCTAACCAATAATCCGTTTTCTTAAATGTAAACAATCTTCAAAGAGCCAAAGGCAACATTGCCGCGCACATATAAAGTCTTGTCTTTCTCATTGACATTATGCGGATTGACCACTGTACCAAAAGCATTGTCCACATTTAGCTCTACTTGCCAGTTACTTGGGATGTAAAGCGTCGCACTACTGAAAGCTACTTCCACATCAAAACTAGCAGAATCACCTAAAATTCTGGCATTATCAAAATATACAGTCGCACTGCCAAAAACACATTCTACTTTATCATGGACGAAATTCTCCGAATTGATATAGCGAGTGCCGCTGCCAAAAGAAATCTCTCCTTCCGTTGTAGACAAGCCCTTTCTAGACAAATAACGAACACCCCAGATCCTTCTTGGCTTGAAAATCATGTTAAGCCCAATGCAGGCCAAAACACCACCCATTACCAAGGTGCCTGTCGATATTGCCAAGAAGTGATAGACAGAATTAGCAATTATCAGAGCAATAATCGTCATGATCAGAGCAGCACCAAAATCTCGCTCCAAGAAATTTTCCAAAGCAAAATACGCAAACATGCCGACCAAAAGCAGAGGCCAGATATTAAAATTGAACATAGGAATACCAAAGTTTCCCTGAAGCAAAATCCAGCCGGCTAAAACCAAAAAACCGATGCCCAGAATTGTTTTTTTCATGATGATTACCTCACTTCACTTAGCTTTTCTTTTAGTAGTTGATAATAATGCCTTGAAACATGCACTTTCTTATGCGTTTCAGAAAACTGGACGGAACTGGTACCCGAGAAAGACTTCTCTAGAGAATAGATCGCCCTAGCATTAGCAATGGTTGACTTGGAAATTCTGCAAAAATAGCGGGGCAGCAACTCCTCCAGCTCATAGAGTTTTAACTTGACTTCATAGGCATCATTGCGCGCGTGAGCAAAGATTTTGGCTCCATCGGTCTCGAAAAAGAGAATCTCCGCCAAGTCCACAAAATATTCACTATTTTCCTTGTAAAAGAGAATGGCTGGAGCAGTCGCTTCATTCAAAGCATCTTGAATCTTCTGAATCCTCTCATCAATCCGCGATACTCGAATCACCAATTCTGTATCAGCCAAACGATCGTCTAGCTCAATCCGAATCTTCATAAGCACTCCTCCCCTCTTTCTATCTTCATTATAACAATTTCTTGAAAAGAAACAAGGGACTTTCAGTAAGTGGTCAATATGGGCTGGTAAGTGGTTATTTTAAAAGATTAAAATGAAATAAAAAATCTTGAATTTTCCCAGCATAAGGCTTCAAAGAAATTAATCATTACCCATTTTTATCAACACGACAATACTGATTTACTACTATTCCTACGATCGTAAGCTCTCTATCCAGCCTAGTAATGGATAACTCAGGTTTGAACAATTCTAACGCTCCTTCTCAAACCACACTTGGCTCTTTCGCTTAGTTTTAGATAAAAACTAAAACTAATTCTCCATACTGGCTTATGTCTCATTTGACAATTTTTTCCGTTTTGATATAATGGACTCTCAGGAGGTATCGTATGTCAAAACAAAAAATTAATCGTTTTGTCGGATCTATTGGAGCTTTTATTGGAATTCTTGTATTCGTCGCTTATATTCCACAAATTATCGCAAACTTACAAGGATCCAAAGCTCAACCTTTCCAACCACTATTCGCAGCAGTTTCTTGCCTGATTTGGGTTATCTACGGTTGGACAAAAGAACCTAAAAAAGACTGGATCCTCATTATTCCCAATGCTGCGGGGGTGATATTAGGTGGCCTAACTTTTCTTACTTCTTTATAAGAATTATATAAACAAAACCAGCAACCCCATAAAAAAGGTGCTGGTTTTCTTTCTGCCGATTGCAGGGATCGAACCTGTGACCTACGCGTTACGAGTGCGTTGCTCTACCAACTGAGCTAAATCGGCCTCTACCTATCTCCTATTCTAGCACTCTGAATGATTTTGTCAAGTTCTATTGGCAGTTTGGAAACTCGAATGAAGCAAATATTTTACCTGAGAATATACAGTATCTTTTTGAAAGATCACCAGCAGTCAAACTCATATTTCAAACAAGTTCTAGAAAACCTTATTTTTCCGATATAAAGCTATTGATGTAGCCGCTAAATTGTTTTATAATAGCTTGAATTCAAAAAAAGTGAGGGATCTTATGAAATTCTATTCATATGACTATGTACTGAGTCAGATTAGCCAGCAGAATTGGGTGATGGTGATTATATCAGCCTGCTTGGTTTTGGTGACGGGATTTTTCGCCTTTAAAGCCTATAAAGATAAACGAGGAAGTAAGTTCCGTGAGTTATCCATTATTTCTATCTTGACCCTAGTAGCCACTGTTTTGATTAGCATTAGTAATTTCCAAAACAATCAGTCAAATGATAATCAATTCCGTAGTTCCTTGCATTTTATTGAGGTGGTCTCAAAAGAATTAGGCGTTGAAAAGGAAGAAGTCTACGTCAATACTTCAGCTACGACAGATGGTGCAATTATCAAGGTTGGCAAACAATTCTACCGTGCTATTAGCGGAACCGACCAAGATAGCTATTTATTAGAAAAAATGGAACTATACAAATCGGACGTTGAACTCGTGGAGGTTGATAAATAATGAGCTTTTTTATTACAATTGCAATTAAGTTAGCTTTGGGACTTGTTTCCCTCGTTTTGGTCATCAATGTGACAGGTAAAGGGAATTTAGCACCAAGCTCTGCAACAGACCAAGTACAAAACTTTGTTCTCGGTGGCATTATCGGCGGCGTCATCTACAATAGCTCCATTACTATCCTTCAATATGCAGTCATCTTAATCATCTGGACTATTCTGATTTTGCTCTTAAAATGGCTGAACACCAATGTTTCCTACATCAAACACCTGATTGACGGGAAGCCAACTATTATCATCAAAAACGGCAAACTAGATCCTGAAGCCTGCCGTTCAAAAGGCCTATCCGCATCAGACGTCGCTCTGAAATTACGCTCCCAAGGAGTCTTCCAACTGAAAGAAGTCAAAAGAGCTGTCATCGAGCAAAATGGTCAATTGATTATCGTAAGAATTGGCGACGAAAATCCGAAGTATCCAATCATTACGGATGGAGTTGTCCAGCTTGAAATTTTAGAATCTATTGGTAAGTCAGAAGAATGGTTGATGACCGAACTCCAAAAAGAAGGCTTTGAAAATGTCTCCGATATCTTCATTGCAGAATATGACAAAGGCGAAATTAATGTCGTGACTTATTAAAAATGTTTTGTCATTTCGTAGCAGTTATTTGCTTTTTCTTAGTAAAGAGTCTATACTTGTATGTATTATCTCGCTTGAATGAGTATCAAACCGCATCCAACTTAGATAATACATTTAATAAAGGGAGGAAATTTCCATGTCAATCGAAGAAAAATTCAACCAAGCTAAAGGTTCTCTCAAAGAAGGATTGGGAAAACTTACTGGCGATACAAAAACTCAAGCAGAAGGCACTGCTGAAAAACTAGCTTCAAAAGCGAAAGAAGTTGCTGAAGACGCAAAAGGCGCTGTTGAAGGTGCCATCGCAGGCGTTAAAAACATTATCAAAAAAGACGAAGAATAATCATCGTCTATCGTTCTTATAGAAAAAACACTCTTATCCTATGCTTCTAGCAGAACTAGGGACAAGGGTGTTTTTCTATATTGTTAAAGCATTGATTTTTCAAAATATAATAAAAATATCTCATTAATGTTAAACTAAGATTTTTTTCTACGATCCTCTTATAAATCGAGATACACAAGGGCCATGTTAACAAAACAAGCTGGAGTCTCACTACGGCCTATTTCTAAAACCTTAGCTCATAGTGATAAAGAAATCACAAAAGCATATGTAATTACAGCTGATTCGCTAATCAAACAGTTGGTGAAAATTCTTGAATGCCTGCAAAGATTGATGAGTCCATTGGTCCTGTCACTAAACTGGGAATGATGATGTTATCGATTCATTATCTCAAATACCGCTGTATGAACCCACTCATTATTCATTTGTAGGTCATTTTCTATGATCCTACTAAAGGTGAAACCATTTTTTAAAAGCACTCTCTTAGAGGCAAGATTATCCGTTGCCGCTCCCGCAATGATTCTATTTAAACCATAAGTATGAAATGCCTTGTCTAAAACAAGTTTAACCGCTTCGCTTGCATAGCCTAAATTAGTAACATTTTCTCCAATCCTATATCCAAGTTCTGCTGTTTTTCTATCGCTCCCTAAAACACTTAAATTGATTCTTCCGACCATCATGCCTTGCGAATCTCTAATAAGATGCATGTAGGTGTCATGATTTTCTTGTTCCATTAACAATTCCGCTGTAATTTTTTTAAAACCTTCTAGATCAAAATAGTTAGCTGGTCTGGGAGGTAAATTTCGCTCAAAATACTCCCGATTTTCTTTTTCAAAAGAATAGACATCTAGACTATTTTCTTCAGACAGCAACTCTAAACCTATTCTGTTCATTGCCCTCAATCCTTGTCTGCTTCATTTTCTTTTACGAGATCTTTTTGTGAATCTTTTTCAGAGAGTTTTTGATCGATATACTTGTTAATGATTTCATAAAATTCCTTGGTCGCTTCACTATCTAATGTTGGCGAGTTCTGAACTTGATTCACTTTCAATTGAACAGATTGAATACCGTAAGAGGCTTGTTTTTGGTGGAGTGTTTCTAATTCTTCTTCTGAAATCGGATCTCCAACAACCGTCAAGACCAATTCATTGTTCCTTGACTTGTAGACTTGATTAATGACCGTATAATTGGCGAACTCTTTTCCTACAAACTGTTTGATCCCTTCTTTGCGCGCTTGTTCTATTGTCAGAGTAACTGCCGAATAGCTAGCTGGAAGAATCAACAATACAATCAAAGATATCAAGCCCAATTCTCATTTTAATGCTCAGCTCTTTAAATGAAGTTAAAGGAGATTTTTCTCATCAAAATTCTTGTTCCAACAATGTTGGCTAGCATGATAAAGACACAGTTGATCAAGAAAAGATAGAGAGCCCCCAATAAAAAAATCGTACATTCCCATTAGCTAAACCATAGCCAGCAGTACAGATAGGCGGCATCAAAGCTGTAGCAATGGCTACTCCTGGCACGATATTGTTTGCTTCTTTTTTCCTTGAACCGATCACACCAGCAATCCCACCAGCAATAGCAATGAGAACATCCCAAATGGTTGGAGAGGTTCGTGCGATCAACTCGCTACTTGCATAAGACAAGGGAGAAATCCAGAAATACAGAGTCGAGACAAGCAAACTGACCAACACTTGAGTCAATAAAACCTCTAGAGATTGCTTGATTAAACGCGTATCAAAAATAGCTAAACCGAATCCCAGTCCAACAATCGGTGTCATGAGAGGTGAAATTAACATGGCTCCAATAATAACAGCTGTTGAATTCATATTTAGACCGATAGAGGCAATAAAAATTGCACACATCAAAATCGCTGTATCTCTCAATCGAACATGAAGGTCATCGTATAATTTCTCACGGTATTCCCGTGTTGAATAATTGGCAGTCATTTGTCCTCTCCTCTTTCCTTATTTAAATCGGTATAATAATTAATAATAACAGCTGATAAACAGCCAAAAAATATGAGCCCATAAATCGTCAAGAAGACACTGGTAATCCTTCCAATCAAGGTCACAGCTAGGAGATCCCCGTAGCCGACAGTCGTCGAAGTCACAAAAAGCATACCAAAGACCGTCTCCGTAATTTGTGATAGCAGGTTCAACTAGGAAAAAGCACGCCTCCTGACCCAAAAAAACAAAGGTCACAAAACTCAGAGCAAAACCGAGTAAAACCCGTAACCTGTATAATATGCCATAACATTTTTTTAAACGTCTCATTTGTTCTCCTTATTCATACTAGCTCCTGACCGAGCCGTTTTTTTCCAATAATCAAAGTGAAGATAGGACATGATCTCCATCAGAGAAAGATAGACAAACTGATAGATCTGATTTAAGCTGATTATCAACTGATATTGTTTGAAAAAAATGACTGGAAGAAAGACCAGATATGACTGTCTTGAATCAGTCCCTTCTTAACATCAGACAGGATATTAGCTAAAGCTCCCAAGGACTGAAACGGTAAATCCTTGACATTTATATAGATCCGGTCCACCACATCATTCAGACTGGTATCTTGGATGGCATGAAATTCTCCAAAGAGAACTCCTGCCGCTCCAAGAGTAGAAACAAATTCCACCAAATAATTTCTGAGGAAATTTTTCTCAACCTTTTTCCCATAATGTGTTTAGTGCCATCCATAACGATCCCAACCAGAAAAAGGAAAGAAAACAAGCAAAGAAATTTTTGCCGTAAATCCCAAAAAAAGCTTCAAGACTTGGTGTTGTTGGTTTTTCTAACTCTAAAAATCAAGATGGTCATAATAATTGCTAGAACAGCATCTGTCAATACAATTAATCTGTCTTTCTTCATCGGATTGCATCCCCTTTCTTTTTTTGTAACATTCTATCTTATCGCATAATATTGGATATTCTTTCATAATCCGACTACAAACAAAAAAATAAACCAAAAAGTCTGTCCCTATTATGCTATATTTAACTCTAGAAGTATTCATCCATCTAATTAATAAATATATCATATTTCACAATAAATGAATACTATCAAAGATTCATCCCCTTTCACTTCATCATTTAGTGTTGCTTAGATTTATCAAAAACAACCAAATTTGTATTAATTTCAAGTATCACCTAGTTACAAAAATTTGGGGTGAACAGAAAAAGCATCCCGTATTTTTGATACGAAATGCTTTCAATAAGTTTAAATAAGTTTTAACGTTTACTAAATTGTGATGCTTTACGAGCTTTTTTCAAGCCTGGTTTGGAAAGTATGGATTTCAGTTGGACTAAAAACAGCGTAATATCAAGGATTTTCTGAACAATATCTACTTTTTAATTTCATAAAATCTGAATCAATATTTTTAAAATAGGGGAATAGTTTAGGTCTCTAAGCATTAAAATAATACACCTAACTTTGGTCACCGTTTTTTAGTTATTCACTCTTTTTTCGGATAGTGTTTTTAAAGTTATGATGTAAAATGCCGCAATTAAAACACTATACATCATAATCGGAGGATAGAGAATTAAGGACAGAATCAATCCCACTCCTTTAATTATTAGGTCAGGTATCAATAACTTCCTATATTGTGCGGTAGCTTCAAGTAATTCTTTCTGATCTATATTGGGTTTATCAATTACTTTATGTAAAAAAACCAGTTTGCTACCGTTGAAACAATAACGATCAGTCCATAAAAAGAGCTGTGCCGTATGATTCATGAAATGACTACTAACTATTCCAGTAGCATAGGGCATAAATGAAACAAAAAATAAAAGATACAAATTCTTTCAAATTTCTCCCTTTTCAACTTGGCTAACTTGACCTGCATTACCTAGGTCGCTTTGCTTTAAATTATACTTTTTTCTTAAACATTTGATACGAGTAGGTATTTCTTGTGAGTAATTTTCATCAAAAAAATTTCATATATAATCTCCCATATAATCATGGAAAAAGTAGTAAAAATAGTTGTTATCCTAGTTGATTAAAAAAATCTCTGATTTCCTCATCTTTTATAAAATAATATATAATTTTTCCCTCTCTTCTAGTGTCCAAGATGTTTTTGATTGGCTAGTTTACGAAGATGGTGGGAGGCAGATGCCATACTGAGATTTAATAAACAGGCTATATCGCAGACACAGAGTTCTTCGACGGCAAGGAGATAAAAGATGATATTTATCTGTTTATTATCGGTAAATTTTTGATAAAATGCGAAGTGATTTTTTTGGACTTTTTTCCTTTTTCAAGGTAGTTCGTTGCGGTTGTAACATTTTGTTGATTTATAACATCCACTTGACAGATACTATCTTTTTTTCATAATTTTTTTCTCCTAGCCTAACACAGCCCATAGCATGTCAAAGCTGTTGTTTTTCAATCAGGATATACATCCCCAATCCTAAATAGACAACGGCAATAAACCATCTGCTATATTTTTTTCCAAAGTTTCTCCAACAGAAGGGACTTGTGCTAATTTTTTTGGGCAGAAAAAAACCAAGAGATAAATCATGACTAGAAAAGTAAGTAAAGTCACTATCAAATTCGCTAAATTTAAGGTGGTAAAATATGGGACAAAGACACCAATATTGTCAGCGCCACAACTTGCAAAAAGTAATCATAGCGACTAGAAAAAAATCAGGTTTTTTTATTGTCTTTTCGCAAACCATCTTTTGCAATAGCTTCTCCATCAGAATCTCCTAAAAAGCAAAACTTTGAGGCCTAGGAAAATTGGAATCAAACCGAGTAAACCTAAAAATCTCTTTACTAGGAATATAATTTAAGACAAATGCAAAAAAAGCAAACTTAGGAATATTAGACTAACAGAGCCTAGAAATTGTCCTAAATAGATGTTAATGATGTCCTTTTCTGCTTTTTCTTTTTGGCAAAAAAATAACATTAGGATAATAAGTAAGTCTACAGCTGTCCCAGAATACAGGATTATTGAAGTAACAATATTTTTGAATCATAAAACACCTCATTCAAATATTTTTTTGAATGTATTCTAACATTAAACCTTTGTAGATGTCAACTTAAAATCCACCAATTAATAATTGCATGTCAATATTTGTATTGTGAAACTAGTTTCAGAAATATATAGTCTTAAAGTATGTCCACTTCCAATGGTTTTTTTCAATATTTAAAGAGGAGATTTATAATGGTTCATTTCTATAAATTTTATAAACGAGTTATATATTTTTGTTTAACCAATTATTAACTATTTTTTTATCAATAATCACTTCATTAATTTGTACTTTTTTTAATTTTTGATTTATTTTTTTCGTGCATATTTTATATGAATTTAATTCTAATACATTTTAAATAAAAAAATACGCAATTTTAATTGGCACTGACCCCCGTAAATGAGAATTAAATAAAAACACCTCCAAGTTGGATTTGGTACAATATAATCAAATG
>BNJU01003385.1_pt1 | contig 172080 bp, 278 predicted proteins | sample 8539281 | NCBI WGS metagenome assembly BNJU01 (sample SAMD00202456, study PRJDB9452) | human saliva metagenome | isolation source: human saliva | place: Japan
GGAAGTTACGTAATATGATAAAACAATTTTAAGATCAAGTACCCGGCCTTCTGCATTGTTGTCATTTGCAGTCTCCCGCAGGGGCAGAATTGCCCGAATTTCAATGGAACGGATTTTTACGAAGTCGCAAATGCAGCCCAACTCGACCGTAATACGCCGGAATCGTTTCATACGCCACAGCAACAACATCGTCGGAGTGGATCAGAGCGAAGTGACAATTCGGTTCCGGGACTCGAACGGCCCTGGTTTGAAACGGTCGATGCGCGCACCGCGCGCGACCGCCAAAAGCGGACATTCCGGCAAGTCACGAACGGCAAGACACTTTATGTGCGTATCACGACCACATGCGTGGTACCGAACACGCACGACGAGGTGGTGAGCACGTCGGTGTCTCATCGCAATGCGTGCTCTGGAGATTAGACTGTAGCGAGGCAGGAGCACACTGCTGCAGGTGGCACGGGTAAGCGGTGGTGGTGCAAGCTCTCTGGTCGGTCCCACCTGCTTTTACGGAAGCTTTCACCTCAAGCTTTCGGCACCCGATGATCAGAAGACGGTCATTCAATCTCAGCGTTCCACGCGTCCCTATGAGCGGTTATGGCGTGCGTTTCTGCACCGGCCCACATGGGCACTATGTGGTGAAGGCGGAAGCTAGCTTCCTCTCTTGTTCGGCCAATCCGCCCTCCACTGGGATACGGACCGACTTCTAATCGCTCCGTGCATCCGGTGGCGTTCCTTTAATTTGATCGCAACGTGATTCCCGTTCCGCGGTACTTGCCCGGGTGCAGCCAAAGTCGAGGTGTCTGAAAAGCGACGGTGTGCAGAACACTGAGTACACCATTGCCAACCAAAGTACGCCTGACACAATCGCTCAGACGTTTACGGCCATACCTACCCGAACTTTTCCCACACTTCACGCAGGAGTGCAAGTCGGTAAACTCTGCGTCTTTGAGGCAGACGGAAAAAGACGGGCAACAGCTCGACGGACCAACCACCGCAATATTCACACACAAGAGAGTGATGCTATGCCAACGTCTGCGCATGCGGAACACTCGCCGGGCGTAAAACTGGAAGGAGCGGTCATTGCCATCCCCACTGGCAAACACCCTGAGGCTTGCTCCCGCCAAGCTGACCATTACGCGGCCAGATGGGTGTAGCCTTTTACGCACATATCGTGAAGACGGAATGTGACCGAAGAAAGTCACCCTTTATCGGCAAATCTCCTCTGAAGGGAAATTATCAGGTAGAAAAAGCCGAATACGGTGGCATCATCGAAGACGAGCAACTTCAGACCAGTGACGTACCTCGGCTATTTTCGTCAGAATTCAATTACGCCTGGCACAGATTGCAGGCTCCGGTGGACAAGCCATATCTGTACGGCCAACGGCACTTTCGTGGCTATGCCCCGCTGAAGATGCGTATCACCCATCGCGAGGTGGTGGTGCTTTGAGCAGTGAATGGACTCGAACCCTTGCCGGTGGAAAGAACGGTGGAAGTCAAAGGCCCTTCCCGGGAGAGTACACGTGTCACGGCACGTCATGAGAGCTCCCGTGATTGAGACGAAATTAGACTTCGATATCGGTCGAAGCACCTCTCCGCAGGGAATCTCCCTGCGACTTTAATAGCACGGCGGTTAGCACTCGATTTGCGCGGCGAAAGCCGATGATGCGCATTCCCGTGAAGCGCACGTGGAACAGAGGTGTCGAGAAGTTCTACGCTTTCCGTTCCCTCAATGGGGCAAAGACACTTTGAAATCATAATCAGTAGGTGTTTTCCAGTATTCCGCGCAATGCCTGCGTTGACCGCACGGCAAGTCGGCGATCGAAACGCCGGGAAGCAGAGCCTCATTGTTGACTCTGTGTGAAGTCTGGTGTGGGTTATCCCTACCAGCATACCGATGGGCGTGGTAACCGGCTGGCAAGTTTAGGCCTGAACTCGCTTCCGAGGTTGCGGGTGCACGGGAACCGACGTGGATTTGCGGCCCTCGATATGAAAGTGCAGCGGCTCCGCCTACACTATGACCGGCAGAAATCATGACAAGGCCACTGCGCTGGTAGGGTGAGGCGGATGAGCGAGGTGTGATCACAGGCACCTTTCGCCAACATGCAGCCTGGTGATAGCAAAGTGAGTGGTGGCTGCAGCGCCCTCACGCAGTACACACTTCGACGAGTTCCGCGTTGACGATACGGTTAGAAGAATTGAACCGCAACAATCTCCTGCTCGTTGTGGTGAAGAGGGCGCTTATCATCGGGGCTTTGCTAACTTTTACCAACATCGGGCTGCTTGTTGACTGGTGCAGTAGACAGCGCCACAGGTAGTGCAAGTGCGTCTCACGGTCTCCGACAGACAAGCAGAAAGTGTTTATTTTCGCACGCGTTCCCTGCCGTAGTAATTATATTTGTTTCAGAAGTCTCACTCCATCGTACGCGTAGGAGAGATTACCTCGGTTCATTTGAGGTCACGCCAGTGCCCAAAGAAAAACCGCAAGAAAACTACATCTATCTTTGACCTCGCGACCAGAACCCCACACCCTATCAGAATGATGGTAAGGCACGTTACTACTCTGCCCATCCGCTGATAATGGATAAAATGGCGTGTGCTGGCTGTAGTACCGAGCTGAACTCAACAAGGGGGAAGCATGTCCTCACAGAGACAGGTGGTTTCGGCTTTTGTTGTAGATAAATTGCTTGCCGCACACTCACAAACTATTGAGGCCGAAACCCTTGCGGTAAATATACCCGTTTGGATTCTCTCTATTTGGATAACCGCAAAGAACATGCCCTGGTTTTAGCTACTTCCTGGGTAGCGCGGAACACAACCGCGCCAAGAAGGGGTAAGCATTACGGTGTCTCCCAACTTGAAGTCAGCCGGGCTGCCGAAAAGTGCTGGCGAAGATTTGTCCCAGTACAACACACGGTGGCTCGACGTGAAACGCTGCCTCATCGTCCTTGAAGGAAGTTATTGAAACCAATCCGACTCTATCAATGGAAAGCCAGTTAATTTCACCGTTAGTCTGGAGTCCGGTCCATGCCATTCGTTATTACTACAACGGGAACGAGTGATATTTCAAGGCATCAATATTGAGAAACATCAATCGCGATTTCAATTGAATTCTACGGACTCAGCTGAAGGGTGTTTTACGCTACGGCTCGCACTCAATCCGGTCAGAACCGGTACAAAGATGCGCGTTTGGTTATCAAGAGCACGGACGGCACCGAACTCTTCAATGGCGAAGTTCCCGCCGATGCAATCTTATAACTTCGATGCAAACCGTATGGTTCTTTACCGCCGAAGCAACGATGGTAGACGGCTGTATGGGCCGGTAAATCCACAGTACGTGGAATTACTGCGCCAAGGGGCATGCTTTAGCTTCACCTTCGTAGGAACAACATGAAGTAAGAACGATGGTGAAATCACCATGGTGGTGCCGGAGTCTCCACGACGTGGATCAAATCCACCATAGCTGACGAAGACCACCGGTTCGCAATATACCGACGTGGCTGAAACCAATAGCCCGGTGAACCGAAGACCTTCATCATCTGGAAGCCGAAGTACAAGCAGACTGGCTGTGCCAATTGTCTCAAAGACGAAATGGACAATCAGGTACAAGACTTTGAACAGACTATAACGTTGAGCAATAATTTTATCGAGATGGTCTTGGTGCCACGGTAGTGCGCCGGATTATATGGTGCCGACCAGAGACGAAATGTCCCAACGGTCGCATCGGTTTGAACATCGAAAAAGGGCCTGGTGGCATCGCGTCTTCGGAAGACCCCGACGAAGGTGTTTTGACCAAGCCTTCGTGAAATTTTCACCGGACCCTGATCGAAACAAATTATTATACGTTTTGGGGCAGCGTGACTGAAGCCCGGCCACATGCTGCCGACCGTAATGGATATTGCATGGAAACGTGATATCCGGACAGAGATCAAATTCCAACACACCCAAGATTACGGCCTGTGGAACTACCTTGATTCGTCTAGAAACAAAAAGACGAAACTGAGATTCCGTCAATACATCGATTCGACCCCTCGACTTCCCCTGAAGGTTTCCGCTGACAGCCCATCGCGCTCACGAAACGCAAGTAGTAGCGAGGGGCGCCTGATGATGCCAGTGGAAGAGCAGCTGGGCGACAGTAACGATGGTAAATCCTATATTAGCGATTATTCGAAACGTTTTCGATAATTGTACGGGTAGACGTCCTTCTTCGTTTGAAGAACTGTCCGGCCACGCTGACGCGCACTACGATAATCGAGATATCTGTTGTCTTTCAGTGGTTTTTGGCAAACAACTAAAGTGTAATACGGTACAGTGTGGGCATTCACCGAGGTAAGAAACTGGCCATAAGTACAAGATAGCGTTTACTCGTAACAACGGATAATGTTGTACTAGTGGACGAAGAAGCTAAACTATAGCTTCTCGTGAACAATACCTCACTCGTGATCCTGATCTCGAGTTTCCGCAGATAAGAGTTATCGCATCGAGATGACGCCGACAGATTATTGTGGTGATCTGCCTCTATGGAGCAACGAAATATTTCAATGCGATTAATCGTAGGTATCAGTATCACACCTGACCATGGTCAAAAGTATTATGTCTGATTGCGATGGTGCGTCTTTTTGGCCATCCGGGTTGGACAGACTGAGCCGCCTCTCAAGTACCACTTATGAGGGTAAATGGTACGCAGAAACCCCTCGTAAGCGAGAGTGGTAACTGCGTGCCTGAAGTTTGGCGCAGCCCTTACAGTGTCTGGCAGGACAAGAGTGGTACTGTGTGTGGAGACAGAGGTCGGCAGAAACCCACTGAAAGATCTACTCGTTGACTTCACACTCAACTATCGTTTTACCTTCCAAAGTACACGGTGTCGAGAGATTATACGTTCAAAGCGCCGGGAACCTTCTGTGGTAGTGGCTGCACCGGCTTCCAAGAATGGTTACTACATGAATAATTTCTCGAGCTAACTTACTGCAAGTTGATGGAGTTCCTGCAGTGGAGCAGAAGACCCATTGTTGACGATTCCGAAGACGACGATCGTATGGCGCTCGGTCAGCTAATCCTACCACGCAAGTTCGTGGCAACAAGCGTCGCGCTACCAACTCCTTCTATGTGTACCGCTATTCGTGTGAGAAGAGCTGCCTCGATGGTACGATTGATCGATGCCTCACTGCGGAAGGCGAGATACTGCTGGTAGGCGCTCCGATTGCGGTGACATTCCGATGGAAGACGTATCATCGGTCGCCCGATTCTCGACCTCAGCGCCGCGACGGTAGATGCGCTCGTGACGGTAAGTTTACCGGTTACAACGGCGCTGACTTAGGGCGAAGTACGGAAGACGTGGAAATTGCATCTTTCTATGTTCAGGGTGACAGCCATAACGCAACGCAACTGGGGACAGTCTTTTCGTTGCTTATCGGCGTGGAGTTTTACGCATGGTTTTCGAAACATCAAGCGCAAGAGCGATGGTAAGACATGTACGATGATCTGAGTCGCTTTCTCGATGAGTCAACTACAGTGACTCGACTTCTGTGCCAGTCTCAGAGCTTGAGATGCTCGCACCGACTCGCAAGGGTATCATCCACATGGCTCTGAAGGGCGGTAATGCACCTTATACCCACAGGATGGATGACTCTCGACGATTGTACGGAAACCGGGCCCGCAAGACAGAGAATGGTGCCGCTAGACTTGAACACTTGGTAGTTGGGTGAACGCTATCGCATCACGGCCACCGACGCCTGCGGATTGACTTGAATTCACCAAGATGTGCTGCGTGCAGACCCTGCTGCACTTTCATCCTCGATGAGATGCCGATGAGACAGTTCTTGGTAGAGCTGGCGACCAGTTAGAGTTACTGTTCTTTCCCGCAACGATTACTGCTTATGAGTGGCATCTTCCTGATGGATCTGTGAAGCAAAAGGTAAAGGGTAGACTTCGTTGCCACAAAAGGCCAAAAGCCGGTTTGTGTATGCGGTAGATATCCATTCAATCTACTTGCAGCCTGCTGTAACACCTCTACCGGTCGATTTCGCGTCAGAATTGTGCGTATGAAGAGGCCGATGGTTTGGTTCCTAAACCAACAAAGCGTGCCGCAGAACCGGTGAGAATTCAATCTTGATCCCGCCATTGCAACTCTCCGGCGGTGAAAAGCCGATGATTACATTACCTATCAGTGGGAACGAACAGCCACCCCACGATGAGGGAGACCTGGACGGCGATCCGTGCGGCTACTGAGCAGAGATCTGCACGTTCAACGCTGCGGCTCCCGGGTGTCATGTACGTGCGTCCGTGCGGCAGCGATCGGTGAGCGTGGCGATCGGTGATCAATCTGAGTTGGCGGTGATTTCGCCGGCATTAATGTCGCGGCGGCTCCGGATGAGGCAGTCAAGGTGCGATCGATGAGTAAGAATCCCTTCACGCTCGCAGCCGGTATTGTAACGGGTGGTCCGAATCGCACACCTACCAATGGCGGCGCACGGTGCGCGACAGCATTGGGTGATCTTGGTGCGGATGAAACCTTCACGGAAACGAGGCGTTTTGGTAACACGGTTTTACCACGTAGAATTGCGTCGCCGTGCATGCTAGCATCGAAGGTCAACCGATCACGGTTCGCTTCCAAGAAGCGTTGGCGGCATACATCAACCCGCAGGTTCGTCAAGCGTGCGCTCGATGACTAAACCTCGATGATTTTCTCCAGCGCAGAAAGTGCGCGAGAGTGAGATTCTGCTTACACTGAAAAGGACGATGGTGGCGTCCGTATCGAGACGAAAGTTTTGGTACGGACGCCCTTCGTTTTGTCTATGGATCTCTCATGCGCAACGTCCGGTAAAAGTTTAGGCGCAGCAAATTTGTCGTTCTGACCTCCACTAAACCAGGTTGATTGATGCTGTCCCTTTCGAAACGTGTAGCTGGCTGCAGTTGGCAAAGCGTAACAAATATACTCCTGAAATGAGGCTTTAACCTGCACCGAAGTTCATCCTAGGGTCAAAAATACTCCTACAAAGGGTTCCAAGTCCCTTTCTAGATATAGGTGGATCATAAGCCATTATAAGATTTGAAATTAGAAATTACTCGACGAGCTGCGTGAAAGTCCTGGTGCAATTGCAGTTTTCGCTTCAGCCAACTATTGGAACGACCTCGACAGCGTTGACATTGTGTTTGGCATCACGCCCATTGGAAAATCTTGGTAAGTGAAGAGTTGCTCCAAATGTCTTTTTTAAAACTGCGATAAGCCGCTCATGTTTGCGGTGAGTGTAATGAAAAGTACTCCATTCTCCCTCATGGGTCTTTTCCTTCAAAGAAATCGTCCCATCAACTCCTCCAATCTTCCAAAAGATGGGCAAACTCAGAGCAGTTGCTCTCGTTAATCGTGAGACGATTCGCTGTAATTCTTGGGCAGCAGGCATACGAGTTTCAAAAAGTTAGAAGTTGGCGAATGCGTTGAGCTTGATGAAATTGACAATACTGATAAGGAGTTTGTATAAGGCTGTTTTGGCCCGCTAAGGCCATCGACAGCGACTCCTGCCACCTCCCCATCCTAAGTGCTCGAGATAGGCTAATCCTGCTTGTAGTCCTCGATTTGTTCTTTTCCTCGAATGAAGAAATGGTGGAGGATGTGGTGATTGCAGCATCCATAAAAAGGACAAGGCCAAAGTTGCGTCCCAATAGGTTGTATCCATTTTGTACCACCACTTTTCCAGGCGTGTGTACGACCTTTGTTACATAATTCCGACATGCGCTTGACTGGAGCTGAAATAGTAAACTCTTTGCGAGAGTTCCTTGATCGTAAATGTGCCTTGACTGTATGATTGAATATAGTCTCTTGAGAAGGCTTTACGACCGCCGGAATAGCGATTACAAGTCTTACAATACCAGTATGCCCTTTGCGAATCATCTGGAAAGAGCCATTTGGGGCATCGAGTTAAATGCATCATAACTTATAATATGCTACAAAAGGTATGAACTTCAGTAGGGTTAAAAGCCTATTCAGGAGTATATTTGATTATAAGCCCCAAAAGTTCTTATATTTGTGGTGCAATAACGAATCAAATCAAAAGAACAATGAAAGCTTTACAACGGAACAAAGATCAGGAAATTATTTAGAAAATGGCCTCCAGTGAGGCGGTTTTAATGAGTTGATGCGCGGCGTACTTTTTGGATAGTTTTTCAAGCAGGAGGCACCCTCTTCTCGGGAAGAGCATAAAGGAGAACAGGGCAACGGTTTTCGTCCTCGTCGTTGGCGTGGACACGGTTGCAGTTTTCAATTCGCATTCCTCGCACTCGCTCGGGGGCTTTTTCAACCGATCATACTCGGCATCTTGGCTGCTCAGGAAGCAGGCGTGCGCTGCTTTTTCGCTGAGCTGTATGTTCGTGGACTTTCCTGTGAACATCATCGCCGAGGTGGGTCGTCGCATCTACGGTCACCACTACAGCAAACAGCAGGTGAGCCCGGCTCTCGGGGCTTGTTACGAGGAAATCCAAGAGTGGCTTGTGCGCCGACTTTCCTCACTATCGGGCCGCCTATCGATGCCACGTTCTGCAGCACGCGTCGAGACGGAGCGTCTCGAAGGAGGCCTACCACGATGTTGGGCTGCTGCCCGGCGGCAGTCTAGAGGTGCTCCGGTGGTAGAAATCACACAGAAGAATGGTGCATGGGAAATGGGTTCAAGGCTCAAGGAGGAATGGTGGAACAAATCGATTTGATTGTCTCCGATGCTTTGCGCGGTATCGAAAATGCGTGTGTTCGCTTTTTCCCCACGACGCTGCACCAACTCTGCGTCGTGCATTTCAAACGCAAGTGTTGAACACCGTGCACAAAGACAAAGCCGAGGTCGGAGAGGAACTCAAAGCGCTTTCTTCCCGTGGAGCATACCGACATGACTCTCTCTGGCGGCTTATGAGAATTTGCGGCTTAGGGTCAAATATACTCCTGAAATAGGCTTTCTAACCTGCTGAAGTTCATCTAAGGGTCAAAATACTCCTACAAGGGTTCAAGTCCCCTTTTCTAGATATAGGATTATAAGCCATTATAAGATTTGAAATTAGAGTTTCTCGACGAGCGGGTGAAAGTCCCGGGTGCAATTGCAGTTTTCGCTTCAACCAACTATTGAACGACTCGACAGCGTTATTTGTGTTTGGCATCACGCCCATTGGAAAATCTTGGTAAGTGAAGAGTTGCTCCAAATGTTCTTTTAAACTGCGATAAGCCGCTCTAAGTTTGCGGTGAGTGTAATGAAAATTTACTCCATTCTCCTCATAGGTCTTTTCCTTCAAGAAATCGTCCCATCGCTCCCTCCAATCTTCCAAAAGATGGGCAAACTCAGAGCGGTTGCTCTGCGTTAATCGTGAGACGATTCGCTGTAATTCTTGGGCAGCGAGCATACGAGGTTTCAAAGTTAGAAGTTGGCGAATGCGTTGAGCTTGATGAAATTGACAATACTGATAAGGAGTTTGTATAAGGCTGTTTTTTAGCCCGCTAAGGCCATCGGCAACGACTCCTGCCACCTCCCATCCTAACTGCTCGAGATAGGCTAATCCCTGCTTGTAGTCCTCGATTCGTTCTTTTCCTCGAATGAAGAAATGGTGGAGGATATGGTGAGTTGCAGCATCCATAAAAAGGACAAGGCCAAAGTTGCGTCCCCAATAGGTTGTATCCATTTGTACCACCACTTTTCCGGGCGTGTGTACGACCTTTGTTACCGTATAATTCCGGAGCATGCGCTTGACCGTGGAAGCTGAAATATTAAACTCTTGCGAGAGTTCCTTGATCGTAAATGTACCTTGACTGTAGCGATTGAATATAGCCTCTTGGGAAGGCTTTTTACGACCGCTGGAATAGCGATTACAAGTCTTACAATACCAGTAAGAAGAACCATTGTGATGCCCTTTGCGAATCATCCGGAAAGAGCCACATTTGGGGCATTTTTTTTCGAGTTAAATGCATCATAACCTTATAATATGCTACAAAGGTATGAACTTCAGCAGGTTAAAGCCTATTTCAGGAGTATATTTGACCCTTAAGCCGAATTTGCGTACCTTTGCTCGGCGTTGGGGCAAGAAATACCCGAGCCTTGCCCGATTGGACAGAGAACGCAATGCGGCCTATTTCACCCATCTGAGGTTTCCGAAAGTGTGCGCCGGATGATTTACTCGACCAACTGGGTGGAACGTCTCAATCGCTGCTAGCAAGCGTACTTTGCTCATGCGTGAGCGATGCCTTCTCCCACCTCCGTGGTTTATCTTTTTGGGCTCTGTTGCCAAGGAGAAAACAGAAGGGACGTATCGAGACGGCTGCCATATTTTCGGAGAATGGAAAATCGAGCAAAACGACAAAATAAAAGTCAACATCGCAAATTCCTCCGGCTTGGGGTAGCCCCAGCCGGAGGAAGAACAAGAGGATTTTACACACTTTTTCGGACATTACCCATATAACTTTTTACCGGACAGCAACATATATCCATAGACAAAACAAAGGCGTCCGTATCAAACTTTCGTTTGATACGGACGCCAATTATTTTGTCCTTTTCAGCGACAGAATCTACCTCAAGTAATTTCTGCTCTGAGAAAACCAAGGTTTAATCATCGAGCGTACGCTGACGAACCTGAGGGTTGATGTAAGCCGGCCAACGCTTCTTGAAGCGAACCGTGATTGGTTGACCTTCGACTGCCACAAGCACCGGCAGAAACAATTCTACGGTAGTAAAACCGTGTTACCAAAACGCTTCGTTTCCGTGAAGGTTTCATCCGTACCAATATTCACAATGCTTCTTGTCGGCACTGCGCGCTGCCATTGGTAGGTGCGGTTCGGATTACCTGTTACAATACCGGCCGTGAGCGTGAAGGGAGTTCTTGTCATTGATCGTTCTTGACTGCTCATCCGGAGTCATAGCGACATTAATACCCGGAATCACCGTCAACTTAGATTGATCACTGATCGCCTTACACTCACCGATCGTTGCCGTCACGACGTAATAGATACCGGGGCCGCAGCGTTGAACGTAGATTCTGCTCGGTAGCATTACGAATCGCTGTCCAGGTCTCCTCATCATTAGGAGTGGCTGTTCGTTCCCACTGATAGGTAGCCGTAATCATCGGCATTTTTCACCGTCAAGAGTTGCACTGGCAGGATCAAGATTGAATTCTACCGGTTCACCGGCACAAGCTTGTTGGTTAAGAACCAAACCATCGGCCTCTTTAATACTTACAATTCCGACTGTGTATCGACCGGTAAGTGTTACAGTACAAGCAGTTAGATGGATATCTACTGTACACAAACCGGCTTTGGCCTTTGTGGCAATGAAGTCTAATTCTTTACCTTGCTTCACAGATCCATCAGGAAGATGCCACTCATAAGTAACGTTCGGGAAAGAACGGGCTGTTAACTTTGCGTGGTCGCCTTCACCGAATTGCTCATCAGCATCCATCGAAGATGAAATTGCAGCAGGGTCTTGCAGCAACACATCTTGGTGAATCCAAGTCAATCCGCAGGCATCGGTAGCCGTGATGCGATAGCGTTCACCCAACTTACCGTGTTCGAAGTCTACGGCACCGGGCACAGTCTTGCGAGCAATTTCCGTACCGTCGAGAGTCATCAACTTATAAGTATAAGGTGCATTACCACCCTTCAGAGCCATGTGGATGATACCCTTACCCGAGTCAGTGCAGAACATACTCAAGCTCTGAGACTGGTCAAAGTCGAGCACGTAGTTGCTCATCGAGAAAGGCCAAGTCGTCGTACAAGTCTTACCGTCGCTCTTGCGCTTCATGTTAACCACCAGCGTGAATTGGCGTTGGTAAGTATCGAAGGATTGACCCCAGTTGCGAGTCGTAGTGGCGTTATCACCTTGAACGTAGAACGAAGTAATTTCCGCTTCTTCGGTGCTACCATGGTAAGTGATTGTGCCCTTCGGCGTAACCGTAAACTTACCATCACAAGCCGAAGTTACGGTCGAAGCCGAGAGATCGATCGTCGGGCGTCCCAAGTACTCGTCTCCCAAGTTGATCTCGCCGCAGCCATCCGTTTGAGCCACCACGGTGTATTCACCTTCCGGAGCATAAGCCGCGTCGATGAGTGATCCGTCAGCAAGTTCTTCCTTCCATGCTTCGTGTCTCATATACGTCGTATTGTAACGACTCACTTTCGTGGATACAAACTTGCGATGCGGTGCCTCTTTTTGTGTGGCAACGATCTTCATGTTCGGGATGGTCACGTAGGGTCTTTTTGCTCCACGGGAGGAACCCCTGTCCAGTCCGCCGTACCGAAGAACCAATGAAGCGCATTCAGGTTGTAGGCTTTTTTCGTAGCGTCATAAGCCGAGCCACACATCGTTTGCGTAGACCATAAATAGTCAACAGACTTTTTGTAGCCGCTGGGCAAACGATAGTTGAGCGTGAAGTCTACAAAGATCAATCTTAGTCGTTTCGGGTTGTCCGTATTCTACTACGCGAATGATGTAGCGGTGATCTTTCAGGAACTTATAGGTGCTGTACCATCTTTCCGGAACATAGTTACCACTTTGCGCAACAAGATTCTCTCCGGTAGCAGTCACTTCATAAACGAAGTACTTCATCGGCAGTTTACAATCCGTCCAGCCATAGATCGCCAAGCGGCGACCATCATGATCCGACATGATGAGGCCATCGTCCAAAGAGTATCTGTAAATACGTTCCACGCGGTTAAAGTTGTAGGGAGAGTGATAGACCGGATTACCACAATAGTCTGACGGTGTCATCTCTAAAGTGATAACTCTTGTCGAGAGAATTCCAACTCCGGATCGCGCGTGAGGTATTGTTCGCGTGAGGTGTAGGTGATGTCTTTTTCGTAAACCACCACATTGTCCGTCGTGTTCTTGACTTTCAGATGATACTTTATGGCCAATCTCACCATCGGTGTAAAATCCACTGCACCGTATTACACTTCAGCAATTGCCAACTACCGTAGAACATGTTGATTACATCGATCGTAGTCGGAACGCGGATCAGGGTCTCGGGACAGTTCTTCATGCGAAGCAAGATGTCCACGCCATCACAGTTATTGAAGCGCTTTGGTAGTTGTCCAGAATGGCTTGGCCATCGTTGGGCGTATTCCAGTTGCTCTTCCACTGGGTGTCGTCAGGAGCCTGCCCCTTACCCACGACTTGCACTTCATAAGAGCGGTATGCCGTCTGTTGGTAGCTGGCGGGGAAAGCAGAGGGTCGAATTTTACTTGATACAGAACGAGTCAACCTTTTCTCCGAGTTCTTTCTTCATGCGCTTGTCGCCGTTCATATACCAACGGTTGAAAGCTAGCGCTGGCCAAGTTCGGCATTTCGAGAATCTCGGCATCGGGAATGTCACGTTCCATACAGCCATCCGTCACCGTCAGTGCATAGTGACCGGGCTTGAAGTTTTCACCCCACAACTTGTTGTGCATCGAGGAGTAGATACCATCGGTGAAGAGTTCCTTCGGTTCGGGCAATACGCCGTCGGGTGTTTTCTTCAAGAAGACGCGATATCTACCCGATCCCTTTTCAATGTTCAAACCGATGCGTCCTGGGCGCATTCGCTTCGCGTCGATACCATGTAGTCGGACGTACCGTAGCGTAAAGACCGTCCCTATAAGGCGTCGTGAGCTGCACGTTGCGTTTGAAGTCCATCACCTTCGGTTGTCCGGTCTCATCTTTGAAGACTGTTGCGCGAGCGGAGATCTCATAGGTGCCGGCTTCCAGACCGATGAAGGTCTTCGGTTCAGCTGGCTTCGTCGTTTCAGCCACGTCGGTGTATTGCGTGCCCGTTATTTTCTTCAGCGTGTAGTGCGCTTGATCCACATCGTGGAAAGCCTCGGGCAAAATCATCGTGATCTCACCGTCGTTCTTACACTGCATCCTGTTGGTGCGCGTGTCGAAACTAAAGACGGGAGTCGTCGTAGGATAAAGGTACGACGTGAACGTCTTGTCCTTAAAGCAGCCGTTGAGCACTTTGGTCTTGACCGTAAAAACCGGTGGCAGGCTTTTTCACCTCGATCTTCGTTGCTTCGGTGGCCGACACCGTCTTATTGAAGATTTCGTTCTGCTGATTGTCTGTCACCACGACCTCCATGGTCGAACCGGGAGCCCCCGCGTAGGGATTCACTGTGAGGATGGCCGTGCCCTTCGGGCTGAAGCTCGACGTATACACAGGTACTGACATGGTACCTGCGTTGCCGGGGATACCAATCTGCTGTCGGTCACTCGTTCCGTCGTAGAAGTAGTTCACATAATATTGAATACCGGGATCCAAGTTCTCAAAGGTCTTGGTTTCGATGATCGCATTGGCATCCGCCACCTCTTGGTCAAAGTGCCATTGTCAGCCATCTCCCTTATCGACGTACTTGTAGAGTTGGATTCTCGAGGCCTTGTCGGGAAGCCCGGCCGCTTTCAGGCGCGACTTCACCGTGAGCGAAGGCGTTGTGTTGCACTCGGTGTTACCGGCAATGGTGGTTAGTTCAAAGCCCGGCAATTGCTTGCGGTTGGCCAAATTGAGCGAGTCGATGCGTGTGTATGTTCCGCAAGGGGTCTCAAATTCAATTTTGTAAGTGTGGGGCAATCCCTCTACGACGATGGAAGGTGCCCGTGTTGTTGGTCACCGGATGCACTTCGCCCCTTGATTTCGGCATTCGATGGACATCCAGCACCGCCATTTGACATAACTATATGGAAGACGCGTGTAGTAGCGTACCTACCCACATATTGGAAAGGCAATGCATTGCGTCGCGCTGCTAAAGGTAGATAGGGTCGCTGATTTCTGATCCGGCAGTAATGGCGGGCACAGTGACTTCAAATTCACCGGGTGTAATATCACCACACTCCACAATGGGAATGGCTTTCACGATATAATCGCCGCCGGCACGCGTTCGAATGAAACTACAGTGCTGTTGACACTACCATAGACGCGCATCAGCTTATTGTCGCTCTTTTTCGAATCAGTTCGTAGCGCCAGCCGTTGATGTTGCGGAAACTGGTGAAGTCAATGCGAATATTACTGATCTTCTGAGCTGCTCCTCTAATTTCACGTCTTGTTTCGTTCACCTTGTCTCCACGGAAGGTTTCTTGGTGCTTCTGGTCGGGCACATTGCGGATACCATTCCACGTCGTAGTCACCGGGCTCCATGTTGGCAAGATGGCGGTATTCACCCCTCCTTCATTTCGTAGGTGCCGATGAGTTCCCCGGTTTTCTTCTTCACCGTGCTAGGTGATGGGGGCACCACGTTGTTCTTCGTGTCCAGCACGCGAAGATCCACGTTTGTTCGCGGCTCGCGCAGCCACGATAGGTGAAATCAGGGCTGAAGAGGTAGCTCCTTCATTCCATTGATGCTGGAGAGCGTGTAAGTGAGAATCGGGTAACCGCAGTCGATTTCAGCCTTTGATTTGGCCTCTGTTAGGGGGCAAAGGGACTTTCAATGGTCGATTTCGCATTGCCCGTCAGTTGCGGCATGTTGCCCGAGCAAAGAGAGTACCTTCGGCGTCATAAATTTCGAGTGGCGCCGTTCATGAGACTTTTGTGTGCCGGGTGAGTTTTCAATGCCACCAGCACAACGAAGTTCACCGCGATTTTGCCATCGGTTGGTCGCCGCAAAAATCTGTGGGGTCGTCGAGCGATGAAGCTCAGGCTACCTTGTACGTTGTCTTTCAGGGCAATCGAGAAATTAGCCGTCGTAAATTGGTTCGCTGCTTCGTACCCCGCGTGAGCGTGTAGTCGCCGAGGAAGAGTCTCTTCGTTTCGAAATACGTCTGTCCTGCCGGAAGCGTGAATTTACGAACGAGGTTCTGCGTGTTGCGATCACGATCTTCGCTTCCAGCGGATTGTGGTAGAAACCACCCGACAACAACCAGTTGGCACTACCCGAAGGGTCGCAGATGCTGTTCGCCTGCGTTACGCCGCGGTTGTACAAGTAGCCCATGGTCGAATGAGCAATACCGAATTTCACTCGAGAACGATTGACCTCCATATTCGGCTGTGATCGTGTAGTTAGCCTCAGCCAGGTCCCTCGAACAGCGTGTTTTCTTCGTGATGTTGTTCTTCACCATCGTGGTGAAAGGGCAACCCCGAAATCGTGTTGATCGCGCGTGAGGGTCAGTTTGGCCGGACATGCCTCGGTGGTGTTGTCCGGGCGAATATTCCACCTCACCTTCAGCCACTCCACGGAGAGTGTGGTGGTTGACCGTGACAGCGGGCGAAGCATTTTGACCTACCGTTGAAGTTCGAACTCACTTGGCTGTTGCCGGTCTTTTCTGTCGCACGCAGGGTGTATCGCACCCGGCATAGCCCGTAAAGGTAATGGGCAAAAATTAGGATAGTTGGCCGTAAAGGTCTGAATAGGGTGTTGCGATCAGCTGTGTGGTGAGGACGTACTCCATTTGTTGCACCGTCGCTTTCGAAGGCTCAACTTTCACACCACCGGTACAGGTACCGCGTGCAGGGATAGAAGTAACCTGCAAATTAAATGAGCCGACGTAGATCACCTTCGAGAGGTTGAAGTGATCCGTGTCCCAGTTGGAAAGCCGTTGTGGTGGGGTACAAGCCGGCTTGGCTTCTACTTTCACTTCGCAGTCGCCTTTCTCCAAATTGAAGAACGTCACCCCTCATACGGGCGCGTGCTGCGTTGGCTGGCCAGCACCGCAGTGCCTGCCACTTGCTAGACTTGAAGGTGGCCTCTGTGATTCCCGAGGGGCCATTGAGCCACACGGTGATACCACCACTCGACCCCGTACCGCTACCGGCCGGTGTGCTCGAGCCTTGTAGGGTGATGGTTTCCGTCTTTTGAGCAATGATGTTGCCCATGTTCCACACATTGGAACGGGTGTCAGTGCCACACTTGGTCGTCACGCGCACAAGAGCGATTTCCGCTCATCGATGTAGGGAGTTCGGCCTTCACGGTCGATCCCGGCGCGGCGACATCGACTTCGTGAAACCAGGGCCGCTGGTTCCGGATCCGAACTGATAGTGCACCTCGTCGACGCCGACGACGTTGTTGCTGTAGCGTATCGTCACCTCGCCCGGCTTGTTGCGGTCAAGTTGGGCTGCACAATCGACTTGGTGAAGTCGTTCCACCGCAGTTCGGACAGTTTTGTCCTGCCGACGGGAGAGCGCTCGCATAACAACAACAATGTGCAACACAGTCCGAGAACCACTGCTTAGAGGTACTTGTACTTTGCATATGCTGATAAATTGAAATTTGTTTGCTATGGTCATGAGAGTGCGTCTGTTCATCTTCATTCAAAAGAGCCGCAATGGCGATTCATATCGCATGCCGACTACTTTCGTATGGCTACATTTCGTTACAAAAATACGAGATTGCGGCGATATTTGTGGGATTTTCTGCGAGCGATCTTTCAACGATTATGTTTTATGTGTGTTTTGTTAGGCAGAATAGGCAATGTGTATATTTTACTTCGTCTGCAACGTGTCCAAAGAAGAGGTTTTCCGAAACCGCTCGATGGGGTTAAATAACTCACCTCCACGCACTCATCCGAAGTTGGCTGTTTCCGATAGGGTACTTCCGACCTTCTGCGCGTTTTGCGCAATTCGGCAGTCGTTCTCGGCGGTAGCCAGTGCCTTGCTTTCCATCATCTTGTGATTTTCGGGCTGTTTCGCAGGACGAAAAGCGCGATATGTCTAAATCTTGCTCGACGATTCTTCTTGAGGAGTGATGTGGTGCGATGAGGGTGGGCGCGAGGAAGTGTTCGCCCGTTTTTCTGTCGCGCATAAGTTTTTAGCACGGCAATCGTCACGATGCAAATTTTTCTTGAGTGATGAGAAAGAAAAGTGGGGACTTTTTCGATGAAAGTCCCACTTTGGGGGCAAAGTTGTCCATTTTCAGCGCGCCCAACTTGTGCCTCGATGCGAAGGCGTGGCAGTGTGCAGCCGGTAGTTCCGGTTGTGCTGTTGGTGGCTTTGGGGCGACAGGAGGCGCGTTTGTTTTGTTTCCCTCGTTGTGAGCGGGCAGCGCGGGGCAGCAGCGGCGCCCCTCCGCAAGGAGGAGCGCCGCGTGTTGAGTCGATCGGCCCGGGGCCGATTAGAGGTTGGGGTTGATCTTGTTCCACTCTGCCACGGGAGGCACGATGTTGAGCGTAACGAGCTCATCGCGCATCTTGCGAGGTGAGCGTAGCTGGCGTCGAGTGCAGCCACTTCCTCCAGCCGTGCCGACGGGTTTCTCCTTGTAGGAGCAGCCGTTGGCGTCGAGGGTGGTGTCCATGCCATCATGATGTGCTGATACTTTTCGTTCTTCACGTAAGTACCGGCGGGGTAGCGGAAGGGTTCGCCGCCCATCACCGAGCGAATCATCTCAACCGAGAGGTACGAGGGGCTTTGGAACGAGCTGCGGCCACGGAGCTTGATGATGCAGCGCCACCTTGCGTCACGTCCTTGCGCATTTGTGCCCATTCTTCCTCCGGGAATTCGGCAGTGCCGATGAGGTCGGAGAGTTTGCGGCCGGCAATTTCAACAGCGCTGCCGAATACGGCCATTTGTTCGCCGTGACCACCGTAAGTGGCGCAGCCCTTCACTTCGTTTTGCATCACGCCGAACTTCTTGGCGAGGGCGCTTTGCAGACGAGTGGAGTCGAGGGCGGCGAGCGTCGTCACCTGTCCGGGCTTCAAACCGGAGTAGAGGAGCGTAACGAGGCCGGTGAGGTCGGCGGGGTTGAAGATAATCACCACGTGCTTCACGTCGGGGCAGTACTGCTTGATGTTTTTACACTGAGTTCTTCGGCGATTTCGCAGTTGCCGGCGAGGAGATCTTCGCGGGTCATGCCTTCCTTACGGGGCGCACCGCCGGACGAGATGATGTATTTGGCGTCTTTGAAGGCCTCGGCCACGTCGGTGGTAGCCGTGATCTTCGCGTCGTTGAAACCGCATTGACGCATTTCTTCTGCCACACCTTCGGGCGAGAATACATCGTAGAGGCAAATGTTGGAAGTGAGACCCATCATCAGGGCGTTTCGCACCACAGTGGAGCCGATCATGCCGGCGGCACCGACGATCACGAGGTTTTCGTTGGTCAAAAGCCATTTTCTTTGGGGATTTATGTAAGTGAAAATGAATGTTCATTCAGTGGAGTGTGTCTTTTTGCTGCTGACACAGAGCAAAGGTAGTCATTCTCTTTTACATTCGCCACACGGCAAAAAGCCCCTTTTCGTGCGTCGATGGGAGCAGTGTCCAACTTTTTCTGTTTTTGCCGCGTGGTTTCTGCAGGTGTCCATGAGTTTGAGTAATCTGTTTAGTATATATTCGATAAAAGCTCCGTATTTCTTTGACATTCAAATACTAATTCCCCTCATGAACGCCAAAGAACTTGTTTCGAAACGCTGAAAGCCCGTTTTCCCAACGAGCCTGAGTACCACCAAGCGGTGAAAGTACTGCTTCACCGAAGAGGAGTCAATAAACATCCCGAGTTTGAGAAAAGTCAACCTCATGGAGCGCCGGTAGCATCCCCGAGCGCATCCACACTTTCCGCGTGACGTGGACCGACGACCGCGGCAATGTGCGCACCAACATGGGCTATCGCGTGCAACACAACAACGCCATCGGCCCGAAGGGCGGTATTCGTTTCCACAGCTCTGTAACGGCATTTCAAGTTCTGGCTTTCGAACAGCGTTCAAAAACGCATTGACCACACTCCCATGGCGGCGCGAAGGGCGGTTCCGTTACTCGCCCCGCGGTAAGAGTGCCGCCGAGTGATGACGCTTCTGCCAAGCCTTCATGCTCGAATTGCACCGCAACATCGGCGAGATTGCGACGGTGCCCGCCGGCGACATCGGCGGGTGGCCCGCGAAGTGGGCTACATGTTCCGGTGCCCATAAGAAAATATACGCGCCAATTCATGCAGGCGTACCATCACCGGCAAAGGCCGTGAATTCGGCGGAAGCCTCATTCGTCCCGAAGCAACGGGGCTATGGTACGTCTCATTTCTTGATGGAAATGCTCCGCACCCGCGGCAGCTGATCTGCAGACGGCAAGACAGTGCTCATCTGTACTGGGCAATGTGGCGCAATACACGGCCGAGAAGGTACTGAATTGGGCGGTAGGGTGCTCACCATGTCCGACAGTGACGGCTTTGTCTACGATCCCCGACGGCATCGATCGCGCGAAACTCGACTACATCATGGAGCTGAAGAATCTCTATCGCGGCCGCATTCGCGAATATGCCGAGGAGTATCCCACGGCACAATACTCGAGGGCAGAAACCTTTGGAGCATCAAGGCCGACATCGCCCTGCCTTCGGCCACGCAAAACGAGCTGAACGGCGAACACGCACAAATGTTGCTCGACAACGGCGTGATGGCCGTGAGCGAAGGCGCCAACATGCCTTGCACCCCGAAGCGGTCCACCTTTTCAGTCCGCGCGCATCCTCTATGCGCCCGGTAAGGCGGCGAATGCCGGCGGTGTTTCGTGTCGGGTCTCGAGATGAGCCAGAACCCCGGCGCGCCTTCGTGGACGGGCCGAGAGGTTTGACGGCCGTTTCGCACCAAATCATGAGTCATCCACGCGGCTTAGTGCAATAGCACACGAGGCCGACGGTTATGTGAACTTCATGTGCGCGGCGAACGTGGCGGGGCATTGCGCGAAAAGTGGGCTAAGGCGATGATGGCGCAGGGCGATTGAAACCGTACTGGCTTTTGCTGTTCGACAAAGCTGCAGATTCGAAGAAATAACCTATTATCGACCCGCACTGACCACTGCATGGTCAGAGAGCGTGAGTTCAAACGAAAGTTCTGGCATTTCATGTGGAGTTAGCTGCAGTTCGCGCGAAAACGCCATTGCTCTCGCAGGAACTATTTTGATTTTTTCGTTGCATTTGAATCTGCTCGAAAAGGACAATCTCTGTCTCTGCTGCAGTGCTTTTTCTATGGAATAACGGTCGGTTTGGTAACGACCATCGTGGTAGCTTTCACCGAAAGAGACGCAATGAAAAAGCCCCTCATCATGATACGGTAGGGGATTTTCCACGCCTAGAGCCGGTAAGGGTACAACAAAGAAGAAGAGAAAGGGATCAGCGCACGGCGATGCACTCGATCCCCACCCGCGCACCTTTCGAGCGTTTTCACCGCCATGGCGGAGCGGGCGGGAAGCTTTTGAAGAACGAGGCGTAGACCCGTTCATGGCGGCGAAGTCTTCGATGTCGGCCAAGAAGACGGTGGTTTTCACCACATGGTCGAGCGTCAAACCGGCTTCGGCCAGCACATGGGTGAGATTGGTGAGCGAGCGATGCGTGAGCTTTTGGATACCGCCGGGCACAAAACCGCTGGTGGCGGATCGACCGGCAGTTGTCCGCTGACATAAACGGTGCCGTTCACTTCAATGGCCTGCGAGTAAGGGCCGATGGCGGCAGGTGCCTGCGTGGTAGAGAGGGCTTTTTTCATGAGGAATGGGGAGTTTTGATATGAAAGTGCGGAGGTATAATGTAAAGTTCATCCGACATTTGGAGTGATGCGGCCATCATTCCGCGTCGAAGTCCCATCCGATGATCTTCTTCACCCACGGCGATTGGGGGCAACGGGGAAGTCTATCAAGACGTGCTCGGTGGATCGAAAAATCGGTTTTGACTTGCAGTCCGGTAGGGTGGTGTAAGTCGTTGTGGCACAGTGGATTGTATCTTGTGTGGACGGCAGTTCGAGAACTTATGCAGCTCGTCGCGGTCGCGTGAAGACGCATCCCGCGTCGGAGCGTAGCGCTTTTCGCCTGTTCAGAGAGGTAGGGATATGGCGAAGTCGCGCCGGGTCAGTAGGTCAAACAGCGTTTGCGCCGGATGGTCGGGAAATGTTCCTCGACTTTGCGCTATATGGACGCCGCGTGCAGCGGGATGAAAGGGAAGTTGTGTTTTGTCAGCGCAAAAGTAAGGAATTAGTTTCGAATTGTCGAATATTTTGTGAGAAAAATATTTTCGATTTTGGAGAAAGGGAGAGATTGAAGACTGTGGACTTTTCTTACGAAACGCCTCCTTCTTTTCTCTTTCCTCCCCGCTGAAAATATTGCTGTCCGCTAAACTTCAAAACGCCACAATTTCCTATCCGCAATGCCCATCAATAGGCGTTGCGGACTTCTTTGGAAAAAGTGGCCCCCTTTCCGACTATCATTCATTGGCTGTCCCGCTAAAAACGAGAGAATGGAAGACACGAGATGTGGCCAAATGTGTTCTTTAAGCCTCTGAGAGCCTTAGAGTATGGCGAATTCTGTGATTTTCGTGGATCGGATCACCGTACCAACGGCTGTCCGCTAAAAACGCTTGCGAAGAACAGAAAGAGAACTTTAGATGAAGTAAGATGAATCAACCTGTTTAGTGGAGGTCAGAACGACAAATTTGCGGCGTCTAAACTTTTACCGGAGACAACATTTGAAAAGACACCCGTCCTTCGCTCACGGTGTCACCCATGGTTTCATCCGCACCTCCGTACACGCGAACGGACACGCCCCCGCGCATCGCGCACTCAGCGAGTTCGAAAATTCTTGCCTTCACCCTTCACCTTCACCCGCAAGTTGTTGGATACAGTGTGTTTTGTGTGTGAAGGAAAAAGCCCTTTTTGCCTTCACCGGTGAAGGAAAAAGGGGTGAAGCCTTCAGACGCAAGTCGCTGTTTTGAGCTTCACCGTCGGGCGGTGAAGAGGCGAAAAGGCACGAGCAGCGGACGCGCGCGCGCTACGCGTGCGCGTTGGGGGCTAGTGGGAGGCCGGTGCACTTTCGAGAGTGCGCTTCCAGTGTTGACGCCTCACTCAAATGGGATGAACCAGCAGCGGCTTTATTTATGCGTGTGGCCAACAGTTCGTCTGTCGTTGCTACCCTCGACTGCGGAGCATGAGGCGGCTCCTGCTGAAAAATGGCAGAAAGGCGTGTCGCCCATGCGCGGAACTTAGCCGAAGAAGAGATAGCAAATGGCGATGGCAGCCACAATGCCGGCCAGATCGGCAAGCAAGCCGGCGGCCACGGCGTGACGCGTGTGGCGAACGCCCACACTGCCGAAGTAAACGGCGAGAATGTAGAACGTGGTGTCGGTGCTGCTCTTGGAAAATGCACGACAAGCGCCCCACAAACGAATCTGCCCTGTGGGTGGTCATCGCGTCGACCATCATTCTCGCGTGCGCCGGGAGCCCGACAGTGGTTTCATCAAGGCGGTGAGCAGCGCACCCACCCACTGTGCGTCGAAGCCGCAGCGCTGAACTGCCCAAGACACGCCGTCGATGAGCGCATCCATTGCGCCGCTGGCGCGAAACACCCCGATGGCCACGAGCATCGCCACAAGATAGGGGATGATGCGCACGGCGGTTTCGAATCCCGCCTTAGCTCCTTCGACAAAGGCGTCGTAGACATGATCTTTGGCGAAGTCCCGCGACGATAAAAGGCCACAATGAGACTGAACAAGAGGACGTTGGCGACTCGTTGTGCCCACGCGGTTCATCATTTCGGCGTCGAGCGAGGCGAAACCCCAAATGATGCCGGCAACGACCAGCGAAGCGCCGCCGAGCGTGAGCAGCAGGGTGCGGTTCAGGAGGTTGATGCGCTGAAAAAGTGCTGTGACCATCACACCGGCCAGTGTAGAAAAGAAGGTGGCCAGCAGGATGGGAATGAACACATCGGTGGGGTTGGCCGCTCCTTGTTGGGACACGGTAGACCATGATCGAGACCGGAATGAGCGTGAGTCCGCTGGTGTTGAGCACCAAGAACATAATCATGGCATTGCTCGCGCGTTCTTTTTGCGGATTGAGTTCTTGCAGTCCTTCCATCGCCTTGAGTCCGAGCGGTGTGGCGGCGTTGTCGAGGCCAAGCATGTTGGCGGAGATGTTCATAAAGATGTTGCCCACCACAGCGATGGCCTTCCGGAATCTCGGGAAGAGGCGTTTGAACACCGGGCCGAGGAGTCGCGCCACAACCGAATGACGCTACCGCGTTCGCCGATCTTCACTCACGCCCATCCCGAAAGCGACATCGCCGGTGAGTCCGAGCGAAATTTCAAAAGCCGCTTCGCTGTTTTCGAAAGTCGAGTTCATAATGGCCGAAAGACGTCGAAATCGCCCAGGAACACGAGGCAAGCAAAGGCGACAATAACGAAGGCGATGAGGATCCAAATATAATTGAGTACCACGGTGTGAAATCAGTTGGTTGAGGAGGAGCGAGGGCACGCGGTGTGAAAAAGTGAGCATTTCTGGCGGCGCCACGGGCTTAGCTTTTCGGGTGAAGTCGGCATAGTGGGCACGAGTTGTGCCCCGTCGAAAAGAAGGCGTCCTCGTCGAGAAATTGTTGCAGCAGTTGGCCGGCACGTTCGGCATCGAGTTGCGCAACGTGCCATTCGGCGACCGTGTGCGGACGACCGTCAGCCAAGAGTTGGAAAACAAATTGCTCCAGTTGGGCATCGGGTGCAAGCTTTCGGCGTCGGCCGACAAACGTCGCAGCGTCCGCAATCGTGAGCAGCGGACTGTCGAAATACTCGAGCAACATTCGGCTGCGACAAGATGTCTCTGTCGGTGCAGTAGCGCCACGCCTTCGATGCGGCGCGTGTATTGGTCGAGACGCGTCTCGTAAGCGTCCGCACCGATCGTCGAGGCGTTCGCCCAAGGTGCGCCGTGTGAGATAACGCAGCGTCGACACGCCTTGTGCGGGATGTAGCAACAAACGCGCGCGGTTCATGGCGATGAGTTTCTCAGAGGCGCTTCGCTGAGGCGCCGCAGCGGCGGCGAGGCTTTTTCTTCGATAAAAACGAACAGCAAACGCCGCCCGGTGTAGGTGGCGAAAGAGCGCGGTGAGCACTTTGTCGCCTTCGGCCACATCGATTGCGCGAGTGAGTTTCGCGCTCGACAATCATCATCAGCGCGAACGCCGCTCGTGTCTGTCCGTATAGAGGAGATAGCCCGCTCGTTCGAGGATGGCAAACGCGCTGACCACGGTGAGGAAGAAGCGAGCGGCGACAGAACTCTTCGAGGTCAAATTCGGAAAAGAATGCTCCTCGCCTTCGCCCTCCGGAATTTGGAGGTAGAAACACATCGTCGTAGACTTCGCGAATTTTTCTCCTTCGGCGGAAAGGTTTGTGCGATGCGTTGGGAGAGCGGTCGCAACATCTCGCGGATGCGTCAAGAGGTCTTCGGCCGGTGCGCCGTCGCGTCCGGCTCGGTCCGCTTCTGGAAATAGGCTTTCCAAGGAATCGGCGATCGAGGTGCACCACGAGTCGCACATCGGGTTTGTCGATGCCCATGCCGAAAGCATTGGTCGCCACCATCACGCGGGTGCGGTCATTTTGCCACGCTTTCTGGCGCGCGTTCTTGTCTTCTGTCGGCAGTCCCGCATGGTAGTAGAGCGGGGATGCCCGCGCTCTGCAGGCGAGCCGTGTCGCGCGTTCCGCCGCGTGAGCGGGCAGATGATGAGCCTGTCGCTTTGTTGGAGCAAAGGGCATGAGATCGCCGAGTTTGTCTTCGGACTGCCGCACGAGATAAGTGGGAGATTGGCGCGTTCGAAAACCTCATGCGGAAGACGCGCTCGCTCGCGTGAAGCGCAGCTGCGTCCGATGTCATCGACCACGGTGGCCGTGGCTGTTGCGGTGAGCGCCAAGATGGGCACGGTGGGCAGGAGTGTGCGGATTTCGCGCACCCTGCAAGTAAGAGGGACGGAAATCGTAGCCCCATTGTGAGATGCAGTGCCCTCGTCGATCGCGATGAAACTCACTTTCATGTAAGCGAGTTTGAAGCGAAGAGCTCTGCGTGGATGCGTTCGGGCGAAAGGTAGAGAAATTTGTATTCGCCGAGGATCATACTGTCGAGCTCGCGGTTGATTTCTTTCGCGCGATAGCCCCGAGTGAATGGCCGTGGCACGGATTTTTCGCCGGCGAGGTTCTCACCTGGTCTTCATCAGCGCAATGAGCGGTGTGATCACCAAGCAGAGTGCCCTTCCATCACGAGTGCCGGCACGCGGAAGGTGATGCTCTTGCCGCCGCCGGTGGGCATGAGGCCGAGGGTGTCGTGGCCGGCGAGCAGACTGTCGATAATTTCGCGTTGGATGCCGCGCAAATCGGCGTAGCCCCAGCCGGCTCTCAACACCGCGTGCGGATCGTTGCGGGTCGATGTGTTTCTGTCGCGGCCTTCGTCGCGGGCAAGGCAGCCGTGTCGGGGAGAAACCCTCCGGCGAGAGGGGTTCGCCCCAAATGTCCTGCAAGGCTTGGTCGGTCGCGTCGGGTTGGCCGGGAGGTGGGGTGTAGTGGTCGATCGTCTTACTCACAGGGACGAATGTCTTCGATTTGCAACTGCACCTCGCCGCGTTTGTGGGAGTTTTCCTCCACCGCGTAGCAGATGCCGAAAGCGCGCGCGTTTTGATGAAGCGTGCCTGCGAACTTTGGCCGAAGGCAATGCCGTTCATCACGGCGTTCGATTTGTTGTCGACCAATTCGAGGCGAATGTGCTTCTGTCCGAGTCCCACCACCTTCGAGGTGCCATAGTCATAGACGCGGGGCGTGTAGAGAAAGAGCGGGCGCTCATTGCCGGGGCCGAAGGGGCAAATTGGCAACTGCTTGTAGAATTCGAAATCTACCTCGTTGAAGTCGAGTACAGGGTGATGTCGAGCGAGGGTTGTGTCTGTTCGTCGAGAATATGTTCGGCCACGTAGGCTTCGAAACGGCGCGAAAAACTTCCGGCACGTTCTCCACTGCAGTGAGTCCGGCGGCATAGGTGTGTCCGCCGAAGTTTTTCGAGCAGGTCGGCTGCAGCTTTTGCACCGCTTTTGTAGACGTCGAAGCCGGTGACGGAGCGCGCAGAACCGGTCAGGCTGCGTCGCCCGATCGTCAAGACCACGGCGGGCGATAGTATTGTTCGCGACGCGCGAGGCCACAATACCGATGATGCCTTGTGCCATCCTCGTTCGGTGATGACAATGCCGCGACGCTCTTCGAGACCTTCATGGCGCTGACCTGTTCGGTGGCTTGCTCGGTCATCTGCGGTCGAGATCTTGCGCGCCTCGTTGAGAGGTTGATGCGAAGCTGATCGAGGGCGGTGGAGAAGTCGTTTTCGACCAGCAGTTGGACGGCTTTTTACCGTTTTGCATGCGTCCTGAGGCATTGATGGGGGCCGATGCGGAAAATGATGTCACGTTCATCGTCAGTTGCGGTCGGCCGGTCAGCACACTTCCACGATGACTTGCAAACCGATGGAGGGGTTGGAGTTCGAGGCGCCGCAGCCCGTGGTAGGCGGGATGCGATTTTCGCCCGTGACGGGCACGATGTCCGATGCAATCGACGACGGCACCGAGATCGAGCAACTCGTGCAAGCGGTTGAACTCAATGCTGCATTGTCGGCGGCAAAGGCCTGAGCTGAAAACCCACGCCGCAGCCTGAGAGGTGCGCGTAGGGTAGTGATTGTCGCGGCGCTGGGGTTGAGAATGGCACAGCCGGGGGCAAGATTGCGTCGGGAACGTGGTGGTCGCAAAATGATGAAATCGATGCCTACCTTGGCATAGGTGATTTCTTCGACGGCCTTGATGCCACAGTCCAAGACGATGATGAGGTGCACACCGGTTTCGGCGGCATAGTCGATACCGCTGCTCGACACCCCGTAACCTTCTTCGTAGCGGTCAGATGTAGTAGTCGATGCTGCTGTAATAGCGACTGATGAATCGATAGACCAGTGCCACGGAGGTGACGCCGTCGACGTCATAGTCGCCGTAGACCATGATGCGCTCCTTGCGCGCGATGGCGAGGTTGAGGCGTTCGACCGCCACCTGCATATCGTTCATGAGGAACGGGTCGTGCAGGTCGGTGAGTTGCGGGCGGAAGAATCGGTGCGGCGGCGGCTGTAGATACAACGCTCGCGGAGCATGCGCCCGAAGACGGGGTGCATGCCCAATTCTTCGGCGAGTCTTCGGCCTTCGGCTTCTTCGCCGGGAGGGGCGGGGACGTAGTTCCACTGGTAGGTCATAATTGCGAGGGGCTTGGCGTGTTTGTCGATCGGGGTTTGCGGCTGTGAGTGGGCGCGGGAACAGCGGGCACGATGTGCGGCGCCGGTGCCGTATCGGCGGGCGCGCCCCAGTCGAGCGCGGGCAGCGCAACCCGGTGACCGCGATTTCGTCACGAAACAGACTCGATAGGCCAGGTACGCATATTTTTGAGGCGGCTGTTTTCTTCCCGCGATTTTGCCAAAAAGCAGAGAAAACTCGTATGTGCGCTCTCGTCCCTTCGGGCAAAACAGGGGCTTTTCGTGCGAAAGTTGTGAACTTTTGGCGAAAAGTCGTGCTGTTTCGAAACGGGGTGCCCGAGGCGCTTCGAATAGCCGACAAGTGGATTTTAGGAACGGGATTTGTCTCGCGATTGAAGACAAATCCCGTGTGAATGTGCGAGCGTAAAGTGACGTCTGTCGCCGCTTTCGCTTTTGCGGGTGGTTTAGGCCAAGAGCGCCTTTTACCTTTTCGCTGATGGCGCGGCCGTCGGCACGTCCGGCGAGGCGTTTGGGCCGCATGATCTTTGCCCATGTCTTTGGCGAAGCGGCGCCGACTTCGGCAATGATGTCGCGGAGGGCGGCGAGTTCCTCGTCGGTGAGGCTTTGGGCAAGTAGGTCTCGATCACGGCCACTTCGGCGAGTTCTGCTCTCCGCGAGGTCGGGCGATTCTGCTCAGTGTAGAGGGCGGCGGGTGTCGCGTCCCTGTTTGGCGCGAGTTTGGCGAGGATCTTCATTGCGGCCTGATCGGTGAGTCTCACGTTGCTGCCGGGAGCGGTCTTCGCTTCGATGAAGTATTTCTTTGACGTTGCGGAGGGCTTTGTGCGCACCTTGTCGTGCGCTTTCATGGCCGACATGATGTCGGTGCTGATCTGGTCGAAAAAGCATAGTGGTAGGGGTGAGTTCGCAGTGCTTGCGGAGTGTTGCCACGTCAGGCGCTGCCTTTGGGCATGCGATCGGGGCAAACCCATTTCTTGCGGTCGTGCGAACGGTCTGATGGTATTCGTTGGGCCCAGTTTGGGGGCTTCGGGGTGGGCGCTACCACCGGCTCTGCGCTGTTGCTGTTTTGCGGATGTGGCGCAAATCGCCGTCGGTGCGGCGAATGGTGGAATGTTCTCGATGTCGGAAATGAGCACTTCGTTGTCGAGGTCTTCGGGTTTGAGGACATAGTAGCGTGTGTAGCGCGTGCGTTCGCCCTTTTCGCATCCGTAGTAGTTGCTGATGCGCTCATTTTCGGCGTTGATGCGTTCGGTTTCCTCTTCGGTGAGGGGATGATTGTCCCTTCGGTGAGGTGGGCGGTGACATTGCGGAAGCCGGAGGCGAGGACAATGACGCGTGACTGGTCGTCGGTGAGGGTGGGATCGGTAGCAAGCCGTAGTCTTGAAATCGACATTGGCGTTGATGTCCTTCTGAACTTGTCGATGTGATCCATTTCATCGATCTTCAACGTGTGAACCGGATCTTCGGGGCTGAAGATTTCGGCGAGGCGAAGCGACTGGAATCTTGGATGTCGCGATCGCTCGAGCAGCGGCGACTCGAGTGCGGCATCGATAGGCTTGCGCAGACGGTTTTTCGCCGGTGGCTAGCGCCGGTGGACATGACGGCCACCTCCACCTTTGCGCAAGCAGGTGTCGACATCGCTGAAGTCGAGATTTACACGCCGCTTCCGCCCATATTGATGATTTTGACGATGGAACGCACGGCGTCGGTGAGGGTGTCGTCGGCCTTTTTGAAGGCATCTTTCACCGTGAGGTCGCGATAGATGTCGAAAAGACGCTGGTTGTTGACGATGAGCAGGGCGTCCACCTCTTACTGATGCACTCAACGCCGTCGAGTGCTTTGTTGACTTGCAGCTTTGCTCGAAAAGGAAGGGATGGTGACAATGCCGACGGTGAGAATGCCCTTGGCCATGGCCTCTCGTGCATGACAGGGCGGCACATTGGCCCCGGTACCCCACCCATACCTGCGGGTGATGAACAATTATGTTGAGGTCGTCTTCGAGGGCTTCGCGAATGGATTCGACATTTTCCTGCTGCCAAGGCGCGACCACGTTCCGACGTCCGAGCCGAGACCGAGGGCCGAGTTGTGCGTGATTGGGGACGGCAGAGTCTCGTGCGGCTTTGGCATCGGTGTTGAGACGAGGAAGGCGAACGCCTTCGACATTCTCGCGATACGTTGCGCGTTAATGCCCGCCGCCGCCACCGACACCGATGACTTTGATGATGGCTACGGGGGCTTCGGGTTTCTTTGCGGGAGTGATTTGCCAAGGGCCTGGAAGTGTTTCTTTCGTTGGGATGAGAGGCGTTATCAGACGTTGGTGAGGTTGTTCCGAATCGGAGGTGGATGATTGGGAGGAGGGATGAGCGATCGGCGCACGATGGCGCGTAGTATCAGGAGAACGACGATCGGTGAAGATTCGACCAGCGCGAATGACTTCCGGGGTTGTCGAGGCCGTCGGGTTGGAAGATGTAGACGGCGTGGCGACGATAGGGCAGGGGAAGCGCTGAGACCGTAGAATTTGCGCTTCTTCGCTCGCGAATAGCTTCTCTGGCGCGAACGAGGTCGCGAGCCGTGGTGGTGGCATCAATATGTTCGCGCATGCCGCTGATGTCCCTCGAGGCTGAAAACCGCCGGCAGAAGATCGTGGCACTGACATATTCGCCTAACGTCTCGTCGGGCGCCAATCCCAGTAGAAATCGATCTCATTGGAGAACGAATCGTAGAAGCGATTCACCTCGAAAAGTTCGACCATTTTGAGTCCTTTCTTGAGGTTCGCCGTTGCCGGCGACGGACTGCTCGCTGTATTGGATAAAGAGGACAACGCACTTGGCGCGATAGATGTCATAGTCGGCCACGAGCGGGGAGCGCAGGGCGTCTTCTATGGCGCGGGTCAAGCGTCCGGGGCCGCGTGCATAGCCGACCGAATGAAAACTTACGCCGCCCCGCCCCGAAAATCGCGCATTTGGCGCAGCTGATAGTTACGGGTGCGTGGTGTTGACCGTGATAGACGAAAGTGAGGCGACAGGTTCGGCTTGTGCGAGATCGGATTTGGCAAAGGCGGTCTGCAGCGTGAGTTCGGGGTGGGTAATGAGGAGCTTCTCATTGTTGATCACCAGAAGACTGTCGACTTCTTCGACCAAGACCTGAATGCCGTCGAGCGCGCGGTCGATGTGTTCGATGCCCTCGAAGAGACGGCGTGGTGACGACCGCCGTTGTGGTACGCCGAGACTTCGTGCGATGCGGTGCGATGACCGGGCGTGCAAACCGGTGCCGACACCTCCGCCGAAACTGGCTGAATAGGAACATAAATCATCGTTTCTCCGGCGAGTGCTCCCGATGATTTTGTCGGTGGAGCGATGGCTCGTCACGCGCCAATGCCGATTGTTGCCCGAACCCATGCGGAATTTCCTAATTGCAACCGAATGGGGATATTCGATTCAGCAAAGCAGGGCGGCATCTGTGTCGCAGGCTATGTAATCTCACACCGGTATATCCTTCGATGAGCACCTGCGCGGCTTTGATGCCGCCTTGTCCGATGGCCATGACCTGATGTTCCGACGGTTGGCGGAGATTGCCCAAAATCGACCACGGTTCCGGCCGGTCGAGATCACGATGTCGGTAACGGCATCGGCTGTGCGTCGAGGTCTATCAAGATTTTGCGTTCGCGCTTGGGAGATGGCATGACGGACGTGGGGAATAGAATTTAGGCGCTGAGAAGGGGCGTAGAAGACGTGGACAGATAGCGGCAAAGCGTGAACTCAGGCTAATCACGCTGGGAAATCATGCGCGAGGAGGATTTCGAGCGAAAAGGGAGGAAAGCGGAGCGACCGCGACGATTACTCGTCGTCGGTAACCATGTTGTTGAGGAAACTTTTGAGTGATTTGAGGAAATTCTTTCCCTTATTCTCTTTAGGTTGCTTTTTCTCCTCCTTCTGTTCTTCTTTCTCTTCCTTCTTCTCCTTGGGAGTGGTTTCCTCGTTCTGGGTGACTTGAGGATTTACCTGCTCGGGAGTTGTGGTGTTGCTCCGGTTACAGTCTGCTCAACCGAGGGATCGGGATCGTCTTTGAAGAGTACCGGTTCTTTTTCAGTCTGTGCTCGAGCGCCGAGCGTTGCAGTTGGAATCGGCATTACGGATGACCGAGAGCACGACATTGTGAGATGGCATTCTCGTTGAAGAGCGTTTCGTTGCAACGAATAGCCAGTGCGTTCGGCAGGCGGTCGAAGTGCACGTTCCAGTTAGGAAGTATTGGGCAAAGGCCACGTTGAGGTGCGAAGTTGCGGCACCTCCGGTGATGTAGAGGCCATTGACGAGCGTGTCGCTGTCATATCCGGCATATTCGATCTGCGCTTTGATGTTTTGTACGATCTCCGAAGTGCGCGCTTCGATGATATCGCATACAATTCAGCGAGGGGACGTGCGCGACCGCCGTCACGAAGATGGATCACTTCGCTGTTGTCGTCGGTGCGATTCGCCTCGGGATAACCTAAGTGCGCTTGAATTCTTCAGCTTCGCTCTTCGCAGTTGAAAAATGCCCGCAATGTCGCGCGTAATGTTCAGTCCTCCGAGCGGAAGAACGGCAAAGTGGCGGAGCAATTTGCCGCGATAGACTGCAACGGTGGTGGTTTCGCTGCCCATGTCCACAAAGACACAACCGGTGCTGCGCTCTTTTTCGTCGGTCATCACGTTGGCCAAACGATCGGCGGCCATCGTATGACGAGCAATCGGCAGTCCGGCTTTGCGGAAACTGGACTCGATGGTCTCGATGGCGCCGGCATTGCAAATGATATTGAGGAATTGCGCACGATGCGATCCGTCATCACGCCCACAGCCTCGTTGGTCGAGAAAGTACCCATGGTGTATTCGAGCGGAAGCGAGTCGATAAGGATCTGGTCTTGGCTGATCTTATCGCGGTTGTCGCTTTGAGCGATTCGATCAACTCTTGTTGCACCGTAATTCTTTGCGGGAAAGTGCGCTCCTCAAGGTGTGTCGTCGATCGCATGCCCTGACAGTTGAGGGCAACATAGACTTGTTTGATGTTGCAATTGAGCTGATTCTCCATGCGCTCGCGAATGCTCTTGAGGCACTGCGTCATCTTATCTACATTATATACACGACCTTTGCGAATGAAGTCGGTAGATGAAATGGCCATATACGAGACACATTGACAGCTCCTTCGCTGTCTACGCGTCCGACCATGCCGGTGACTTTGGTAGAGCCGATGGCAATGGCCGCATAAAAGGGACTGTTGGGGTCTGTGAACATATAGGGAGGATCTTTGAAAGCGTTATTTAATACCGATCACCACGATTTTTCGTAGGCGACGGAGATTTCTCTGTATTTGTGCTATCCTACTTTTGGGAAGCACTTTTTCGTAAAGGCGCAGGTTGCGCAGTTTGCGGTTGAGTTTGTCGGGTGTGCCTAAATGTACCAAGGGGTTCCTGACGCGCATCACCGAAATCTACATTGCCGTTGGGCAAAACATTGATTTGTTCGATTTGGCTGTTCCAAAAATTCGTCGTCGTGCGATCATCCCCAACTGCAAAAAGATGTCTCCGCACGTAGAGTTCGTCAGCTTCTCCGGTGATGATGGCCACATCGGCTTCATCAACCTTTGGCTGATATGCGCACTCCTTTGTTGTCTACAGTATGTAGTCTTCGCCCTTTTCATTCATGATGCGAGAGCAGGGAGTCGTTGTACGACACGTGAATGCGCACACAATTTCCCGGTGTTTTCCGCAAAGGACTTCGCTAATGTAGGGATTTTTCTTGATTTGCTGTTCCAGATCAGCAAATTGATGTCTTTTCATGCTTTGCCCCACAGGGTAGTGCCCCCTGATTTGTGTAGCATTTTCTCCACTGCAGCATCGCGTGTGATGAGTGTGGCTTGCGCGCTGTCGGCAATGACAATGCTCACCGTGCGGCACGGTGTGTCATCTTTTCGCCACAAGAAGGTCACTGTGGCGAAAATCAGGTAAGCAACTGCCAAAAACAGCAGAATAAGTTTGAGTGGCGTGCGCATAGCGGGGGCACTGTAGGTGGAGAGACCGAGGTACGAACGAGGAAAACAATGCGTGTTGTGGATCGGCAGCGTGGAGTGGGCATTTGTCGTGCCGCAGTGGTGCGCTGCGAACACGCAAGGCCTTAGTCGAGTGAAAAGCAATTCAGGCTTCTATCTGATATTTCGCCCGAAGGATATCTGCGATTTGGGGACAATAGGTGTCTGCGTCGCCGGCACCGAGCACCACCAGGACGTCGAAGTCTTCTTCTTCGGCGATTTTAGGCAAATCTTGGAAGTGCGCCATTCGACGTTGCATGTCGGGACGCAAGCGGTCGTAGATGATTAGTGAAGTCACCCCTCAATCGGCAGTTCGCGCGCAGGGTAGATGTCAAGCAGGATCACTTCGTCGAGCAGGAGAGTGCTGGCAAAGTCACCATAGAAATCGCGCGTGCGGGTGTCAGAGTGAGGTTGGAAAGATAAGCTGAAATTTTTGCGGCCGTCGAAGACTTCGCGCAAGGACAGAATGCTGTTTGATTTCTGCGGGGTGATGAGCGTGGTCACTGAGGAGAACGCGCGGTCGTTCTTGATTTTGAAGTCGAATCGGCGATCTACGCCGGCATAGAGTGCGCATGCCTTCTCGAATCCTCTTCGGCCGAAGCCCCGCAATTTGCGCCAAAGCGCAGGCCGCAATGCCATTGTCGATGTCTGATGCTCACCGGTACGCCGAGTTCGATGTCGCTGATGTTGCCCAAAGGCGATACCAAATCAAAGACAATGCGCCCGCCGCCGATGCGAATGTTCTCCGCATGGAAGTCGCCTTCGGTGCGCGCGTAGTCATGCGCGCACTCCCGGTGCAAACGCTCGGTGAAGCGCAAACCGCGGTGCGTGATGAGCGCTCCGCCCGGTTGAATCGAGCGAGGTGTAGTGCGACTTTCGAGATAAGCCTCTTCTGTGCCGTAGATGTCCAAGTGGTCGGCATCGGCCGAGGTGATCACCGTGGCATAGGGGCGCAAGTGGTGGAAAGAGCGATCGAACTCGTCTGCCTCGATGACAACAAAAATTACTTTTGGGCGCGAGGATGTAGTTCGTGCCGTAGTTTTTGTGATGCCGCCCAAGAACGCGTTGCAATCCACCGCGCTCTCGTGCAACAGGTGCGCGGTGATAGCCGAAAGTCGACGTTTTGCCGTGCGTTCCCGCCACGCAAAGTCCCTTCTTGGTCTTTGTGAGCGTGCCGAGCACCTGTGCGCGTTTGGAATCTCGAATCCGCCCTCGCGAAACCACTGCAATTCGCGGTTGTCGGCGGGATAGCCGCGTATAGACCACGAGGTGTTTTTCGGGTCACGACGAGGCTGCGGGGATGAGTTCGGGGTCGTCTTCAAAGTGGAGCGCAATCCCTCTTCGCCGAGTGGTCGGTCAGATTGGAGCAGGGTGCGATCGTAGCCGGCCACGAAGCAAACGGTTGTTTGAAGTAGCGTTCGAGCGCTCGTGCCGATACCGCCGGCACCGAGGAAAAACGGAAGTATATTGCATTGCAATCAGTTGCGGAGAATAAGGGTTATTGGGCGCCTTGCGCTGCTTCGGCCAAGCGGATCACCTCATCGGCAATGCGGGAGGCTGCATCAGGATGCGCCAGTTGTCCGCACGTTGTGCGAAGTTTTTCTAGTTGTGCTTCGTCGCCCACCGTTTTTCAGCGCCAGAGCATCAGTTCGTCGTACGCCTCACTGTCTTTCACATAGAGTGCGGCGTCTTTTCTCGACGAGTGCCAAGGCATTGATGTGTCTGATGGTCTTCGGCCACGTTGGGCGAAAAGGGACGAGAAATGGAAGGTTTTTCCCTAACAGCGCCGAATTCGCTGATGCTCGACGCACCGGCTCGGCTGATCACGAGATCCGCCGCCGTGTAGGCCGCACTCATGTCAGTGATAAGTCTGTCACCACGAGGTTGTCGGGATGTCCCTCCGTCTTGAGGAGCTTTCGGCGATGGCCTCTTTATAATAGCTGCCCGTTTGCCGCGCTGCACTTCGGGGTGGGCTTCGAGGCGAGCGCTCGCTGAGCACCTCTCGTTGAGCGTTCGGGCGCCAAGCACCGCCGATAACGAGAATGGTTTTCACATCGGGACGCAAACCGAGCGCCCGGCGTGCTTCGGCCTGCGAGAGGGTGGAGTGGAGCAGGTTCTGTCGCACCCGGGTTGCCGGTGAGCGAGGATACGATCGGCGGGAAGAAGCGCTCCCATCTTGTCGTGAGGCCACGCAGATGCGTTGCGCGCGCTTCGCCAAGAGCTTGTTGGTCACACCCGCATACGAGTTCTGTTCTTGCAACAAAGTGGGGATACCCATTTTGCCGCACACGTTCAAAGGTGGGGCCGCTGGCATATCCGCCCACTCCGACCGCCACCTGAGGTTGAAATTCGCCAATGATGCGTTGTGCCTTTCGTTGCGAGCGCCACAGACGAATCAAGACGCCGAAGTTGCGCCACAAGCGTTTGCGGTCGAAACCGGCGACGGGTAAACCTTCGATGCGGTAGCCGGCTGCCGGCACGCGTTGCATCTCCATGCGCCCTTCAGCGCCCACAAAAAGGATCTCTGCGTCAGGCCGTTTGCTGCGCACCTCGTTGGCGATGGCGATGGCGGGGAAAATGTGTCCGCCTGTTCCGCCGCCGCTGATGATGACTCGGAGTGTCTTCATATTTACGTATGCATTTAATGTGGACAAAGACGATGCTGTCTAAGCCCACCGGCGATTATACGAGCAAAAATAATAAATTATTTTGGAGTCGCTGCCGTCTTCGTGGGGAAATGTTGCAAAAAAAAGGTTCATCCGCCATTTGGAGTGATGGGGTTCTAAAAAGAGGAAAACCGCTGAACAATTGTATATTTGAATTAGCACCAACCAATATGCAGCTATGAACAGCTGTTTTCTATATCATGCTTGGGGATTGTATCACCACAAGTGTCTACGAGAGGAATACAAAGGTAATACAATCATCTTACATATTGAAAAGTAAACGAGCCCCGAAATACTGTCCCAAGGATACTTGTAGTCTCGATAATCTTCAAGATCTTTCTAATGATTGAAGAAGTACAAGCAGAGAATGAAGCCCCCAGGTTCCTGTCATATAACTCCAAAATATGATTTTTCCCAACAATCTTCTCTCGAGATGATTTATGGCTGTAGCTCTTAATAAACGGCCTCCAACGACATTTTCGGAAGTACTTATAATATAAAGAGAGCCAAGATGGGGATAAAGAAAGAGACGCATACAGCCATGAGCTAAATTCTCGCCTAGAAGTTATAGGGATATGCTGTATACTATCCCAGTCTAGAATAAAATTCAACACAATAAAAAGGGTCAGGAGGTTAAATAACAAGCAGAGGTAATAACAAATAGAGTATCTGAGAGCCACCCTCCTCGAAAAGAATGGTCTTGTCTTTTGGCTGAGATAGTATTCTGCCCAATAGATAATATCATCCAACATAGGGAGCTTATTAGGTATCACTGACTTATCTTTCATGGATGATGAGATGGTCTTACAACTCTGAGATTATCTATGGAACGATTTCACGATTGGTTTCTATCCCAGGGCCATATCCTCTATCAGAATGCCCCCTAGCGAGTCTAAGCCCCAATAAATAGCCCAATCGTTAAACCAATGGGACCCACCGAATGTAGTCACTGCTGAGATCCCTGTGTTTAATAATGCTTTTTGGGGACTTATACTACCATTTGCTAAACCAATACCATCTACTAATAGCAAAAAGAAAAACCTTGCGTCAATCCCTTTTGCGAGAGTTGTTATCTTGTAGGGTTTTAATCCGAGCACGACTACTCCACCTCCAGCCTGATGGATATAACCCAGGAGACTTCATAGGTGAGACCGCATGAAGCAGCCTGTCGTTCCTTCTCCATGCATAGAGCGATGCCCGCGCGATTCCGTCCTGTATAGGGTACAGCCTTGCCTCAGACGTCCCGCAAAGTCGTATTCGAGGTAATGCGCACGCCACCCGTGGTAAAGCGCTCTATCTCGCGTCCCTCATCGTAGCGGATACGGCTTTCCCAAGCGTCTGATTCCTCTGACTGCCGGGCATGGAGGGTCTCCGTCTTCCCAAGTGGGGTGTAGAGGTATTCTGCTCGCTCCAGAGAACTCCGCGGCCCTGTGTGTCCGCCCCATTGGTCATATTCATGTTCAATGGCAATCTGTCTGCCTTGCCTCCCGTTCGAGGAGTATCTGCTCTTCTTTGATGACGCCCTTTATCGTGACTGAACACAACCTCACCTTGTGGGTTGGCTCCTCGACACAGTTGTTATGTGCATAATATCTTTACCCTCTCATATAAGTCTTGCACCCTTGGAAAGTTAATCCATAAACTTCTAGCTCCAATAACCAATTTGAATTATTGTCGTAAAATCTTATTGTTTTTAGATTGTCTTCTTGGTTCTTTATTTCTACTTGGCATATATTTCTGTTGTTATGCGACCAATTCTGACATTTCATTCCTTTGATAAAAGCTATTTCTTAATTCAATTTCAACTGTATCATAATCTTTTAGCCCTCAGCCCCCATTTTTCGATTTCTATAGAAGGCTTTTGTGCTTGTTCGGATTGTCAAAAATATAATTAGATAAGTCAGTTGAAAAAAGACTAGTGAAATGTCCATTATACCATTAGAGTATATTTGTTTTTAGAAAAATGATTTCTGCTTATTATTTCTGTATGTTCATATTTCTTGCTAGGTTATAGTGTCACAAGTGCCATCAACATGTCCCTGTATCTAAATTGGAGCTCTCAATGAATCCCGTATCCGTATGTCGGCCTGTGACCCGGCGAGCGCAGGCATCGGTGAGCGTTGCAAGCACGCCATTCTCATAGGAAAGGCGGATGTTCCTGCCATCCAAGTCGGTAACTTCATAGCCTTCAATATGGCAGGGGCAAACTGAGCAGCGTGCTGAAACCGATGCTTGACAGAAGTCCCGTCAGCATACCGCTCCAGTCGGGGGCATGAGGGACCGCCACCATGACAGGCGCACCTGTCGGAATAGGGAATGGAGAAGGATGTCGGGGCGAAGAGAGTTGGAGTGAACTTGAACTTTTTCTTGCCTACCTTGCTCAATGCTCCCGAAAAAGGAATGCCCACGTCGTTGCAGGTCGTACCATGTATCCTTGGGACTTAAACGCGTCCCTCTGCAAAAACCGTCTGGGAGCAGGAGAAGTTCATGCTCTCGTGCCCGATGATGGGCATCATGATGAAGAGCGCCAACCAAGGAATGTGTTGGAAAGTAATGAGTACACCGCTCGTGTCAGACACACCGCGCTTGAGACCATTGATATAAACATCACTCCCTAAAAATGGGATGTGGTCAGCAGGGTCTCATGACCAAACCTATATAAGGATGGAAGGGATTCCCGGAGGTCGCAAAGGTGCAAATCAGACCTACCACAGGGGTCAAATGAGTACTGACGGGTAACATATAATTATTATACTAGACTACTGACAGAGTATGTGGAGACAGCTCCAACCTGCGAATCGCTTCTGAGAGTCTCTTCCCAATGAACTCCGTAGAGAATGAAAGATACGTATATACAACTATGTTTCTAATATACCATCTATTATTTGATATCCTGTAATTTTTTCTCCTGAAACTCATTGTTATTTCAGACAAAAGAATATGCCTTTTGTGGTTTTAATGATATCATATTCGAGTTTGTCTTCAGAATAGCCTTTGGGGCTTCGCGGTAATCCTGTCATAATCGGCTGCTTCGTAATCCTCGGTGTCTTTAAATTTGACTTGAAGTCCATTCTTGCAGTCGAAAAAGTGCTTTTATTAAAATCATATACGCTTACAGGTAACATGGGGAACCCCACTAGATAATAGTTTTGACTGAAAAGTGTCAATTTTTGCTGTGATCTTATTGTGTATTGGCAATCTATATTTTTGCAATTATCTCATAGACTCTATGACTTATTAAAAACTCACCACATGTTCAGTATGGACCAAAAGCCATAAAAATCTAATTGTTTAATAGATTTTCGTTCTGAGGAAGTAGGTAATCATGAATCTATTTTTGTATCAAACAATTGAAAATCAGTGATCATAACCCTGCTTTTTATTCTTGTAGTTGTTTATGAAAAATCATTGAACTCTTTTTCCTGTTCTTTGCTACTAGAAGGATTCCTTCTTTTTCGCTACAGCCACATCCCATCCTTTTTCCCCGTAATGCTGAGTGTATAATCTATATCTATATTGTAATACTCCATTTTGTTTGTTTTTATTTGCAAGAAGATTCTCAAATGAAGCCCCTCCTTAAAGTAATCATTTAGTTCAACCCAGACTTTCTGGCATTTGATATGTGTTCTAACATTTCCTCTTGCAATCTTCAATTTCGTTTAAGTTTAGACTATCCGCATCTATTAAGCCTTGAACTTTTCCTCTAATATAATCATTGTATTTGGGATGATTCCCATGAAATAGTTTGTCTAAATCTATTAAGTTAGAGGTATCTGCGGCTTTTGAAACATTTGAATATGCTCATCAACAGAATTAAAGCTGTCTTAAAGTGCCTGTATACTTGTTGAGGTATTATATGATGTAGATCTAATCCAAATGGATCAATCCACGCATTCGCATCATTCACATATCCATACAGCGTTGGGTTGTTTCCAGCCAGTCTTATCGGGTCCTGACTAATGTAGTTTCCGGTATGTGGCGAGTAATACCTGAACCTGTTGTAATACAGTCCTGTTTCCCCATCTTCGTATTGACCTTGGAAACGGAAGGTATGAAGTCTCGTTTTCCTCTTAGCCTGAACACCTCTCCGTAGATGTCGAGGATACAGTCCCAGACCACCTCACCCTTGCTGTCGAGAGCCTGAATAGGTGTACCCAGATAATCCTGCACGATACTGTAGCTGTCCTCCTCGGTGAGCTTTGCCACAGGTGTATAACTACCACCGTCATACACCCATGTAATGAGATTGGTGTACGGTTCTGGCCTGTCATAGCGGATGCGACCGAGTTCATCTTTCTCCATTCTCGGCTTTTCCCCGCCTGTTATAGCTCCACTCATGCAGCAGTACGTTGCCGTCCCAGGCATAGCGATGGCATGTGTCGTGCGTCTCTTTAAGGGTACGCCTGCCCAAGGCATCGTACTCAAACCTTATGGTGGCACCTTCGGTGTGCGTACGCTCTTGAGCATGCCATTGCCGTACCACTCGTAAGCGGTGTCTCTTTGTTGCCAGCCATAATGAGCCTGCAGTTCCTTGTCATTGGGCGTGGTTGGCGTGAAGAGCTTGTCAAGCCAATCCGGCATCATGGGAGGCTCCAAGACATTGCGAGTGCTCTTGAGGATAAGATTGCCTTCCCCCGTCGTAGCGATAGTAGTTCTTCTCGTCCTTGAGCAGCCTGCCGTGAGTCTTTTAATCGAGTAGAGTCGGATACTATTTGCTTAGCATTGCTAGTAACTCGTCCCTTGATTTATTATAGGAGGTTTCAAGATTAGCTGTGTTCGATGAAGTTGTTAAATTTTTCAGTTCCCAATATATGCTCTAATTCAACACTAATTATACTTCTAATATAAGCAAGACGATCTAACACTTACTCCTCCTAAAGTATAAAAACAAGGCCTAAAGCTGCTTTTTTCAGTATCTTCAAACCCTGATCCTATTTTATCTATCGTTGGAACTATGCTATCCAATTCTCTCAACATTTCTTCAAATCCTTTGTTTTTTTGACATGTTTTTCATCATTTACAGCGTTTTGCAAAATCTGTTGTTTCAATATCCAATTCAATATCTCCTTTAATCTTATACTCCTCTACGCCTAAATTATTTTTCTATATTCCACGACTATCATCATATCAAAGTCAATATAATTTCTTGCGTGAGTCTCTTTTTGTGAGTTCATCCGACATTTGGAGTGATGGGGTTCTAAAAAGAAGAAAAACCGCTGAACAAATTGTATATTTGAATTAGCACCAACAAATATGCAGCTATGAACAGCAGTTTTTCTATATCATGCTTGGGGATTGTATCACCACAAGTGTCTGCGCTGCACGATTGCCGCATCACTCCAAATGTCGGATGAACCTCATTTTTTTATTATCACCTTGTCGTTATAGAAAGTCGCAATTTTACTACTCTCCATACTTCTTCATTTAAGATCGTCATTCTCTATTTTACGAAGAACAAAACTCTTACCTTCTTTATTTAAGGAGTACCATTCATCTAGGTGGATATGATATGTCATATCCACCTCCTCCATATTAGCTATACCTAAGATGCTCCTTGCTAGAAGCTGTAATCCGATTTCATTACCCAAAATTTCAATCTCACCTCCTATAGGTGAGATCTGAAAGGAAAGATAACAACCTGACTTGGGTGTAATATACGGGATCCCCTCTTCGTTATAGCGAACCGTTATGCTTCTTTTTCATCAATACTTCAATGCCTTTTTAAGAGCGTCTTGGACACGAGGATTCTGTGCTACTTTTTAGGAAGTTTTTCTTGTGCCTGTCCAACAGTCAACCCCTGATATGTTTATATACTGTTCTTTTTGTTCCCCGATTGATTGTACGTTGTCAAACAAAAGTGCACAACTGCAAATGTAGTTATTTACTCTGATATTTCATTGTCGAAAATTCTTTTGTTGATTGAATTTCGCTTTTATTATTTCTCTTATCTTTTGATTTTCTCCCTTGCCCTAAATATACGTCTTTGGGTGTAAGATTACCCTAATGATTCATGAAACCTTCTCCCATTATAATATTGGGTTTATCCGACATAGGGCGTGCTGCGGCAACGAGGAGAAGCACTTTTTCTAGGGGCATCTGTCCCAACTTCAACCACAGCCACAGCCGCAACGCGCGCGTACATGCGCGCGTCCGGCGTTTTTCGTGTTTTTTGCCTTCACCTCTTCACCTTTCGGCTGTATCTCGCTGAAAAATAAGCGTCTTGTGGGTGAAGGTTTTCATTATTTGGAAAAAAACGAGCTATATTCCTATTGCTCAATGACTTATGGGTGAAGGCAGTTGTCTTCCTCAACGGACCCAACGGGGCGGCGTCACGACAAAAACGACGGAGCAAAGTGTCCCACTCCACGGCGGCGCAGAGGGTGAAGGCAACACACCGAAAAGTGCACCCTGCTTGCCTTCACCCGCAACGCGCTGTGATCAAATGATTGTGGAGATTTTTAACACGTGTTTGCAAGATGAGGCCTTCATCTGTAAGGTGTTTGTTATCAGATGATTGTGATCAAAAAAGCACGCGGTGAAGGCAGAAAAACGAAAACTTGCTGTGTGCGCGTAACGCGCGCGTGAGAGCGACCGAGCAGTTGCGACGGCGCGGACAGCGGTTGACTGAAAACGGACTCGCACTGCCAGCTCACAACATTGGCGAGAAAGTGGAGGGGTTTCTCCTCCCCTCGTACTTTCAACATTTAGCGGGCAGCAATCACCTTACCTGGGTGACATGCCCCTGCACGATAGCCGCAACACTGAGATGTCGGATGAACACAAAAAGTCGGAAGCTGCCCAACGGCCTCTTCCGACAATAATAGGGAGGACGCTTGGCGCGAGCGGCTGTCGCGCCGGGGGCGTCGTTGCTCAGCGAACGATGAGCAGATAGTAATTCTTCTTGCCCTTTTGCGCCAAGAGATGCTTGCCGTCGAGGAGATCTTCGGCTGTAATCTCGCGATCGAAGGCTTCGAGCTTCTCTTTGTTGAGGCTCACGCCGCCACCTTGGGTGAGTTTACGCATTTCGCCTTTGAAGCGAAGCATTGGGTGGTTTCGGCCAGCGGGTCGACGGCCTTCGCGCCCACCACTTGGTCGCGGCTCACCTCAAACTTCTGTACGCCGTCGAGACAGCAGCAGGGTTTCTTCGTCGAGCTTGAGGAGGCTTTCTTTTGTGGCTTTTTCCGAAGAGAATGTTGGTGGCTTCCACCGCCATTTCGTAGTCCGATTCGCCGTGTACGAGCACGGTCACTTCGCGACCGAGGCGTTTTTGCAGCACGCGGCGACCGGGGTCTTGACGATGCTCTTCGATGAGGGGCATCGATCTCTTCTTTGGGCAGGCTGGTGAAGATCTTGATGTAGCGTTCGGCCTCTTCATCGCCCACGTTGAGCCAGAGTGGTAGAAGGCGTGAGGTGTGGTGCGATAGCGGTCGAGCCACACGTTGCCCTGTTCCGTTTTGCCGAATTTCTTGCCGTCGGCCTTTTGTGATGAGGGGCAGGTGAGGGCGAAGGCCTCGTTCTCTCCGCCGAGTTTGCGGCGGATCAGTTCCGAACCGGTGGTGATGTTGCCCCATTGGTCGCTACCGCCCATTTGCAAACGGCAACCTTTCGTTTCGTAGAGGTGCAAGAAGTCGTAGCCTTGCAGGGAGTTGGTAGGTGAATTCTGTGAACGACATGCCCTCGGCGAACTCACCGTTGAGGCGACGCTTCACGCCGTCTTTTGCCATCGTGTGGTTGACGGTGATGCGCTTGCCGACTTCGCGGGCGAAATCGAGGAAGGAAATCCTTCATCCAGTCGTAGTTGTTCACCAGTTCGGCGGCGTTGGGCGCATCGCTGTCGAAGTCGAGGAAGCGCGAAGCTGTTCCTCGATGCAGTCCACGTTGTGGCGGAGCGTTTCCTCGTTGAGCAGATTGCGTTCGCGCTCTTTCCGAGGGGTCGCCGATCATACCGGTGGCACCCTACCAGCGCGAGCGGCTTGTAGCCCTGCTTGCTGCAAGTGGCGCAGCATCATCACACCGCAGAGGTGGCCGATGTGCAAAGAGTCGGCTGTGGGGTCGATGCTACGTAGGCCGTCACCATGCCCTTGTCAAAAGAGTTCTTCGGTGCCCGGCATCATTTGGTGGATCATCCCACGCCATTTGAGTTCTTCTACGAAATTCATACGTTATGTTTGGAAGTGCTTTTTATCAATTTATTCGTTACTGCAAAAGTACGACTTTTTCGTTGTCAAGACAAAAAAACGGCGAAGCTTTCCGCGGCAGTTGTCTCTCGACATGCTTTTTCTTCCCGTTCGCGGAATGCGCGGTCCGTCTATTGGGCGGCGGCAATGACCGGAAGTGGAAGTTTTCGCGCGATGTCGAGTGCAAATTAAAGTAGCCCGCAGCAGGGCAGCGAAAAAGTGCAAGTCTTTGGGTGAAAAACTCCTGCTTTCGCGCGAAAACGCTCAACTTTTTGCACAAAACGTGTCTTGTTTTTCTTGCAGGTGGCGTGCCGTTGTGTGAAAACTCCTCGTTCAGGGGGCAGGAAAAATCTTTTGTTCTCGATTCGCAACTCGGCGAAAATGAAGAGGATAGGGACGAAAAACGCTCCCTCCGCCGACCGTGGGGCACACGGTGGGAGGGAGCGCCGAAAAGAGAACGTCTGCACCGGCAGCGATTACTTCTTCTGTGCTTTCACGGGCGCGGCAGGTTGCAGTACCTCTGCTTTGTAGCCGAACTTGGCAAAGCCCTTTTGGAGATTGGCCACATTCGTCACATCGGCATCGAAGGTCACGGTCACGGTGTGGTTTGCCCATCGGTCTTCATGTTCTTCACGCCCTTTTCGTGGGGATGTTGCGCTTCACCTTTGGCTTCGCAGTTGACGCAGGTCATTTGTTCCACCTATGAAGATAACTTGTTGGAGGTTCTTGGCTGCGGCACCGAGTACCGAGAAGAGGAAGACGAAGAGAGAGAACTTTTTCATTGTGTAATCTGTTTTTGAAATACGAAAAATGAGAGTAGGTGAGTGAGTTTATCGTGCGATGGTGTGGCGGAAGCCGGCGTGAACATGGCGCCGTCGAGCGGGCCGTAGACCAGGGTGGGGTCGAATTGCGAACCGCGCGGGTGGGCAAAAGTCGATCACGGCATTGGGCTGCCTGTAGCCGGTGAGGTTTTCGCCGCCCAGCAGACGCTGAAGCGTCGGAAAGTGCGCGTGACTTGTGCCGAGAGTTGCGGTGAAGCTTTTGAAATCGGGGTTCCACGACGTGGTGCCGTCGGCCAGCACGTAGTTGAGCGGTAGGCGTCCGCCGCCGTTGAGCTGGAGGGTGACGTCAAAGTGCCACTTCTCGAGCGGCGTGGCGTGGTGGCGGTGACGAGGCGCTTAGCGACTCTGCAGGGTTTTTCCATGACGCTCACGCTGCCGTCCGGGCGACCGAAAGCGGTGCGCACGTTGAGTGTAACGATAGGCGGCTGTGAGGTTGAAGCCTCAAAGAGCGGGTAGGAGGCCTGCAGTTGCACCACGTGCGAATAGCTGTCGCCTGGAGCGGGTGGATGCTGATCCGATGCGGATCGGCATCGTAGTCCACCACGGCTTGTTTGTCGAAATTGGTGTAGTAATAGTCGGTACTCAGGTCGAGGACGTGTCCGCCGATAGAGTTTGTAGCCGATGTTGAGACCGTAGTTCCACGCCTCTTCGCGCAGGTGATCACTGCTGAAGTCGAGGCGCGGCTTCCCGTGAGCAGATAGTTCATCTCCTCGGGCACCCAAGCGGTGCGATAGCCCTTTTCCGGCATTGAGCCGGACGACGAAGTTGCGACGCGACGAATTTGAGGTGCGCTCGCGGGTGACAAACGTGCCGTAGAGGTTGCTGTGGTCTAGCGCACACCGCCCATGAGCGTCAGCGCACTGCCGAGCGATGTGAGGTGTATTGTGCGTAACCGCCGGCCACCGTTTCGTGTGCCGAAGTGGGCGGTTGCGTCATCGTCGCCGGCGCAAAAGTGCCGTTCCCACCGTGCGACCGAAATGATCGTGGTTCAGACTCAGCCCTGCCGAGAGGGTGTGGGTGCGCTGCCACTGTGTTTTCGAAGAGCGGCGAAGCGTAGAGCATTGGTTTGTCGCGCGTTGAAAATTCGGGTGGTCATAGTTGGCGTTTTTGCAAGTGGCGCGAGCCGAGAGGATGAGGGCGATGTTGGTATTGTTCTCATCGTGAAACATCCACGCCGTTTTGTTTGTCGCTTCCACCCGTTTTCGTGTCGATCGTCACGCGATAGGGATCGTTCATCGCTTCGCCGTGATGCGCAAACTGTCCGCCCTCACGCGTTTCTTTCAGTCCGCGCAGATAGAATTGCGAGAGAAGGTGATCGCCGTTGTAGGTCCAGCGGTTCATGAGATTGAACTGCTCGGTCTTGGGGCGGTCGGCCAGTCCGTCGTGGTTCTCGTCGTGTGTGGAGCGTTTGGCTGTAATGCCCTCAACACCGTCGTGCCCCAGCGTGCCGAAGGGAGCAAGGTGCTCTCCACATTTCCCTCGATGCGACCGTGCGCATCGGCATAGCCGTTGAGCAACAGCACATTCGGGTATTTCACCTGCGGTTTCTTGTATTCCACATTGATCTGTCCCGTCAGCGACTCATAGCCGTTTTTCACGCTCGAGGCGCCTTTGCTCACCTGGATGCTCTCCATCCACGTGCCGGGCACGTAGTTCAGGCCGAAGGGCTGGGCGAGGTTGCGCAGGGTGAGGACATTTTTCGGCCAGCATCTGCACGTAGGGTGCCGGCCAGCCCGAGGAGCTTTAATCTGCCGAGCGCCGGTGGCGCGTCGCTGTAGTTGACATCGACCGAGGATTGTTGACAAAACTCTCGCCGAGGTTGCAGCAGGCGGCGCGCAGGAGTTCGTGTCCGGTGATGGTTTCGTTGTTTTTGCGTCAAACCGAAGGCGTGAAAGAGGCCTTACGCTTGCAGCGACACAGTGGCGGGCGCAATTCCACCTGCTTGGGGGCTGTCGTCGCTTGCTTGGTGAGGGTGTCGCCCACTTCGCTGTGAGTGCCCGTCGCCAGTCCGTCGGCCAAAGCCGGCGTCGCGGTCGCGGTGAAAAGGAGAAGCAACAGTTGAGGGTAGTGTGAGTCATATAGTCAAGTGTTGTAGGAGCGCGCGTCGCGGTCGCTCGCGGATGAGAGGTTCGTGGTGCAAAGGTACGCGCTTCTTTGCCGAAGGGCGTTACAAAATTTCCGTTCTTTCTTACAGTCTCCCTCTTTTTGTTCTCTGCCGTCCTTTTATTGCCTTTGCCGCTCCCTTATTTTCACGCTCTGCACACCAGGTATGACCTATATATATAAGGTCCTTCCAATATTAAATGAGGACTGTTTTTCAGCGCGGCGCTGTTTGCCCTCTTTCGCCGATCATCGGCGAATGTACAGCTAAAAAGCGATTTTTTTCTCAATTTTTGTTCGCATCAAATCCCGTAATCTTCCGCATAACGATGGACGATTGTAAGAAAAATGCAAGACTCGTGAACATTCGCCGCCGTATGCTTTGTCGACTTCGTTGTTTTTATGCTAATTTTTGCGGCATGCTTGCCCTTGTGCAAGTCGCACATCACGACATAAATTCACACAACGTCATGAAGAAGGTAAAACTCATGCTGATCGGACTTTTTCGCCGCCGTACTCCTGCCGAGTGCAGCGCAGCAAGTCCCCAAACTCCCCGCCGACGCCGCCATACGTCAGGGAAAACTCTAACGGACTGACCTACTACATTCGACACAACGCCGAACCCAAAGGCAGTCAATTTCTACATCGCCCAAAAGGTGGGTTCGGTACAGGAGAACGACGACCAGCGCGGTCTCGCCCACTTTCTCGAGCACATGGCCTTCAACGGCTCGAAGCACTTCCCCAATGATGGGCAGCTCATCAAGTACTGCGAAAGCATCGGTGTGAAGTTCGGCCAAAACCTCAATGCCTACACCTCGACCGACGAAACCGTCTACAACATTGACGACGTGCCCGTCGCCGGCAACAACATCGACTCCTGCCTCTTCATTCTGGCAGACTGGTCGAGCGGTTTGCTCCTCCAAGAGAGGAAATCAACAAAGAACGCGGTGTTATTCACGAGGAGTGGCGTATGAGTTCGAGCCCGATGATGCGCATCTTCGAGCGCCGCTTGCCCGAACTCTATCCCGGCAGCAAATACGGCTATCGTCTTCCCATCGGTTTGATGTCGATCGTCGACAACTTCAAACCCGATTTCCTCCGTGCCTATTATAAGAAGTGGTATCGTCCCGACCTGCAGGGTGTGGTGATCGTGGGCGACATCGACGCCGCACAGGTCGAAGCCAAGGTAAAGCAAGTTCTCGGTGCCGTGCCCATGCCCGCCAACGCCGCGCAGTATGAGACCTACCCGTGCCCGACAATGCGCAAGCTATCTACGTCATCGACAAGGACAAGGAGCAAAACCACGGCTCCATCTCGATCATGCTCAAAACCGACGTCATCCCCGAGGAATATCGCGGCACCATGTTCGGTCTGCTCCACGGCTACATGATCTCCGCCATGGCGCAAGCCCTCAACGGCCGCTTCGGCGAAATGAGTCAAAAGCAAGATTGCCCCTTCCTCATGGCCGGACTGGGGTATGACAACTACCTCCTCTCGAAGACCAAAGATGCCTTCTCGCTCTACATCTCGCCCAAGCCCGGTCGTGATGCCGAAGCCGTGACGGCCGTCATGAAAGAAAGTGAATCGTTTTCACGAGTACGGCATCACCGGCAGCGAGTTGCTCCGTGCCCGCGAAAAGCTTCCTCAGCAACTACGAGACGCTCTACAACAACCGCGAGAAGCAAAAGAGCAGTTACTATGTGAATCGTTGCGTGCGCGACTTCCTCGATGGCACCGGTACCGCCGACATCGCCACCCTCTACAACAACTACAAGATGCTCGCCGGTCAGGTCAACAAGAAGGCCATCGACGAAGCCTTGTCCGGAATGAATTTCGCCAACGACTCCAACTTCGTCTTCCTTGCCATGTATCCCGACAAGGCCGACGTTAAAGTTCCTACCGTCGACGAGATGAAAGCCGCCGTGCAAGCCGGTCGCGATGCCCAAGTCGACGCCTATGTCGACAACGTGAAGAGCGAACCCCTCGTGCCGGTGCTGCCCAAACCCGGCAAGGTGACGAAGACCACCAAAGCGCCCTTCGGCTACACGCAGTGGACGCTCTCAACGGTGCCCGCGTCTTCTTTAAGAAGACCGATTTCAATGATGCCGAGATTCTCCTCACCGCCGACAGCTGGGGCGGTAGCTACAAGTTCGCCGACAAAGACGTGCTCAACGGCAAACTCGTCGAAACCGTCATGAACGCCACCGGTTGGGGCAACTTCACCGCCACCGAACTGCAGAAGAAACTCGCCGGCAAGCAAGTCGGTCTCAGTGTCGGCCTCGGCAAGTACACCGATACCTTCGAAGGCAACGCCACGCCCAGGGATCTCCGCACCCTCTTCGAACTTCTCTATCTCTACTTTCCAGCAACCTGCGAACGATCGACGCCTTCCACAACGTCATGGCCACGCTCCGCACGCAGTTGGAAAATGCCGACAAGAATCCGCAAAAGCCTTCGGCGACTCCGTGCGCCCACGCTCTATGCGCCCTAATCCCGCACCGAACCCCTTAAACTTGCCGATCTCGACAAGGTGAACTACGAGGAGATCAAGCGCCTCTACACCGAACGCTTCGCTTCCGCCGGCGATTTCGATTTCTACTTCACCGGTGCGCTCAACGAAGACTCGCTCCGCACCTTCTGCGAGCAGTACATCGCCCCGCTTCCCGGCGTGAAGAAGCGCGAAACTTACACCGACCTCGGCATTCGTCCCCGCACGGGCATGCTCATGAATCGTTTCGAGCGTGAACTCGAAAAGCCCGCAGGCGATGCTCGTCCAGGTTTGGAACGGCGAACAACCCTACAACCTCAAAGATGCGGTGGCGGCCGATGCCTTCGGACAAGTCCTCACCAAGCGCTACCTCAAGTCCATTCGCGAAGACCGCGGTATGGCCTATTCCGTAAACGCCGACGCATCGCTCAACTACGGTGTGCGCAACACCTACTCGCTCCAAGTCTTCGCCCCCTTCACCCCCGAAAAGTGCGACTCCGTGCTTCTGCTCATGAAGCAAGACCTGCACGAACTGGCCAAAAACGGTGTTCGTCCCGACGAACTCGAAGAAGTGAAGCGTTTCGAGATCAAGCAGTACGAAGGCAGCAACGTAACAACAGCTACTGGCAGGGTCTCATGCAACAGCAGAACCGCTGGAACAAGGACAACCGCGCCGGTTATCTCGAAGCTATCAATCGCTCACGAGTGCCGACGTGCAGCGTTTCGCCAACAAAGTGCTGTTGCGCGACGGCAGACTGCGCTACCATCATCATGCTCCCCTAAGGGAACGAAACAAGCGAAATAATCGCCTCGCTTCCTCCCTTAGCACCAACGAAAAATGCCGCCTCTCGATTGAGAGGCGCACATTGTTTTCTGATCCGTTTGCTGGCGTGCGGCCGGCCGAAGCAACTTGGCGCATCGCCAAAAATGTAAGAAAAGCGAGCGGCACTTAGAATGTGGCGCGGAACATGAAGCGGATGCCCCAACGCTGCGTGTCGCCATAAATCGACCGGGGAAATTCAGATGGGTCAGGCGGCGCATACTGCACGTGGATGACCTTGAAAATGTTAGGATACCCACGATCGCTTCCACATAAGGCGTGTTTCGATCCATCACGCGGCTCTGTTGTTCATAACCCGGTGGCCGTGAGCGCGAGGGGAAGTAATGAGATCCGTCGCCCCGGCGTTTTGCGCCAAATAGGGTTGTTCTTGTCGGTGAGTGTGCCCTCACAAGGCGTTCACCCGATATATTCGCGCCATTTGAGTCGCTTCAAGAGCGGAATGCGGTTGAAAAATCTTCCCGTTCAAGTCCCACGACACCATGGCCGAGACATAGCGGTCGTTCATGAACTCCATGTTCTTCACGAGGTTGAACATCGCATCCTCTTTCACATACGAGGTGTTCGCCCAGCATGAGCAGGAGGGGAAGGGACGCGGTTCCATTGCGCACCGGCCTCCATGTGTCTCGAGCTTTCCCCACGACTTCACCCACCAGCGTTTGTGAGATAGCCAGTTCGGTGTTGTTGTAGGGTGTAGTCGCTCACAGCCCTTGGCGCCCATCGTGTGACTGAGGGTAAAGATCGGGGCGTTGTGATTGGCGCGCATGCGGCGCTGCTTGGTGTTGATGAAGGTCGCGCCGGGTTGATATTCGAGCAGGAACGAAAACGTCGCTCGTGTTCAGGAACGGCACGTTCACCGCTGCTGCATCCAGTCCGCCGCCTGCAATTCGTCGAACGTTGCCGGTCGGCCGAGTCCCAAGGCCGCCGTTGCCCCCACCGGCTGATAGAAGAGCGCCGAGGTCGGTTCGTTGCGATCGTGCTGCACCTGCGCTTTGAGGCGAAACCGTTCGCCCATTCGCGTTCGAAGTGCAGTTTCAGGTTGCGGTTGTACATCATGTGGTCGACGTTCGTCCACTTCCATGCCAAGAACACATTGTCCTTGTCGGTCGGCAGGTGAAAGTCCGAGGCGCAATCACGTCGTCACGATACGACAGCACCAAGTTGGCTACCGGATACTCGCGCGGCAAGTATTTTTTCGGCACGAACGAGTAAGTCAATTCGCCCATGCCCCTTCCAGCGGTGGTCTTTCGAAACCGTAGGCCGCGTAGCCCTTGGCAAAAAGGTGCTTGTTGAGGTGCGCCGTGGTCTGTGCCGAGAGGCGCAGGCGCAAGCCGTCCACATCGTTGGTGGTGATCACCGTGTTCATCGGTCCCAAATCCACCTTTAGAGGCACACTCGGGTCAATCGAGGTTTCGACAAAGTTTCTCGATCAGCGCCTTCGCCACCCAAATCACGGGTTTCGCCCCCGGCAGGTTTTGCAGGCTCGTCACGAACGAATCCATGCGCTTCTCGGTGTTGGTTAGTCGCTCCGGGCGGTGTTCCGCCCAGAAGGCATCCTCCTGCATCTGGGCGTCGGCCAGGGTGCGCGTCGAGCCGGCGAACTTAAAGGCCGCATCGGGGATGGAATCGAAGGCAAAACCCGAGTAGGTTGTGCTGCGTTTCACCCGAAACTCGTGCAGGTTCTTCGCCGCCTTGAGCAGCACCAGCATGTGGTCTTTCGTCAGCACCTGTTCGCCCGAAGGCAGTTCTTCGTACGTCTGATCGATCTTCATCGACTGCACAAAGTTGATACCCGTGTTCATTGGCACCCCCATTTTTACGCGCTTCACGCGATAGGTGCTGTCGGCCAGCACATAGAGTTCGCCCGAAAAACCGAAATCCCTGCGCATTGTTGGGGTGAACTGCACCTCGATGCAGCGATCGCCGTCGATCATCGTGGTGTCGGTGAGAAAATAGCGGTAGAACGCGATGCCGTCGGTCGACGAGAGGAGATAAACTGATATTGCAACAGGCGGATGTTGTTGTCATAGAGGTTCACGTCGGTGAACACGTCCTTCATCATCGCGTTGAGCACATCGCCCGTATTGATCAGGTCGTTGATGCCTTCACTGCGCTGCCCGATCACAATGTTTTTGCGCGTTTGGTCGCTTTTTGCGCCACAACTGCTGCGTCACCGTCTCGTCGACGGTGAGGGCAAAATCAGTTTGCCCGTTTTCGGGCGAAATCTCACATGGTCTTTGAGGAAGGGCATCCGTTTGAGCTGTCCGTCTCGAGCACCCGCGGTGTGACGTCACTCACCGCGAAATTCAGTTTGCTGTATTGCTGCAGCGCATAGTAGTCGTGGAGTTTGAGGTCGCTGCCTTTCTTGGCGGCAATGACCTTGCGCATAAATTCCACAGCCGGGTTGTCTTTGCGCGAATACTTGGTGCGTTTTCGCCTTCACCGTGGCCTCACCGAAACCGAGATCGGCCGATTTGAGAACAATGATGAGGCTGTCGCCGCCGGCCGTCGGTCGAACGGAACGCGAAACGTAAACCCACCGACGAGGCGAAGAGTTGCCCTTGTCGGTGGGCAATGTGGAAGCGTCCCTCAACGTCGCTTTGCGTAGCCACCTGCGTGCCTTTTGTAGAAGAGGTTGACAAACGGAATGGGCGCCCGTCTCGGCATCGACCACCCGTCCCACCACGCGCTGACCGAGGGCCAATGCGACGAAGGCAAACCACCCAAGCAAGAGAGTGAGAAGTTTTTTCATTGCGATGAAAGTAAAAAGTTGTGTGAGGACCCCGGGCACGGCTCTCCGTGCAAACCGGTGGACAGGCACAAAGATACGAAAACTATTTCGCTCCCTTGCGTTTTATTTTCGGCGAAAATGGGGAAATTGTTTTTGCGTATTCCGCAATTTTTCGCTTTTTCAAGCGGTGTCTCAGAAAATCGACGCATAAAAATGTCTTGTTTGTGGTATATTCTGTGTCTGTTCTCTTTTTGTTGTGTTGTTCCTGTACGATAAAAACTTTCGTTTGTCAATGAAATCTGTTTTCTTGCTTCGTTTATCATTCAATCTCTGCGTTTGTTTGTCGAAAGTACGAATTTGAGTTGCTTTTTGTATATTCTAAAATGGCAAAAGACGAGGTAAAAGTGTTTGTGGTGTTATTTTTGGGTATATTTTGTTTTTGCGCTGTTTGAAAGTTTTATACTTTGCAATCTCATCCATCTTCAACGAGAATAAATTCAAAACTGCCGTTTTTCGCACGCTCATCTCTTCGGTGGCGCCAGTGAGACTTGTTGAGGAGGAGATAGAGTTTTTCATCCCCGGAACCAATAAACGATCCAAACGATAATACCTATGAAGAAAATGACCTTCCTTTTGGCTTGCTCCCTCGTGTTGGGAGGAGTTTTCCGTACTGATGTAGCCTCTTGCGACAGGACGGCGGAAATGTCGAATGTGCCCGAAACACCGCGTGCTCGAGTGGTAGACGGTAAGTGGCGAGACGCCCGCGGCAACAGCCCATGCGATCCTCAGCGACGCGAGTGTGACCCGAGTCAACGAAGATTACTTCAACGGTAAGCTTCCCGAAGACGCTACCTCCGTCATCGGTGGTTTCGTGACGCCCACCGGTCCAAGGTAGAGGGAAAAAGCGGTAGGCAATGAAACGCGTTTGGCGTGCACCGTGACCGGAGACACCCTGTCGTTGGCCAATGTCACCCCCAAAGACAGCACCTCTCTACAAGGTCAATGCCGCCTACGGCTGGAACAAGGATGAAGTATACCAAGTTCGAATATCCCAAGAGCGCTGTCGTGCGTGGACTGGGCGGCGGAAGCTCGAAGGTGTGGATGCCGAGGGTAAAGCTCACGATGTGTCTGCCCACGCGTGGCTCGTCACGACCACTCCCAAGAACTCCTCGAAACGGGCAGGGAAGCAACCGCGCCCCGCGTCGTCTGTTCCTGCCGCTTCATCAGCCCTGAAGGCTACAAGTGGATGGATGCTCGCTCACCCTCGTCTTGCCCACCGAAGATCTCAAGAACTATCCGACCGTGAAAGTCACTTTGCGTGCGCAGCAAAGGCAACGCCGTCGAAAGCGTTTGGAAGCGTGGTTGATCGCGCCCTTCGTCTTACCCTCACAGCCGTCGCTCTTTCGGGCGGCGGTTTTTGTTTCTCCGGTATCGGGCATGATGTCCTCCTGTGCAGTCGGCCTATCTCCACCTCATTGAGACGGCGAAGCTCCCTCGAGTCGAGCCAATGACCCTCGACAACCCGATTCGGGGAGGAAAAGCCCCAACGTAGAAACCAATGGATTTTTAGGAGAGGTGAGATAGACGTGCTGCTTGCGCAAGCACGACAAAATCTCTTGATTCGTATTAGTTTATCGGCAATTATTTTGTTCTATTGCCGTAAAACTAATACCTTTGTCGTTCAATTTAGACAATAGAGGAGGTTACTATGTCCAATGTAAGAGATCAAATTATAAGCTATGCTCAAACAGAATGTAGTGTTTCAGACAGAATGCTTTGCTACAAAATCTACTGAGCTCGTTGACACTTCAAAACAGAACATTTTGTGGCATTTGCATCGTCTGGTAGAGCAAGGGCAACTGTTGACGAGTCGGGCGAGGAGCATACACGATTGAGAGTAAAGCCGCAATTTTTCCCTCATCCCAACGCAAGGTTGTCCGTATTTATCAATCGTTGAAGGAACAATTCCCCTTGCTTCCTTTCTGTGTCTATAGTGGTGAAATTCTGGCGGATCTACAGCACTATCTTTCTTATAATAACAATATCTATATAGAGACAGATCGTGATGCCACCGAAATTGTTTTTCATTTTTGCAAGACTGCAAGAAGGGTTTTCTGTCCCCGACGCAGATTTTGTCGCTGATTACATACTTAGATCCAGCGTCGCTTATTGTAAAACCGCGCTGGTTTCAGAGCTCCGACACAAGAAGTTGAAGGGTTTCACTCTCCGCATTTGGAGAAACTATTGGTTGACATTCTATGTGATAAAGACTTCTTTTATCTCCAAGGGCAAGAAGCTGCGTATATTCTCGAGAAGGCAACTCAAATTTATGGGATTAAAACCGACCGGCTCATGCGATATGCCTCTCGTCGTAATGCGAAGTCGAAGATCGAGCAACTGCTTGCAAAGTAAAGAGATTATGATCAAGAAAGAATGTCTCACGGCTGAATGGATCAAGTCGGTTGCTGAACAAACCCGATACAAAAAGACTTAGCGTACTCCCAAAATCGAAAGTGCAATCCAGCTGCCTTTTTGGTGTTTTTCCTCGCGCGCGGGCACGTCCGCCGTTTTCGTTTTTGCCTTCACCTCTTCACCTATTGTGCGTAAATCGTTGGACAATAGGGTGATAAGTGTGAAGGCTTCTCCCCCTTTGCCTTCACCTCGGTGAAGCAAAAAAAGAGGGTGAAGTTCACACGCAAGAGTTTGTGTATCAGATGTATGAGTGTGAAGGTGAAGGGTGAAGGCAGGAATTGCGAACTCGCTGAGTGCGCGATGCGAGGGCGCGTGTCGTGTCACCCGCGTGTGGGGGAGTGGCGAAGAGTGGTGCATTTTGGACGAAAAAGGAGTGGACTTTGGCGTGAAAAGTCGTGTTGTTTTCCTCGTCGCGAGAGTGAGGGCGGGTGCGGCGGCCGCAGGTGGGGGCAACGGCCTGTCGATGGGGCACCACCCCGATAGGCGACGGACTGGGGAACGACAGCACACAGCGGAGCAAAATGACGAGAGGGAAAGTGTGATTTTGTGTTTTTGTGATTTTTGAAAAATGCGATCCTTTTGATGTTGAAAGTGAGCGGTTTGTGTGCCGTGTCGGGTGCTTCGCAGCGCAAGTCGGAAAATTTTTGAGCGCCGACTGTCGCATTTCGCCCCTTCGATTGTATTGGTAAGTGTAGCCCCGCTGTGCGTCGGAGTCGATCGCCGCTCTCCCTGTGGCGTTTTCTCCTTTGCTCGTCCACCTCGCTGCCGTCGACGGCGAAAACCGACCACCGCAAGCCCGAGCGCGAGACGCGGGACACCCTTTGTTTCACCTTCAAATCTTGACACTATGCCTAATTTTTCCGTCTCTTGTGCCCGTTGGTTCCCTGCGGCATTTTTGTTTCTCCGCACCCCTCACCCGTCGGTACCGAACAGCCCGCGGCAGCAGCGGCCGTTCCCGCTGTTTCGCCCGTGCGGAGGAGAAGGGCGAGCCTTCGCTTCTACGAGCAACTGCGCGCCTGCTCGAAGAGCGGCACGAGTTTCGCTACAACCCTGCTGGCCGAGATGCCCGAATTTCGCGAGCGCGGATCGGCCGCCGCCTTCCGTCGCGTCACCCCTTGGACTTCAACACCCTGGCGATCCACGCCATCGATGCGCGCATCGGGGTGTGGCAGCGCGATGTGGAGCGCGTGCTGCACTCGGCGCTCATTCCGGCCCACCATCCTCCTCACCCACTTCATGGAGCAGCTCCCCGCGTGGGACGGCTGCGACCGCTTGCGCCCTCTAGCCGAGCGCATCTCGGCGAGCGCACTGTGGGTGCAGTGTTTCTCGGTGTGGCTGCGCGCGCTGGCGGCGCAGTGGATGGCGCACCCACCGTGACGGCCAACGACTTGGTGCCGCTCTCGTGAGCCGCCGACAGGGATTGCGCAAAAGCACCTTTTGCCGCCTGCTTATGCCGCCCGAATTGAGCGACTACTATGCCGACAAGTTTGAACTCACCGCCACGGCGGCGCACGAACCGCGCTTGGCGAAACTCCGGGCTGATCAACCTCGACGAGTTTGACCGCTACACGCCGCGGCAAAATGCGACGCTCAAAAAACCTCTTGCAACTCAAATCGCTCTCCCTACGCCGTTCTTATCGGCAGGAGTTGATGGCGCTGCCGCGCGTGGCCTCGTTCATCGCCACGAGCAATGTGAACGAGGTGCTGACCGACCCTACGGGTTCGCGCCGTTTCGTCTGTGTGGAGGTGAATGCCCCGATCGACTGCTCGCCCATCGACCACGCGCAACTCTTTGCGCAGTTGCGCAGCGAGGTGCTGTCGGAGGCGCCCTGCTATCTGGATCGGGCGACAACCGAGGCTTTGGAGCGCTCGAACGCGCCCTTCCGCGTTTTCTCGCCTTTGGCGGAGCGTTTCTCTCGCTTCTTCCGCCTGCCCACGACCGACGAGCCGGGTGAGTGGCACACGGTGACGGAATTGATGACTGTTTTCGCCGCCGTTGTCCCGCGGCGGTGCGTGGTCTTTCGCTCCAAACTTTTCGGCCGCGAGGTGCGCAGCTTGGGTTTCGACCGCCCACCGTCGGCGTGGCAACTGCTATCGGGTGGTGGAGGTGTAGGGAGGCGTTTTGGCCTACGTTATAATGGAATCAGTGCGCGAAAAGGAGGAACAAGAAGGGAAAACTGCTGAGATGGTAGGAGCTTTTGTTTTCCTGAAACGAGAAAAAGTGAAGATGCTGTTTCCTACTTCCCCTCATTTTGTTTATCTTTGCAGCGAATATCGAAGTATTTATCTTTTTGCCAAACCAATTATTATGCGTCTTTTTCAAGTACTCGCTTTCTCGAGTTTGTGTATGCTCGCCCTGTTCGGTGCTGTTAGCTGTGATGATGTATCGTCAGAACTTAAGGCCCTCCCTTCTATCGCTGAAATATCACCGAAAGGGGAGAGTTTACGACCAAAATAGTTCAAGCGGAAGGCGGTAAAAATCGCGCGAATTGGGATTACCAACGTATTTATACGGCGTATGCTGAAGTGAATATGCAAACCGAAACAGCTGTGAAGGTTGATACTTTGGCAGATGGTAGTGTGAAAATATTCGGGCGAATGGTATACGTTTTACGTCTCAAAGGATAAGCGTGAGATTAAAGCCGTGCTGACCGCCAATAAGACGAATAAAGCAGCGCAGTGTGACGTTTATTGGTGAGCATCAAGCAAAGGCTCGCCATCTTTGATTTTGGTGTTTATCAGAAACCTGACACCACCGCAACGAAGTAAAGCCTGTTTTCTCGTCGGTCGGAATTATAAATTGATGAAGTGTTCGGTGTCGTCTCTTATTCAAAGGGGCGACACCGATGGCGTTAGGGACAGTAGGCTATGATGTGTGCTTAGCTATCTATTTCAAACTATAAGAGTCTTGTACGACCGTTTTCGCCGCCGTTGTCCCGCGGCGGTGCGTGGTCTTTCGCTCCAGACTTTCGGCCGTGAGGTGCGCAGCTTGGGTTTCCCGACCGCCCACCGTCTGCGCGGCAACTGCTATCGGATGATGGAAGTGTAGTGGTGTTTGGCCTACGTTGCATGATGGATTCAGTGCGCGAAAGGAGGAACAAGAAGGAAAAACTGCTGTAATAGTGGGAGTTTTTGTTTTTGCCCGAACGAGAAAAAGTGGAGATGCAGTTTCTTACCTCTCCTTATTTTTGTCTATCTTTGCACCAAACCTCGAAGTTTTATCTTTTTGCCAAAACCAATTATGCGTTTTTCGAGTACTGCTTTCTCGAGTTTGTGTATGCTCGCCCTGTTCGGAACTGTGAGCTGTGATGATATCTCTGCCGAGCCTGACGTATCGCCCCCTTCGGTGAAAAATCTCTGCTGCGGCGGAGAGGCCACCGCAAAGGTGCTTCGTATGGATAGTGGAAAACTTCGTACAAAAATGGGCATACAAAAGTGTTGAAGTGCAGGAAGGTATCTTTTATAGAAGAGATTCAACGCTGCGTATTGACACTTTGACGGATGGCCGTGTGAAGTATTCGAGCACGTGGTATGCATTTTATGTAAACATGGCTAAGAATGAGATACATGTGGTTGTCTCTCCCAATAAATCAAAGAATCAGCGTAGTGCAAATTCTTGGGTAACGATTTGTATGGCGCAGGTCTGGTGAGTTTTGCAGTCGATCAGGAGGCTGACAGCACCGCAACGAACTAAGCCTGTTTCTCGTCTGTCGGAATTATAAATTATGAAGTGTTCGGTGTCGTCTCTTATTCAAAGGGGCGACACCGATGGCGCTATGGAAAAGTAGGCGAAGATGTGCTTGTTATTCCGTTTGAGCTATGGCAGTATTGTACGACCGTTTTTCACCGCCGTTGTCCCGCGGCGGTGCGTGGTCTTTCGCTCCAAACTTTCGGCCGCGAGGTGCGCAGCTTGGGTTTCCCGACCGCCCACCGTCGGCGCGGCAACTGCTATTGCGTGGTGGAAGTATAAGGAGGTGTTTTGGCCTACGTTATAATGGAATCAGTGCGCGAAAAGGAGGAATAAGAAGTGAAAACTGCTGTAATCGTAGGAGCTTTTGTTTTACCCGAACGAAAAAAAGTGGAGATGCTGTTTCTTACCTCTCCTTATTTTGTCTATCTTTGCACCGAACCTCGAAGTATTTATCTTTTTGCCAAACCAATTATTATGCGTTTTTCAAGTACTCGCTTTCTCGAGTTTGTGTATGCTCGCCCTGTTCGGAGCTGTGAGCTGTGATGATCTCTCTGCCGAGCCTAAGGCCGTTCCTACTTTTACCGAAATATCACCGAAAGGTGAGAAGTTACTGCTAAAAATTATTCGTATGGATGGCGGTAAACTTACTACAAATTGGACTTTTGAACGGATCTATACGACGTACAATCAGGTAGATAGCCAGACTGAAACTGCAGTCTTGATTGATACTTTGGCAGACGGCCGTGTGAAGTATGCGGGTGAATGGTATACGTTTTATGTCTCTAAGGATAAACGGGAGATTAAACTCGTATTAGCAGCAAACAAGACGAAAGTGCAGCGCAGTGTGACTTTCCTCGGTCAACACAAAGCCAGCTTTTTTCATGGACTTTGATTTCGGGGCTTATCAGAAGCCGGACACAACAGCTACGAACTGATGCCGGATTTCTTTTTCGTCCCACTCTAAATAATATGGTGTTCGGTGTCGTCTCTTATTCAAAGGGGCGACACCGCTGCGATATGGACAGAAGGCGAAGATGTGTGCTTAGCTATCCATTTCGAGCTATGGCAGTATTGTACGACCGTTTTCTCCGCCGTTGTCCCGCGGCGGTGCGTGGTCTTTCGCTCCGGACTTTCGGCCGTGAGGTGCGCAGCTGGGTTTCCCGACCGCCCACCGTCGGCGCGGCAACTGCTATTGCGTGGTGGAGGTGTAGGGAGGCGTTTTTGACCTACGTTATAATGGAATCAGTGCGCGAAAAGGAGGAAAAGAAGGAAAACTGCTGCAATCGTAGGAACTTTTATTCTCCATGCCTGTGAAAAAGATTAATTTTAATTTGGTCGATACTTGTTTTGTGATTATCTTTGCGCCGTTTAATAATAATAATTGAGTTTGTGTTACTTAAAAAGTTGGTTTACTCTTCATTTTTGCCAACATTGGTTTGATGCTTGCGGCAGTGATGAAGAAATTCACCCAAAGCTAGCAGAAGTGAATCGAAATGAGGTTTCTGCTTTTCGTTTGAGCCCACAAGAAGCAGTATCGGCGGTGAGCGATTTTTATCAGAGCAACCGGCGAATGGAGTTCGTGGTGCAGTTGCGACGGACGATCGAGAAGTTGAAAGCAGTGGTCGATCTGGAAGGTGCGCGCAGGACACGCGGAGCAACAGCATTGACGGACAGTGTACAAAGAATTTCTACTTTGTAACGCTCAAAGATGGACGCGGTTATGCCGTGGTGTCTAAGGATAAACGTACCTTCCCTGTATTTGCCGTGTTGGACGACGGAGCTTTTTCTCCTGACTCGCTAAACACAGAGTATATGCAGTATCGTTTGCAGCAAGCACAGGAGGGACAGAAAAGCGAAATTGCGTATTTCGACCAGAAGTGGGAGGAATATGCAAGTGGACAGCGCAAAACTCGGTCCATGGATAAAAGATATGGTCGGTGAGAACACTCCCCAAAGTGTCACTTTCTGATTTGGTGAATCAGGTTGGACAAAAATTCGTGAGACAGAACCCAAACTTGCACATGTAAAATGGAAACAGAAAATAAAGCCAGGCTATAATGGTGTCGTATGTAAGAAAGGCTTGCCTTTAAGCTTCCTCGGGAATTATGAGAGAATGAAGAAAAGTATCAGCTTCCATACAAATCTGTTTGGATGTACAACCGTCGCTTATGCACAAGTCCTCTATGCGTTGCGTAAATATCCCGGCTTTAGAGATCTGCGGTATACAAATGGCGAGCGTGTACGTTGGGAGGAAATGAAAGATAGTGCATCAGAGGACAATAATGAGTGTCAGCGGTTTATGGGATGGATAACAGCCAATTGTAATCCACATCGTGTAGGAGAAGGCACGATGATATTTAATGTTGATGCCAAAGATTTTTATTCGTGGAATTTTGGGACATCATATAGATTCTAGATATGATAACTGTGTTGCCGGCAACGGTGTTTTTGATGGTTATGGTTGGACAGAGGATAAGCGCAGTAGCCAGTTTTTCGAACACCCGGAGAATTGTTTTGTTATTATGACAGCCGGTGCAAGTGTTTTCAGGTATATGGAATCAATTTGACTTGCGCTATCATACATATGTGATAGATGCAATGGCTGAATTTACAAAACAGAGAGTTATCGTCAGTTATTTTGGAAAAAAATGGAGTACCACAGTTCGCCGAATGTATCATGTGAATGCAGGTTGGGAGGCCTTTAGTAACGGATATTATCTCTATGTAGATAGCAAACGAGGGTTTGAATATAATGGTGAATACGATTGTATGAATTACCGTTCGAAGGCTTCTTATTTCGTGATGTATCCCTAAAGATTAAAAACAATGAATAGATTGCTGTACCTTTTTGTGTCGCTGTTGTCTGTCGGCTGTTTGTGCACGGCCTGCGACGATATGAGTGACGAGCCTCAGGCTTATCCTGAGCAGTTGTATTTCGCAAAAGAAGGCGGTGAGGCCGTTGTGACGGTGCGCAGCAGAAGTGGAAATCAAAAACACCTTTCGTGGTTCCCCGAAGGAACGAGTCTGGATGATCCTCGAGTGGATTGTCGTGGTGGTGTAAAGACACGACGATGCGAGAGGAAAAAATTGGTCGATAGTGATCGACGGGTGTACAACGACTGGTATTCGTTCACGATATCGAAAGATCAAAACACCATTCGCGTCAAGGTGAGCGTCAACCACACCGGAAAAACTCGCAATGTGGCGTTGAGTGGTTGGGATCTAAGCTCTCTTTCAGTCTCAATGTTGTTCAATCTCCTTTCAATTCGAAATGATGAAGTCTGTTTCCACGATTGTTGCGAGCGTGATGTGCGCGCTCTTGTTTTTGCCCGGTTGCGATGGTTCGCAATCTCTGAAAGATGAATATGAAGTGCGATCTACCGAATTGTCGCTGTCGGCGGAGGGCGGTGAACAAACCGTCAGTGATGCTCAACCGAGAGGAAAACCCTTCGGCAAAAGCTTGGTCGTTGTTCAATGTGACCATTCCCTATACGCTCAATAAATGCGGTACGACGGAATTCGTCGACGATGAGGAGTTGCGAATCGATACGTTGTCAGATGAGCACTTGTCGAGCTTCGGGAAGTTGGTATTCTTTTTCCATCGTTAGGGATCGTCAGCAGGTGCAGGTGAAGCTTTTCGCCCAACCGCACGGGGCACGAACGGACGGTGATTTTTCCATGGCGTTTCTTCCATCGATCAAACCTTTTCGATTTACGTGAATCAACAGCCATAGGTGAACCCTAGTTTATAATGCAACGGCGCCGCCTCTCACGAGAGAGGCGGCGCCGTGTGAATGCCGTTGCGAGGCGATCGGTTGTTGCGCAGTGGTTTTGAGATGGTCTTCGAAGTAGCGCGTGATGCGCTCGTGGAGGTGGATCATATCGCGACCGGCCATGTTGTGGCCTTGTCCGGGATAGACGAAGTAGTCGGGCGTGTGCCGGCATCTTCACTGGCGCGGAGGAAGGCGAGGGAGTGCTGGAGCACGCAGGTGGGGTCGTTGTAGCCGACGATGATTTGCAGTCGACCTTTGAGCTTCGCGGCGTGTTCCACCATGCTGGCTTCCGGCATAGCCCTCGGGATTGCTTTTGGGGCGTTTCCATATAGCGCTCGCCGTACATGGCTTCGTAGTATTTCCAGTCGAGAACGGGACCGCCGGCGACACCGACTTTGAAGACTTCGGGGTGGGAGAGCATGAGGTTCGTGGTCATGAATCCGCCGAAACTCCAACCGTGCACGCCGATGCGGGTGGTGTCGACATAGGGGAGGGCGGTGAGTGTTTGACGCCTTCCATTTGGTCGGCTACCTCAATGCGGCCGAGGTGGCGGTGGGTGCAGCTTTCGAACTCGAAACCGCGATCACCCGATCCGCGATTGTCGAGAATAAAGAGGACGTAGTCGCGGTTGGCCATGTAGTATTCCCACGGACGGGCTTGGTAGTTCCACGACTCCCTTGACGTTGGTGGCGTGGGGGCCGCCGTAGACGTAGACAATGGCGGGGTACTGCTTTGTTGGGGTCGAAGTTGACGGGCTTGACCAAGCGGTAGTAGAGGGGCGTTTTGCCGTCGGCGGTCAGGATGCTGCCGCTTTCGACGCGGGGCATGGTGAACTCGCGCCACGGATCGGCGGCTTCGAGGAGGCGAAGGGCTTCGTGGGGACGCCTCGGTGCTGCACGACGATGTTGCGGTAGGTGGTGGGCGACGACCAGGTGTCGCGGAGGTAGCGACCGCCGGGCGAGAGTTGGGCGCGGTGCACGCCCTACGCCGTTGTCGAGGAGGGTGCGACGACCGGTTTTGAGATCGACGGCATAGAGGTTCTCGCGGATGTGGCCGCTCTCGTTGCTGCGAATGATGACGCTGCGGGTGCGGGTGTTGAAACCGAGGAGTTCGAGCACTCAAACTTACCGGAGGTGAGCTGCTTTGAGCAGTTTGCCCTTGGTGTCGAAGAGATAGAGGTGGTTGAAGCCGTCGCGCTCGCTTTTGGTAGATGAACTTGTCTTTGTCCCACGGGAGGAAGGCGAGCGGATTTTGCGGTTCGACGAAACGCTCGTTGGTTTCGGTGTAGAGCACCCCTGAGTCGCGCACCGGTTTGGGTGTCGTAGGCGACGAGGTCGCAGCGTTTTTGCGAACGCGGCACTTCCATGATGTAGAGGCGGCTGCCGTCGGGGCTCCAACTGAGGTTGGTGAAATAGCGATCGGTGGGATCGCCGAGATCGAACCAGACGGTGCGGTCGTTCTCGGGTTGAAGATACCGACGGTGACCTTGTGAGAGGTCATACCGGCCATGGGGTATTTCTCGGGCGCGGGTTGGGCGATGCGCACGGCCGAGGGCACGTCGATGGTGACGAGCGGATAGTCGGTGACCATGCTTTGATCCATGCGGTAGAAAGCGAGCCGGCGGCCGTCGGGGCTCAGAAGGTGCCTTTGTGGATGCCGAATTCGTCGCGGTGCACGGAGGTGCCGTAGAGCAATTCGCGGCTGCCGTCGGTCGACACGGCGTGTTGGCGACCGTCGGCGGTGGTGACGTAGAGATTATAGTCCTTGGTGTAGGCGAGGGCGCGACTCGCCGGGGCAAAGTCTTGGTGGCCGATGCCGCGCTCGAGGGGATGGACCATTCGACGCGACGGTCTTTCCAATTATAGTGGAAGAGGCGCGTGCGGTGCGGAGAGCGGCGACGGGTCGACCGGCTTCGGGGAAGCCGGCGGAGGTGAGGAGCGCAACACGCCGCAACGGGCGGTGTCGAGCGCTGCATTGACCTCAGCGAGGGTGAAAAGGCGCGTGCCTTTCGCATCGAAACGGCGGCCGTCGGCGTCGCTGAGTTGCGATACCTCAGACACGTCGGTGCGAAGGAGCGCATCCCCCCACCAAGCGGTGAAAACGCTCTTGGGTTGGAGGTTCCAATAGTTGGAACCGCCCCACATCAGGTCGTCGAGTGTGGGACGACGGAGAGTAGAAGGAGTGTTTTGCGCCATGCCGGTGAGCGAAAGGAGCGAGAGAAGAAGAACGAAGATTTTTTTCATGCGTGCAACATACTCATGCGTGAACGAAAAGGAGAACGGTGTGCCGGCCGACGAGCCTCAGTCGTCGCGGCGCGAACGGGAGATAGCCACCTTGGTCGCGGCGGTCGTAGCCTCCACGATCGTTGTAGCTGCCGCGGTTGTTGTAGCCTCCGCGTTCATTATATCCTCCGCGGCGATCGTTGTCGCGACGGTCATCGCGGCGACGGTCGGAGGCTTGCCGTCGTAACGGTTTTGGCGGTCGCGGTTGTAGCCGCCGCCGTCACGGCGGTCGTTGTCGCGGCGACCTTTGAAGCCTCCACGATCGTTGTAACCTCCTTTTCTGTCGTTAAATCCTCCGCGCTTGTTGAATCCTCCGCGGTCGTCGCGGCGTTCGAACTTCTCGCCGCGTTCTTCGCGTTCCTTGCGGTCTTTGGCGTGACGCACACGCTCGAAGGTGTTGTGACGGGCGCGGAGATTGCGATAGGTGGCGGCGAGTTCGGGATCGTCGGAGAAATCGATGTTGCGATCGTAGCGTTCTTCGGCTTCGTTGCGGCGACCTTCTGAACGGCGATCGTCGTAGCGGCGGTTGTCGCGGTCGTCAAAACGACGTTCTCGGTCGCCGAATTGCGCTTTGCGGTCGCCGGCGGTGCGGTCGTTGAAGCGGCGATCGCCACGTTCTTCGCCTGCTCCGCGTCCATCGCGCTCTTCGTCGTCATCAAAACGCTTGCGCGAGAGTCGCGCTTGCGACTATCGTGAAACGCCCTTCTCTCCCATGCGGCGGAGTTCTTCGTCGGTTTTTACGACATTGCCTTGCGCACGGAAGTTGTCGAGTTTGCCTTCAAAGGTGACGTATTTGCGGAGCTCGCAGTCGAGCGAGCCGTTTTGGAGGGGCACTTTGAAGGAGGGCGCAGGCGCATGGAGTCGAAGAGTTCTTCGCGCGAAGAATGACCCAGGCTTCGCCACCTTGAAATTCGCGTTTGAGTTTTTCGCCCAGCGTGCGGTAGATGTCGGAGAGATCTTCGGGACGAAGACGCTCACCGTAAGGCGGGTTGGTGATGAGGAGCGCGGGCGATTCGGGTTGGGTGAAGTTGCGAATCTCGCGTTGTTCGACGGTGATGAGATCGGCCACTCCGGCAGCTTTGGCATTGGCCTGTGCGGCTTCGACAGCGCGAAGATTGATGTCGGCGCCGATGATGCGGTGCTCGAAAGTGCGCTCGTTGCTGTCGTCGTCGAAGATCGAACTGAGCAATTCGGGATTAAAATCTTTCCAATTCTCAAATCCAAACTTGCGGCGGAACACACTGGGTAGATGTTGCGCGCCATGAGGGCGGCTTCACCAAAATCGTGCCCGATCCGCAGAAGGGGTCGATGAGGTCGCAGTCGAATTTCCAACCGCTCATTTTGATCAAAGGCGGCGGCGAGCACTTCGTTGATGGGGCATCGACCGTGGCGGTGCGGTAGCCGCGCAGTGGAGCTCTCTCCGCTCGAGTCGAGGGAGAGGGTGCAACTTTCTTCCGCTATATGTATATTGAGTCGCAGGTCAGGATTGGACACGCTGATGTTGGGGCGCTTTCCTTCGCGCTCCATAAAATAGTCGACACTGGCGTCTTTCACCTTGTAGCGACGAATTTCGAGTTGCGAAAATTCGGTGCTGTAGACAGTGGTGTCGACGACAAAGGACGTATCAAGGTCTAAAAATTCGTTCCACTCGATCTCTTTCACCGCTTTTGTACACGTCGTCTGCGTTGCGAGGCGAAAAATGAAAATAGGTTTGAGAACACGTACGGCGGTGCGGAGGCAGAAATTGGCGCGGTACATCATTTCTTGGTCGCCGCTGAAGGACACCATGCGACGGGCCGATTTGTACGTCGTTGGCGCCAAGCTCGATGAGCTCCTGTGCTAAGACTTCTTCCAGACCTTGAAGGTCTTGGCTATGAGTTCGAAGGATTGTTGCATTAAAAATAAGTCGAGATGAGATGCAAATTGGGGCAAAGTTACTATTCGTCGGTCGAATGTCCAAGATTTGCGGTTGTTTTTGGCGGGCAATCGACGCGCGAATTTATTTTGCCGTTTGGAGCTGTCCGTTTACGAGGTGTAGCACGTAGGTGCGTCCTTTTTGTGGGAAACTCCACGGTTTTGTTGTCCGTAACGCACGGTGCAGTCTTCGCCGGCCTGCGAGGTGATGCGCGCTTCGTGGAGTTGTCCGTTGCGCCAGTCGAGATCGACCACAAAGGCACCGCGGGCGCGCAGTCCTTTCACGCTGCCGTTGCGCCACGCGTCGGGCAGCGCAGGCAGGAGGTGCAAACCGCCGATATGACTTTGGAGGACATTTCGGCCACGCCCGCCGTACCGCCGAAGTTTCCATCAATTTGGAACGGCGGGTGCATATCCCAGAGGTTGTCGGCCGTTCCATTTTTTAGCAAATTAGCAAAGAGCTTGTAGCTGCGGTTGCCGTCGTGCAAGCGCGCCCACTGGTTGAGTTTCCAACCCATCGACCAACCCGTAGCACCGTCGCCGCGATGGTCGAGCACCACGCGCGACGCCCTCGGCGAGTTGCGGTGTGCTGATGGGCGAAATCGTCGTACCGGGATGCAGTCCGAAGAGGTGATTCACATGGCGGTGGTGGTCGTTCGGGTCGTCGATGTCTTTGCTCCATTCTTGCAACTGCCCGTAGCGACCGATCTTATACGGAGCCAAATTCGTGAGCGTATTGTTCCACGTTGCTACCTCGCTGTTGTCGACACCGAGAATCATTGCCGCACGCACCGCTTCTTGCAGGTTTTCGCGAATCACCGCGTGTGTGAACGTCGTCCCCTCGTCCACTGGTCCGTGTTCGGGCGAGGGTCGAAGGAGCAGCCGTCAGTGTGCCGTTCGGCTTTTGCCAAAGATAGTCTTCCGAGAATTGCGCGCACCCTTCAGCATCGGATAGGCCACTTGGGAGAAAAACGCTTATCGCGCGTGAACTCGTAGTACTCCCACAGGTGCGTAGCCAACCAGTGTGCCGCCACGGGGTTGTAGTTCCACGACATGTCTTGGCTCACGAAAGGCGAGGTGAAACCGAAGGGGTTGCCGCTGATACCGGCCATCCAGCCGCGGGCGTTGAAATACTTGCGCGCCGTCACCGCCCCGGGTTTGCGCATCGAGAGAATGAATTCCGTGAGCGGTTCGGCACACTCGGCCAGTCCCGTAGTGAGCGCCGGCCAGTAGTTCATCTGGAGGTTGATGTTGTTGTGGTAGTCCACGCGCCACGGGCCGTCGACGTTGTTGTGCCACACCCCTTGCAGGGTTCGCGGGAGGTTGCCCGGTCGCGACGAGGCGATGAGCAAATAGCGACCGAACTGGAAATAGAGCGCCTCGAGATCATGATCCGGTGCGCCGTTGCGGTAGAGCCGCGAGTCGGCGATCCGTGGGGAGGTTGCGCAGCGAGTCGGGCGTGTCGCCGAGTTGCAAACTCACGCGGTTGTAGAGCGTGGCGTAGTCCTTGTAGTGGCGTGCAAAGAGGGAGGAGAAGTTGCGTCGTGCTGCCGCTTTCATCCATTTCGCCGTGGTGCGTTCGGGATCCACCCCCACATAGGCTTTGGGGTCGTCGAAGCGCGGATCGAGGTTCATGCGGTAGTCCGTGTCGGCGGTGAGCAGGAAGGTCACCTCGTCTGCCCCTTCACCGTGAAGCGGCCGTCGGTGTTCGACACCGTACCCCTTTGGTCAACGCGCGCAGGCGCACCACATAGCGCATGCCGTTGTTGTCCAACTGTGCACGATAGACCAACCTCTTTGCCCTCCGGCACCATCTGCCCCTCGGCGCAGGGTTCGGTGCGTAGGAAAGGATGAGGTTTTGCTGTCCGCGGCGGTCGGCGGTGAAGCGCACCACCAGCATTGTCGGGGTGGGAGATGAACGCGCGACGGACGTAGTGTGCCGTCGGCCGCAGTGAAGTTCACCGTGGCAAAAGCCGAATCGACCGAGAGCGTGCGCTCATAGTCGCGAATCTTCGCCTCGTCGAGTCCCGTGGCGATGTGGAGTTCGCCCATCGTGGTGAACGAGCCGAAGCGAAAATCCTTCTCCCCTTGGGTTTCGTGGGACGCCTTGCCGTTGAAGTTCTCGCGGGTGAGTCGCGCCGCCTCTGGCCGTTGCCCTCGGTGAAGGCACGACGAATGGCTTTGAGCACCGGCGCGCTATCTTTGTTCACATCAGTAGTAAGCCGGTCCGCTCTTTCGCGCCGGGGCCGCCTCGCCACAGGCTTTTTCTCGTTGAGTGTGAGGGCGTTCGGTCGCCACCGATCCCATGAGGTTCGCCCCAGTGACCATTGCCCAACGGCAGCGAACGGCGTTCCCATTCGGGGTCGGGGTTCACGGCGGCATCGCCGGCGCTGACGGGTTTGCGCAGGCTGTCAAAAGCGTTCGGGGTGACCGCCCACCAACTTTCGGCGCCTTTGAAGGACGTCGGTTGGTCAGAGTCGAATGACGTGGCCGGCCGTGGATTGTGCGGTGGCCGTGCCGGCGCTCACGAGCAGAGCAAGCAGCGGCGCATGGCGAAGGAAGTGCATGGGAGGAGTGGAGGTTAGGGAGTTAGGCTTGGTTTTGACGTTCGAAAAGCCGCGCGAATCGCGTCGGCCGTGGCTTGCATCTCTTCGGCGGGGAGTTGCAGTTTGGGTTTGCGGAAGTCCGCTATCGCCCTCGTCGTTGAGGGGAATGAGGTGCAAGTGGGCGTGCGGCACTTCAAGTCCGATGGCCGCCATACCGACTTTGCGACAAGGCAGCGCTTCGCCGATGGCCAGCGCCACGCGCTAGCGAAAACGGTGGTGGCGGCGAGTGTTTCGTCGTCGAGGTCGAAGACATAGTCCACCTCGCGGCGCGAATCACGAGGTGTGTGCCTTTCGCCACGGGATTGATGTCGAGAAACGCGTAGAAGTCTTTCGTTTTCCGCGCATTTATAGGAAAGGGATTTCGCCGGCGGCGATTTTTGCTGAAAATAGTCATGGTGTACCGGTATTTGTTGTGGAGAGTAGGCGCCGAAAGCGGGGGCGCACTGCGTTTTCGCAAATGTACTAAAAAGCAGCGAAATGTCGGCGGCTTGTCACGCAAAAACACCCTTCCCGCATTCCCGGCGAGTGGAAAACGAGGCAGGGCGCCCCAGTGGCGAAAAGGCCGACAACCTTTCACCGCATTTCGACGGCGAGCACGACGCGTGCAGTCTACACTCCGGTGAAAGCTGGGGAGAGGAAAGAGAAAGTGGGGCGTTTTCGTCGAGAAGTGGAGCATTTTTCTTTTTTTCTTCCCCACTTTCGTCAGTCAGTTGCGCCTTTCGTTCACTCTCGCGCCGCGTGTGTGCGCACTCAGCGAGTTTTCTGATTTTTGCCTTCACTGCGGCACTTTCTCCTTTCAATTTATTGATTTTCAGTGCGTTGTGGGTGAAGGTTTTGCCTTTCGTTGTTTTTGTTATGTCGCCTTGTGAATCAAAGTGTTAGGGGTGAAGGAACGATTTGCGATTAGCGTTCACCAAAACATCGCCGTCCGAAAGAGCAATGAGAAAAACATCGCCGCAATTTTCGGTCCAAGATGAGGTGAAGGAAAGGTGAAGGAAAAAAATGGAGTGAATCCTTCACCTGTAATCTGGTGATATGTAGTGAGTTGGGTGCGATTGGTGAAGAGGTGAAGGAAAAAAATCAAAAATCACTGGACACGCGCCCGCGCAGAGAGCTTTGAAGATGTATATAGAAATGAGGGCATGAGAAAACAGGAGTGGTGATTTAGGTGTTTTGTGGACAAATGAAAGTAAAGTAGGTTTTATATGTCTTCTTGTTTACGGGTTGCGTGTTTGTGTTTTTCATTTGTCTTGTAATGTGTGCGAGGCGAGAAGTGAACTGTTCATTCTGTGTAGTTGTCTGTGGGTGAATACCACAAAAAGTAAATAATAGTGCCGTCGAGTGCTTTTTGTGCCTTTCGTTTGGTCGCTCACGGGCTTTCCTCTACATTTGCCTTATGAACCCTGCCGCTTCACGGCGGCACACAAAGCAACGATTATGAAACGAATCTACTCTCTCCTTTGGGCGCTGCCCGTCCTGCTCGTGAGTGCCTTGTTCCTCACGTCCTGCGTGTACGATCCGTATTACGACGAAGGTCGTGTCATCGACAACCATTATAACAACTCCAACTATAACGGCTATGGCGACCGCGGTCGTGCCCGAGTCGTCAGCGGCGAGTGGCAAGGTGATTTCGGCTATGTTCTATGCCGTGGTCAACCCCTATCACGGGACAAAAGCGTACCATTCGATTCGCGCAACTCCTATTTGCTTTTTCCAACCGAATTACTATGGAGCCAGCGCGGGTTGGGGTAAGCAGATCGACTTCTACGAGAACGGCCCCCTCTCGCGCCGTTACCACCGTTTCTATTGGGAAGTACGCAACGGCGTGCTGTATCTCAGCTATCCGTCGGATCATAAGCTCGATGTGGCCATCTACGACTACTATTTGAGCAACAGTCTCTTCACGGGACGTGCCGGAGATTCGAACTTCCGTTTCAGCCTGCGCAACCTGAGTTTCACGGGTTTGGAACACCTATTCCGGCGACTACTACGTACGACAATGTCGCTGGAGCTGGAGTGCCTACCGCGGCACCTCGGCCGATGAAGCCCTCTACGGTGCAAACTCCGCTTGTCGTGACCTCCGGTCGTCGCGCTCAACCCTAAATTGTTGATATTCTTTCATCATAACGCCCGCTCCCGTCGTGTTCCTACACGGCGGGAGTGTTGTATTGGGGCGGTACACGACGCGAGTTACTCCTGTACTTCGGATCTGAACGTGCAAGCCATCTTCGATGTTTGCTCCGGTAAAAAGACGACGAGCATACAAAAGAAAATCAACAGTAGTCCCGGATAAAAGCTAAAGTTTGAAAACACCCCAAGCAGAGTTCTACAAAAGGATTGTCTATTTTTGCACTTGCCGTTTGACTCTACACTCTACTATTTAATATAGCACGAATGGCAGCAGAGAAATTTACAGGGGTCTGATTTGTCACGTAAACAAGGATTACAAGATGTCGCAAAAGCATTGGACGTTCACTCATATTATCCGTTACATTGAGGAATATGAACGAAATCGCTTTACTCATAGAAAGGATGAAGTGGGAATTTATTCTCGAAGAGAATACATAGTTGAGTTTAGTGAGCTATGTAAACATCTCGTTCTGGAACGAACGATGAGACCCCAATAAACATCAAGCTGCAGCGATTTATTTGAGGTATTCTTCAGCAATTGCTATTAGAGCGCTATAAGACGGCTTGGTGTAGAAAAAGAATACGTATCTGCAATCTTAAGACAGTATGGCATACATTATAGAAGTATGGGGACAATGAGCATCAGAGTCTTTTTTTCTGGATACAGGTATAAATCTATATTTCAGCAAAGCACGATCAATCCTCTATTTATATCATACAAAGGATTGAATTTTCAATGAAGAATATAGGTCTTTTATCCTCAGGTTCTTCCGGTAAGCGAATGGTAGCTACTCCCGAGAATACCTCGTTGTATCAAGTGCAGCAGCTGATAAAAAGGCCGGCGCAATCATTGTTACAGAACCAGTATTCGGTAAGGTACGACTGGTCAGGGACATTGATAACAAAGAGACTTACCTGTGGTTTTAGGGATGAAAGATACTTTGGGCTACGGTTATTATGCCCTGAACGATTGCCGCATCATTCCCATGTCAGATGCCCTCATAGAATAGTCTATTTTTGCACTTCCCTATTGACTCGACATTCCCCACGTGTGCACATCGCGTGCCTACTTTTTGCGTGGAGTAGGGTGGCGCGAGCAGATATTTTCGGCTAACTTTGCAACACCAGAGTCCCGATGCGGCCGCGGCGCGTGTGCGTGCCGGTGGTCGTGGACGTTTCTCCTCAACAACTGATTGCGAGACTCCCGTATGCCCATCTTTCATCTCAACTCCTTGTCCGATCCCGGCGTAGGGTTTATAGTGCCTTGACCGAAGCGCAGTTGCGCAGCAAAGTCGATCCCTCGCGGGGTGTGTTCATCGCCGAAAGTCCGAAGGTGATCCGTGGCGCTCGATGCGGGCTACGAACCCCTCTCGCTGCTCTGCGAGGAGCGGCATCTCACGGGCGATGCGGCCGATGTACTCAGCCGTTGCGGCGACATCCCCGTCTATACCGGTGCGCGCGAACTCTTGGCGCAGCTCACGGGCTATACCCTCACCCGCGGTGTGCTTTGTGCCATGCGCCGCCGTCCCGAAACGTCAGTGGCAGAAGTGGTGCACGATGCGGCGCGCGTGTGCGTGATCGACGGGGTTACCGACGCTACCAACATCGGCGCGATCTTCCGTTCGGCCGCCGCTTTGGGCATGGATGCCGTGGTGCTTTTCGCGCACGGCCTGCGACCCGCTCAATCGCCGTGCGGTGCGCGTGTCGATGGGCAGCGTGTTTCTCGTGCCTTGGGCTTGGTCGGCCGATCCGGTGGCGGAGTTGCAGGCGTTGGGCTTCCGCACGGCGGCATGGCGCTGACCGATCGGTCGATCTCGCTCGACGATCCGGCCTTGAAGGCCGAACCGCGCTGGCGCTCGTGATGGGTACGCAGAGGGCGACGGTTTGGCCGACACGGTGATAGCGAGTACCGACTACACGGTGCGCATCCCGATGCACCACAACGTGGACTCGCTCAATGTGGCCGCGGCTTCGGCGGTGGCCTTTGGGAGTATCGGAAGAAGTGATCGGTGAGAGCCTTCATGCCGGCGATTGGTTATGCTCTACTGCTTGCGTAAACCTTCGTTACACTTGTTGCCTCTATTCGATTGAGGAGATGAGTTCTCGGCGGTGACTGTTGCAACTCTGAAAAACAATCTCTGCTCTCGTTTTTTGCAAATGAAAAATCCCGCTCAGGACTTTTGGTGCTGAGCGGGATGAATATTCTATATAAGGGTGCAACTCGAGTTGGGAGGAAACGACCGAGTGAGTTGCACCACTTGTTTTGCTTATACAGAGATGTCGAGAATCTCGAGCTGGATGACGCCGCGGGGCGTTTGTGCGTCGACCACGTCGCCGACCTTGTGGCCGAGGAGGCTTGAGCGATGGGCGTGGTGCTCGAAATTTTACCGGCACGGAGATCCCTTCGCTTTCTGGAAACGATGGTGTACTTCATTTTGGCGCCGACCTTTCACGTTTCTTCATCTCGACGGTAGAGAATCTGCACGATGTCGGTGCGGAGTTTTCGACGTGTCGATGATCTTAGCCGCGGCGATGGTAGCTTTTGAGCTCGTTGATTTTGTTTTCGAGAATGGCCTGTGCTTCTTTGGCGGCGTCGTATTCCGCGTTCTCGGAGAGGTCGCCTTTGTCGCGAGCTTCAGCAATGGCGGCCGAGGCGGCCGGGCGGTCGATTTGCTCATACAGCGGGAGCTGGGTCACGAGGTTATCGCTAACCCTCTTGGGTCATGTATGCCATGGTGTTGATTTTCTTTTTAGGAGTTGGGTGAAGTTGGGGGCAGCGGCATCAGTTGTCGCCGCCTTCGTGCTGCGTTGTGCCGTTGCCTTCGTTGTTGCGTCCGGGTTTGCGGCGACGTGCTCCGCCGCGGCGGCGACAGTTGTTGCGGCGTGCTGCAGGGTTGAGCTTCTTCCAGCTCATTGTCCAGCGCTTCATTGGTCGTGTCCAGCGCTTCGGCAAGCTCGCTGTGCGCACGTTCCACAGCGCGGCGGTGAGCTTCTTCGCGCTGTTTGCGCTCAGCCTTTTTCGGCACGTCGGCTTTGTTCGGCCGAGGGGCAGCGTGGTGTTGGTGTAGCCGGCTGCGTTTTTGTGCCTTGTTCTGACGGCGTACGCTTCTTCTGTTGCTCTGTGCGCGGTGCGGGCGTTTCCGTAAGCTCTATTTCGATCAGCTCGCTTTCGGTGGGCGCGACTTCGGCATCGAGCGGTGATGTGCTGAATGGCTCAACCTCAGGTGCGGTCACGGTGGATACCTCTTCTGCGCGTGTTTCGCTGTGGGAGCGGTCACGGGCACTTCAGAGTGCGTGGTTCGGACTGCGCTGTGTTGGCGGTCGTGTGTTGCTCTTCCACTTCGCGTGTCGAGGTTTGTACGGACGCTTCTTGGGTTGCGCTCACGGCTTCGGCCGGAAGTTCCATAGGAGCGAAAAACGCGCCGTCTGTTCTGCGGGAGCGAGACTTTTCGACTGCTGCCGGCGTTTCCGCACCTTGCGCTTCTATCCGGTCAGATTGGGGCAGGATGTTGGGCGTGTCGGGCAGCGATTGGTCGGTGGTGTGCTTCGAGGCAACCTGCGGTTGAGGCGCTGTCGTGGCAGCTTCTTCTGTGGCGGGCACAGTAACCTGCGGAGTGGGAGATACCGCTGGGGTGGTTTCGGCAACGGCTTCCACTGCTTGCGGCGTCTCAACGGCGGGTGCTTCTTGCACGTCGGGAGCCGGTTCGTGCTGCGGCGCAGGAACTTCCCACTTTCGGTTGTTCTACACGCTCAGGAGCCGGCGGTGTGGGCTGCACCTCGGCTTCCTTCGCTTGCGCGGATTCGTTGCGCTTTTCCGTGGACTGATGGTCAGCCACCGGCGCCTTCTTGGCGTGATCGTCGTTGTTGCGTTCGGCGGATTGGCGACGTTCCTCACGCCCTTCACGCCCCTCACGTTCTTTTGCGCGCTTCAGCGTTTTTGCTTCTGCGCTCTTTGCGCTCCGTGTTGCGCTCTGTTTGATGCTTGGGCGTTTCTTCGCTTTGTTCGTTGCGCGCCTCGTGGCGTTCATTGCGCTGTTCGCCGCGGTTTTTGCCGTTGCGGCGCTCAGCGTTCTTTTCTTCGCCGTTGTCCTTTGACGTTCGTTGCGCTTTTCGCTGCGTTCGCCGCGATGGTCTTTGCGGTTGCGTTCGCCGCGGCCTTGTTCCTTGCGACCGCTGTTGCCTTCGCTTTGTTCTTGGGCGATTTCGCTTCGATTTCGTCAATTTTTGGGGAGCACGAAAAACTCTTCGGCACCCATCGCCGTGCGCTTTTCCTTCGCGCGGAAGACGCCATCGAGGAATTGGGGTTCGCGACGAAGTTTGGTCAGCGCATCTTTGGTCGCAGCCTGATGACTCTCTTTCTTGGAATAGCCTTTGCCCTCACCGGCATGAGGTCCTTCGATGACGACGGTGGTGAGGAAGGAGGGCCGTTGGCTTTGTCGTGGTCGGCGGCGGTGTCTTTGAACTCGAGACGGATGCGGTTTTTCTGGCTCCATTCGAGGAGCTTGCTCTTTGAAGTTCACTTCTTTGCTCGCCACAGATTCGAGATCGAGGACGGCGCCGATGATGCGTTTTTCGACGAAGCGGAAGGCGTAGTGAAAACCCTCGGTCGAGTGCAGATGGCGCCCATGAGTGCTTCGAAGGAGTTGCCGCCGAGGTAGGAGTTGTGGGTGCGGCTGTGGGTTTGGCTCTGAATGAGGCGATCGATGTGCAGCTCCTTGGCGAGACGGCCGAGTGATTCGCGCGATACGATCTTAGAGCGGGTGTTGGTGAGAAACCTTCGCGCTTGTTGGGGAAGTGTCGGTAGACGATGTGGCTGACGACGGTTTCGGAGAACAGCATCGCCGAGAAATTCGAGGCGCTCGTTGTTGAGCGGTTTGTTGCCGAGTTTCTTGGAACGATACTCTTGCGACTTATGGGCGAAGGCCGTGCGATAGAGATCGATGTTGTGCGGCAGAAGCCCATGATGTCGTAGAGGGCAGAACGAAACTCTCGGTCTTTAGAGAAAAAGAGTTTGGCTCGGTCGAATAGATTTTTCATAATGGGAGGGAGGACGGGCGAACTCATCGCGACGAGGGCGCGAAAAATAGTTTTGTACGCTTGGTCATTACGGGTGTAACAACCAAGCGTACAATCGCTATGTTTTCGTGTGTTCCCTCGTGAGGAGTGTGCATTCAGTCTTCTCAGGCTTGATACTTCTTGACGATGCAGCAGGCATTGTGTCCGCCGAATCCGAAAGTGTTGGAGAGCGCTGCACGTACGGTGCGTTGCTGAGCCTTGTGGAAGGTGAAGTTCATGTTGTAGTCGATGTTTTTCGTCGCGGTCGTCCTCATCGTGGTTGATGGTAGGCGGCACGATGTCGTTCTTCACCGAAAGGCGGCAAACGATAGCTTTCAACAGCACCGGCGGCTCGAGGAGGTGACCGGTCATCGACTTGGTGGAAGAGATGTTGAGCTTGTAGGCGTGATCACCGAAGAGTTGCGTGATGGCTTTTGCCTCCGAAATGTCACCGACGGGCGTAGACGTGCCGTGCACGTTGATGTAGTCGATGTCTTCGGGTTGGAGACCAGCGTCTTCGAGTGCGCGCTGCATCACGAGTTTTTGCGCCGAGACCTTCGGGGTGCGAAGCCGTGAGGTGGTGCGCATCGCGCTCATACCGGCACCAGCGAGTTCGCATAGATCTTCGCGCGCAGCTTTCCTGGCGTGTTCGAGTTCTTCGAGCACGAGGATACCGGCACCTTCACCCATCACGAAACCGTCGCGGCTCTTGCTGAAGGGACGGCTGGCGCGTTAGGGGATCGTCGTTGCGGGTGGAGAGGGCGTGCATGGCATTGAAACCACCGAGTCCGCCGGGAGAAATGGCAGCTTCGGCACCACCGGTGATGATGGCGTTGGCCTTGCCGAGACGAATGAGGTTGAAAGCATCGGCGATGGCGTTCGTAGACGAAGCGCAGGGCCGAAGTGGTGGTATAGTTGGGACCATGGAATCCGTACATGATCGAAATCTGTCCGGAAGCGATGTCGGCGATCATCTTGGGGATGAAGAAGGGCTGAATCGCGGACTTTCTCTTCGTGAGTCAGGGCGTATTCGCTGATTTGTTCTTCGAAAGGTATGGATACCGCCGATGCCCACCCGAGTACCACGCCGATGTTGTCTTTGTCGACCGTTTCGAGGTCCAGACCCGCTGTCTTGTACAGCTTGCATTGCCGCCACGACTGCATATTGTTCATAGAGATCCATTTTGCGAATCTCTTTGCGGTCAATGAAATCTGCTGCCTTGAAGTCTTTCACTTCGCAGGCAAAGTGCGTTTGAACCGTGAAGCGTCGAAGCTTTGGATAGGTGCTGCGCCGCTAACGCCGTTAATGAGGCTGTTCCACGTGGCTTCGAGGGTGTTGCCGACGGGGGTGATAGCACCGAGACCGGTGACGACTACTCTTTTGAGTTCCATAGGGTGTTGGGATTAGTGGGAGATGCGTGAGATGCTACGCTGAAATGTGCTAATGCACACAGGTGCCGCCGAGGTACCGTAGCGCATTAGCACACTGCTGGAGAGATGACACTCGAGCCACCTCTTGAGAGCGCAGGCAAGATTACTCGGCGTGTGCTTCGATGTAAGCAATAGCGTCGCCTACGGTAGAAAGCTTCTCAGATTCCTCTTCGGGGATCGTGATGCCGAATTCTTTTCGAGATCCATCATGAGGCTCTACGGTTTCGAGCGAGTCAGCACCGAGATCGTTGGTGAAGCTGGCTTCTTCGCGCACGTCGGCTGCGTCAACGCTGAGCTTCTCTACGATGATAGCCTTTACTTTTTCTGCAATTTCAGACATTGTTGTTGTTATTTTGATGATTAGAAATTAGTCATTTCTGAGGTTACGGCTGCAAAAGTAGTGGTATTTCTTCAAACCGGCAAAGGTTTCGCCTATAAAAGCGCCATTTTTGCGCATTTGCGTGCATTTTGTGCATATTCATGAGCGCGAAATGCCCTTTTTCGAGTCTTTTCGGTTATCCTCCCCATGGCGTGAAGCGGCAATCTAACCTTATGTAAAGTGTATTGCCGTACGCTAAACTTTGAAAGTACGAAGGAGGAGAAACCGGTGGACTTTCTCGCCAAAGTTGCGCGCTTTCGGTGAAAAAGGAGTCCGTTTTTCAGATAGCCGTCGTCCGCGCCGCCGCAACCGCTCGGCCGCCTTCTCGCGCGCGCGTTACGCGCACTCAGCGAGTTTTCGTTTTTCTGCCTTCACCGCGTGCTTTTTCGCTTGCAATCGATTGATAGTAAGTGGTTTATGTGTGAAGGTATCACCGTGTAAACGCGCGTTAAAAATATTTCGTAATGACTTGGTTCTACAGTGTGTTGCGGGTGAAGGCAAGAGGTGCGCTTTTTCGGCTTGCCTGCCTTCACCCTCCGCGCCGTCGTGTCACAGGGCAATTTGCTCCGTCGTTTTTGTCGTGTGACCCACTGTTCAAAGGGTGCGTCGAGGTGAAGGTTGCTGCCTTCACACTTAAAGCCGTTGAACCATAGTGAGATAGGTGGTTTTCGGCGAATGGTGAAGCCTTCACACGCAAGGTGCTTGTTTTCAGTGAGATACGGCCGTAAAGTGAAGAGGTGAAGGCAAAAACGAAAATCCCCTGACGCGCGCGTACACGCGCGCGCGTTGGGGTGGTTGAGGAGGGGCAGGTGCACTTTCGAACAAGAGGTTTCTGCTCATGGCGGCATCGCGGCAAATGTCGGAAGCATCTCCACGTTTCCGCTGAAACGAGAAACTTTCGTCCCAGGGAGCCGGTGATGATTTTGCGGATGTCGTTGAGTTTGTTGAGTGCCTCGACCGGGGGTGAGGTTGTTGACGTCGGATGGAGAATTTCGTCGCGCACGGCTTCGAGCACCGGGTCGTCGAGTTGGAAGAACGAGGAGTTGCGTGCCGCTGCTTCCGTTGTCGGTGTGATTGTTTTCCGCCGATGCAGGAAGCACTTATCGGTTGTCGGCATTGTTTTGTCTCGAGTTGGTGGAGAATGGTTTCGGCGCGTTGCACAATACTATTGGGCATACCGGCCAAACGCGCCACATGAATACCGAGACGAATGTTCCGAACCGCCGCGCGCCAGTTTGCGGAGAAAGACAATGTGGTGATCTACGCGCGCACCGAGACATTGTAATTCTTGATGCGCGAGAGCGTTCTCCATGTCGTTCAACTCGTGATAGTGGGTGGCAAAGAGGGTGCGGGCGTGCATTTCGGCCGTTCATGAAGATGCTCCACAATGCTCCACGCGATGGAGATGCCGTCGTAGGTCGAAGTGCCGCGTCCCAGTTCGTCGAAGAGTACCAAACTGCGCTGCGTGATGTTGTTCATGATGTTCGCCGCCTCGCTCATTTCGACCAGCGAAGGTACTTTTCGCCCACCGAGATATTGTCCGAAGCCCCACGCGGGTGAAAAATCTTGTCGACCACCCCCACACGCGCAGAGTCGGCCGGGACGAACGAACCGATTTGCGCCATCAGTGTGATGAGCGCCGTTTGGCGGAGCAGCGCACTCTTACCCGCCATGTTCGGGCCGGTGATGATGATGATCTGTTGCTGTTCGGTGTCGAGCAAGACGTCGTTCGGCACATATTCTTCGCCCGGCGGCATGAGGGTTTCGATCACGGGGTGGCGTCCGGCCTTGATGTCGAGCACTTCGCTCTCGTCCACCACCGGACGCACATAGCGCTGCGCCATGGCCAAGCGGGCAAAGGAGTGATAGACGTCCAACTCGGCCAAAGCCTGTGCATTGCGTTGAGTGCCACGATGTGTTCGGCGGCCGCTGCCACGAGTTCGCCGTAGAGACGCGTCTCGAGCACCAAAATTTTTGTCTTCCGCGCCGAGAATTTTTCCTCGTATTCCTTCAGTTCCTGCGTGATGTAGCGTTCCGCATTGACGAGCGTCTGTTTGCGAATCCACTCCGGCGGTACGAACTCCTTATACGTGTTGCGTGACTCCATATAGTAGCCGAAGACGTTGTTGAATCCGATCTTCAAACTCTGAATGCCGGTGCGTGCGATCTCGCGTTCTTGGATTTGGAGCAGATAGTCCTTGCCCGAGGTTTGGATGTTGCGCAGTTCGTCGAGCTGCGCGTTCACCCCGTCGGCAATCACCTGTCCTTTGTTCACCGTCAGCGGCGGATCGTTGCGCAGTTCGCGCTCGATGCGTTGGCGCAGGGTGGTGCAGGCATCCGGTTGTTCGCCGATGTGGCGAATACTTTCCTGCGCCGATTGCTTGCAAGCGTTTTCAGCACCACCACCGTCTCCAGTGCGCAGCGCAGTTGCTGCATCTCGCGAGGGTTGATGCGACCCGTCGCCACCTTCGACACGATGCGTTCCAAGTCGCCCACCTTGCCGAGCTCCATTTCGCAGAGTTCGCGGAATTCCGGTTCGCGGAAAAAGTGCTCCACGCTGTCCAGTCGGCGCTCGATGTCTTGCACCGACCGCAGCGGGAAGAGCATCCATCGTGCATCAAGCGGGCTCCATGGGCGAAAGCGTGCGGTCGAGCACAGAGAGCAGCAGTGCCGTCGCCGTGGTTGGTCGAAATCAGTTCGAGATTGCGAATCGTGAACTTGTCGAGTCGCACATAGCGCTGTTCCTCAATGCGGGTGATGCGGGTGATGTGCTCAATGTGGTGGTGCTGCGTCTGCTCGAGATAAGTGAGAATCGCCCCGCCGCCGTGGTGGCTGTGTGGAGATGATCGACGCCGAAGCCTTTTGAGGTTTTGCACGTCGAAGTGCTTGAGCACCTTGGTGCGCGCCGAAGTTTCGGAGAAAGCCCAATCGTCGAGTTCGAAGACGAAATAACGTCCCGAAAACAGTTGTTCGAATTTCCCCTTCTCGCCGCGTTCGATCAGTACCTCTTTCGGCGCAAAGCCCGTCAGGAGTTTGTCGATGTATTCGAGTCACCTTCCGCCACGAGATACTCGCCCGTCGAGATGTCGAGCAGCGAGAGCCCACGTTGGCCGCCCCGAAGTGCAGGGCGGCAAGGAAGTTGTTTTCGCGGCTCGACAGCACATTGTCGCCTAAAGGCCACACCCGGCGTCACCAACTCCGTGATGCCGCGTTTCACCAGCTTCTTGGTAGAGTTTCGGATCTTCGAGTTGGTCGCAAATCGCCACGCGAAAGCCGGCACGGATGAGTCGCGGCAGGTAGTTGTCGAGCGCATGGTGCGGAAACCCGCCATCTCCGTGGTGGCGTTCGCCCCTTTACGGGTTGCGTTTCGTCAGCGTGATGCCAGCACTTGCGAGGCGATGACCGCGTCCTCACAATAGGTTTCGTAAAAAGTCGCCGCAGCGAAACAACAGAATCGCGTCGGGGTTCGACGCTTTCATGTCGTGAAACTGCCGCATCATGGGAGTGAGTTCTTCTTTTGGCCATAGAAAAGTGCGTGGGGATATATAATACAATAAGGAGTAGGGCGTGTCGAGCGCGCCACTTGCAAAGTTACGCATTCTTGTCGAAACGTACCGCCCCGTCCTACGAGAGGACGGGCGGCGAATCATAAGTGAGACGTAAAGTCAGCTATGGCAAACATTTTACAACCACCTTCTTACCGTTCACGATGCTAGAGACCGGCGGGAGGTGCTTCGTATCCTTCACGCGTACACCGGAGAGGGTGTAAACAGCGTTCACAGTTGACCGTTAGCCACAACGCGACCTACAGTGGTGATCGTACCGTTGGTTTTCAAGATACTTGTCACCGGTTTCGGTCGTCACAGGCATCTTCGAGAGTAACCCGAACCGGCAGCAACCGATTCACCTACTTCAGAGAGGAGCACCTTAGAGTGATCAGCGTTGAAGACACCGCTGATCCCTTGTTCACCTTGGTCGTTTCGAATACGGAACGAGACCGTTGACAGGGAGTAGCAGGCGTGCTCACGGGAGCAAAGCGTAGCGATCGTCTGAGCCTTAGAGCTGAGGGAGGATCACCGTTTCATTGTCACCGTCTTCGGGGATGAGCAGCATAAGCCTGACCGGCTTCGAGCGTACCCGTGTGCTTCTTTGAGCTGATGCGGTTGTTGGCATCCTGACCGATTACGGTGTAGAGTTGTTCGCACCGGGATCAGCTGCGATCGGCAGCGTGATGATCTGAGGGAACGCCTGATGGGGAGCGAGAATTCAGCATCGAGAGCGTCTTCAAGCTGTTGCTTAGCTTCCTTGAACGAGAAGGCCGAGTTGTCCTTACCGTTGGCTTCGTTCCAGAGAACGAGGTTCTTCGAACCGGGTTCGGCGTTCACATAGATGTGTTCTTTACCCTGTACGTCAGCCGTGTCAGCCACGAGGTTGAAGCAACCGGGGTCTTGGCATAGCGGAGGTCGAGCGTGTAGGGGGCCTTGCGAGGCTCATCACGCGCGTACCCTCTCTTCCTTCAGAGCGAGGTAGAGACCGGTGTAGAGGTTCTGGTAGGGGTGTAACCACCGGCCACCTTCGTCAGCTTTCCAGTAAGCACCGAGGCGAGGTTTCGAAGTCGGGCACATCCTTGTAGAGTGCTGCCGTCCTTCGCGCGGCCGTCGAGCTTGAGGTAGTTCTGCGTTGAGGGCGTGTTGGCCACTGCACTGTTTCTTCAACGCTGGCTTCAGAAGACTTGCTCACGATACGGTAGATACCGTCGGCGGGAACATTGAGCTTCTCAGCGAAAGCCTTGTTGGCTGCGTCGAGCTCAGCAAGGAGATCGTTCACCTGAGCCACCGTGGGTTGCTTCGTAGCGGTGATCGCCTTGAGCTTGTTTCTCAAACCGTTTCGATGGCAGCCTCGTAAGTAGCCTTCGAGCCGGTAGCGTAGTAACCCACTTCTCCGCTTTCATCGGCAGCAGCTTCGAGTGCCTTCGCGCAGCGATGGCCTCGTCACGCGAGAGGATCGGGCAGTTCTTGAGAACTGGTCGTAAGCAGCGCGGAGAGCTTCAATCGAAGCCTTCGTAGCCTGCTTGTTGTTCACTTCGTTCTTCAGCGTTGCGATAGCACCGGTGAGGGCGTCGCGGTCAGCCTGAGGAACAGCGTCGATGAGCGAGTTCTGTCCGTCGTAAGCGCCTTTTGTAAACGCGGAATTCCGAACCGTAGAAGAACTTGTTGCCGTTGGCTTCGCCGTTACCTACCGTCTTGGTCACCTCCATGCGGAAGTACTTGTAGGCACCCCTTGTCAGAGGGATCACGAAGTGAGCCGTACCGGCGAAGTTCGTCTTCTTCACTTCCGTACCGTTGTTGTCCCACGTTACGGTGTGGGGATAGCTGAAACGTGAAACCGCAAGCGAATCCCAACCTTGGTTCTTCTTCCAAGCGTCGAAGTCAACGACGTTGTTGCCGTTTTCGTCCGTTACCACATTGCCGTCTTGGTCGTGCCGTCGGCCTTGTTGGCAGCGAGGGCAGCTTCGGTCTTGGCACCCCAGATCGCGATCTTTTCGGGTGCACCGCCGTTGGCGTTCTGGTGGTTACGCTTCACCCACTTGAGGAGGAGTTCGCTCTCGGGTTGTCGAGCTGGAATTGGAGGTAGTGACCGCCCTTCCAAGCGTCGTCGCCACCGTGCCAGCTGGTGTGGAAGTAGGTTCGGGGTTGCCGTCGAGGAGCACAGCGGGTTCGTGTTCAGCGCCCACGCCTTCTTCCTTGTCAGCCGCGTCGCTCGAAAGCTTCGTGCCGTCGGTGACCAGACCGTCTTGCGTGAGTTTGCCGCTGGTAGCATCTGCGATGCGGTTGCCCGAAGCGTCAACACCCATGTAAGCGAAGCCGTTGTTGTAAGCAGTTTGTGCCTGCTGGAGGAGCTTCTGGGCCTTTTCGTTGTTGATGTCTTGTTCGGCACTCTTCGGGAGGTCAGCCACTTCTTGGTCGGTGATGGTGCGTGCCTTGAGGTCGAACCGTCAGCCTGCCAGTCCCAAACCACGGTACCGTTGTGGTCACCGCCGGTGTGTACACCGCCGAATTCCCAACGGTCGCCGCCGTTGTAACCCCAGTAGTTACCCTTACCGCGCCAGAGGTCGGGCGAGTTGAAGCAGAAGTAGCCGGGGTAGTTGCGGCTGGTCACGATGTTGTAGGAAGCCTCGGCTCCATCCGTCATTTCGATACGTGCACTGGGAACGATACTGCCGTTGGAGGCAATGTTCTCAGCCGTACCCACGTAACGATTGGTAGCCAAGTTTTGGAAGAAGAGGTAACCGGGTTTCGCATCGTTCTTCGTCACCTTCCAGATGTACTTCAAGCTCTTGTAGTCGAGCGGAGCATCCTCTGCAGGTGATGTCGCCACTCATGTAAGTCCAATGCGGTGCTGCTTGTCCTTATCGTTCACTGCACCACCGTCGTAAAGTGCACCGTCGTCATAGCCGGTACCCTGCGAGCGGTAGGAAGTGAGGATGTAGTAACCGGGTTCGAGCACCTTAGCCGAGGTGGTGAAGGTGGTGTATACATGGGCAGATCTACCACGAGCTGATCGATCTCGTCGTCGGTAGCCGTTGCGCCACCGTTGAGGATCTCTTGCGACTTGTTGTAGAGTGCCATGAAGGCGTCGTACTTCGCCTGGTTGTACTCACCGATGTTGTTACCGCGGGGGAACTTCTCGGAGAATTCATCCGTGTGAAGTTGGCACCGAGCGATTCGGCTGATCACAGCCTGGAGGTCTTCCTTGGCAGTGAGCTCGCTGGCGGCGTATACCAACCACGCGTTGCGGTTGTAGTCCAGTGCCCTTGCCGGCATCGCCCGGGTGAGGTGCCGTCTTGGGGCAGGTGAGCAGGAAGTTGTACTCGCTGCACTTGTCGTCCTTCTTTTTCGCTTCGGGCGAAACGAGCGTCGACAGTGTTGTCACCATTCACAAAAGGTGAAGGTGCTCAAGTCGAGATCCTCGTTGTTGGCACGAGCTCTTTCCACGTAAGCGCGAACGCCCCTGATGGTTTCGGTAGTGTCAACACCGTCAGCCTTTGGCGTACGTCCACTCGTAGAGTGTTCGGGATCCTTGACTCCAGTGACTGCTTCACTTCGATCTTCCAAGCACGATCCGTGGCGGAGGTGTGAAGTTTTGGTTCGAAGGATCTGCAAGATGCTGGTTTTCGTTCACGCCTTTGCGCTTGAGGTAGAAGGTCTTACCGTCCCCGTTGATTCAAAGACGAAAACGTTGTGCGAGCGTCAAGCTGGTCGTTGTGGTGAACTTCTGTCCGGCGAGGAAGCAGTTGCCGTTCGCAGCTTTCGGAGAACGCAGGCTGAAAGCACATACGATTGTCCGGCTACGATGTTGGTCACTGCACCATCGTTGACGTTAGCACCCCAATGGCGAGCAGACGCACTTTGTCGCCCGGCCACCAGGAGGGCGGTCAAAGCAAACAAATTGCAAACCTTTTTCATTGAAGATTTAACATTAAAGTTAGACACAGAGATAATTCGATGGGACACGATGCGACTTCGCATGTACCTCCCCCATCGAAAAACAGAAGGGTCACGGAAGTTTTGTGCACAGTGTTCGTGCGACAAAGATAGAGAAAAAACTAGACATAGCAGATTTGCGCTTGGAAATCGTCCTTGTTTGCCGAGCATTTCTTGCATTTTGTCGCTCTTCTACTGACTAGAGTCGGCGAATTTCAAAGTTTTCGTGCAGTAGTTAAGCGATCAGCGGCTTTTCCGCGCCGCTTTTTGAACCAGTGGGGCGATCAAAAGAACGAAGACAGAGAGAGGAATAGGAAGGTGGATCAACTGCATCGAAAACCCCACAACGTGATGAAAAACAGTGGGGTTTTTCGCGAAAGAAGACGCCTTTTTCAGGCCCAATGCTGAAAAATCGATGCCCCCGTCTGCGGGAGTGTCATGCACCTCGGAACGTCTCGTCGCTTCGTCTCGCGTACACGACACGCTTGCTCACGTGCCTCCCTGTCGAAAGGGCACCTGTTCACCGATCGTCGCTGGTGCTGTAGTGGGTTGGATGTGAAGAATTGCCCCGTCCTTCATCCCCTGTGCGATCGACCGCACCTCATGCCCGTCTTGAGCACGCTTGTTTGCGGCGCAAAAAGCCGTGGTGAGAGGCACGATGCTTCACCGTTTTCCCCTCGCGTACCGTCGCAAAATCGTGTGGAAAAACGCATGGGCTTTTCGTCGACGATGGATTCATTAAAGGGTGAAAATAAAGCGTCAACAACGCTCCGGCGCAATGGCCGGAGGGTGGTTGGACGCAGTGTGTGGGGTTGGCAGTAGAGCAGCAGCTGACAGAGAGTCGTGGCGCGCGCGGAGTTCGTGCACTCGCCGTTTTCGATCATGCTGTCTTTGCCGTTGAGGCGGTCGTTGGCGCCGAGGTGGCTGCGCTATCGGGGCGATGCCGACTCGGTGTGCTGGCCGTTCACATCGAGTGTGGGGCTGGCCGAAAGACGTATGCTCCATCCGCCGGGCAGTTCGGAGCTGAAAGGCAACCAGAGCCGCCGCCGGTGCGGTCGCCCGCAAAATCACGCCGAGATTGTCTGCATGTACATGGTAAAAGGCATTGGCGGCGCTGTAGGTGCGGGCGGTTGATGAGCACGGCCACTGGTTTTGCCAGCGAAAGCCGGAGAGGGACTTAGACGTGACGGGTTTCGGTGTCGAGAACGCGTCGTGTGCCGGTCCGGGTTTTGTGGGTAGAGGTAGCCCGCATGGTGAGCGTACGATTGGTAAGCGCCGAGGCGAGGGTTTCGGCCGAAGTGAGTTGGTTGCCGCCGTTGCTGCGAATGTTTGAGCAATGAGGGCATGCGCAGAGGGCAAAAGTAGCGCAAGATTTCGTGCAGATTGCCTTCGCCGATGGCGGTGTTGGAACGAACCGCAGCGAATACAACCCACATTGCCGGGCAGCTGTATGGAGACCGGAGGCAGTGCGATGTTCGTCGGCAGGGCCGAGCACCGCGCTGCAACGAGTCGTCGAAGTTGGTAGGTGAGGCCTATACCATTGGGTACGCGGGCGGTGTTGAAGGGCGTCCAGAGATTGACATGCCCGTCGCGCAGTTCGCCGCAGAGATTGCCCAGTACCTGAAAAAGGGCTTCTTTCGACATGCCAGAATCGGAGATCTGTGCAGGCATAGCGACGGTGCACTCCGTTCCAGTCGAGTCCGTATTCTTGGTGTTTGTAGTCGAAAAAGCAGTAGTGCTCATCAATGATTTTCCACAAGGCTTCGAAGTCTCCGCGCGGGGTGGAGGGTTCGTCAGCTGTATGCGCAGGCCGTGAGCGAAGTGAGCAGGAGCAGCAGCGCCACGAGGAAAGCAGCGAGATGTTTCATTGGGGAAGGAATTGAACTAAGCGCGTGTAGCCGATGACGAAGGTGTGATTCAAGCGTGGCGCCCAGATGGTGGATGCGGCTCTCGACGAATGTCGGCCTTGTAGCCCTACGGTGATGCACGGCGCCGCGAGGATGCTCAAGGTGGTGAGCAGGGCGCAGCGAGGGCAGGGAGAAACTGGGGTGGTGGGCATGACGTTGCTGGTCCGGTGTTGCCGAGGGAGAAAATCTCGTAGTACGACTGTCCGTAGTTGGGGGTGAACATCACGCCGACAAGGGGCACATCGAGTTGAGTGTTCCCTACAGGCGGCGCCCCATGAGTCGGAGGGTGGCGGGAGTGCGGTGGAAAGAGCGCCACATCGACAGTGGCGCGCGCTTGGGCGGGGTTGTTGCCATTGCGCTGATTGTAGGTGCCGCCGAGATGCGAGTGCACCCAGGTGCGCCACACCCCACTGCCACGCGGAACGGAGTGGGGTGAGACGTCGGCGCCAACCGGCGTCGAATTGCATTTCCACGTCCCATGCGATGCCGTTGCCCGAGGGGTTGGTGGCTTGCGTGCCGTTCAGATCAAAGAGGGTGACGAAGGTGTTGCGTCCGTCCTGCCCACGACGGCGCTCCCCGGATGCGGGTGAAGGAGGCGTCGGGACGCGCCGTAGTTGAGGGGCGACAGATAGCTGTCGTATAGACTGTTGCAGCCCACGCCGAAAAGCAGGGTGCGTTCGACACGGGTGTTGAGGGTGTCGGGATCGGTGGGCTGCGGGCGGCGATCAGCGAGGGCGAAAAGCGGAAGGATAGCCCACCACGCGAGGAGAAGTGCTTTGCGGGTCATGTGTGAAGTGTAGAGGAGATTCGTTGCCATAGGCATCCATGGCGGTGAGGGCATAGTCGGCATCGAGCAGCGACGGTAGGGCGGGGCGATAAGTGAAGGCGGTGCCGGACAGACGGAGCGCCACCGGCCACCGCTCTCGCGGTGAGGCGATAGAGATTGTAGTGCACCGAGGGCGTCGGCCACGGCGTTCCAGCTGAAGTGGAGGGCGGTGCCGTTGCGCCGGCAGTGTGAGCCAGGGGCGGTGGGCGGTATGCTGTCGATCCACGTCGCGGCCGGCGGTGACGGGACGGGCATAGTTGTCGTGCACGAAATCGAGCAGTCCTTTTACGTTGTCGAGCAGGAACGGACTGCGGAAATAGGCTTCGCCCGGAAACCTTCGGCGGGATGAATCGCAGTTGGCGAATGATTTGCAGCAACGACCAGTTGCGCTCTTCGGGGCGAGTTAGTAGCACCGAGACCGGGCACGACAGGGACGACCGTAGGCGTATTCCTTCCAGTTGACGGCGAGGGATAGAGAGTGCTGTCCGTCGAAATACATCATCGGGTAGAGACCGTCCATCCATCCGCGGCGCAACCACAGTTGGGCATCTGTGAAACGGCGTCGCGGGCGTTCCCACCCTTTCGAGGATTGTGCGCGGCAGATCGGCGTATTTTCCGATGGGAGCGCAGGTGATTTTTACCCACGGGCGAATGGCACGCGCGGTTTCGCCGATGAGTTGCACGGTGCGGTTCACATTCTCGCGTCGCCACTCGGCTTTGGGGAGCTGATGTCCGTAGCGTAGCAGGTGCGGCGATCGTCAAAGCTATGGAGGCTCGGGGTAGCGAATGTAGTCGAGGTGGATGCCGTCGACGTCGTAGTTGCTGACGATCACGCACGATTTCGGCTAGTATTCGAGCGGTGCTGGCACGGGACTCGAGGTGCCATTTGTCGCCGGCGCGGGTGCAGAGTTTAGGATGACGGGCAGGCAGGGCTTGTCGGTCGAGGAGCTTGGCGTCGGGAAGCGTGTTGGCGGGAAGGCCACAGATAGGCGTGCAACTCCATGCCGCGGCGGTGGAAAAGCGTCGATGGCGAAGCGCAACACGTCGTAGGGCGGCGCTACCCGCGCGTGCCGAGAAAGCACCGTCCCAGCGTCTGATGTGAGGATAGCTGACGGTGGCGCGCAGGCGCGTTGAAAGAGCACGGTGTTGATGCCGGCGGCTTGCAGTCCGTCGAAGATGTGCGAAAGGCGTGCGCGCTGGTCACGAGCCTGGGCTTCGGTGCGCGCGATAGTGGCGGCCGGGCCAGTCGAGGTCCGCTAGTGGGTACCAGAGCCACGGCACGAATGCCGCGCGACGGGGCGCGACGGGGGCAGATGGGGCTTGGGCTGCTGTAAGGAGGGGAAGAGGTGAAAAAGGAGGAGAGGAAAAGCGCACGGGCGATTTCGGGAGGTCGAACGGACGTTTAACGTAGACGGTGGTAGAGGGGAGGAGTTGTTCGGCGGCTTCATCGCCGGCGGCGGCACGAAGGCTGTCGAGTTGGTGACGGGCCGCTGCGCGCCGGCCGAGATCGAGGAGCATTTCGCGCGGTGCACTTTGTAAGTCGCGGTCGTTGGGACGCGGGAGGAGCAGTCGGGCGAGTCGCTCGAGGGCGGTGGCTTTGTCGCCTTCGCGTTCGGCGAGATCCGCGCCGACGGCGAGCGCCGTTTCATCGTCTGCGCCGAATCAAGGCCGTGCCGAGATGCAAGAGTTTCGTCTCGCTGTCCGCGCTCATAGAGGTGGAGGGCGATGAGGCTGTGGGCGCGGGCATTGCGACGGTCGGTTTTCAGCACTTCGCGCAGGGCGGCGAGGGCTTGTTCGTCTTGGTGCAGGCGAGCGTAGGCTTCACTTTGAAGAAAGAGGAGGTGTGTTGCGCTCGTCGGTGGTGAAGGGTGTGGCGGTGCCGGTATTGGTGGCGATTGTGAGGGTATCGACCCATTGCACGAGGGCGTGATCTTGTCCGCTGGCGGCGAGGCATTGGGCGAGCGCGACGCGCGCTTCGCTGTAGTCGGGACGCCGCGTGAGGAGGGCGCGCAATCTTTGTTCGGCATCGTGCCATTGGTGACGTGCCATCAAGATTTTGGCGATGTTGAAGCGCAGTATTTCGTGCCTGCCGCATCGGGATCGTGGGAGAGGGCGGCTCGGAGCGCACGTTGGGCGGCGGAGAGTGAGTCGGCGGAGTGCGGCGAAGGCTTTGCTGACTTCACGACGATAGCCGCGTGTCTCGCGGTGTTGCAGTCGTTTTTGCGTTACCGATTCCTCCATGAGCGATTACGGGTTGCCGATGTTGGAGTGGAGATGGTGAGCACCGAGCCAACCACTTGCAGTAAAGAGCAGCGGAGCAATAAACGGGCGTGTTTTCACGGGAGCGGTTGAGGTGCTCGATCTCTGAAACACAGCCTCCGCCTCAAATCCGCGGGAAGCGGCGAAGCGGGCGAGTTTCTGCGCGGCTAAATAACCCGCACGGCGGTCGGAGGGATCGAATTTGAGTGAACGGGTTTGGCGAAAAGCAGTTCTCGGAGCGTTTGTCGATACGTCGTCGATTTCTTCTTCGCAAAGGCGATGTCGATAAGGTGCTTGTCGATCCTTTGAGTCGCAGAGCGTTGCGGATTTTGAGTCGTCCCCAACGAGCAAAAGCGGCCTTGTCGTGTACAAAGGCGTGGGCGTAACGCTGCTCGTCGATGAACTTTTTCCTGTTCGAGTCGGTCGAGTACGCGATTGATCGAGGTCGGGTTCTATTTCGGCTGCGCGGATCTTCTCCAAGTCGCCGCGACAAGGTTTCGCGACGGGCGCAATAGGCGCTGGCACGGCGATGGAGGGATTCGAAGTCGGAAGTTTCATCGTTTGATCAATGCGCGAATCACAAACCAAGCGTGGCGAGCGAGCGCGGTGAACAGACCATAATGGTGTGCCATGATGCGAAAAACGCTCGCGGAGGGAGGCTTTGTGGTGGCGGTGGTGAGACCTTCGCTGAGATAGTCGGCGACGACCGATGAGTGTTGTGCAACGTGGTCCGCGTTGCTCGGCTTGTTGCGTTAAACGGATGCACCAATCGTAATCGGCCGAGAAGCGATAGTTGAGATTGCGAGGCTCGGTGCGGGGCGAGGTCGGTGCGGCAAAAAACGCTTGGTGACACACGAGCATACCGTTGACAAAATCGTACCGCATATGAAGTTGTTCGGGCGGCGAAAGTCGGCGGGCGCAAAAACTTACCGTTGTCGTCGACCAAATGGGTGTCGCCAGAGTACGGCGGGAGGGGTTGTGGTCGGAAAGACGCAGGGAAGTCGCGCAGCGATGTCGGACAAGGTCGTCGACGTATGAACATCGCGCCGGGCATTGAGGAAGAGAGTCGTCAGTCGCCGGCCTGAAGCAGCGCTTTTGTTCATCGCATCGTAGAGTCCTTGTCGGGTTCGGAGCGAAACACGAGGGTGCAGCCGTCTTCGATAGCTGCAGAGCGTACAGATATTGGTTGCACCAACTGCGCGGTGTCGTCTTTTGAGGCGCCGTCAATAACAGGTGCTCGATGTGCGGATAGTCTTGAGTGACCAGCCGCTCTGCAGATGCGCGCCGAAGCGTGGAGGAGGCGTTGTAACAAACGGTGGCGACGGTAAAACGAATCATAAGCGAGAGTTTCCGGCGAATCGCGGTGAGCGGTTGCGTCGAGGGCTTGTTGATAAACGGAGATGGCGCTGCCCGACGGCAGTGAAGGAATAATCGCGGAGTACTTTTTCGCGAGCGGCTGCGAAAGTTGTTCAGGATCGGCCAAATCGAGCAAATAATGTGGTAGGCGCTGAGATCTTCGGCATCTTTTGCGGCTGCGATACAACCATATCGGTGCTCGTGATCAATCAGTTCCGGAATGCCTCCGATGCGGAAGCCCAAACAGGAATACCGCAAGCGAGCGCTCCATGATCGTATTGGGTAGATTCTCGGAAATGGAGGAAGCACAAAGAGGTTGGCAGCGTTGTAAAAATCCGAACAATCGTTTCGACGTCGCGGTGTAAGGCGTTGGAATACGGGAACGTCGAAAGCGAGCGGAACCTTCAGCTTCGCCGCCGAGAATAAAGAGAGCCGTGTTGTGGCGGTGTTCCGGATAGCGTGAGAGATATTGACGAAATGCTTCCACCAAATAGGGCATACCCTTGTTGAGATTCGTGATGCGCTGGGCGACAAAGAGGACAATGCGCAGGGAAGAATCTATGGGCAGTCCGAGTTGCGCACGAGCGGCGGCGCGATCTTGCGGCGCGAAGATGGCGGTGTCGATCGGGTTGGGAATATTGACCACCGTTTGTTCGCGAGTGAGCGAGGCGCTGCGGGCTTCGTCGGCCAACCAGCGGCTGCAGGCCACGAAAATCGAGTGCCGGCCGAATAGATCCGCTGTTTCTTCTTCCATATACGATGAGAGAGATCGCGCGGCGCACCTCCGTTGGGAAGATAGGGGCACGTTCCGCAAGATTGGCGGTAGTTCGTGCAGGACAATGCCAAGTGACAGATACCCGTGACGGGCCAAAATGTCGTGCATCGTCCACGACCGTTTTTCCGTCGCGGCATGCGTTCCAACTCGTCGAGGGAGAGCAAACCTTGGTTGATCCAATGCAAATGAATGACGTCGGCTCGGCGATGAGGCGGCCGTATCCGTCACCTTCCCTCCGGTCACGGCCGTATCCAAAGCGAAAAGTTGCTTTCTCCGGCCGCGCAGATGGAAGAAAATGCCCAGCCTTTCTCGCGAGAAAGCCCATCTCATGCGCCACCGATTCGGGAAAGTATCGCTGCGGGGAAGCCGTTTGTCGATCGCGCACCAACATTTCAGCCTCGACCCCGATATGGGTCAACGCTGCGTGCAGGCGAGAGGCGGCAACAGCCGCTCCGCCGGTTCGTTCGCTGGTGTTGAGGATCAGAACGCGCATAGAAAAGAGGATAGACTACAGACAAAAGTAGGAAGAAGGTCGACATAACCAAACTTCGCCGCGGGGCTTCGACCAAAGCCCGCCTTATTTTGCTTCAGAAAGAGGAGCGAGCAGGGGTTCGATCCCCACGTTGCTAAAGGATGTAGAAATCGCCTTCGAGTATAAACACTCACGGTGCCGGGTTCGGTAAAGCGGATTTTTGGGATCGAGGGTGCTGCGCGACGCAATATATATCTGCTTCGTGTGAGGATCAACAGAAATTGTTGTTGGATCGATGGGCGGTTGTACCTGTCCGAAGTTCGAAGCTATCGCTGTACCCGAACGTGTGTCGCGCACAGCATAGGTTACGGTCGTCTTTCCGCTTGTCCAATCTGTGGTGGAGCGTACCAAATAAAGTGCGGTGCCCGTCGACGGCTGCGAAATTAGCCGCCGCAAAAGAAGTGGCTTCGTCGTTCTCGTCGATCTTCCAAATTTCCGCCGCGTGCGTGCTGTAGTTGCTCTGACAGGCGACGAAACATGGTTGAAATCGTCTTTATAGAGTTTTGTCGGATTCATCCTGACGCGAATTTCGCTGACGATGCCGAGGGGTGTTTGGGCGCACTTTCAAGACCTTGAACCCATTTTTATATCCGTCATTGTAATTATATCCGTCGCTGATCGCTACGTATATATATAATGTGAGTGCCAGCACGCCGGCGGGGTTGGGGCCGACCGCGGTTTGGAGGTCTACGGTGAGCGAAGCGGTGTCGATGCGTGAGAGAAAGCCGTCATTGTTCGTGACGAAAACATATTTCCCCTGCGCGGCCACACCTTCCGGGGCTTGCGTGAGAATGGATTTGAGTAAGCAGAGAAGTCGCATCCACGCTCGCACCAAATTGCTTCCATAGCACGGAATGTAGATTTTTAGTCCCATGTAAAATCGCTTGCGGAGTTTCGCCGAGCTGTTTACCATTGTGCGCGAGAAAGGCGTTTGCCGTTACAGATTGGCGTTGCGTGTCGATCAGCGAGTAGCTCCTGGGCACCGTGGCTTGGTTACCTGGCGGAGCACCAGTACCTGCGCGGTCGTGGAGCCGTTGTCTCCGGTTGGCGCGGAGTTTTCTTTTCGTCGTCGGTCAAGCGTTGAAAAGTAATGCCCGGTGACGAGAAGGAGGCCAACACGGTGGAGCAGGCGGAAGAGAAAACATAAGCAGCGATGAAGATAACACTATAATTATAAGTCGAAAGTCGCGTTGAGCGTCCACGTTCCACCCAGTGGCGAGTCGCGAACGTATTCGCGCTTTGTGATCAGTGAGGTTCATTGTGGCGCGCAAGGGTCAGGGTGGAAGTGCTGAGGAGCGCTTTCCACCACAGCGCCGCATTCCATTCGGCAAAGGCCGGTAGGCGCGAAACAGCGAGATGTTGAGGCGTCGACCACCGTTCGCCGGTGTAAACGAGCGAGGCCGAGACCGAGTGCGCCGTATGCGGCTTCGCATCGCGAAGGCAGCCCTGATTGTGGGGCGTACGCGAGCGTGGAGGCTGTAACCCGTGTGGTTGGCGTGGACTTCGGTCGAGGTTCGGCACAGCAAACCAATGTCCCATTGCCGCGATCGTGGTGCGCGCTTTGCGAGCGTTAGCGCACGCTGGGCAGTCACACTTCAAGTCCCGTAGCTCGCACTTATGGTCACCTCGGTGCGCCAAACGGCCGGCGTGAGCGGTACGGGCCACAACAATGTCGCTGATTTTGTCGGATAAAGGCATCTTGCCGAAGCTCGCGGTACCTCGCTAAAGTCCGACAGCATACGCACCGACGAGACCGGTGTTCGGGCGTTGCGCGCGTCTCGCTGCGCAGCGGTGCGTTGCCGTAACGGAAATAATAGTCTCTCCGCGAACGTCGGTGGGCGAAAAGTGGACTGCGCCGTCGCGCGAAGGTTTACGCGGTGGCCGCGTGCGCGCAAGCAGGCGTGCGCCGTCCCTGCAAACCGAAACTCACGTTGCCGGGCCGTTCCTGCTGGTTGGTCGGCACTGCGCCGTGTTGAAGAAGTCGTGGCGCAAAAAGGCGAGCGTTGCCGATCCTCGTGCACGGTAGCGTGCAGAGAGGGCTTGTTGCAGGCTTATTCGCCCCACTTCGCGTTCGGCTTCTGTCCTGTTTGGTGTAGTATAGCCCAAGTCGCATCGACCGCATACGCCCATTGCCAACGCGGACATGGTGCTCCACTCCTGTGGTAAACCAGTATTCGCGTTGTCGATAGTCGTCTTGTCGTGCACGCCACCTGTATTGGTGATCGCGGTCTTCGTATCGTTTTTGTCGAAACAAGGCTGTGCGTGGCCACCTTCCATTGCCACGTCTTTCGCCGCAGCTGCCACACTTTCCGGCACACGGCTCAGCTCTCTGTCATCGTCCGCATACGCGCGCTCGCGCACTGGTGGTAGCAACGTCGCACCGCACTGCTGTTGGGCGGCACCGCGGAATTCCAGTTCGCCACCGCGACTTTCACCTGGTCGGCGTCATATCCAGCGCACGGCCGGTGTCCAACTTTTGGACGGCGTCGGCGCGTCGCCGATGTTCGCGCGCGTGTTCAACGCTGTCGAAAACGTAAAAGGGTAGTCGTTTTCGGCTTCTTCTCTGTCCAGTTGAAATCCCAGGACGGCCGACTCGGTGCGGGAAAGGTGGGCACCCGCCGGCACTTCGATAACCGAAAGCGCCCATCGCCGTCCAAATGCGCAGTGGGCGCCGCGGAGTCGTGAACTGCAGTGGTGGCGACAGCACGGACGGGAGAGAGCAGCTCCCGGAGCGTCGCCCATATCGATCGTCAGCGCTTTCGAGCGACGCGGAGCAAAGCGGCGCCACGTCCACCGCCCCGCTTTTCGGCATCGCCCAGCGAAAACCGTCGACCATCACAGGGTGTGTGTGGCGCCGAGTCTCGCGGGTGCCTACAGTCGTCGCCGCGCCATATCCTCCCAAACTGCGCACCCACACGGTGGGCAGGGCACGAAGCAATGTCGGTCAGCTGTACTACCTTCCGGCAGACGCTGCAGTTTTGCCGCCCGATTGCGGTAAAGCGGCACGTCGGCGTTTCCTGCACCGGTTTTCTACGCCGAGGTGTGTACGCGCACGAGGAGTGCAGCGGAGGCTGCGACTTTGTGAGCGGCGATCGCCGGCGCAAGGTGAAACCGTTGTCGAAACATTCGCCACCATTTCCGTAGCCTGCTGCCGCGTCAATGGCGACGAGGGAGGGCGGAAAGGAAACGAAGATGCCGCGCGAGCAGGTGTAGATGGACACAGGCGAAGTCACATTTTGGAAATTACCAACTTTGTGGGAAAGGAAAATAGATGCTTATGGATTTTCAAACCGCATGCTCGGCGCTTCGGCACCGTCACCGCTCGCGATGCTGGCGTGGTACGCTTTCTTTCAGCAGATCACCGCTCTTTTGTTGGAAGGGTGGAGTGTTCGAAAGTTTATGGCGTCGAATGTCGTCCTCTCGAATTGGGAGAGTTATTTTCATCGAGCCGGTGCGTTTTCGAAGAGCGTGTGCATGAGAACGAAACGCCAACTCAATCATTTCGGGGAACTCTGGCGTCCACCGCATTGGTGCTCTTGGCCACGTCGCACCACAAGATGGATAATCGCGTGTGCGTCGGCATTTGCCTTCCGATAGCACCGATTATTATTACAGTGCCTCGATTCGCAGTGCACGTTTTGCAACAGGCGAAGAAGTTTTTCGGCCCGAAACTAATGTACTCACTGCCTGGTTGCGACGCATCAATGCGCAGACGTTACTGTGTCTTCCGAACGACTCGAATTTTTGCGTCCGGTGGGCACGAATCGCTGCCGCTGCTTCCGCTCTTGGAGGAAAACCTGTTTTGCATTTCGGAGCCGTCGGCGCTTACCGTCCGAAAGTGAGTTCCCCTCTCTTTTCCGTTCGGCGGGCTTGGGCGACAAATCGCCCGCCGATCGTGACGTGCCGTTGCGCGGAGTTGTCGGCCCGTTACTTGCTACGCGTAGTACAAAGACAAAAACCCGATTGCTTCGCGACTATCTCGAGGCGCACGCGCTCACCGGACAAACGGCTTGCGAGGCCGCGTGACATTTGATCGGCAGTGCCATCGTGGGTCAAAGAGTGCTGAGCACAGCCGAAAAAGCGCGTAGGGCTTCGCATCAATGGCCTTCGCGACAACCTTCTTTGCAACACCCGGCGTGAGCGTCTTTACGAAAACGAAAATCGCCCCGTTCGCCGAAAGCTGGGCGTAGCAGCGGACGCGATGGGAGGTTTGAGACGGTAAGGTCGTCGCGACCAAAGCGTACAAATTGATTCTTTCGTCAGCACCTTCCTGTTCGTCATTCCACAGCATGCGGTAGGTCGCGACTTGTGCCACGTGGCAATGATCATGGTGAAGCACACCGATGCAGCAGCAGAATGCGAAATGTGGGTAACGATGGTGGCGGCTAAACCCGCCGAAGAGGGCCAAAATAGTCCTTCGGTCTCATTCCCAAGAGGCTTGCAGCGCTTCGCCGCTGATACTCGCATTGTGGTCGATGAGATAGAGCGCAAGAACACCCAACGAACGGCGATGAAAACACCGGGCACGATGGAAGAAAGCAGAAACCCAAGACGAGCAGGCAAGACCATAAATGAATTGGCACCGCGAACTTGACATAAACCGAAACCGGCAGGACCATGGTCGAAACCGTAGCCTGCGCCATTTTCTCGCATCTCGATGATGGAGGCAAAGATGCTGACGGTGATGCAAGCGCTGGATGCTAAGTTGCAGGATCGAGAAGAGTAAGCGAGCCACCGACTCTAACTTCTCTCGCTCGAGGACAGACCCGAAATTTGGCCCCAAGAGGCCACCGACAGCACTGGCCGCAAAAAGAATAGCCGCCATGGAAGTCCATAAGACTTTGCGGAAATCAAAAGCCTTGCTGATGATGTCGCCCGTGTAGATGTTGACTGCGAATGGCCGCCAGAATTACTTGCTATGAATATATCGCATTATAGAAAATACCGCCCTGCAGCCGGTAATGGGCGTTCGGAGCAGGAAGTTCGTCAAGAACTTTTCGTCAAAGTGCCGAGGGCACAGGTTGCAAAACGTGTCACTGTTGCACTTACTTCGTTTGGGAAGCGAGAGGTCGAGCGGATCGGCCGCTTACTGCTCTGGCCTTGAGCGCGCGGAGTTGGTTGTTGAGCGATTGGCACATCACGCTGCCAAGCCTTATCGAACGACATCGAGCAATGCGATACTTCAGTTCTTCTCGACTCACAGTTTTCGTGCTTTAGTCATATTGTTGGAGTTTTTGTTGAACATAGAGATGCAGTGCATCTCGGTGATTAGTTAGTGTTACGTCCGCGAGACAGAGGGACTTACGTTTTATCTCTCTATGTCCTTTGAAGCTGTCCCTGTGTCTCGTTTTCGTAGTGCAAAGGTAGAACGAGCAAGGAAAGGCAAGAAAAAGACGAGAAAATGCACTTTCACAGTTCGTAGTAGCGGCTTTGAGAATCGGACTTGACAAGCTTTCGATTGTGGCATGACAGTATTGTGTGCGTGAAGTTTTGCGCAAGCCTCCCGACAGGGGATTGTAGGTGTCGATAAGTCGTGCTTTTTGCGTTGTAAACTCTGGTATTGCAAACATGGTTTGTTTGCACTTCGTCGTCGTGCACTCAACGGAGCGCGCTGTCGTCACACGTTGAGAGGCGTATGCGATAATGTTTCATTTCATATATGAACGCGCGCGTGAGAGAGAACATCACAGAGTGATTTTATCTCTTCACCTGGTAGTCAAAGCGCGCGCGAGTGAGTGCTTCCTGATAGTTGCGGGTGAAGGTTTCACCCTTTGTTTTCTCTTTTCACCTTTTCGATCTTCCGATCGTGCTCATCATGCGGTGTTAGAGTGGAGGAGCGGCATAAGAAAGTATGGAAAGTCGAGGTGAAGGAAAAAGATCTGTTTTCTGTTCATTGCAATATGATTGATTAGTGCGCTAATCGAGTGCAGGAAGGGTGAAGCGTGATTCCCTGAAAATGACTGAGGTGAGCGTGCGCAGCAAAGGGGGAGAAGATGGGAGTAGAACGAAAAGTCCACAGGTTTGCCGGCAAAGTGGCGCCGTCTTTCGAAAAGCGCTTGCTCGCGAAGACTTTGAGAGCGAACTTTCGTTCCGCTCTGGATTTCTTTGGGGCCAACAGCGTATTTTCGTGTCATCGGCGGATAAGCGAACGCGGTTTCGCGTGCACCTTCGGCCGCAGCGAAAAACAAAACTCCCTTTTGATCATCGCCGAGTAGGGGGTGAAGTTGGCAAAGCTGCGGTGCGCCTGATAGACCCGAACCCACATCGTCTCATGCGACCACCAGATCAGTCTGGCGCGTATACCACCGCCACAGGCGCAGTTTCAATTGCAAAACTACATCATGTGCCACGATTTCCAAAAGAAAGGGGGCGTACTCTGTTCATGGCGGCGAATTTGTATTTTTGTAATTCAAATTCTCTGTGATATGAACTTTGTCCTGTGGTCCGCTTCGCTAAATTCTGCGTTTCGCCTCCCATTATCGGTGGGCTGAGTCGCTTGTGAAGCTGTGCACATTGCACACTCTTCCCCACACAGCAGAGTCGGTCGCTTTTGCGATGAAATCGATAAAATGAACGATTTTGCATCGGAATGCGCGCCACGCTTCGCTCTTCAAAAGTTCGCAATGGCCGATCCGGCTGGTACCGACGGCACATCCCACCATGGTGGTGATCGCAGCCGACGGCAAAAGAGACAGAAGAAACCGGGTTTGACGGCAGTGCGTTGCCCGCGTGCGCTTTCGAAAGCGCGTCGCTGACTACGGTTCGCGCACGCCGCCTCATGAGTGCGGCAGTTTCGCCGCGACGGCATGACGACGCCTTCCTCACACGCTACGATGCCAACACTTCCACGAATTCACCGAGAGCGGCACGTTCGTGGTGCAGCTGTTGATCTCTTGTGGAGGGCACTCGACAGTGACTTACACCCAGTCGGAGGCTTTTCCGCATCGCAACTCCGAAAGCAAATTGAATTTCAACGCCTTCACGCCCAACGGTGACGGCATCAACGATGTGTCAGTGCCAGGAGGGTTACAAAAGAGCATTGTGCGTTTCCGCGCCTGGTGTGCAAAACTGCTGGGGCGCAAAGTGCACGAGCGGTATGATCCGCTGACGGATGGGACGCTGCATCGGTTCGGCTGGAGGCGCCCTGACGGGGCTTTCATACTCATCGTCGAGGCACGAGGTGCCGATACCGCACCACCACATCAAGAAAACCATCAATCTCCTGCGCCGGTCTCGAAGAAAATCGTCCCGGCAGTGCGCGTTGATACGACGACAACATGACAGAACAAGACAAGACTTTTCAACACGGTAAGATCGAGGTGCTCGGTGCCCGCGCGCACAACCTCAAGAATATCGACGTCGATATCCCGCGCCACGCCCTCACTGCTGTCACCGGACCGAGGGTAGCGTGAAAATCTTCGCTGGCCTCGACACCACTGTGCTCGAAGGTCAGCGTCGTTATATTGAAACTTTTCGGCCTACGCCCGAAACTTCTTTCGATAATCCTCGAACGTCCTGATGTAGACAAGATCAGCGGCTTTCGCCCGTGATCAGCATCGAACAGAAAACCACCAACAAAAACCGCGTTCCACCGTCGGCACGGTGACGGAAATCTACGACTTTCCTCCCGTCTGCTCGTATGCGCGTGCCGGCGATGCCTCATTCTGTATGCGGGGGAGAAATGGTGAGTCACACCGAGGAACAAATCATCGGTTTGCTTCGACCACTATGCCGACCACCGCATCTACCTCCCTTGCGCCCCGGTGCAGCAGCGCAAAAGGACACTACAAAGAACCTTTGAGAGTGCGGCAAGAAGGGCTTCATCAATGTGCGTGAGACGGTGAATTGCGCCCACTGAAGCCGAGAGCAGCGCGTCGATCGCTACAAGAACCACGATATCGCAGTAGTGATCGACAAACCCTGCGTGCAAGCCGAGCGACGAAGAGCGACCTCAGAAGAGTGTGCAGCAAGCCTTTTTCGCAGGGGCGATGGACCGATGCTCGTGCTCGATGCCGACGATGAAACCAAAAAGGATATCATCCAAACGCTCTGCGTCCCGTGACGGACCGGTATACCGCGAACCCGCGCCGCACAATTTCTCGTTCAATCCTCGCAAGGCGCTTGTTCTGAAGTGTAAAGGCTTGGGCGTGGTGAATGTCAATGACTGCGAAAGTAGCGTGTGCCTGATCCGAAACCTGCAGCATCAGAAAGGCGCGCCTGTTCCGCCCGGGAAACACACGAAAAACGCTCATCTTTGGGCGATCGAACGGTGCTCGAACAATACGGCTACACGATCGACACGCCCGTAGAGTGAATTGTCGGACGAAGCACTCGATGCCGTCTTCAACGGTATGCCTGAATTGCTGCGCATCCCGCGGCACGCATGGGACGCAGCGACGATTATTACGCAGATTTCGGCGGCGTGGCGAAATCACATTCGCCAAATGGCCGATGAGAGATGACTGCCGCTTCGCAGCGCTGGGCAGAACAATCAACACCACGGCCTGCTGTCCCGAATACGGCAAGGCTCTCAACCGCGAGGCGTTGTCTAGCAAATTCGGTGATAAGAGCATTGCGCGAACTGCCGCTGATGGATGTTGAATTGAAAGAATGGCTCGATGGAATCGGGCGAAAATCTCAGTGAGGCTACAGGTATCGCCACCGAGATCTTGAAAGAAATTCGTCCCGCGTCTCTCGTTCCTTCTCGATGTGGGATTTCGACCACTCTCGCTCGACCGCACGGCGATGACCCTCGGGCGGCGAGAGCCAGCGCATCCGACTGCCACGCAAATCGGTTCGCAGTTGGTCACGTGTCGCATATTCTCGACGAACTCGATCGGCCTCCATCAGCGCGACATCGTGATTGATTCGCCTCGCTCGAACAGCTCCGCGACACCGGCAACACGGGTGATTGTGGTGGAGCACGACAAAGACATGATGATGGCCGCCGACTGCGTGGTGGACATCGGTCCCCGCGCCGGACGAAAAGGGTGGGAAGCGTATCCAAGGCACGCCGGCGCAGATGCTCCAAAGCGAGACGCTCACTGCCGATTATCTGAACGGCACGCGCCGCATCGCCATTCCCCGGAACAACGACGCGAAGGCAATGGAGTATCATGCATTGTCGGTGCGAAAGGGTAATAACCTGGAAGAACGTCACCGAGAGTTTCCCTCGGTACGCCTCATCGTGTGACGGGCGTTTCGGGATCGGGCAAACCGACCTTCATCAACGACACGTCTATCCATCCGCTTGTCGCAACACGTCTACCACTCCTTGCGCGAACCCTCGAATATGAGCGCGTCGAAGGCTTTGGAACATATAGATAAGGGTGGTGTCGACCAGAGTCCGCTCGGTCGCACACCGCGTTCGAATCCGGCCACCCACACCGGTGTGTTCGACGATATTCGACAACTTCGTCAATTTGCCCGAAGCAAAAATCCGCGCTTATAAGCCCGGTCGCTTTTTCGTTCAATGTGCGCGGCGGGCGTTGCGTGAAATCGTGCAGCGCGGCTAGCAAAACCATCGAGTATGAACTTCTTCCCGATGATGGGCGTGCCCTCGCGAAACCTGTCACGGCAAAACGCTATAACCGCGAAACACTGGAAGCGCTCAGAAGGAAGAGGCTTGATGTGCTCGATATGACAATCAACGCGCGGTGAGTTGTCACGTGCCCAATATCTGTGCACAAAATCAAAGTCTTGCAAGATGGGTTTGGGATATTTGAAACTCGGACAATCCTGCACCACGCTTTCGGCGGTGAGAGTCAGCGCGTGAAACTGTCGACCGAATTGTCGAAACGCGACACCGGCAGTACTGTTTACATCCTCGACGAACCCACCACTGGCTTGCATTTTGAAGACATTCGCGCACTCATCGACGTGCTCAACCGCTTTGCGTGGAGAAAGGCAACACGGTGATTGTCATCGAGCACAACTCGATGTGATCAGCGGCCGACCATCTCATCGATATGGGCCCCGAAGGCGGTCGCGGTGGTGGAAACGATGGTATTCGTGGCACGCCCGAAGCCGTAGCGTGCAGGCGACAGTCGACACGTTTCCCTCAAAGACGAATTGCAGGACAGCTTTCTCCTGACTGACGTATCAAAACATTTTGCGTAGCCCAATCATTCGGCATGCTGTTGGATGAAGGCGTTCAAAACTCTTTCGATATTTCCGCGTGATTTGCACTTGGAAGGGCATATGATAAAAACATCGATTTCATCTGAACTCTTATTTCGATGCAGGAGCACTCCTCTTACCTTTTTCCACCCACAACACATAGAAACAAAACACCTCTTTACCAATCCTCAAATTCCTTCTCCCATGTTTGAAGGACAAACCCAGCGCTATTCGCCCTCGCTCGCCAACACCTGGTGAGCGTTTCTGGCTGGCCATAACCATGTTGGCTGCTTCGTGCTGTTCCTCCAGACAACCCTCGATGGAGTGCCCGCTGGCTCGCACCATTCCACGTTCCTGATGTTCGTCTACTCTCCCTTCATCGGAGGTATTCTTGCACAAGTTCGGCTACGGCCGAATGGTCACCATTTGCTATTGATCTGGCTTCCTGGGCTACCTCTTATTGTCCTTCCCCTGGGCAACGGTACCATGGCGATGATCGCCATCAATCGGTGCATTGGCGCTGATTTGCATGGGAACGGGACTGTTCAAAGGTAATCTCCAAGTGATGGTCGGCGACCTTTACAAGCGTCCCGAACTTTCCGGAAAGCGCGACGCAGCGTTCTCCATTTTCTACATGGCCATCAACATCGGTGCGCTCTTCGCCCCGAGTGCAGCTGTGAAGATCATGGAATACGCGCAAGGCATCGGGTTTTCGAAAGCGACAGCTATCACTGCTTTTTGCCGTCGCTTGCGTCTCGTTGGTCATCTCGATGATCATCTATTTCGTTTCGCGTTCCACCTTCCGCCACGTCGAAGGTAAGCAAGAAAAAGCCGATTCCACCGAAAAATCCGCAGAACAAGAAGCCGCAGTGGAACTTTCGCCTGCCGATACGCGCGCTCGCATCGTCGCCCTCTGCCTCGTCTTCGCCGTTGTCATCTTCTTCTGGATGGCCTTCCACCAAAACGGTCTTACGCTGACCTACTTCGCCGCTGAATTCACGCAGAAAACGTCCACCGGCATTCCTTCCATGCTCTTCGACGTACGTACTTTGCTCCTCTGCATTGTGTCGATCTATGCCGCTTTCGCAGTAGTACAGAGCAAAAACGACGAAAAACCGTGTTATCGCCACCGTGGTGGTACTCGTTTGCGCCGCCTTTGTTGATTGTGCTCGGCTGAACGTACCTGCAGAAACCAGTGGCTGCTCCTATCTTCCAGCAGTTCAACCCCGCTTCGTAGTAGGTCCCACCCCAATCAGTGTGCGCTTCGCTGGCTGGGTGCTCGCGGCAGAAAGCCCTCTGCTCCTCGCAAGACTGTTTATGGTATGATCGTTGCCGCCATTTGGTTTCGGCGTGATGATTCGCCCGCTCGGTATCGAACCGCTCAGCTCCGGGCGATCGAGAAGTTCAACATCGACGAAAGCATGAAGGCAAAAACCGAGGAAATCGACAAAGGAAGCGCAAAAGCTCATCGATGCCCGCGTAAATCGCGAAGTTCAACGAAACCAAGGAGCAACCAAGCTGAATTGGGCAAGCGTCAAAAGTAGACGATCAAGCGGCTCGCACACTGGCCCAAGCCACTACGAAAAAGACAAGAGCGAAATCAACAAGAGCGCAGCTATACTCAAAGCCAACAACAGCGGACAACACGAGCAAATCACTCGAAATTGCTCGCTTGGCCTGTGATAATGAAGTGAACGGCATCAAGTCGGCCGCAGCACAACAGAAGATCCAAGCGCAGACAGTGGCCAAGATAGGCGAAAGCCGAAGTCGAAGGTCGATCGAGCAAGGCGGACCCTCTGCTTTCGCCCGGTTGGTTGATCCTCACTTTCACCCTGTCCCCACCTTCGCCGAGCTGCTCTTTCTCCCGACGGGTATCTCCTTCGTCTCGGAAGGTGGCTCCTCCCCCAGATACAAGGGTACTGATGATGGTGGTTGGTTTGTCGCCACCGCAGTGGGTAAACTTCCTCACCGTGATCCCCGCCCTCCTCTGGTGCAAAGTACCCCTTTACGTTGTGTGGACGACCTCGCCGCTCTGCCTCGTTTCGTTCATCTTCATCTTCTCGCAGATGAAGCGTCTCGAGCAGTAGGCTAAGCCCCACTTTCCCTTAAAATGAAACAAGTCGCCATCGCACTCTTTGATGGCTTGTTTTGTTCTGTTACCATTCAAAACCGAACTCCAACTCGGTGAAATCGGCTTTTAATCGGTGAGCCTTGATGCCCGCAGCACCGAAGCCCCTTCCACATCGGAGATGCCAACGCGCACCCACGCGCTCGTAGTAAGGCGTTTCATCGAAGGTTTTGCATCCTTCCCGTCCGGCGATGCAAGTACCAGCCCAAATGCACATATAGGCGCTGAAATCACCGTAATATGCTTCCTGTTTCAAGGCCAAACCACATGCCCATGGGCTGTATTTGTCGTTTTCCTGTCTCGGCGCTTCTCGGTTTTTGAGCGCTCAGCACACGGCGTAGAAAAAGTCGGCCCTCACGCCCGTCGCCCAGCGATCGAGCATAGCGGAACATCCTGTCCATCTGCACATCTGCCACCGCAGAAGCGTTGGAAATGCCCGTGCGGTAGTCCGCTTCCGAAGGGGCAAATGCACAGGTGCTGATCCAGCTCGATCAAAGCGCGCATCGCTCATACTCGCCCCGCGCGCCAAAACCACCGACGATCGCAAAAGCGCGCTTTCGCCACAGAAGGTGGAAAAATCACCGCTTCTATCGAGATCATATTGTGCACTCGTCAGCGTCGGCAATCACGCGTTCAATCCCCTTTTGTTCGGACGATAAGTCGCCCCATTGCTCGCTATGGCGAAAGGCCAAATCGCCGCGCACACTCCAATGTCGGTCTCAAACGTTTCAGCCCCGTAAAGCGAAGCCCCGAAATGAATGAGCCAATGTCCGCCCGTCAATTCGTTGTCGATGTTGTCCGCTTTCGCATCAAGGTCGCTGCAGAAAGCCAAACCTCTTCCAACGCGTAGCCCGATGTGCACAACTTCCGCTGCGCCGCAACGGTCGACTCGAACGATACCGCGAGGTGCAATCACTTGCCCCGCGAAGAACTGTAGTCCACCGGTACCGCCTCGTCCCTAACCGGGCGAAGGCGCCGTTATGCATCTTCACGCCCGAGTAGTCGAAGTCAGTTGCAGATTCACACTCCATTCCGGATAATTGTAACCCGCGGCATAGCTGTCGTGTGCCGTTGCTGTACGCCGTCTCAAACCGAGATGAAAGCCTCGGCTTCACGCTCCATCCACGCACGTTGGTAGCGATCCATCGACAGCACATGGCCCATAAACTACCGCCTTTCCACCGTCGTCGGACGGAAAAAGACGATTTCATCGAGTCGGCCTCGTGGTCTCCGTGCCTGCGAAACGAGAGCAGAGCCGGAGCAACCATGCAGACCACACACCCATCGCCGATCCACCGAGGAGCGGAGCGAAAAGACCGGCAGCAGCAAGGTAATGTAAGCATAGGCGCAAAGATAACCAATTTAGCGTGACTGCTTTCGGCATCGCTGAGAAAACGTAACTTTGCCTACGATGAATATGCGTCTTTTTCTCTCTCCTTTTCTTCCGTTGTCGCCTCGGTCAGTCAGTTCGCCGAGCGACGCACCCGGGCCTGAGAGCGTTCGTTGAACAGCGCGTTTGGTCGAGTGAGCGTGGCCGTCCCCGGGTGTTTTTCGCCAGTTTGATGTATGCCCGCTCCCGACACTCTCGTCGGTCGCTGTTCCATACCGACCTGGGCACGCGCCTATTTGTTGCCCGAAACCGCCCGCGCCTGCACCGCGCCCAAACAGCCCCTGCAACGCAAATATCCTGATTACGCCTCAAAGTCTGACGATGCCGCTCCGCCCCATGCGCATTCAGCAGCGCATGTGAACGCCGTTGCTGAACGTCCTAAGAACAGCCCACGTCAGCAATCCGGCGCGAGGGGGCGGATTGCACAACCATGGACTGGCTGTAGATCTCACTTTTGCTGGGCGCGCATGTGCTGCTGATGGTTCCGGTCGTTGATTCCACGCCGCCGGCGTACACCACCGGTCTTTCCTGGACACGCCCATCGACCATCTCGGTGCCGCGGCTCATGTTCGCGACGAAGCCCGGCTCGTCGCCGCGGCATCCTCCACCCTGAGCACGTCCGTTTGCGTCGCATCTTGCGCGAAGCCGTCGTCCGCCGGCGGTTTTGCGTCCTGGCCACCGAGTGGTGGCATTTCACTTTCAAAACCCGCGCACAAGCCCGTGCCCACTATACGCCCGTATTCCTAAACACTGATTGCGTCCGAAATACTACTGAATTCATCGAGCTCGACGCCGATGAACGAGTCGAAGATCTCGCCCTGCGTCTGCCGTTCCCACCCGAAGCGCACCTTTATCCTGCGCCAAACGAAGGCCGCCAACGCGCGGGCGAAAAGTCCCTCGTGGTGCGAAAGCACCGCGCTTACTATTTTCCGCGCGCCCTCGCTCGAACAGTGCAGCGGCGAAGCGACGGCGCTGCAAAGCGGTGTTGGTCGAGCGCCGAAAACCTCGAAAAGCCCGTTTTGGTCGATCTTACCGGCGGCTGGGTGTCGATTTCATTCATGGCCGCTCCTGCGCAGAGGCCATCTGCAGTGTAGAGCGAACTCGAATTGGTCGAACCGCCGCCCACAACTTTCCCCTCGCTCGGTCTCACGCACGCCTGCACTCGTCCATGCCGACGCTTTGGACCACCTTTTCGTCCCTTTCGCCCGTCGATGTTCTTTCTTTTCTCGATCCGGCGTGTCGCGATGAAATCGCGACTAGTCGTTGTCACGCATCGAAGCTCGCGAACCTGATGTTTGCGCCTCTCCGAAGCCTTGCGCAGCCGCTGTCGCCACCTGTTGATCAAACTTTCCCATGCTCGATGTGCGCGATGCCTCGATCGTTTGCCCGGCATCGAAGCTGTGCACATCGCAGCCGTCGACGGCGAGTGCAAGGAAGTCTCTGTGCTGTCGCGGTCTGTCCATGCCGAGTCCGACGGCCTCGCCCCGACGGAAGTTCTCATCACCTGATGTTGACCTGTCGAGCACTGATCGCCGCCCGCCCCTGCTGCTTTTCACTTTTCACCCTTTCCGCCGAATCCATCGCCCCTGCGCTCTTGCGGAGCACTCCCGTGGTGGCCTGACGAACCAATGCCGCTGTGCTCAAAGCCGGTGCCTATGCACCCTTTGCGCAGCAGTTTGTCTCGATGCCCTCCATCCCAACACCCACCTTTATGGAGGCGAAACGTCGCGCTGGGACTCTCGGCCGCGCGTGCCCGCCCGCGCGAAGTCGCGGTTTCTCAAATCCGAGATGCGCCCCTTGCTTTCTGCCCAAACAGGTGAATCTGGCCGCGCAACTTTCCCGCCACTGTGGCCGGAACTGCGCAAACGCTTCAAATGGGGGCGAAGGCGGGCGACCTTCATCTCTTCGCTTTTCGCACCTTTGGCCGATGGAGCCATCCTGTAGCTGAGAAAAATAAAAAGTAGAGGTTGCAAACGCTGATATACAGCGATGAAATAATTTTGTGGAGAAAAATGAAGTGAGGTGTAACTTTTTCGCCCCTTTGTCCGTCTTACTTATAGAGGCATGAAAGAAACAGATTTCAACACGACCCGCTTCCTTAAAAACAAGCTTTATCGGGTAGCGCTGCGCATCACGCTCGACAGCCTGAAGCGAGGATGTGGTCGAAGACACCTTGCGTGTGTGTGGAACGTCGCCCCGACGTACCGGACAACGTCCATTTGGAAAAGCTATTGTTTGACCATCTCGTCGCACTCTGGCCATTGACCGTTCCGAAAAAGAAAGATGCGGTCATCTTTCCATCGATGCCGCTTCGGTCGACACCTTGGATGCTGACCACCCTGACGAACCTGAAAAGCTAGAGCGCATTCTGCGGAAGCGAGTGCTCAACAGCCTCTCCTGAAAAGCAACGCACCGCCTTGCAACTGCGTGGAAATCGACGGACGATCTCACGAAGAAGTGGCACAAGTGATGCAATCACCGAAGCCGATGTCAAAGTCACCCTTCACCGCGCACGCAAAGCGTTGAAACCGCGCTCGAAGCCGACTGACATCGATTCTGCGATGCCCACGCCTTCCCCTAGCAAGCATTCTCTCACATGTGACCACGTATACATTGAACAACTCGATCGATCGCCACTTTCGAGCAGCGACCACGATCGAAGAAGAGCGCATCCTCCGCGCCTTCTTTCTCTCAGCGGAGGTGCCGCAGCATTTGCGACACTACACCCTGCTCTTCCTGATGGAAGCCGATGAAATCGCAGAAAACCTCATCTCGACGACGCGTTCGACCCGTCAAAAATCATGGCATCGTTTGAAGCAGAGGGACTCGCCTCGAAGTCGCATGTGACAGCAGTAAAGATGACTTCGCCGATCGGTATCTCGTCCTTGTGGCGAGCAGCGGTAGTGGGCCATTGTACTCGGTAGGCACCGCGCTTTCGAAGCCGTCGACTCGCTCCACAGTCCACTACCGCAGGGGTTGCACTCGAAAGACAACAACAAATCGATTCGGCCGGACTTGGGCACTCACCCTATCAACAACTGCAAAACGGAATGAAGATGGGCTGCAAACTATCGACTCTCGCACAGAACAACGTGCACAACTGAGGAAGATAAAACAACATTGCTCTATTAAAACACCCCACTGATCCCCTTCGGTTTCAGTTCTCTTCCCCTGCTTTTGGCAAACGAAAGCGATCGGAAAGCGACCCGCCTGCTTTCCGATGTGTCGTTTTGGGCGCTGCGCCCCTGTCCTCATGTCCGTTCGGCGCGAGAGGCAAAGGTGTGCCCCCTTGTTTCTCGTATTTATCCAGAAAAGCATATACGAAAGTTTTTCGTATTATCGCGCGTACCTGCGCGCGCGTCCGTTGTTTTTCGCTTTTTGCCTTCACCCTTCACCCTGATCCGGTAAGTAGATGAGAATAAGTGCATTGAGGGTGAAGAAAAGGGTGAACATCTCACTCCCAAAAATGCCTTCACCCTGGCTTTCCAGGGATGTTGATATTATATAACCAAAAAGAAGAATATAGCGGTGTGGGTGAACACTTATGTTCACCCGCGTGTTTGATTGATAGCTTGTTATTCGGTGTGGTGAAGGGTGAAGGCAAAAAATCGAAATTTGTTGAGTGCGCGTACGCGCGTAGAGAGGCGGTTTCATCGGCTTTCTGCTGTTGCTTTCCTTTCCTTTCGTCGCGTCGGAGCGTACCGCCTTTTTGCAGTCGAATAGCGAGCGAAAGTAGTCTGTTTTTGCGTGAAAGTTACGGTGTTTTCGACCAAAAATGAGAGGAGATTCAACAAATGTGGGTGTAGCGATGAACTCTCCTTTCATTTTGGAAGATCCATAGCTTCGCGAGCATAAGCTATCAGCCGTGAAACACCGATTGTTCAGTGTTGTACGCTGCCGCTCAGCTTGTGCGCGCAAGTGTTCGATGGCGGTAGTCCACAACTCTTGGAGCGATTTTGTCGAAGAATATCTTTCGATGCTCGACGACGAAAGCGAAGAAGCCAATGTCTTTGACCCTTCGCGGTTACGCTGCGCTCGATGAAAAATCGAACCTTTCTCGATCATCCGCTCAATTTGAACACGGCCACTAGCCGAAGATTTCCGCGCTGCCTTCCTCAGCGCAGCGTAGATCGACTCAGCTGTTGAGCTATCGACGCCGCTTGCGTGCCTTTGCCCTCGCCCGGCGAATTGATGGGCGTACGCGGTTTGACCATCGCCGGCGGCGTTGGCTCACTCTTCACCTTCGTGGCGATACCCGTCACTTCACCAAATTGGCGAAAAGGTGGTTTTCCGGCCGTCACAGCCTTGAAATGCGCGCAGAACTGCCACCTCACCGTCGCAAAGGTTTTCGACCGTCAGATCGAGAGGAATTGCTTCGCAAGCGTTCGCGAGTTCTTTCTCGGCCCCAATCTCGGCACGGCATTGCGCTATCGCTACGCCGCGCACCGCGAATTGCAGTGCTTTGTCGTTCGAGAACGATGTGGGCGAACCCTTCGCCGCGCACGGCAACCGCCCTTTCGATCATGCGGGCGCTGTGACCTATCGAGCGCGTGATGGGAAGCGGAATTGGTTGGTGGGCGACTATCGTTTGGCACTCGGCGAAGGGCTGCTCTTCGGACATGCTTTTTCGCCCATCCGCTGTTGGAATTGAGCGAACGGTGCAGACGACAGAGTCGGTTCATGCCCAATTCACCGTCCAACGAGAGTCAATTCTTGCGCGGTGCGGCAGTACGAAAAGCCTGGGGCGCACGGAGCCTCACCGGTTTTGTTTCCCATGCGCTGTGGGACGCGCGTTTGCACGGCGACACCGCAGTGACCCTTTACACCTTGGGCTGCATCGTTCGCTCGATGAAACTAGCGCATCGGCACACCTTGGGCGTGACGACCTGGGCGCGCGGCGAATGGATTCGGCCGTTATACGCCTGGAGCGACGACCTATTTTGCCGGTTTTTCTCCCGGTGTTTCCGCACGAACGGCACTATACCTTCGGCTACTTGCGGGGTGACCGCGCGGCCGGGGTTGCGTTGGACGGGAGTTATGCTCACGACGGCCGCGAGGTGAGAGGCGAATTGGCTCTTGATCGCAACGGTAACTTATCGGCCGTCGCTTTTGCGCGGTTTCATCGAAGTGATCGCTGGCAAACTGTTTTATCGTTGCGAGCACTTTCTCCCGCTTATGTCGCGCCTTATGCGCGTATTGGACAAGATGGGAATCGCGCGCAGAATGAAATCGGAATTTCGGGCGCGATGTGCTATGCTGCGCTTCCGCAATAGCCAAATTCGCGGTTTCATCGATGCCTTTCGTCATCCGCGTCCCACCTTGTCGCTGCCGCCCTCGTTGGGGTGTGGCTGCCGGCTTGAGTGGGGAACACCGCCGCGGAGTGGGGGACAGTTGTTCGCTATCGGGTGAAAAGCAAACAGCAAACCATTGCCGGCTTTGCGCCACACCTCTAGAGTTTTGTACGACGCATCGCTGCGCGCCCGTTGGAGTTACGAACATCTCGCGCTGGTCATGGCAGGCGCAGCTTCGATGCGACGGCATTTCACCGCCAGACACGTCCACAGCCCAGATGGGTGTGATGATTTCGCTTCGTTCCAAAAGTCGCGATTTATCGATTTGGCAAGCGGCTTGCTTCGGCGCGGCCTTTTTCGCCCCCGATTTTTCCGCTCGCTTATTTGCCTACGAACCCCAGCTGCGCGGTCGCGGTGCTTTTTCGGCGTTCTATGGTCGAGATTTGCCGGCGTGCTACTCTTGCAGTGTAAACCTTCCCGGCATTGATCGGCGAATGTCGCTATGCCCTGATCTATACGCTTCGATCGCGCCTCCGTCGGCAGCGGTATGCAGCGCATCGAAGGGCACAATCAACAGGATTTGGCTTTTCAGTTACGCTATGTGTTTTGAGCACCCGTTTCGCAAGACTGCTCCCATAGAATAGATTAGGTAATCTCTAATGTATATCATGAAGAAAATCTACTTTGCTGTGCCGCTTTGCTGTTTGCCGGCGGTGCAATGGCTCAAAATGAGAGCAAGTGGCGGAGTTGGCGCGTCGCGACTATGAGCAATGTCGGCCAAGTTCGATCTCGTTGTAGCGGGTTTGGCCGCAAATGTCCGACGAAGATCGTCGTGCGGCCTTGTCTGCGCTTCGCACGGAGTGGGAGAGGCGGTGCTTCCCGCCCCACGAGTGAGCAAATCAGTGCTTTCGCGCAGCTTGTCGAAAGCCAATCTGCATTTGTCGAAGCTGCTGGGGCCTCTATTCCGACGAACTGTAGCATTTGAAACGTCGCTTTCAATGGCTTGGCGCGTCGCGAGCAATCTACGGCGCCACGGAGAAAAAGACTGCCAAGTTGCAGCGACAGTGACCGGTCTTTTGTTTCTTTCGTAGACGGCCGCGATGAAACTGTTGATTTCGCTAATTCGCAGGGCGCATTGAATGTGGAGGCCGATCGTGATGAAGTCTATGATGAACCGCCGCACGTGGAGTGCGAAGACGAAAAGCGCGGCACGGAAGTGAGCTATACGACGTACTTCCTCTCCAATGCGCTTGCTGTGCGTCACGGCGGTGCGCTTTATCGTTTATCCCTTATCGACGGGGCTTGCGATGAATCGCTTCCTTATCTCGGGGTGCACTACTATGATGTCAATGGGCGCGAGTGGTGTATGGTGACGGTCTACTAAAGATCAAGAGCTCCCTGCCCAAAACCCTCAAAGGGCGATGCGGCGAATGGCAAGAAGTTGCGTGAAGGCCGGTTCTACTGATGGAAACGCCTCGCGAATAAGCATTTCAAAGGATAAGGACGCACCGGTGACAGCTTCACCACTGATGAACACTGAGAAAACTCCCCGCGTCTGATGACATGAGGGGAGTTTGAATATAGAATTTGTTCTGTGAGGAGGGTTTCGATGAAATCGTGTAGTTTGTAAGCGTATTGAGCGGTTTTTCAAATCTTGAGTCCCTTCTTTTGGAACTTCTCGGTGATGTCTGTCCGCGTTCCGTCGGCAGCGTAACGATACATGCGCTGGTTGGTGGTCGACTGCTCAGCGGGACGCAGGCTTCGCACCACGGACCGAGCTTGACGTGGGTGGGGCGTCGAGGGCATCGAACCATCGAGCAGTTCCGCACGGCCGCTGTACCAACCGGTGTGCAGATGGGGATGCGTTTTGCGGAGGATCGAGAGCAAGCGGAGCACGGCGCTTGATCGTTGTCGCCTCCCCATCAGCGCGGCGCAGGTGATGGTGCGACGTATTGTTCAACCAAGGCGAGCCAGCGTTCTTTCGGTGAGCTCCTCGCCGTTGTCGCCCCAAAGATAGGTGCTGCGACAACCCGGACAGGCACAAGGGCAGCGCGAGAGGTTCACGGCGAGGGTCACTTCGTCGGGAAATTCTTGGAAAACGATGTCGTGGTTGACGTATTTGAGCATGATGAAATCGAGAAATGGACGTTTCTTTCGCCGATGAATTATTGAAAACCCCGGCAAACGGCTGTTTACCGCTTGCCGGGCGAATTTCGAAGTATCGACGAGAGGCGATTCTAACGATGCCGTGGTGTTAGGCTTGCGCAGGGTTGATCGCACCGTAATAACGGCGTGCGGCTTCTTTCTGTCGGTCGACGGAGAAGTTCGAAACGCGCTTGAGATAGCCGATGACGCGTGTAAGATAATCGACGTTGTGGCTGTGGCAGTGCGGGCACTCGGTAGATAGCGCTTGTCGATGCAACCACATCTCGTTGCAGAGCGTGTTGGGGATGTTGGAAGGTGAAAGTAGTTGCAGCTCCACAGCCGCCACGCGGAGAAGGTGGCGATATTGAGGGTTGCGAGAGGTGCTCTTCCGATTGCAGTGGAGGGCGCTGCCGCCGGTGAGGTGGTCGATGAAGCGACGACCGTGGAGGCGGAACTTCTCGATGGGATCGGTGCTTTTTGTTCTCTACGATGTAGAAATACGAGCCGTAGCAGTTCGCGCGGCACGTAGTAGTCGTCTCGCGATCCCAGCGGGCGTGCTTTACACCGACGTTCTCGGCGGGAATCATTTCGCAGTTGAAGGCAGATCCTTTGAGCGGTATTTTGTCACGACTCGATGAGCGAGAGAATGCGCTCAACGAAGTTGCAATACCCTCATTGTCGCCGATGGTGATGCCGAGACTTTCGGCCGCTTCGACCATACCATTGGACACCGATGGTGAGATATTGGCGCTTGATGTTGATGTAGCCGGCATCGAAGAGGGGAGTGATCGCGGGTGCGCATCCATTCCAGGTTTTCGTTAGGCCATCTGCACTTGTGCATCAAATCGACGATTTCATCGAGATATTCTACGTAGTCGCGCCCTTCGCGCGTGGCTTGTTGCACACGCGGTTGAGTTGACGGTGAGCACCGACTTTGAACCGGTCGGAAACACCGCCGGCACCGAGGCTGTAGGAGAAACCGTTGTCTGGATTTTCGTTGCGCAGACGGCAGCAGCTGGCGAGCGAGTCGGCATTGTCGCCTGCGTAAGTGAAGAAATGAGGGACCTTTGGCGTACATTTCGCGGTGAAATCGGCTATTCTTGGTCGATCACATCGCCGTCTTTGCAACAAGAGCGCCATCGTTTCGACGGGGGAAGGTGGCACGCACTTCGTTCCTTCTTGCTTGAAACCAATTCATGAAGCGCTTCTGCAACCAGCTGAGGGGCTCCTAGTGAGGGCGTGAACCGTCGGGAAGCGGAAATTCTCCGAAGAGCGATTCGAAATAGAAAGCGGTCGTGCAGAGATGTTCCAGAACACCGATTGGAAGTTGCGGGCGCCGGTAGGTTGGTTGATGGAATAGACGATTTGCTCGAAGCGATCGGTGATCACCTTTGTCGATGGTGCGCTGTTTGAGCGAAGCATCCACGATTTCATCGGCGCGGAGGTAGTAGTTCGTGCCGTATTCCTTCTCGAGGAAGTAGCTCATGTACATCAAGAACTCAACCGCGGTGATGGCGCCGCTGAGCATGGAGCTGACGATGAACACCATGTTGATGAAGCCCGCCGCAGAAACGATTTGAGGTTGGTGGGCGCCGTCGAGTTACCGCCGATGGACTTCCCTGTGCCGTTGAGCAACCACGGATACATCGTGATGGAAGCGCAGTACTGGCGAGCGAAGTTTCGTCGTTCTTGTAGATATAGTGGTGATCGAGGAGGTAGAGATAGCGATCGGCCGCCTCTTTTCCGTACATCTGCTTTGAGCTTGTCGCAGAGCAAACGGCGGTTCAGATCGAATGAAGTCGCTTGTGGGAATTTCGCCGATGAGGGTAGCGAGGTTTTTGTTCTCGACATCGCGTTTGCATCGAACTTTCGATCCCGGTAGCGTGCGTTGTCGGCGTTGCACAGTCGATGAGGAAAGCGGAGTTTTTGTGCTGTCTCGCGATCTGCCGTGGCGGTTGCGATAGACACAAAGCGTTCTGGCCGCATTGTAGTGGCCTTCTTTCATCGAGCGCCACCTCACCTGGTTTTGAATGTTCTCTACATTCATTCCATTGCAGAAGTGCAGGTGCGACATGATGCGTTCGAGCGATTCGGCATTGAGCGGATCGTTCGATGCGGCACACGCTTCAGGATAGCGTTTTGATTTTATCGATGCAGAAAGCGTTCTTCAGAACCGTCGCGTTTCGTGATGACAGTTTTTCGTGCTCATATTCTGTCCTGTAGACGAGGGTAAAAGACGAAGAAGCCGCAAATCTGATCAAATTGGGGTGTTTTTCGTGTGCTGAGGGTACATAGTGCGATTGGCTCGCTTGTTCTTCGTGCCGCGAATATAGGAGGAAAACAACTAGGGCAAAGAAAATGAACCGAAAAAGTAGGAAAGCTTACAGGTGCAGAATCAAAAGAGTTCGCCAAAAACGGACAATCTGATGAGACTTGCAAAACGTAATAGCTGAAAAACAAGGCAGTCAGTAGTGTGGATAACTATATGATTTTTGGTGTTATGTGAGATTACAAAATGAGGGATAAGACAGCACTTTTGTGTGTAAGTGCAGGAGCGAGAAAACGAGTTGGGAGAATGCTCGGCGAAGCGCTTATGGATGAATCCACCGCGAAAACGCAGGATACCCGTGTCGCCAAAAAGTGCCACGAGTAGGCCAGAGAGGAAAGTGGGCAAAGAGGCCACCGCCCCCAATGCAGATAAAAGTGCTCGTTTGTACGGGGCGTGACGCCACCGAGTAAGATTAAGAGCCGAACTGCGTGCGTTTCACAGGCCAGCTGGGATTGCAAAAGTGAAAGCAGTGGCTGTAGGTGAGCAAAAGTCACCCCAAATCAGACGATGTGGCAGAGGGTCAGGGCTAGTCCGGCACCGGGCATGCCAAGAAGTGGGTAGCACAAGGCCATGGCGGCGACAAAGGCCACCGAATAGCTCGATTCCACCAGCAGATAGAGTCGGCTTCGCGAATGCCAAGCCCGGTGAGGCTATCAGAAAATGGCTTTTGAATAATAACAAGGAGCCGCTGCTCCAATCATCAAACGGCACCGAGAATTGGCGCGAATAGAGAATATGCACCGCGGCGGGAGCGAGTAGACAGAACAAGGGCAACAAGGGTGCGGTGAGCTGGACAAGAACGTCGATTTGACGGTTGACGGTCAAGTTTTGTTGTGCCGTATCGCCGACGGTAGCCGACAAACGCGGGAAATGGTCCGCATCCATCGACATAGCATGAGTCGGGCGTAGGCAGGACGTGAGCGTAATGCCGCAGACTAGAGGGTTTCGCGGCATCGCCAGCTTTTGTGAATGCCGCCGTCGCAGTGCAGGAGGACTGCTAAGCGCACGAGGCTACGCCGCCGGCCGCGACAAACCGGCCGCTGCGGCGTAGGCCAATCCCAAACGAACCGCGCGGCGACCACGACGCAAAAGCGCCAATTCATCGCGTACTGTCAGCAGAATGCTTCGACTGCGCATGCGCGCCAATGGCTATGGCACAGAGCGCCAAGCGCCGACAACACGAGGCGCGCAGGAACGATGCCGTGCGTACCCCAAACATAACAACGCGGTGGTGGCAAACGAGGCGTGTGACGGTAGCCGAGGGCAGAAACGGTACGAGCCTGCGCAGACGGCGCAAAGCTTTCAATATCGGCGGCTCTCCTCCGCAGAGGGGTGGTGAAGAAGACCATCGGTGCCAGCAGTACGAAGTCGAACGTGCGGCTGCCGTCGCCCAAAAGCAGGCGTGACCAGCGGCGCTGCAGGGCAGTGACGGCGTAGGCTTCAGTGCGGTGAGAAACACCACGAGCGCACCAGTTTTCACTGTGGCGAATGGCGGTCGCATTGCGTGCGCGCCCGAGTCGCGCAATATGCGGCACGGCACTGAAGCCAGTCCCATGTTGGTGCCCGAGGCGATGAGATCGGCGGTGCGTCCGAAGTTGTCGATCTGCCCCATGCCTCCCGTCTGAGCAGCAGCCGTGATTTTGTTGCGCACCATCGCCCGCAGTGGCGTAAGTCCCTGCACACCGCCGAAGAGGCCGGTGTACTTCGGATACGTCCCACAGAAGCGTCGGAGGTTTTTGGTGCGAGGAGGCATGCCGAGGAGAGAGGAGGGGAGAAGGGAAAACAAACGAGCAGCCGTCGGCGAGCGATGGGCGTACGCCGAACGGCTGTTCGAAAAATGTCGTGAAAAAGGCGATCCATCGATGGGACTTGAAAGTATCTTCGAAATCGCTTGCTTTTATTATTTCAGTACGCCCACTCTTTTGCCCACCTTGATGAAGGCGGCGATGCAACGGTCGAGGGTTCGCGCGGTTGTGGCTGCAATCTGCACGCGGATGCGCGCGCTTGATCCTTTGGCACAACGGGGTAGAAACCGGTCACTACGATGCCCTCGTCTGCAGGCGAGCGGCGTAGTTCTCGAGAGAGTTTCGCATCATCGAGCATCACCGCGCAGATGGCGCTTTGGGTCGGTTTGATGTCGAAGCCAGCTTCCATCATCTTCGTGCGGAAATATTCCACGTTCTCCGCGAGGCGGTCGTAATTTCGTTGCTTTCATCGAGAATCTTGAACATTTTCGATACTCGGCACCCACCACCGAGGGAGGAATGGAGTTGGAGAAAGATAGGGACGGCTGCGCTGGCGGAGCATGTCGATGATTTCTTGGCGTCCGGTGGTGAAACCGCCCACCGCACCGCCGAAGGCTTTTGCCGAGCGTGCCGGTGTGAAGATCGACACGTCCGTAGGTTTCGAAGACTTTGACACGCCGCGGCCGGTTTTTGCCCACTACGCCGGCAGAGTGACTCTCGTCGACCATCACGAGGGCGTCGTACTTCTCGGCAAGATCGCAGATTTTGTCGAGCGGCGCGCCACACTACTATCCATCGAGAACACGCCATCGGTCACCACAATGCGGAAACGCTGTTCTTGTGCGGGCCTGCAGTTGGCGCTCGAGATCCTCCATATCGGCATTGGCATGCGATAACGCTTGGCTTTGTAGAGGCGTACGCCGTCGATGATCGAGGCGTGGTTGAGCGCATCGCTGATGATGGCATCTTCGGCCGTGAGCAGTGTTCGACCGCCGCTGGCATCGGAAGCAAGCGGGATAGAGGATGGCATCGTCTGCTGAAGAAGCGCGAGATGGATGCTTCGAGTTCCTTGTGGAGGTCTTGGGTGCCGCAGATGAAGCGCACCGACGACATGCCGTAGCCACGTGCGTCCATGGCCGCCTTGGCTGCGCTGATCAGGCGCGGGTGGTTGGAAAGACCGAGGTAGTTGTTGGCGCAGAAGTTGAGCACCGTTTTTCCGCCCACGTTGATTTGCGCTCGCTGCGCCGCAGATGAGACGTTCGTTCTTGTACAGACCGGCTTTCGCGAATGGCGGCCAGCTCCGTTTGGAGGTGTTGTTGGAATTTACCGTACATAGGTTGGGTTAGATTATGGAGTGGCAAAGGCCGCTCCGAAGGTCGGTTTTGAATCGTGGAGCAAAGGTAGTGAAAACTCTTTGAACGGCGGGCGCGTGGACGCAAAAATGCAAAGTTGGCTTTCTATTTCTTCGTCTTCTTCCTTGCCTGCGGCTCTTGCACATTGTCATGCCCTGCTTCGTACAGCGGGCTTTCTCTTGGGGCGGCGCGCTCGGATTTTCGGTGCCGGTTCGCCCTTTCGTCGATGAAATGGCCGATTTTGATCGAAAAATGGTGATGTTTTCGGCTTAATGGTCAAATGTACTCCTGAAAGGGGCATAGGGGCTCTCTTTTCATACTTTGGAGGTGATTATAATGCTATAATGGAATATCATCGTAAAAAAAGTGCCAGAAATGCGGTTCTCATACTGTAATCCGCAAAGGAGTTAAACGTGGTGCCTCGTATTGGTATTGCAAGAGTTGTCAATGCTATTTTAGTAGTCTGAAAAGCCCACTACGCAATAGCATTGTTGAGTTCTATTTACAAGGGCGCCATACATTGGTGAAACAGCTCAAGAATATCAGGTATTTCTGTTTCTTACAACTACGATATCTCAAAAACGTACCCCAAAAGTCAGGATGTTTCACAGAATTCACCCCATTGCACATCGCTACAAATGGATGCCACCTATTAGCGAAACTTTGAGAAATATTTTCATGGATGCTTCAAGCCACAGAGTATTACATATCGCTTCCACGTGGTAAGGAGAGAGTTAGTGATTATCTGCTGGTATTTCCTGTCTCCAAGATCAAGGATTTACAATCAGAGCCATTGTAAGTGACGCATTGTCAGGTATTGATGAGGCATTCCGAGATCCTTATCAGCATTGTCACGTTTCACCAGCTTCATGAATAAAGACATTTGCTCACCACTAATCCTCGGCTACCTGCGGCCAAAGAACTCAAGGCATTGGCGCATCAACTACACAATCTAGTCGTTCTGACTTTTGAGACATCTCTTCAAAAATGGGAGCAAAAGTGAAAAGATGCAAGAGAAGTCTTATGATGAAGATAATGGCACTCACACATAGAAGAACGAGAAGTGCTTTTTATAGCTTTAAAACGCAAATCTAAATGCGCTATTTACTTTGAGAATTTCCTGTGATCAAGTTCCCCGCACTAACAATGCTACTGAGCCTCTTAACTCTGTATTGAAGATGAGATTGCGTCTTCATCGAGGACTTTCGAGAGAGGGCGAGAACTGCTTATTGGAAACATATTAGGGCTTACAACCTCGATAAACTAGGGAGTTCAACTATTATAGAGTACATTTGACCATTAAAATGAAAAAAGAGCATTATGCCCTTTCAGGAGCACATTTCGACCATTGCGCCGTTTTGATCAAACCCACCACTTTTGCGCAAACCTGTGGAGTTTCTTTGGTGAATGGTGGATCGTATACATCGCTTCATCGAGTGGTGAAGCGAAAGTGAGGAGAAGTGGATGAAATTGGTGCGTTTTGTCGCGCAAAGTGGTCGCGGAAAAAGCCCCGCATCGAGGAGGATGCGAGGCTTAGTTTTGGGATTGTAAGACGCCGTTTTTAGAAACGAGCCTGAGACCGAGCGTGAATGCACCTTGGCTGTAGCTGTTGGGCAACACTTGTTCGCGGATTTCTACCGAAAGCGACACGTTCCTGGAGAGGGCGTATTCCACACCGCCACCGTAGTTAGCGCCTAAGCGAACCGTGTTGTCGCTCTTCACGTAAACGGTGGTTGTGTTGTCAGAGTTCACCTTCCGGGTGCTGTATTCCACCGACCAGCTGGTGAAAGTGAAACCCAACATGGGTAAACTACGGAACTTGTCGTTGACGGGAAGATATAAGCGCCGTTGGCACTGAGATCCCACATCGAAACACCGCTGTGCTTGAAGAAGTAGTTTACAGAACCTTCGAGTCGAACATTATCCGTTACGAAGTATTGACCGCGGACGTTAAGACCTGCGCTTTCTACTTGCGTACCCGGAAGACAAGACCCACACTAGTTCTTTCGTGTCTTTTGCGCGAAAGCCGAAGTACCGAGGCAGGCAATGCGGCAAGGAGGAAAACTTTTTCATCTGAGGATAGTTGAAAATGATGAGGAGAAAAGTGCTGTGGCTTCGATGATGGTGGTCGCGATGCCACGGTGCACTATAGGATTGGTGCAAATGTAGTAAAACTTGCCGATTGTTTCGTTCCTCTGAGGGAAAATACGCGAATTTGCACTCAAAAGGGTCACCGATGTTGAGAATCTTAGCGCCGGAGGCACCCGAGTTGCTCATCGTGGCTAACGAGTACGATGGCGCGGGCGGGTGCGTCTCGCGCAGCAGGGAGCATAAAGTTCTTGTTTCGCGTTGCGATCGAGATGCGTGTCGGGTTCGTCGAGGAGCAACAGCCGCGGTTGACTGACGAGTGCGCGCGCCAAGAGTGCGTACGTTGCACCGCCCGCCGCTGGAGGTTGCGTGATGGGGCATTCGGCCAAGGCTTCCAAACCCGAGTGCGATCGCAGGGGTTTTTCGGTGAGTGCACGATGTCGCGCGCCGTAGCGTTGCCACCATTTCAAAGTGCATTGAAGGCCGGATTGCACGGTGTCGAAGACCGTGATGGGAAATTCGCGATCGATGGTGCGATGCTGCGGCAGATAACCGACGGTGAATGCTTCGCGGCGGATCACTTTGCCTTGTATGGGCGGCAACAAGCCTGCCAATACTTTGAGCAGGGTGGTTTTTCCGCCGCCGTTTCGTCCACGGAGCACGAGGAAATCGTCCCACACCATCGAGTGAACAGTCTGCAAGATCATTCTGTCGCCGTATCCGGCGTCGACGTTTTGAGTCTAATCAGAGGAGGAACATGGGCGGATCAGGGTTGAGCGAGTGCGCGGGCAATGTGAAGGAGCTGTTTGTCCCACTCGGCCGAGAGGGGCGCGATGGAGACGACGCGCGCGCCGATGGCTTCGGCTAATCTTCGAGCGGCGCGGCCGGCATGTTCTTCTTGACAAAAACGACTTTCACCCCGGCGGCACGGGGCTTGGTGAATGAGTTGTTGCAGCGCTCGGCTGATGGTTTCGTTGCCGTGCGCTCAACGGCGAGTTGGTGCAGGCCGAAATCACGGGCGAAGTAGCCGAGTGCGGGGTGATAGATGACGAAAGTGCGCTCGTGCTTTTGGTCGAGTAGGGCGCGAATGGAAACTTCGAGCGAATCGATGTGGCGGAGCAGACTGTCGCGGCGTTCGATGAAGAAGGCGGCGTGCGCTGTGTCGGCTTTGCAGAGGGCTTCGCACACATTGCGCGCGATTTGTCGGCCGGAACTGACGGAAGTCCGCGTGGAGGTCGATACTCGCCGTGACTCCTCGTGCCCATCGTCGCACCCCTCCATGAGGGGAATGCTGTCCGACACGTTGACGGTGACCAAACGGGCGCGTTGGCGGTGAGTTTGTCGAGTCGTCTCGCGTTCGAAGCCCCGCGTTCCCACGCTGAAATAGAGTCGCGAGTCGCTCACCTCTACCACTCCTGGCGGGCGTCAACCTCAAGCAGCTGGGACCTGCGCCGGCCGGCACAAGGGTGTTGACTTCAAATGCGGACCGCAATCGTTTTCGACGAAATAGCGCAGTGGTTGCACGCCGACCGTGACTCGTCGTGATGCCGAAGTGATGCTGTCGACAGGCTACACAGAGGAGAGCGCAGCGGAAAGAAACAACAGGGTGAGGGCGCGCATGGGAGAAAAATGAAGAGAAAAGCACGCCATCGAGCGAACGATGGACGTTTAGAAACTGAAAAAATTGAAAGGGCGGTGAGCACAGCGACACCGAGGTGCAGAGGATAAACCACACATCGGCCATTCGCTCCGCGGGCGAGGGTAGGTGGTGGCTAATCATCGGCGTATAGATCTACGATGAGCAGCGGAAGCAGGGTGTTGCGCTGCTCGGGATAGAGCGCCGTGAGGAGCAAAATGGAATTTGCAGCACGGTGAGGGCATAGAGGAATTGGCGTGCGAATCTTATCATTATAAGATGAGGAGAAAAAATGCGCCGTGGCCACCATGCCGGGTATAATCACTGCGGCGTAGCCCACCCAATGGGAGAGGGGAACATCGGTATAGGCAAAAGTCGGCAGAGGAGGGAGTTGTTCTCAAAGTTGTGCCGGAACAAGCGTCCAATCGAAGTCGCAAAGGGCGAGTTGAACCGCAAGATAACCAATAGGAAGCACAGCACTGAGCAACGCACCGCCGAAAGCGCTGAGATTGAGCGCGCGCAGTTGAACGGCAGCAGCGACAAAAAGCAGGAAGGGAAGGACGACAATCAAATGGGGGAAGGCGAGACTTCCGAGGCTCAGGAGCAGGGTGGTGTGGAAGAGCGTGCCTTGTGTGCGCGTTTGTCCGTAGGTTCGAAACAAAACAAAGTAGGCTGAAGAGTGCTGCCGCCGGAATGAGATGCAAAACCGAGGTCGTGGAGCGTGGGAAGGCCGCCATCAGCACCAAAAGACAACGCTGTTCATGCGAGAGCGGACGCGCAGCAAATGGTAGCGGTTGTTGCACCTCGATGACCACATAGGTCGCGAGTGCCGTGGCGAGCAGTCCGCCTCCCAACCGGAGACTACTCAGGTTGGGGAGCATCAAACGGCCGCCCTGTGACCAGGGCCACGAGGGAAGTGACGAGACTCTGCGTGAAGTTTGGCGAAATCCTTTTGCGCATGAAGAGCTGAAATAAGTAGCGAAAGCTACACCGCCCGAACCCAGTGTGTACGTTCGGGAGGTGAAAACATAGACTAGAGGTCGAAACCGATATCGGAACGGAGCATTTGTCGCGATATTCGATTTGTTGTGCCCCACGCATGGAGCGTTGCAACGCTTCTTCGCGCGTCGCGCCGTAACTGCTCACCGCGATGACGCGACCGCCGTCGGTGACGAGTTGTCCGTCGCGGAGCGTGGTGCCGGCGTGGAAGACCACGCTGCCTTCGATGTCGGTGCCGGTGATGGGATATCCTTCGTAGGCGCCGGGTAGCACTGCCACGACACATACGACGCAAACTGCGGCACGTTCGTCGAACTCAATGGAGCATTCGTCGAGACGTTCCTCGGCCACTCCCTCGAAGAGTTCGACCAAATCGCTCTTGAGACGAAGCATCACGCTTTCCGTTTCCGGATCGCCCATGCGGCAGTTGTATTCGATCACCTTCGGTTGTCCGTCGCAGTTGATGAGTCCAAAGAAGATAAAGCCCTTTGCTAGACAATGCCTTCGTGAAGTCCTCGACGGTGGGGTGAATGATTTCGCGATCCACTGCGCCATCCATTCCGGAGTGGCAAAAGGCACGGGCGTAGCGGAGCCCTATGCCGCCGGTGTTGAGACCGGTGTCGCCTCGCCGATGCGTTTATAGTCTTTCGCTCGGGCAGGATCTTGTGTTGCGGCCGTCGGTGAGCACGAAGACGGAGCATCTGATGCCCGAAAGGAATTCTTCGACGACCACGCGCGAAGAAGCGTTGCCAAATTGTCCGCCGAGCATTTCGCGGAGCGCATTTTGCGCTTCCTCCAGAGTGGGGAGAATCAAAACCCCCTCACCGGCGCACAGTCCGTCAGCCTTCAGCACATAGGGTGCTGCGAGCGTGGCGAGAAACGCGCAACCTTCTTCCACTTGCGTGCCGTCGAAGGTGCGATAGGCGGCCGTGGGGATGTTGTGGCGCTGCAGTAAACGCCTTTGGCGAAGTCTTTCGAGCTTTCCAACACGCGCACCGGCTGTGAAGGACCGATGACGGGGATGTGAGCCAAGGCGGGACGCGCCGCGAAATAGTCGCCGAGATGCCCTTGACCAACGGGTCTTCCGGACCGACAACGACCATGTTGATGTGGTGCCGAGTACAAAAACGCTCAATGCCTTCGAAGTCGTCGGCGCGCAGAGCGACGTTGGTGCCCACTTGCGCCGTAAGCCGGCATTGCTCGGGGCGATAAAAAGTTGCTCGATTTTGGGACTTTGGGCGATTTTTCCGCCAGTGCGTGTTCGCGACCGCCGGATCCAAGCAGAAGAAGGTTCATAATGATGGGGATGAAGGTTTTGTGCAGAAAGAAGAGGAGTGATGGCTCAAGGCCGGAGAATAGCGTTGTAGCGCACACGGTCGTTGAGCACGTCGACGGCCGCATCGAGGTCTTTGTCGTCGCGAAGTCGATAAGCGACCACGCCGGCACGTCCATATATTATTGATAACGCCGCCTCCGACTTCGCGCACGGGATTTTCCACTGCTCCAAATCGCTTTGGAGATTGGGTTTGAGTTTCGCGGCGAGTGGCTTCAAACTCTTGTGCGGCGCGTTGGTCGTAGCCTTCAAACTGGCCCATTGCTTCACGCGATCGAGTGATTGGCGCGTGCGACTGTCGTGGTGAAATCGCTTTTTGACCATATATTGCTTGAAGGCTTCGGAAATCTTGGTCGGACAAATGAAATTCCGTCGGCGCAGGCAATCTTTTCTTGTGCTTTGCAGTAGTCAGTCACAAAGTCAAAGAGCTGTTCCGAAGCCTCAAGGTAAGCGATCAGATCGGGGAGCGAGTCTTCTTCCACGACGATGTCGGGGGTGATACCGCCCCCGTCACGAACGAGACGTCCGTGGGTGGTGCGAAAAACTCTTTGCAGAGCGAGTCGGAAGGTGGCGCGGTTGGCCGTCGGCACCGCGATTTTTGAAGTCATAGGCCTGAATGCAACGCCCCGAAGGGATGTAATATTTGGCCGTGGTCAACTTCATCATGCTGCCATAAGGGAGGTTTTTGGGCGTTTGCACCAATCCTTTTCCATAGGGTGCGTCGTCCCACAATCACTGCGCGGTCGTAATCTTGCAAACCGCCCGGAAGTGATCTCTGGCCGCGGAGGCCGTGGCGTGATGTCACCAGACGGCAAGCGGCATGCCGTGCGTCGAAGGGGAAGCTCGTGGTCTTGTAGGTTTCGTTCATGTCGGGGTCTTTTCCGCGTGTACTCAACACTTTCTTCCCCTTCGGAACGAAGAAGTTGACCACCTTAACGGCCTCTCCCATGAGTCCGCCGCCGTTGTTGCGGAGGTCGAACACCAGGCGTTTCGCCCCTTGTTTGCGAAGTTGGTCAAACGCATCGTGGAGGTCTTTCGCGGTGTCTTCGGTGAAAGTGCTCAACAAGACGTAGCCAATTTGGTTGGGAAGGAGCGAGTAAACCACCGACGGCTGTTTTAATGGTCTGGCGCGTGATGCGGAAGCGCAGCAGGCGTTCGCGTCCCGGTCGCTTCACCGTCACGGTGAACGTCGTTCCGGGATTGCCGCGCAGCAGGTTGGAGATTTTCTGACTATACTCCCGGCGTTCCGTCTTGCCGCACACGCCCACATCCTTGTTGTCGATGCGCATAATGATGTCGCCCTGAGCGGATGCCCGCCAACCAAGCGGGCATGTTCAGATAAGGGTGCGTCGAAGGCACAGCGATCGCTGGCCTTGTGATAGCGAATGGGCGAACCGATGCCGCATACTCTGCCGGTCGTCATCAAGCGCAACTACGTCGTCTGTCCGGCTTTGTAGAACTCGGTACGGATCGAGACGATTCAGCATGTAATTGATGGCCCCTTTCCACCTGTTGTTCCGCGTTCAGCGTGTCGACATAGTAGAGGTCGAGATCGCGATAGAGGGCGTTGAAAAGTATCCAGCGCCTCGTTGTGCGGAAATGTATGGGGTTCCTGCGTCTCCTGTGCCGTCAGTTGTGTGGTGCAGCCCACGAGGAGCAGTAGTGCAGACGTCTCATGAAATGGAGAGAAAGTTTAGTGTTGAGCAGCGCGGCACTTTCAGCGCGCAGTCGCTGCGCGGTGTCGGGGAAGTTGAGTGCCGATGACCTGAATCACTTCGCCGGCGCAGGCAGCGCCCTCGCAAAAGCGCAGTTCTTGAGCGAACCGCCGAGCGCATGGCGGTGGAGGAATCCGCCGGCAAAGAAACCGTTGGCGCCGGTGGTAGTCGAGCACCGCGCCACCGGCGTGGCGGGCAGCAGACACATTGATCGCCTTCGACGGCCACCGCACCGCGCGGACCGCATTTTACAGATCGCGATCTGACAGGTCTCGAGCCAAAAGGCAGGGCCGCTGCTTCACCGATGCGGCCGGTCATGGCGCGCCCTCGTCTTCGCTGGCAAAACACGATGTTCATATTCGGGAGCAAACGCTCGAAAAACGCGTGTTCGCTCTCCACGATGTTCCAGGAAGCCAAATCCAAGCATACTTTCGCACCGCGTTGGTGCGAAAGTTCGACGGCTCGTTCAATCAATTCGTGGTTTTGCACCAATAGCCCTCAATAAAAACGTAGTCCACGTCTTGCGGCATTGCAGCGTCGAGATGTTTGGCCTCGAGCAGGGCAGCTGCGCCGAGATAAGTGGCAAGGTGCAAACCTCCGTCCGAAATGAAGGTGTTCGCCACCCCCGTGGGAGGGAGAGGTCGCGAGAGGAATGAATTTCACGCCGCGTTGCTTCGATTCGGCTTCATAGAAAGCGCCATTTTCGTCTGCGCCGATGCGTCCGACGAAGCTTGCGTCGCCTCCCAAGGCGGCAATACAAGACAACGCGTTGCTGGCCGAACCACCGTTGCTGCGCTTAAAGGAGAGTGGATTTTTAGACGGTTTGCAATTTTTGTGGGTCGACTCTTTAATCAGCGCTCATTCTTCTTTGCAAAGCGGGATAACTCTTTGAGAATGTTATCGTTGTCTTATTTGGATTAGGGCGTCGACGAGCAAGCGTTGCCAAGGCCTAAAATCTTTCTTCTATGCAATTTTCTTTGTCACTTTTCTTCTGCAAAGATAGTGCTTTATCCAAAAGTAAACGTACTTTTGCAACGCAAACGGAGATAAGCCGCTTAGATTTCGAAAGCGCAGCGCACTTCTCCATCAGAGTTGCAACTGCTTCAGTAGCTCAGTTGGTTAGAGCACCTGACTGTTAATCAGGGGGTCGTTGGTTCAAGCCCATCCTGAAGCGCAATCGCCCGACTTTCGGCGATTAAAATAGAGAATCACCGCTTCAGTAGCTCAGTTGGTTGCCGAGCACCTGACCGTTAATCAGGGGGTCGTTGGTCTCGCCCATCCCGAAGCGCGTTAGACGCTGCTATTGTTTCAATAGCAGCATTTTTGTCTCTTTCCCATCGGAAACAGGGAAAGTGGTTCGAACCGCAGTCGAGTCTCTTCGATCGAAAGGGCAGGTCACGCCCTCAGCGCGCGAATTGAGTGGTAGGGTGTGCCATCTCTGCTTTTTAGCGGACCGTCCGGCTTCGATGAGGCCTAGGGCGCACCCTCTGTTTTCCTCTCTCTGTCGGATGGGCATTTTCCTTTTGGGAGTGCTTCGCTCGCTATCCGCCTGCCCTCACCTTTTTCGCCCCCTTTGAGGCCTTTCTCCACCTCTCCTGCGCGTGCGCGCGTCCGGTGTTTTTCTGTTTTTGCCTTCACCTCTCACCTTTTGGGGCTAATCTTGATATACAGTAGAATGTGTGTGAAGGTTTCACCTTCTTGTTCTTCACCTCGAATTGGTTCTAATGCTTTGATTAATAGTGAGATACGGGTGAAGGCTTCACCTCTCCGCTTTTTTCGCCTTGCCTTCACCCGATGACCGTCCGCACATTGGCGAAAGGATCGATTAGTGAGTGAACCGCGAACGGGTGAAACTACCGCCGCACACGACGAAAGGTGAAGCCTTCACCGTATATTCTATGGCACAGTTGTTTTAGCGCTGATTTTCGCCGCTGATCCCGAGAGGGTGAAACCTTCACACGTATTTATTTGTAAGTCAGCAGGTTGACCCCAAAAGGTGAAGAGGTGGAGGCAAAAAGTCGAAAAACACCTGACGCGTACGCGCGCGAGGAAAGCGAGCGGAAATGATGAAAACATGAGAAGAATACGTAAGTCGTCCACTTTTGATGGAAGAGTGGCGACTTTGAAAATTGTGACGAGAAAAACATTCGAAACGCAACACCAATCGGGCGAAGGGCAAAGCCCATCCCCGGCCGTCGATAATAACAAAGAGAAGCCCTTTGTCCCAAGCAGGGTGCTTTGTTTTGCGCAAGTGTAGCGCCGATGTTTTCATTTCTTCTTAGCCGATGCTGTCGCACGATGGTTCAGCACGCGGTAGCGCGAGGTTTCTTGGCTTTTCGCCATGAGTGCTCCCTTTGGGTCTTTTGCCTTGGCTTGAGCGCACACTCCTTGCGGTTGTTTTTGCGTCTGTACCCATTCGACCGTCGTGTAGCAGCGACCGGTCATGGGGTCATAAAGTTGAAATTGGGGATAGCGGGCGTTTCGTTGTCGAGAGCCTTTGCAGGAGTCGTTGCAGGCAACACTGCGTTACTCACTGAGCCACGCGCCGGCGCGAATCATATCGATTTGCTCTGCGGCAGCTTTGGAGAGGCTCAACAATCGTGTTGGCGCGGTAGGGGCTCTGGTCCGTGACTTTCACCACTGACGACTTTACTGTTTTTGTGTTTCGCGCACGCAACAAGGTGCCGAAAGGCAGTGTGCGGTGTGCGCAAGTGAGTGAATCTTGTTGTAAGACGAACCGCTGGCGGTGCGGGCGACCGTGCCATCGGTCGCCATAGTAAGTAGCATTGCCTACCTTGGTGTTGTCATCTTGGGCATACATGGCCGCAAATGCCAACAGCGTAAAGGAAGGGATACTGCAATCTTTTGAATGATGTGCATTGTTTGTTGTTTGCGGCAGGCGACTTTCCGGCACCCTGCGAACAGAGGAGAAAGCGGCGCTCGCGCGAACGCGGAGGAGTGCGATGAAGTTCTTTGGCTTGAACTTACGGATGAACGGCGGTGGTCTGCGATTCATACACTCGGCCTTACCATGTTAGCTCGGCAAAGATACAAAATGCACTTTGCGTTGTATGCGATTTAACGCTGAAAAGCAGGGAAAACAACAACTTTTAACACGAAATGCTATTCTTGAGATTGCATTTTGGGTGATAATAGCGAAAAGTCCACCTCACGCAGGTGGACTTTTTCTTCAGTTAATCTGCTGATTTTGAAATCAGAAGGTCGATTAGGGCGCACTTTGAGCGTCATCGGCGCGGAAGCGGCCGAAAAATTCGGGGAGCGAAGACCGATTGAACGGTGGCGATGCCGCCGTCAAATTGTCCGGTGCGCACCACAATGCTCTCGTCGGTGAAGACGTGTTTGCCCCTTGGCGAGGTGCTCCACGAAAGTACTCGTTTTTCGGCATCGCGCACCATGCGGTAGCAGAGCGCTTTATCGGCCCATTCCACTCCCGAGAAGGGTTCGCGCGGTTCCAAGCCGGCGGGCGTGTCGATTTGAGCGAAACGTGATCGAAATCGCGGTCGGCGAGTGAGGGTGTAGACCCAGCGCACGCGTTCGCCCACGCGCACTGCGTCGTCGGCCTTAGTCCATTGGTCGTTGCGCAAGACTTCAAATCGGCGTTCGAGGTGGAAGCCGTTGCCGGCGGCCTGCACCTGGCGGCATCCACCTTGGAGCGGGCAGTCACCGCGCCCCAAGTGAGGCCTTCGTTGGCGCCGGCCGACTGCGAAAGCAGGGCATAAGCGGCATCGGTCGTGGCGCGCGAGGTGTTCCACCTGCGTGCGCTTCGACTGCAAGAGCCACAATTTCAACTCATCGACGAGTTGCGCGTTGGCCGTGCCGTCGATCTTCGGCATTTGCACCGCTAAGCGTTGCAATGCCTCGATGGCAAGGTTTGCGTCGGGATGCGGTAGCTGCTCCATCCGCCGAAAGCGCGATCGGTGTCGAAGTATCGTCCCATTTCGGGCGACGTCACGGTGTGTTCGACCACACTTTGCAGGGCGTCGTGCGCCACTCTTGTCGTAAGTCGTTCCGCTGAGCGCAATGGCTGCGCGCTCTTGCCGTACATGGTGAGCGTTTTGTTCTCCGAAGCCAACTTTTTGCGGATATAGGCGAGCGTCGGCGTTTCTCGGCGCTCGAGGAGGCGACACACATATAGATAATTGTACATCCACTCCGGGAGAGCGGACGGCGGTCTTGTGACTCTTTTTCGATGCGCTTCAACTCTTCGACCTCCTTCTTCGCCTCAGCATCCAAAAAGCGGAGTGCTCCGTTGCAGAGACCGCTGCCCGTTTGGTCTTTCGTCAAGACTTGGGCACGAGCCAAGAGGACGGCGATCTGTGCGGTGATGTAGGGCGAGCCTTGCAGTCCTCTGAACCACGGCCAGAACCGTCGCCGTTTTGCATCTCACGCAGTCTGTCCGCGGCCGAAGCGCGATAGGCTTGAATTTCGTAGTCCGAAAGTGAGAGATGCTCGCGGAGTTTCGATGCCAGTTGGATGCCGTGAAAGCCACCGCTTGGTCGTAGGCCGAACCGTCGACGACGCGCATCCATTCGGCACCACTTTCGCCACTTCGGTGCGAGCATCGCGGCAGGTGTCGGTCGTGAAGGTGGCTTTTCACGCCCCTTTCGATTTGTGCCATCGCTTGCGGCGGGCTTCGGCTTCCTTCGTTTGCGGCGATTCGCCGCGGCGCAGCGTGAAAGGGTACGGCGCGCGTCACTTCGATTTGTCGCGAGTAGCATGGGGAATGCGCTGCTCACCATCGTTGATTCATTGTTGCGCGCCGTCACACGAACAAGCGAGGCTTTGGCATCCATCGGGCACGCGCATGGTGAAACGCTGCGTGAACGCATGACCCGTTATCGAGGCTAAATTTTCCGCTGAACGTGTTCAAAACGCGTTTGCCAGTAGCGTCTTCTACTGTGAAAAACGTAGTTCCCGGCGGTCGACTTTCCACTGATGCTGCGCACCGTGATGGGCCATTCCATCTCGTCTCCTTCGCGCAGACAGCGCGGCACCGCCACTTCTGCGGTGAGCTGTTTGCGCGCAATGATCGTTTCGTCGAGCGTTCCCGAATTCAGTTCCCCGTCGTGTGCGAAGCAGCATTGAACTTCCATTGGGTCAAACCTCGGGCAGTGTGAAGTGAAGTGTGGTCACCCCCGATTCGTTTGTGCGCAGCGTCGGTTGGAAGAAGGCCGTTTCCGAGAAATTCGTGCGAACTTGCGGTGTCTCGGCCTCGAGCATGTCAGCCTTCTTGCGCATGGCGCGAGCCGGCATCGCCCTGTTGCCGACGGCGATCTCCACCTCCCGCATGATTTGCGCGGCGGAACATTCGGTCTTCACCACACTGAGCGGAGTCACTCCTCCCACGCGCATTCTGTCGTTGCTCCGGTAATCGAACATCGATTCCTTCCAAACCGTAAAGATCGGAGAGGGCACTTCGTAGGTGGCGCGTCCCGGCAAACTTCCATTGAGCGAAGGGTCGTACCACTGCTGCCGTTGATAGTAGGTGAGCGGTAGTTGCCGCACGAAGTTATAGTAAAATCTCCACGGCGACTGGTCTTCCTCGTGCGATTCGTTGTGGAATTTGTTGCGCAGCAGCGCGTCGAGCGACGCATCGTAGAGCCGCGCCATGACGCTGGCTCGTGCCGGCCGGCCGTCGGGAGCTCACCGACAGCATCCACGTTTTCTGTCGGGGTGAGCTGTGAGCGGAACGTTTGCCATTTCAGCAGGAGACGTCTGGTCCGGTTCAGGTCGCTTCACCGTCACATCGGCCGTGCTCGCGTCCCTTCTCATGTCGCGCTACGGCAAAGGCTGTGGCCGTCGCCCCATTCGGCCTCAGGCCACGGGAGTTCGGTGCCCGCTGACCTTCAGCACGCGGTGTTCCACAACATCCCCTTGCTCGAGACTAAACTGCAGATCACCGTAGCTCTTCGCCAAAGGTGATCGTGGGCCTGTAGTCTCCGTTCGCGCCTGGTTGTGGCGATCATCGGCTGTTTCTGCGTCGGCCGTTCGCGATCTGTTGCGCATATAGCGTTTGGGTCGCGTCGTGTGTCCGCCGTCGGCGCCGTTGCGGTCGCTTTTGACCGACAGCCAGTATAGGTTTTTCACATCGGCCTTCATGTTCACCGCAAACTCGAAATGCCCTTCGTCGTCGGTCGTCGTTTCGCCCTTGCCGTCCAGCCGGGTGTCGTCGTCATCCGCGTCGCTTTCCCAATACCACACCTTCTCCGGGTTCCAGTTCCATGTACATGCGCGTGTGCGTACGGGCAATCCATTCAGGGTCAGCACGTCCCGCACCTTCACCTCGCCTACAGATTGAAGCGAGAGGGTAGTGATGCTCGACTTCGAATTTTTGGCCGTTGGTATTCTTCTACGCGAAATTGGCTATTCTTCGCTCTCGTGCCCTGGGGCATTCACCACCAGACTGAATTCTCCTGTCCTGCAATAGCGGGGCAAGGTGAACTGCCCAGCCATGCCTGAAAGCGCTCGGTCTTCACCGTGAGCGTGTCGAGGTCTTCGTGACGACTGTCTTGGAGTTTTCACCTCACCTCCTTGTTCGGCACCACATTGTAGGGGTGTCGCCGTTGCGCGAGTAGAGCAGCGTCGCAAATTCCATGCGCTGCCCGCGGGTCTGCGTACATCAGGGCGGTCAGTGTAGATCTGACAACCCTTTCTGCATTGGCGTATAATCGCCCTCGTTGCGGAAACCAAAAATCGTATTTTCTTCGCTCGTCGGCACGGCTGCTATCTCTTGCGGATCGGTGATGGGCTGCCCGGTGATGACGTCGACGTCAGGTTTTCGTGCCTTCACCGTCTGCGTCTTGAGTTCGAACAGCGTGCCGCGCGAGATGAGCACCAATTCGCACTCCATCGGTCGTTGTCGTTGGCCCAAAGTTCCGCCAGTCGTAGACACCGGCGGCGGGCATTTTGAATTCGATGCTCGTCTTTCGTCGTGTGGTGAGCCGGTAACGTCGGCACCCTTTGTGGAGGTCAAGGCCGTTTCGTGTGGCACTTTGCTCAACAGTCGCGCCCGCGACTCTTTCCCGATCGTAGTAGTCGGGATTGAAGCCGTAGGCCCGCAAAGCGTTCAGCGATGCATCCACACCCTGAGCCGAATGAGTTGATTTTCACCGACTTTCGTGTTCCTTCCACCGGATCAGCGCGCGATAAGTCGCACCGGGATAGAAGGCATTGCCCTCCGTCTTCAGCTCGGGCGACGACCAGTCGACCTGAATATTCGGATGTTCTACATCTGCCAGGAAATTGTGGAGTCCGACCGCGGTTTTGCCGTAACGTTGCTCTCCGGTTTTTGCCAGTTGCAGCCTCGTCGAGGCTTCTTGTCGCGCAGCAATGCACAAATACGCGCAATGGTTTCGCCATTCTCGGGGAATTCTTCGTAAAAGTTGGAGACTTTTCTCAGAAACTCCAGTCGTTTTTCTCCTTCGAGCAGGTCGGCCAATTTCCATTCCGTGTGGAGTGCTGCCCTTCTTCGCCCCTGTTGTTGATAAAGTCGAGATTGCGTTGCAGCACTCCCGCAGTTCTTCTTTCTTGATGGGCCGGAAATAGTTGTCTTCGTAGGCGTTGACGAGCGTTTCGGTGAGCACACTGAGCAGATCGTCGTTGTAGGTGGTTTTCGCTGTCCGCCCCGACGTGGAAAGAGCGTCGCGTAGTCGTCGGTGCGTGCTTCCCGAGCATGGCGGCGGTGTGTTGCACGGATTCGAGGAGCCAGTCGTGGGCTTTGCGCACCGCCGCGGTGTCATCATGGCGCTACGAGGAGCGGGCGCGCTCGGCATAGAGGCGTCGCAGGCAGTTGAGCCAGAGGGCGCGTTCAACGGGACGCTGTTCTTTGGCCAATTCTCGTTCGATGAGTTCGCGCATTACCCGCACTGCTGTCCGGCGCGATCTCGTTGCATCGCCTGTTCGGTGAAGAGCGCGCGCAGGAGTTGGGCGGTGTTGCCCGACCGGAGGGCTTCTTTGCGTATGAGTTGAGTGATTTCAGCGCCGTCTGGGTTGATCTTTTGCACTCGCCGCTTCCACGTCATTCCACCACCGGGTGAAAGTGCTGGGCAGATGTCAGTGAGCCAGACAAGAGGCACAAAGCAGCGTACAGGAGCTTGGTATTCATAGGCTTTCTGTACTGTTGACAAATTTATATTTTTACGATGAGTTACCATGCATTTTTCTCGCTGCTTTTTCTGCTGCGAATGTTAATCGTGTGCGGAAAGGTGCGAAAACAGTCGCCTGCGATGTTTGCTCCCTTTGAAATGTATCTTTGTACACGGTTCTACCACCGCGAGGGAAGGTGTCTTTGCTTCGCCTTTTCGTGCCGCACAAAGTAATGTGTCCGATGGGACTCGTTTGTTGCGCTGACGTATCGGCGATCGTGCATTCCTCGTTTCCTATTCCCCAACTACAAAGTTCCCACACATGAACGATAAAATGAAGCAGTTTCTGCGGTCGATCTCGAGAAAATGAAAGCCATCTCGATATCGAGACGCTTGTCACCGGAAAAATCACCCTCGAGGAGGGTCGCGAAGAAGTGGCGCGCCGCGTCGGTTCGCTCCAGTCCCTATCATCTCGCCTTCATCGAACAAACGATGACCGAACACACCGAAGATGAGTGCATCTCGCGAACATGGCGCAAAAATCAAGCTCTTCGAGGGCTTTATGGACTATTCTCGTCCGAGCTGCCCGAAGATCACCCCCATTGCTCACTACTCTGCGGAACGACGAGTTGAAGCGCCTGTTGCTTCAGGTCGAAGATTTGGTACAATACCCGGTCATCAAAAATCGGTGGATCGATCTGATCGAACGCATCAACGAATATCCCCTGCACTACAAGCGCAAGCAAAATCAGCTCTACCGTGCTGGAACAGAAGGATCTCGACCGCCCCACCACGACTGTGGGACCTTCGACGACATGGTGCGCGACCACGTGCGCGAATGTCGCCGTCTCCTCGATGCCGGCGACGACGATGCCTTCGTGGCCGAGTGCGAGTTGATCTACTACGGTCGCGATTTGATGGACAGGAGAAACTATCCTCTATCCCACTTCGTGCGCCATGATCAGCGCGAAGAAGAGTTCGCACAGATGAGGCCGGCGATCACGAAATCGGTTACGCCCTATCTCAATATTGAAGTCGACCACCGCAAGGCCGCTGCCGAAACAACCGCTCGCTGCGCCCGCCGAGAGGTTTCCGCCGCCGATCTGGCGCAGTTGCTCTCAAATACGGTTACTCGACCGGCGCCAACGAGAAAGCTCGATGTGACCACCGGTGAAACTTACGCTCGAACAGATCAACTTGATCTATCGCCACATGCCCGTTGACCTGTCGTTTGTAGACGAGAACGAACTGGTGTGCTTCTACAGCGACACCGATCACCGCGTGTTCCCGCGCAGCCGCAACGTCATCGGCTGTCGCGAAGTGATGAACTCGCCACCCGCGCAAGAGCGCCCATGTGGTGAAAGAAGTCATCGACAAACTCCGCTCGGGCGAACAAGACAAGGCCGAGTTCTGGATCGAAGCCCGATCTCTTTATATATAGTGTATGTCGCCGTGCGCGACGAGCAGAGTCGCTTCGCGGTGTGCTCGAAAATGCATGCAAGACTGCACATCATCCGTTCGCTCAAAGGGTCGCGCACCTGCCAAGTGGGCAGACGAGACCCTGGCGTGCCAGAGGCTCCGTCGTCACAGTCGCCCGCCGCCTCCTGCCGCCTAAGAGCCGGTTCGCCCCCGTCGTCAGCCCCATGTGCAACTGCAAACCGAAGTCGAAACCCCGGCCGCCGGCATTTCGCCCGAGAGTCATCACACCCCAAACCCGTTTGGCTGATTTGCTGGAGCAATATCCCGATTTGAAGCAACGACTCACAGAAATTTCGCCGCTGTTTGCGATGCTGCGCACGCCGTTTGGCAAATCATGGCGGCGAAGGCCGATGCAAAAGATGAGTGACCGTTCGGGCGTGAAACTCGAGCGTTTGCTGGAACTGAAGCGCATTGTCGGCGAACTGAGGATAAAGCTTGATTTTGTCGCTTCTTTCTCCCACCGGTGCAGCCGTTGTCGCCGCTTGAAGTGCCGTTCGCACCACCGCTTTGCGCCGTTTTCGCCGGTTCTGCAACGGGCGAAGATGTCGGTGAATGTGCCGTCTCAAAGCGACGATGCACTTTCGCTCGGAGTCCCATCAGGTGTAAAAGTCTTGCCTTCTGCGAGTCTTTCACACCTGTTTTTTTCTCCGGGCACGCTCCTCGTCTCTTCGCAGCGCAACGGCGAGCGTCTTCCTCATTATAAAGAGAAGATATCGCGAGTTGCTTTTTCTCCGTTTTTGCACTTGCGCACATTGGCGCGCACAAACCATTTCCAGTTCGCTTCTTCCTCGTTCAGAGAGGGTGTCCGTTAAAAGAACGAATGAAAACCACCCTATCGCATATTGTACCTTCGCAATATGGAATTTATCATCCCTCAATCGATCGTATCGACGAAACCGCGCGTCAATTTGCCGCTGCCGCGCAGTTTGACGACAAGCACCGCAACGTCTTTGCCTTTTCATGGCAAGATGGGAGCGGGCAAAAACCACATTTATCAAGGCGCTCTGCGACGTGCTCGGCGTTGATGACTGGTCAATTCGCCCACCTTCGCCATTGTCAACGAATACCACAGCGGCGTGTTGAACGGTCCCGTCTTCCACTGATTTCTACCGCATTAAGCACGTAGACGAAGCCTTCGATATCGGCACCGACGACTATTTCTATTCCGGTGCGCCGTGTTTCATCGAGTGGCCGGAACTCATCGAACCGCTCTTGCCCGACAATGCCGTGCGTGTGGACATCGAGGAACTGCCCGATGGCACGCGCCGCGTCGTTTTGGCCGACTAAGGTGCGCCGTTTCCGCCCCTCCTTTTTCTAATCGTGTGCAGCCTTTCGGCACAGCCCACGCTTTCATCCTCAAACCCTTCCCATGAAAAGATTTTTCTGCCCTGTGCTGCATGGCCGCCCCTGACTGTCGGTGCGCAGACCACCCGACCCCGATGCCCAACCAAATTGTGGAAGCCCTTCGTGTGTCGCAGCTCAAAAGATCTCACCCGGCACAGAAACCCCGCGTGACGAAGTTGGCGCTACCGGCACGCTCACCGCTCGCGGTAATAGTGATTTCCGCCAACTGCGCGATCTCTGTCCTCAACTGCGCGAGCTAGACCTCAGCCAAGCCGATGTGACTGAGATTCCCGACAATGCTTTTCTCGGTTGCAGCAACCTGAGCAAGATCATCCTCCCGACGAAGCTCCGCAAAATCGGTTATCAAGCCTTCTTGGGATGCCGTGGTTTGACGAGCATCTCCTTCCCCTGCCGGTTTTGGAAGAGGTGGGATCGGGTGCTTTCAACGGCTGTACCCGTTTGCGCGAGGTACATTTTGCCGGTGCACAACCGAAAGTCGTCGGCTTTGCCGCCTTCAATGGCGTACCCGCCCCGAATCTTCCCGCCGAAACCGACGCTTTGCGCGAAAAAGTGCGCACGGAGAAATATTCGCTCGTCCCGCTGCCCGCTCAACTTGAGGAACGTGCCGGCGCCCCTTTGAGGTGGCACGCGATTGGCCGTATCGAGGCCGCTCCCGCCCTCCACAACGAAGCCGGCGTGGCACGTCGCGTGCTGCGTGAGCGCACCGGAGTGAGCGTATTGCGCGGTGGTGCCGCCTTGCAACTCTCGGTCGACACCGTCGCCGTGAGCAATGCCGAAGCTACACCCTCACCGTCGACAAAAGGCATTCGCATCGTCGGTGGTTCGCCCGCCGGAGTCTACTATGGACTCATGACGCTCGACCAACTCCTCGCCGCACAACCCACGCAGCTCGCGCCGGTGTTCATCGCTGACGCCCCCCGCACCCGCGTTCGTGAGTTGATGGTCGATCCCTGCCGCACCTTCATTCCGTTTGCCCGTCTGAGCGAGATCGTCACGGAGATAGCGCGCTACAAGTTCAACGCCCTGCACCTCCACTCGTGGACGATCAGGCTTGGCGCATCGAGATTAAGAAATATCCGCGCCTCGTTGCCGAGAGCAGCACGCGTCCGGCCATGGACGACATGCTCTATTCCAGCCCCGGTTTCTACACGCAGGCCGAAATGAAAGAGCTGGTGGCTCTTTGCCGCCGCCCCATGTGATGGTCATCCCCGGATCGAAATGCCCGGTCACGAGTAGCTGCTATCCATGCCTATCCTGAACTCACCCCGGCGCGAAGAAAGTACCCATTCGCACCACCTGCGGTGTATCGAACGAGTTGCTCAACCCCGCTTCGAGTTCACCTACCAAATCCTATTCGACGTCTTCGACGAACTGGCCGAAGTCTTCCCTCGCCCCTATGTTCACCTCGGGGGTGACGAAGCCAGTATGCCTCCCTCGATTGCTGGACGAATGATTCCGCCTGCAACGCCCTCAAAGACCGTTGGGCATCACTTCACGCGACCGCAGCGAGAACTGGCGCATGCAGTATCTGTTCGACCGCGTGATTGAGCACTGCGCGACAAACTCGGCAAAAACGCCCATGTTCTGGTATGGAAACCGACTGCGGGAGATTCAGCCCGGCTGCGTCACCTTCGCATGGCGCAACGGTTTGACAGCCAAAGCCCTCGAAGCCGCCGAACGCAACAACGTCAAGTGATGCTCTGCCCCTGGCGAGCACTGCTATCTCGACTATCCGATAGCTGGCGGCGACCTGCCCGAAGTCAACTGGGGTATGCCCGTCACCTCGCTCAAGCAAACCTATGCCCTCGATCCCGCTTGGGGACGCGGCAAGGAGTTTGAAGACAAATATATGTTTGGTGTTACCGGCACGCTGTGGAGCGAATGTATCCCGCCCCGAACGCATCTTCTATATGGCCTTCCCCGCGCATGGGCGCTGGGCCCGAAAGCCGGTTGGACACCGCAAAATCGCCGTGACTATACCGACTTCTTGCTCCGCCTCGCCTGGTATGGCTGATTATCAGCTTCGCGGTCTTCCCGCTTCTAACAAATTCCTGAGCGTCGCTCGTCGTGCGTGAACGCACCGGCTCGAATCCGCTGTTTCGTCTCTCCCGTGTGCGAATTCATCTTCGACGACAGTCTCCCTTTCTCCCGCCACCTTCTCGTGGCGGGGATTTTGTGACGGGAAACTTTCGACGCAATGCGCAACAGAACCACCGGAAGGAACAAAACGCGGTAGATCGGTTTTCATTGAAAGCCGCGCGAATTCGCAAATCCCAGTAGTACAAATACCCTTTTCGAGTCCGTTTTTGTGCATAGATCACAAAAAGCGCTGATTCATTGCATTTTCCTGTTTGTAATGTTGTCAGATTCTCGCAAAAACGCTTAACTTCGCGATATGGCAACATTGTTTTGTGGTAATCAACTCATCGGTGGCGTGGAAATGCACCCGCAGACTGAACGGCGAGAACGCTCGTCGGTCGCTTTTTCTGCTTGCGCTTTCCGGTGATGCTCGATTACAGACCCCTTCCGGCGAATGGACGGTAGGCGCCAACGATTTGTTGGTGGTCACCGACCTGCGGAGCGTCGTCTTGCACGATGCTTCTGCCGATTGGTGTGTCGAATATGTTGCAGCGCCCGTCGAATTTTTGGGGAAAATCTCCGCATTCGAGTCGAGCAAAGCCCCACTACGAGCGAAGCGCCGCCCGGCACTGAAGTGCCGGCCCGGCCCGCTGCCGATCCCGGTAGTCGTTCGCCCGAAGAAGACGCTGTTGCCGCTCGCGAGCTCTGGCCGGTTGGGGATGTGCCGAGTGCGAACTCCTGCGCCTCTCCAATGTGGAAAACCAATCGCCTTTACGACGACCTGTTGCGCATCAGCGAACGCAGTCAAGAGTCGAAGAGCCCCTATCAAAACGACGTGCTGCCGCCCTTCTGTCGTGTGTTGGTCTCACGATGTGCTCACGCTCCGTGCCGCCCAACACTCTGCCACCGATCGCAGCGCACGCACCGTCAAGCGATTCTACGATCTGCTCGAAAGCGGCATTGCCTCGTCGAGAGCGAGAAGTGCGTTACTACGCTTCACGCATCGGTGTGACACCGAAATTTCTCACCGACACCATACGGCGCGTTACACGGCAAGAGTGCCACCGCCATCATCAACTCCTACGCCCTTATTCCGCTCAAAGAATTGTTAGAGCAGCAAGAACTTCCGATGACACAGATCGCCGAAGAGATGAATTTTCATTCACTCTCTATTTCAGTCGCTACGCATCGAAAGCTCTTGGGCGATGACCCTCACAGCGCTACTCGCGACAGCCTGCACGAGGCGCCTCCGCGTCCCATCGAGTTGTTAGACTCGTTCGGCCCTCGATCCTAAGCGCCGGGTAATTTCGATCTTTGTTCCGTTGTAGCTTCATTGTTCTTGATCTGATTTCACCTCGATCTAAGAACTTTGGAGCTACACGTTAGACAGTGTCAAGCGCCGTCTTGCTTCGCGCGATTCGCCCGCCCTGTGGGGATAACACCTAGAACACCATTCCCAACAAACGCCTCCTTCTGTTTCGACAGAAGGAGGCGATTTCTAGCGTAAGGCGACCGGCGATCGATCGGTCGCAGATGTTTTAGTCGGCGTCTTAGCCTTTGAGCATCGGCGGAGATTCTTGATCATGTCGGCCGTCATCGCATCGAGATCGAAAGCGGGTTTCCAATCCCATTCCTGACGCGCTGCCGTGTCGTCGAGGCTGTTGGGCCAAGAGTCGGCAATGCTCTGTTTGAGCGGATCCACTTCGAAACGCATCTTGAAGTCGGGGAGTTGACGACGAATGGCTTCGAAAATCTGTGTCGGCTCAAAGCTCATGGCCGCAATATTGAAGCTGTTGCGGTGGATGAGGCGTGCGGGATCGGCCTCCATGAGTTGCAAGCAAGCGTTGAGTGCGTCTGGGCATGTACATCATGTCCATGAACGTACCCTTGGCGATGGGGCAAACAAACTCTTCGCCTTTCACGGCTGAGTAGTAAATGTCTACGGCATAGTCCGTCGTACCGCCACCCGGAGGCGTCACATAAGAGATGAGACCCGGGAAGCGCACGGCACGCGTGTCGACGCCATAGCGACGATAGTAGTAGTCCGAGAGCACTCAGTGGTCACCTTCGTGATGCCATACAGGCTGCGGGGGCGCTGAATGGTATCTTGCGGGTGTGGTCGGCCGGTGTTTCGGGGACCGAAGCAGGCGATGGACGAGGGCGTGAAGACGGCGCACTGCTGTTCGCGTGCCACTTCCAGCACATTCCACAGACCGTTCACACCGATGTGCCAAGCCAATTTAGGCTTGTTCTCTGCCACCACCGAAAGGAGCGCAGCCAGATTGTAGATCGAATCGATGTTGTGCTTCTGCACCACAGCGGCAATGGCCGCAGCATCGGTCACATCGCAAATTTCGCAGGGACCGCTCTCGCGCAGCAGTTCGTTGGGTTCAGCACCCGTGATGTAGCCGGCACAACATTGTCGTTGCCGTAAACGCCGCGAAGTTTCATGGTGAGTTCCGAACTGATTTACTGTGGCACCGATGACCAGAATTTTTCATTGAAATCCTAACAGATTACAGGGTTATAGAGGGTTTTTCTTCTCAGCGCAGCCCTTGTCGCGCCCATCGTCTTGTAGAGCAAAACGAAGCGGGTGGGAGTGGGGATGGATTCTGAAAAGTGGATCTTTCAAATTCGCGGCAAAGTTCGCTTTGCCCCTCGAATGTCAAAGGGAAAACGGCTTTTTCCGCTTTTTGTTCAGGCGCTTCAGCGTCGCACAGCCGTCGTCGACCGGGATGAGCAACCAGCGTGTTTCCCAATCGGCCGTAGCTCGCCATTACTACGCCGTTGTTGTAGCTGCTGGCGCTGACCGCATTGTTGGGGCGGTCGAGGAGCTTGAACGACACCAAATTCCCACATAGTTAGCGGTCGGCGGCGTCGCGTTCGACGTAGAAAAACGCATCGTCAAACACAAAGGGAATGGTGGGCAAACTCGCCCCTCCCGTTCGGTGCAAGCCAAGAAGCGTTCGCTGCCTACATTTTGGAAGGTGTAGAGGCCATCGTCCGAGATGCGCGTCACCTTGAAGAGGTAGAACAGGGCATCGTCTTCGAACACGTTGGGAAAGGGCAGCGCCGTATTGAACGTCCGCAGGCGGCGCATCGGGTCTTTGTTGAACGCCGCCCCGGCGAGTTGTCGGGAATGCGCGGGCGCCCGATGTAAAGCGTGTTTCGGCCGTTCGTCGCGTTTTTCACGAAGTAATAGCCGTCTTTGCAGGCGAAGCCACTGTTTCCTGTGCGGAAACCGAGAGCGAAACCAAGAGAGAGAAAAGAGCAAAAAGGCCGGAAAAACAAACGAACGACTGCAGGCATATCGTCAAGAAATGAAGGGGGTTGAAGGATTAGTAAAACGGGGTAACCGTTGTGTTGCGGCGTCCTCCGTCAAAGATTGCACAAAATTACGATTTTGTTTTCGCTTTCACAAGCGCTGCGGCGTATTCTCGACGTTCCTTTCGTAATTCAGTGCGAAAAATGGTTTTATGCGAGTCCGATTGCAAACTTGCTGTGATGCGATGTTATATTCATATTGAGGTTTTGTGTCGGTATCGACCGAAATGGTGGGGCGTTTTTTTCTCCTTTCCCCGCTTTCGGTCGGAAAAATCATGTCTTTTCGGCCAAATATCGCGCGCCCGCGCGTCCGGTGTTTTTCGTTTTTTGCCTTCACCTCTTCACCTTTTGGTTATAGGCGTTTGTCTGACAGTGTGATGGGTGTGAAGGCAAAAAGACGATTGCCTTCACCCGCAAAAACATCGAGGGGCGGTGCGCAAAAGTGCCGATTCCATCGCGAGCTCCTCCACTCGGTGAAGGCTTTTCTTGTCTCGGTGAAGGCGAATCTTCACCCAAACCACCAAGTGCTTTGTTTATGAGTGGCTTATTTTTAGAGGTGAAGGGTGAAGGCAAAAACACAAACTCGCTGAGTGCACGTATACGCGCGCGTGAGAAAACGAAAGAAGGGAGAAGTGAACAGAAGTAGGCCGGTTTGTAGAAAGGAGTGGTGTTTTTCGAAAAATATGCAGGCTAAAAACACACGACTCGGCGACGAACTGTGGCTTATTGAACTTTTTCTCCTTCGTGGAGAAAACCAGGGTGCAACAGGTGAAAGTGTGTGAAAAGATTGTTGTGCGCGATTTCCTCTTCGTTCGTCGAGGTCGATGAAATCGCGCTTTTTGAGCGCATTGCCTCACCCTCTCAGCCGTTTTCGCCGTGGGCGCTATGGCTCATGGACAACGGAGCGTCGCGCTGCGGTCGAGAGCGTGCTCTTTTCCCTAGTGAAGGGCTTTGCAATATACGCTGCGCAAAAACATCGCGTATCGTAAAAAAGTCGTATCTTTGCTTGCATCAACCCCAAATCGAAAAATCAACTCAACAACAGACAAGTTTCTTTCCTATGAACGTGATCAAAAAAGCCCTTTGCACGCTCTTGTTGGGCGCTCTTGCCTCGGTGCGGTGCCGGATCGGCTCAATGGCGCAGGGAGCGCTCTATCGCTTGCCGCCTCCGGCAGTGCGAAAGTGTCGACGTGCGTGGCGAAGCTGTGCAGACCGCGGAAGTCGACGCCTCGCGTCGCGAACAGTATTGACGTTGGCGCGCTCTCCGGGGCATGGCGCATCATCAACCTTCACGCAGCGCGCTCCGTTTTGCCGGCGACCGCGTTGAAACCGGTGAAATCAACGGATCGGACGAGAACCAAATGTGGAGTGCCGAACCAGCCCGGTGGGCTACCTCTTCGTGCCGGCTGCCCGCCGCACGGTGTGCCTGAGTCTGGACGCCACGGGCAAGGCCGTGCTCAAAGACTCGGCTCGCTCGCCGTGACAAGTATTCGGCTTTCCGCACCACACTCGCCGACGTTTCGGGCTTTCGATGAGGCGACAGACCTATCGCCTGCGCCTCGTGGATCGTCCCGGCTCGTGCTCGGCAACGGCGAATTGCCCGAGAAACGGCGCACGCATCGTGGCCGAACGCAAAGATTCGGTGCACCGCGGACAGTATTGAAACGTCAAGATGCTCGACCTCACGCGTCGTGTAGGGCAACGCCTATTTCACCCAGCACTTTGACGACGGCGGCAGCAATGCCTCCATCGACTATCTCCCGCAGTGGCTGGGCGCAGATGAACCGCCCCGGCAATGCGCAGTTGGACCATTGTGCCCGTGCCCGGCGAAAGCGAACGCCTGCGGGATCGCTCTCCACAACAAGAAGGGCAAGATGTCTCGTGCTGCGTAAACGAGATGAAGATTGTGCCCCTCGATGTGAAGGATCGTACGGCTTGGGTGGCGTTCGACGAAGTGGACAAACCCAAAATTCAGTCGCCCCGCTGGGAAGACGAAACGGTTTTCGCCGTCAATCGTCTGCCGGGGCACACTACTTTCCAACCCCAGCCTCGGAAACGTGAGATGATGGCCGACAAGGTATACTACGCCACGCCGTGGACGGTGCCCGCGAGCGAACGCTATCTCTCGCTCAACGGCGCGGAAGTTCAACCTCGTGAGCGAACCCTCGAGCGTCCGACCGACTTTTTCAAAGACGGCTTTCGATGTGAGCCGTTGGGACGATATTCCTGTGCCTTCCAACTGGGAGATGCTCGGTTATGACCACCCCATCTACTGCAATGTGGAGTATCCGCACGCCAACACGCCGCCTTACATCATGGCGCGTCCCGGCTACAATGACGGTGGGGCGAACTACGGCATCAACCCCGTGGGCTCGTATGTGCGCACCTTCACGCTGCCGGCTTCGTGGGACGGTCGCCGCACGATCATCCATTTCGGTGGCGTCCACTCGGCGGCCACGAATCGGCTTAACGGCCGGGAAGTGGGCTATCGTCAGGGATCGAACAACGTGAGCGAATACGATCTCACCCCCTATCTGCGTGCCGGCGAAAATCGCCTTGCGGTGCAGGTGATGCGCTGGAGCGACGGTTCGTATCTCGAATGTCAAGACATGTTCCGCATGAGCGGTATCTTCCGCGATGTCTACCTTTATAGTCTGCCCTCTGCCACGGTCTACGATCATCGCATCACTGATGTGCTGAGCAACGACTATCGCGATGCCGCGGTGACGATCGACTTTGACCGCGCAACCCGACGAAAGCAGGCTGAAGCCAAAGCCGTGGCGCTCGTGATGCTACAGTCCCCGACGGCAAGAAAGTGGCTTCGCAGCGCTGGCAACCCAAGCGCCGGTCAGAGATATGGACTTGGCGCGCCAACAGGTGAAATTTGACCCTGAAGAACGTGACCAACTGGACGGCCGAAACGCCCCATCTCTACACCTTCCGTTTCCGTCAGTACGATGCGGCCGGCCGTGAGGAGATGGCGTGGAGCACGAAATATGGTTTCCGCGAAATCAAACTGGCCAACTCCTGGTGTACATCAACGGTAAGCGTGTACTTTTCAGGGCGTGAACCGCCAGACACCGATCCCGAGCGCGGTCGTGCCGTGACGAACGAGACGATGCTGCGCGACATCCTGCTGATGAAGCAGAACAATGTGAACCTGATTCGCACCTCGCACTACCCGAACAATGCGCGCATGTATGCCATGTTCGATCATTTCGGCCTTTATACCTGCGATGAGGCCGACTTGGAAGACCACGCCAACCAATCGATTTCAGATTTGAAGAGCTGGATTCCGGCTTTCGAAGATCGCATTCGCGAAATGGTGGCGCGTGATTACAACCACCCCTCTATCGTGATGTGGAGTTTGGGTAACGAGGGCGGCAACGGCGAAAACTTCCGCGCTTGCTACGACTTGGCGAAGCAAATGGACGCCACTCGCCCCGTGCACTACGAAGGAACGCGCATTCATCGCCCCTTCGGCGGCGAACGCTTCTGATTTCTATTCGAAGATGTATCCAGACATCCCTTGGATGGAGAAATACCGCAACAACATGGACAAACCGGTCTTTGTTTGTGAGTATGCGCACGCGATGGGTAACGCCATCGGTAACCTCCGCGAATATTGGGACGCCATCGAGGCGAGCAATTCGTGCGTGGGCGGTGCCATCTGGGACTGGGTCGACCAGAGCATCTACGATCCCAAAGAAATGAAACAAGGCATCCGCCGCTTGCATACGGGCTATGACTATCCCGGCCCGCATCAAGGCAACTTCGCGAGCAACGGCATCTTGCCGGGTACGCGCGAAGAGGCGCGAAAGCTCAAAGAAGTGAAGGTCCGCACACCAGTTTGTGAAGTTCCGCTTGGCGAACGTCGACAAGCAGCGCAACGTGGCGCGTTTGGTGGTGCGCAACGGTTATGCGTTTACTAACCTACGCGACTTCGATCTCCGCACCGCCGTGTTGCGCAACGGTCAGTGATCAGCACGCAACGCATGGCTTTGCCGGCGGTCGCTCCCTCCGATAGTGTCGAGGTGGAAGCGAAGTTGGCGAAGGCCGATTTGAATGGACGCACCGCTCGCGTGATGGCGATGAAGTGATGCTCAATGTCTATGCCGATCGTCGTGCGGCCACCGATTGAGCGCCAAACGCCATGAAGAGGCGCTGATGCAGTTCACCTCGCCACGCGCCGTGGGCTTCCCACGCCGGCTGCTCGTCCGCTCTGAAGTGGTGGATGTGCGCAAAAACGGTAAGGTCGTGATCTCAGCCGACCGGAGCGAAACTGGTCTTCGACGAGCGCAGTGCGAAAAACTCCACGCTTTGCTCATCGACGGCAAGAAGGTGCTCGGCAACGGATTGGATCTCGATTACACCAACTTCCGTTTTCATCGAAAAACGACCGTCAGAGCGATGCCAACAATGGAATGGATTCTGTGGGCACGATCTCGGCCGAACGCGAGGCGAAAACCTATGTCGTGACTACGCACCGCACGGGCAAAGCTCAGCGACTTGACGATGATTCATACGCTCCACGCCGGCAATGTGCTCGACGATGACGACGAGTTCACGCCCAGCGCGACGGACTCCGCCGCCTGGGTATCGAAGTGGACTCGATTCCACCCTGAGCCGCGTGAACTATTGGGCGTATGGTCCGTGGGAAAACTACAACGACCGCATCGACGGTGTGACCGTCGGTCGCTATTCCATGACGCCGGCGACTTCGACAGAACACTACATGAAGCCGCAAAGCACCGGTAACCGCGAAGGATTGCGCGAGTATCGTTTGCCGATGCCACCGGCCGCGGTACTTTGGTGCGCGCCGAAGGCAAAGTGAGCTGCCGCCGTGCCTTTCACCGAAAAGGATATGGCCGATGCGCGCCACAGCTGGGAATTGAAGGCGTCCTTATACCGTGCTGCACTTCGATGCCGCTTATCGCGGTGTGGGTAATGCCTCGTGCGGTGGCGTCGATACGCGCAAATCGTATTGCGTGCCCAACACGCCGCAAATTCACGCTCCGCATCACTCCGCTGAAATAAACACTTTCGATTAGCTGTTTCGCTACTCCACTGATGATGATGCGCCTGCATCCTCAAAGCGAATGCAGGCGGCGATGCTTCTAGATCGATGAAATCGGTGTGTTTGTCTGAAAAAGCCCGAAAACATCGGGCGAACATCTCTCTCGGAGGAGACGTTTAGAGGGGAAGGTGGCGCGCTCCAACCAAGCGCGGTCTTTTTCGTCGGAAAGGAGCGGAAGCAGTTGATTGCGCACGCTTTCGTGATAACGGTTGAGCCAGTTTCGCTCGTTTTCATCGAGCATCTCCACGATGATGGGCGTCGTGTCGAAGGGACAGAGCGTGAGGTTTCGAACTCGAGACGGCCGACAGTCGGTTTTCGCATATTCGCGAGTGAGGAGCACACTCGAGGCGCACCCGAATTTCCCGCTGATGTAAATACCCGGTTCGTCCGTAATGGTCGTGCCGGCCACGAAGGGTGGTGCTGGCGGCATTGGTGTTTTTGCGAATTTGTTGCGCCCTTCATGCACGCAGAGTGGCAACCGACACCGTGTCCCTGTGCCGTGTCCGAAATCCATACCCTCTTGCCACATGGCATAGCGGGCGGCAAAATCGAGCACCAAGCCTTGTGTGCGCTCCGGGAAGCGGGCGCGCGCCAAAGCGATGTGACCTTTCAACACGAGGGTGTAGGCTTTGCGCTCTTCGTCGGTGAGCGAACCGAGGGGAATGGTGCGGGTGATGTCGGTCGTGCCGCTTACATAATGCGCACCGCTGTCGAGCAACAAGAAACTGCGGGGAGCGAGCGTCGCGTTGCTTTTCTTCGTCGGCTTCGTAGGCACAATGGCACCGTGTGCGCCGTAACCGGCAATGGTGCCGAAGGAAAGACCGCGAAAGTCGGGGTGTTCTGCGCGAAACGCGGTGAGGCGTTGCTCGATTGAGAGTTCCGTTTCTTGGCCGATCTCTGCTTTTTCGATGATTTCATCGAGTGCTCTGCGAAAACGCACCATGGCTACACCGTCCAACTGCATGGCGCGACGAAAACCGGCAATTTCGCGTTCGCCTTTGATGGCGCGCAAGGCAGGGACGGGCGTAACGGGGAGGTGCAAACGGTACAAACCCCAAATTGGTGGAAAACTTCCACCTGCTTGTTGGTTCATGCTTTCGCATATCCGATGATGGTCTTTTTCGGATCGAGCGAACGAAGGAAATTGGCTGCACTTTCGTAGGGATGGAGCCCTGATATTGTGCGATTCCAATTCTTTTCGCACGATTTCATCGAGGGCTTCGAGATGAGCGAAAAGGTGAGTTTCGTTCGCCCACCAACAAATAGGAAAGGAAGACGGGGTTGAATTCAATGTCCTCGCCGCGGAGATTGAGCAGCCACGCAATCTCGGAAATATCGTTGTAGAAGAAATACGTTTCGGCGCTTTCATCGAACTTACGCGCGGAAGTAGCGGCCATCGGATCAGCAGCTTTCAACTTTTTCGCGATGAGTTCGTGTTGTAATCGACGAACTAATTCTATTTTCTCGCCCGCTGTCTTACTTGTCCATTCAGCAGGGTGGCAAACAATGGGGCGTTTTGGCAGCGACGGGCGGTCTTTCCAAACTCGGCGGCGAGATCCACATCTTTCGTCGCGAAGTTTGAAAAATCTGGCAGTACTGTCCAGTGCCGCAAGTGGCGTAATCCAAGCCTACCGTGAAGTTTGCGCTCGAAATGGAGCAGTGCGTGCTTATCCACTCGACAATGTCGGGCGTTTCGGCCAAGCCGTCTTTCATCAATTCGATGCCGGTGCCCGAAAGTTCTTCGGCTGCTTGCAGGAAGTAGCGTGAATCTGTCCAAAGCGCCGCTTTGTCCGCTGAAACGATCAGTGTTCCGGCGCTCTCGAAAGCCGCTGAACCATTCTCGCGTTTTCCAATGTTCAGCAATGTATTCGCTGTTGTGTGGATCGGCGGTCGGGACGAAATAAACGTCCAATTTGTGCCGTTTCATCGCATCGCGCAAGGCTGCAAGGCGTTGTTGAATAAGATCAGATCGGTTCATATTGTGGAGCTTAGGGTGAGAAAAATAGCGGCACGATTGAAACTCAATCGTGCCAAGCGCATTTTAGATAAGCGTCGGTGCGCTTTCGCCGTGAAGTAGGGGACGAATGCGTTCCATGATGTCAAAGAGCGATTCGATCGGTCTCGGCGCGCAGCATTTCGATGCGTGTTGTCGGAAATTGGGCAGTCCTTTGAAGAAAGCGGGTATGCCAAATGGCGACGAACGTGGAGAATGCCGCGATATTCGTCGATGCGTTCCACGCTTTGTCGCACCTGTTCTTTGAGCACGTCCAACATCCAATCGACTGTCATCGCCTCGTGCGTGGAAGGGACGACATCGCTGACTTCGAAAGGCGCGTTGTCGATGGAATCGCGTATTTTTTGAAAATCCACGGGCGACCGAAGGTGGCACGTCCCACCATCACGGCGTCGACTCTTACTTCGAAAGCTCTTTCGTGCCGATTCGCCCGAATCAATGTCGCTGCCGATAATGGGGATGCATGCGTGATTCTGCTCACCGCGCCGATCAGTTCCCAGTCAGCTTCGCCGGTGTACATCTGGCAGCGTGTGCGACCATGAATCGTCAGTGCTTCCGCGCCACAATCTTGGATGCGTTCGGCCAAATCGACGATAATGCGGTGTTCGTGGTCCCAACCCAGTCGGGTTTTCACCGTCACCGGTACGCGGTCGCTCACCCGATCCACCACAGCTTTCACGATGTCGAGCATCAAATCGGGCGTTTGCAGCATGCCCGCACCGGCACCTTTGCCCGCTACTTTTCTTCACCGGACAACCGAAAATTCAAATCCAATACATCGGGTGCGCTGTTTCCACCACGATCTCCGCGGCTCAGCCACTGCGCCCGGATCACGTCCGTAGATTTGATCGCCACGGGCGTTCGTCGTCACAAACGGTGAGTTTTTGGAGCGATTTGTTGACCATTCTCACCAGCATCGGCGGCTACAAATTCGAGTAGACCATGAAGCGCCGAGACGTCGGCAGAGGAGACGGAAAACCGATGTCGGTCACGTCCTCCATGGGGGCGAGTACCACAGGATGGTACCCAAGTCGATATTGCGTATCTTCATTATGCGTTCTTGTGTTGTTTAGAAAAGAGCGATCCGCGCATCATCAATCCCGCAAAGCCGAGGACGAGGAGCAGCAAGCCCAGAAAGTACTTGGATCGCCGCCGGCCAGTCAGCACCCCAATTCTCCATGGTCGGGAAGTGCAGTGCCACACGGCGAAAGCATTGTTGACCACATGTGCCGGAAAGCACGGGCGCAGATCGTCCGAGCGGAAGTAGAGCAGCGCAAGCGCCATGCCCAGAATGGCCGCCGGATACCTTGCGACAAATTTCCGTGTACGATGCCAAAAAGTAAGGATGAAATGACCATCGCTTGTAGCACCCCAATTTTCTTGTGGAGCAATCGAATATCCCCGCACGGAAAAACCAGTTCTTCCACGAAAGGCACCCAGTATCACGACGACAAAAAACGGCGAATCCATCGTGCGCAATCGCATCGAATGTCTTCGCTTCGAGGGGTGACAATTCGATATGCAGCGGTGCCATCATCCATTGAGTCCAATGGCCGCCACCAACAAGCAACCGGCGAAATGCAATACTCTCAAATAGGGATGCCGAAGCTGATGCTGCGTTCGGAACGAAACGACAACTTTGCCCAACTCAGCGAAATCGCACCGGCCGCAACGAAAACATAGCCAATGATCGAAGGCAACGGCAAAGGCTGTTGTCGTCAGCAAGAGCGAACCGTCGTCGTCCCAAAATCATTTTCCGCCCATTCCCTGTCTTGTGTGTGAAGAGGAGGCAAGCTGTCCAATTATCCCGTTTCCAAGGAGAAAAAGGATCAGCAGTCCTGCCGTTTTAGCGGCCAGAATAGGAGAGAGTTTTCGAAAAGTCATGGTGCGAGGGTTAGAAGTATCGGCGCACTTGCTGTGCGTCTTCATTGAGTTGAGCCTTTCAAGGCGTTTGGAGGTTGTCGAATTTTCGTTCGTCGCGCAGTCGTTCCCACGAATTGAACCTCGAGCTGTCGTCCGTGCAAATCGCCGTCGAAAAGTCCAGAAGGTGCGTTTCGATCGTCACTTGCTGCCGTTGCTCCAAACGTAGGCCGTTGCCCAATGTTGGTCATCGGCGGGTATTGTTTTTCCGTCAATGCCGACCAAGGTGGCGTAACTGCCGCGGTGAGGAATGACCTTTCTCGGCATATTGCAGGTCGAGGTTGGCCGTGGGAAAACCCGAGTTTTCGGCCGTTTTGAAAGCCGTACCACCGTGCCCGTTAGCTGTAGGGACGACCGAGACGGTGGCCGGCTGCCACCATCGCCCACTTCGAGCAAGGCACGGATGGCGGAGGAAGACACCGTTTCGCCCCGGCATTTGCGGAGCAAACTTCGACTGCGATGCCGATGGAATCGCCGATTTTTCGATAGTGCTCGAATCCATCGCCCGGCACAGGACGGCCGAATCGGTGATCGTGCCCGACGAGCAGGCGTTCGACGTCCAAGGCTTCGTGGAGCACGTGGCGCATAAAGCGCTCAGCGGTGAAATCGGCCATTTTTCGGTCGAAGTGCAGCACCACCGCACCGTCTAATCCGCATGAGCGGAGCGCTTGATCTTTTTCGTCGAGCGTGGTGAGCAGCAGCGGTTGACGTTCGGGCGCAATGACGGCGAAAGGGTGGACATCAAGGTCACCGCCCACGGTGATTCGCCCATCGCCTGTGCGCGCCGGCAGAGTTCGTCGAAAACAAAGCGGTGTCCGCGATGCACTCCGTCGAAAAAACCGATGGCGACCGCCTTCTTTTGTGCCGCGGCCGTGGGGGCAAAAGCATGAAGGCTGAAATCACCATGCGCGCAAGTCGTCCTTCTGCGTCGAAGGCTTCGGTCACCCACGCACCGCCGGCGGGTGTCAGTCGGACTTGCCAACCTTTTGCGGCTGCCACACGGCAATTTTCCTCGGAATCATCGAAGAAAATGATCTCTCCCGGTGCACAGCCCAGTTCCGCGGTGACGCGGTCGAAAATGGCCGGGTCGGGTTTCTGAACGTGCAGGTCACAAGAGAGAAAAGCGTGTCGAAAGTAGTCGGCCACGGTGTAGCCGTCCGTTCCGAAATAGTCCCGTTCGGCCTGCGCCCAGTGGATGGGGTTCGTGTTGGACAGCACCGCCGTGCGATAGTTTTGCTTCACGCGGCGCAGACAGCCAAAGCGATCGGCAGGCACGCCGACCAAGTAGGCTTCCCATGCCCGTGCGAATGGCATCGTCGGTGAGTTGAGGTTGCGCGCTGATTCGCCTGATTTCATCGTAAAAATCGGCTGTGGTGATGTCGCCGTTTTCCAGTTGGGCGAAAATGCCGCCTTGTTTGTACGTGCCGAGGTAGGGGCGGATGTCGAATCCCAAGCGATCGAACGCTTCGATGGCGGCTGTTTTGCGCAAATCGACGATCACGCCGCCAAAATCAAAGACCGGGATCATTCGTTACGAGTTTATAGAGTTTGTCGCTGGGACGAATTTTTTTCTTTCGAGGGAATGGAGACAAACATGCCCTTCTGTGCTTTGTCCACCGGGCCCGTCGTTACCGTGAATGCTGTCGGCGGTGAGGTAAACCACGCCCGTTGTCGGGGCCGATGGCCACCAAACGGTCGCCGACACTGATTTCACCGGCTTCGATGAGGAACTCGGCCACGCTCCAACTTGAGAAGTATTTCATGCCCTTGCCGACATACACCTTCTTCTCGGTGGCCGACGAACCGTATTTCTCCGTCCATTCGCCGAGTTTGCGACCTTGGTAGTATCCGTCCCAAAAATCCGCGGTTGAACACGGACGAAAGTCGCTCATCCCACTCCTTAACGCGCTCTTCGTTGAAGGTGCCTTCCTGCACGGCGCGAATGGCTTCTTTGTAGCACTGCACCACGGTGTAGACGTATTCGGCTGAACGGGCGCGCCTTCGATTTTGAAGACCGAAACGCCCGCTTTCATCATCTTGTCGATGAAACCGATCGTTTTTCAAGTCCTTCGGGCTCATGATATACTCGTTGTCGATGTCCAATTCCACGCCCGTTTCCTTGTCGCGAACGGTGTAGCTGCGTCGGCATTGCTGCATGCATTCGCCGCGGTTGGCCGATCGGCCCTGGTTGTCGAGCGAAAGATAAGCACTTTGCCGCTCACGGCCATGCAGAGTGCGCCGTGGCAAAACATTTCGATGCGGATTTTTCTCCGCTCGGGCCGCAACATGTTCTCGCGGTCGATGAAATCGAAATTTCTTCACCTGTTCCATCTTCAGTTCGCGCGCCAGCACCACCACATCGGCAAAGGCCGAGTAGAAGCGGAGCGCCTCGTTCGAGATGTTGAGCTGCGTGGAGAGGTGCACCTCCCGTCCGATGGTACGGCAATAGCTGAGCACCGCCACATCGGCCGCGATGACCGCCGAAATGTGGGCTTTTTGGCCGCGTCGCAGATTTCGCGCATGAGGGCGAGATCTTCGCCGTAGATGATCGTGTTGACCGTGAGATAGCTCTTCACGCCGAGTTCATCGCAGCGTGCGCGATCTCGTGGAGGTCTTTGATGGTGAAACCGGCTGGCCGAATGCGCGCGCATGTTGAGCGATTCGATGCCGAAATAGATGGAGTCGGCTCCGCCTTGAGTGCCGCGTGGCGAGCGATTCGCGCGAACCCACGGGAGCCATTACTTCATATTGCATAGTTGTAGGGTCAGTTTGTATTCTTGTTTGCGGGCGGTGGCTGTTCCGTGTCTCGGAGGCTTTTCGTCGCCCCTTTTGTTATCACGCGAAATTACTGAATTCTGTCGACATACGCGCGTGTACGTTCGATTTCTCGCGGCGCTATTTTCTTGCCTGTTAGTGTTTGTCTTTCGATGAAACCGCTATTTTTGTGATGTGCTTTCTTTGAGCTTCCAAAAGTGGCGGTTTTATCGAGGGATGTGCACTCGTGTGTGTTGATGAAAAATCGCTTCGCCGACCGAATGAGATAGAGAAAGTGGGGGAGTTTTCGCGTGAAAAGTAGCGCACTTTGCGAAGAAACCCGTCTGCTTTTTCGCGAAAAGGTGTTGCTGATTTCGGCGGTGGAGAATGGATCGCACCGCAAAGGAGAGTGTTCTGCTTCGCCCTCGCGCGCGTACGCATCAGGCGTTTTTCCGTTTTTGCCTTTCACCTCTTCACCCGACGAGGGCAAGTTGTTGTAAATCAGTGGGTAAGCGGTGAAGGCAAGGCGTGAAATGTTCACCCTTCACCTGTTTTGATGAGTGTAATCGCTTGAATTTTAGTATTTTACGGTGAAGTTTGGTCGTGTTTTGAGGGCAAAAGGGTGAAGGAACAAGGGCTCGCCTTCACACTTAAGTCTATGATAATGATGACGCTGCGTGCCTTGGGTGAAGAGGTGAAGCACTTTTTCGAAAACAGCGGTTGCGCGCGTGATGTGTGCGCGCGTGAGAGCGCATCGTGACTATTCTTTGTGTGTCGGTGTCGCCGGGGGTGAAAAATGGGCGAAAAGGTCGAGCGTCGGCCAATAATTTTGTATCTTATGAGTCGAGGTATTCACTTCGCATCACACCCAAATTTAACGACGATGAGCGACAGCACAAAGATCCCTCGGGACGAGCAAGACGTCCTTCCGATACGCCCACGAACACGGCGAGCCGATGATTTCGACGCTGAGGCTTCGCCCGAGGCCCACAGCGATTTCGATCCGAAGGGCGGCGGCGACGAGTTAAACGTACATCCCCTCACCGGGATGTACCAGAACTGGTTTTTGGACCATGCTTCCTATGTGATTTTTGGAGCGCGCCGTTCCGCACCTTTACGACGGTTTGAAACCGGTGCAGCGCCGCATTCTCCACACGATGAAGCGCATGGACGACGGCCGCTACAACAAGGTGAGCGAATATTGCGGGCGAAACGATGAAGTTTCACCCGCACGGTGACGCGTCGATCGTCGATGCGCTCACGCAAATGGGGGCGTCAGAATTTGCTCATCGATTGTCAGGGTTCGTGGGTAACATCCTACGGGCGACGACGCGGCTGCTCCGCGTTACATCGAAGGACGACTGACGAAAGTTTGCCCTCGATGTGCTGTTCAATCCCAAAACGACGGAGTGGAAACTCGTACGACGGGCGCAACAAGGAGCCGGTGGCGTTGCCGGTGAAGTTCCCCTGCTCTTGGCGCAGGGAGCGAAGGTATCGCCGTGGGCTTGAGTGCGAAAATCTTGCCCTCACAACTTCGGCGAACTCTGTGATGCGGCGATCGCCTGCCTGCGTGGGGAAGAGTTCAACCTCTTTCCCGACTTCCAAACGGGCGGTCTCATCGACGTGTCGCGCTACAACGACGGTTTGCGCGGCGGTGCGGTGAAGGTGCGTACGGGTGGAAAAACGCGACAGCAAAACCATTGCGATCACCGAATTGCCCTACGGCAAAAACGGTGGACACGCTGTGCGAAAGCATCAAGAAGGCGGCCGATAAGGGGCGCATCAAGATTCGTCAGATCCAAGACTTCACGGCCGAACAAGTTGAAATTCTCATTCATCTCGCCCCCGGTGTGTCGAGCGACAAGACGCTCGATGCGCTCTATGCGTTTACGGATTGCGGTGAGCATTTCGCCCAACTGCTGTATCATCGACACCGACACGCCGCGTTTTGTGACGGTAAGCGAGGTGCTGCGCACGAATGTGGCTAATACCACCGACCTCCTGCGCCGCGAGTTGGAGATTCGCCGCGGCGAACTGCTCGAGAGCATGATGTTCGCTTCGTTGGAACGCATCTTCATCGACGAGCGCATCTATAAAGACAAAGCCTATGAGAATGCGCCCGACATTGATGCGGCGTTGCTGCACATCGACGGGCGTCTCGAACCATTCAAGAAAGATTTCGTGCGTGAAGTGACGCGCGACGACTTGTTGCGCCTGCTCGAAATCAAGATGGCGCGCATTTTGAAGTTCAACAAGGCGAAGGCCGACGAACTCATTGCGCGCATCAAGGCCGAACTCGAACAGATCGACTACGATTTGGCGCACATGACCGAGGTGACGATCGACTGGTTTGAAACCATCAAGGCGCGTTATGCCGACGAACACCCACGCCGCACTGAGATTCGCTCGTTCGACACGATCGAAGCAGCCAAAGTGGTGGAGGCGAACGAGAAACCCTATGTGAATCGCGCCGACGGTTTCTATGGGTACTTCGTTGAAGAAGGACGAGTTTGTGGAGAACTGCTCGAACATAGACGATGTGATCATCTTCTACCGCGACGGAACGTACAAGGTGACGCGTGTGGCGGAGAAAGTGTACATCGGTGAGACCGAACGCTCGAAGGCCGAGAAGAAGAAAGCCGAGATCGTGCACATCGCCGTGTTCAAGAAGAACGATCAACGTACGATCTACAATGTGGTGTATCGCGACGGAAAGGATGGGGCGTACTACATCAAGCGCTTCAACGTGACGAGCATCACACACGACCGCGAATACGATCTCACCCGCGGTGAGAAGGGGTCGAAGATTCAGTATTTCACGGCGAACCCGAACGGCGAGGCCGAAGTGATCAAAGTGACGCTGAAGCCGAACCCGAAGTTGCGCCGCATCTTTTTCGACAAGAGTTTCTCGGAGTTGGCGGTGAAGGGTCGTGCCTCGAAGGGCAATTTGCTCACCCGCTTGGACGTGTTGCGCATCACGCTCAAATCGCACGGCGGTTCGACGCTGGGCGGTCGCAAGGTGTGGTTCGATCCCGATGTGCAGCGCTTGAACTTTGACGAACGCGGCAACTACCTCGGCGAGTTCCACACGGACGATCTTGTGCTGGTGGTGCTGGACAACGGCGATTTCTACACCACGAACTTTGATCCCAACAACCACTATGAATCCACCGGTATCCTGCGCGTGGAGAAGTTCTCGGAAGACAAGGTGTGGACGGCCGTGCTCTTTGATGCCGACAACGACAACAACCTTTATATTAAGCGTTTCACCTTCGAGCGTGCGGCGCAGACGCGCGCACTTGAATTTCATGGGCGATAACCCGGCTTTGTCGCTTTGTGGCGCTTCCAGTGAGGCGTATCCGCGCTTTGAGGTGACCTATGGTGCGCCCGATGATTTCCGCGAGCCGTTGATGATCGACGCCGAAGAGTTCATCGGCGTGAAGAGCTACAAGGCGAAGGGCAAACGTGTGACGACGCTCAACGTGGCGAAGGTGACGGAACTGGAACCGACGCGCTTCCCCGAACCGACCGAAGAGGAGGCCGAATACAGCGAAGAGGGCGATGATACGCCGGATTCGGGCGCTCCGACCTCGGACGAACCGTGCAGACGGTGGATCCGCCTTCGCAAACGGAGGATGATCTGATGGACGACCTGACGGGACAGTTGAAACTCTTTTGACGGCGGTCGACGACTGATTGTAGTGTACTTGCTGTTTGGGACAACTGACGTCTTGTATTCGGCACCCACTTCAAAAACAAACAAAACGATGAACTTACAAGAGATACTTGAACACCGCCGCGGTGCGTTATTATGATGCGTCGAAACCCATCGACGCCGATCGCGTGAAGGAATGTGCGTTTGGCCACCTGGCGCCCACGAGTTCGAACATGCAATTGTGGGAGGCCTACCATGTGACCGATCGCGCCACGATCGACCGCCTTGTGCCGGCCTGCATGGGGCAGTCGGCGGTGAAGACCGCGCAGCAGTTGGTGGTGTTGTCGTGCGTCCCGACCTGTGGAAGGTGCATGCCGAAAGCGTGTTGGCCGCCAACGAGGAGAATGTCCGCAAGACCTTCCCGGAAGCGAAGTGGGGAAAAGTATGCCGGTCTGCAACGAGCGTATTATCGAAAGATCGTTCCTTTCCTCTATTCTCGCTGTTTCGGTGTTTGGGGACTGTGTCGCAAGGTGATAGCGAGCGTGACGGGCTGTTTTCGCCCCATTGTGCGCCAAGTGACGGAGAGCGACATGCTGGCGGTGCAGCACAAGAGTTGCGCGCTGGCGGTGCAGACCTTTATGTTGGCGATGAGCGAAGTGGGTTACGACACTTGTCCGCTCGAAGGTTTCGATTCGGCTCGTGTGAAGAAAGTGCTCGGTTTGCCTTGTGCGGCACGGGTGAACATGATTGTGTCATGCGGCGTTCGTGATGAGGCACGTTTGCTCACTGAGCGCGTGCGTTTGCCCTTCGAAGAACAATATCATCGAATGTGAGCCGTGGTGTTTTCGTTTCGGATCTACGTGCGATAAAATGAACTCCCCTCTGTTGCATTGGCAGCAGAGGGAGTGTTGCATTACAGCGAACGGCGGTCAAAAGGAAGTTTTTCGCCGAGTTTCATTTGCACCTCACCGGCGATGAGACGTGTGCGCGAGGCGTCCTCGTTGGGGGTGATGAGGAGCATGTTGTCTTGGAGGGTGACGAGATAACCGTCGAGTCCGCGAATGACGGCGCCGAAGCCTTTTAGGTAGGCTGACGAGGGTTTGGCGTGCCTTGGAAGAGCACCTCGTTGCTGCCGATGGTGGTGTTGCCGTCGACGTTGGCGGGGAGGGTTTCCTTCATCACCGCCACGATCCCCACGTCTTTTCCAACCGAAGGTGCAGGCTTGTACGACCGTGGGGGCGCCGTCATTGAGCACCACGCGGTCGAGGCTGCAATGCTCGGCGGCGGGATAGCAGTCGGCCAATGGTTGGTTTTCGCTTTCCGCGTCGGGAAGGGCGCATCAACGGGCGGGAGTCCCGGAATGAGTTGACCCTACGAGGGGCAACATGGTGCGGGCATTCCACAGGAAAAGGCCGGTGTTCCACAGAAATTCGCCACTCGCCACAAAACGGACGGGCGAAGTCGAGCGGCGGTTTCTCTGTGAAGGTTTTGAGAGAGAAGCGATGGTCGCCGAGGTCGTCGCCTTTTGGATGTAGCCATAGGCCGTGTTGGGGCTGTGTGCCGCCACGCTCATGGCTAAGAAACTCGTGTGGGTGCGAACGAAGTCCAGTCCTTCGGTGATTTCTTGTGCGAAGGCTTGTTCTCCGGTGATGAATTGGTCAGTCGGTGTGGCGACGAAGCAGGCCTCGGGGTCGCGGCGGGCGATGCGCCGCGGGCCTCATGCGGCAGCCGGTGCGGTGGAGAGCTGCGTGGGTTCGGCGAGAATGTTTTCGGCGGGAAGTTGAGGAAGTTGTTCGCGAACGGTGTCAACGTATTCGGCGAAGGTGGAAATATAGATGTTTTTCGACAGGGAAGGAGGCGGCGAAACGCTCGAAGGTGAGTTGAAGCAGTGTTTTTCCCGATGCCGAAGAAATCGATGAACTGCTTCGGCTTGCGTTCGCGGCTCACCGGCCAGAGACGTTTTCCGACTCCGCCTGCGAGAAGGATGCAATAATTGTGATTGGTCATAGCAGGAGGCGTTGTTTTGTAAAGGCGAATATACAATTTCGCTTTTGATTGAACGAAAGTTTTGCGAGAAATTGCCACTGAGGAGAAGTTTTCGTGTAGAAGGCAAATATTTTGGTGAGTAATTTGCGTATGCTGCAAAAATGCACTACCTTTGCAAAAGAATCAGGTTAAGACTTGCAAAGAACGATTTTGCGATTGCTGTTCTTCTCCGTATGATTTGCTCCGATGGCGGAATCGGTAGACGCGTCGGTCTCAAACACCGATAGAAACCTGTGCCGGTTCGACCCCCGGCTCGAGTACAAAAGCAAGCGCTCCACAATCAGAAGATTGTGGAGCGCTTCTTTTGTTGTGTCGGTGCCGGACCAATTCGTACCGTTCGTTCAGTTCTCTTCTTTTCGCGAGTGTTTTGTTTTCTCGCTACGAATCCCTGCAAGGAAGGCGCCCACCACCAATCGGTGTGTGGGCGCTTTCGCTTTGTGGGTGTAGTACCCTGCCGCATTTGCAGCAAATGCCGGGTGGCTTACAAGATTTTGACGCCGGGAAGATGGCGTGCGAAGATGTTGTGGGCGTTCTCTTTGCGCTCTTTCGACAGCGGTTCTACGCCTTCGAGGGGTAGGACAAGCCCATGCTTTTCGTATTTGAAGGTGCCCATGGTGTGGTAGGGGAGCACTTCGACGCGTTCGATAACGGTGTAGGGCTTTGAGGTATTCGGCCACGGCGTTGAGGCGTTCATCGTCGTCGGTGATACCGGGAACGACCACGTGGCGCAACCACACGGTTTGCCGATCTCTTGAAGGTAGTCCAAGAAAGCGCGCATTGTGGTCGCGCGTCACGCCGATGTAGTCCTCGTGAATGGAGTCGTCGACCGTTTTCACGTCATAGAGAATGAGGTCGGCTGCAGCCGCGGCACGGCGTGCGGCTTCCGTCCACACAGAACCGGCGGTGTCGAGCGCCGTGTGGATGCCTTCGGCACGACAGAGGTTGAAGAAGGCTTCGACAAACTCGGCCTGCAGCAAAGGTTCGCCGCCGGTGCAGGTGACGCCACCCGACTTGATGAAGTTTTGTACTTCCGCACTTCGCGAATCAGTTCTTCGGGCGTGAGTTCGTATTTTGTCTTTGCTCCAATCTCCCATGTGTCGGGATTGTGGCAGAATTTGCAGCGCATGGGGCAGCCTTGCAGGAAGGTGACGAAGCGGATGCCGGGGCCGTCTACCGTCCCTCATCGATTCGAGGGAATGGATGCGTCCGATGATCGGAGAATCGGTGGATGTCATAGAGAATTGTAGTGTTATGTCGAGGTGGAGTAGTCGGTTGCCGATTGCTTTCGTGCTCGGCACGCCGTACTTTTGGTGTTTCTGTGCCGTGTGCTTGTAGTAAGCGCAAGCAGGATAGTTGTCGGCAACCTGCAGGAGGATGAGAAAGTCAAGACACTCAGGAGCAGCTGTGTACTGTTTTCCTGAGTGTCTTGAAGTGTTTATGCGATGATTTCAGCGCCGGTTTAGCGGCAGCTGCTGATGGTACGAGAGATCACGTCGAGTTGTTGTTCGCGCGTGAGCTTGATGAAGTTCACGGCGTAGCCCGAAACGCGGATGGTGAGCTGCGGGTACTTCTCGGGGTGTTCCATTGCATCGTAGAGGAGATCGCGGTCGAAGACATTCACGTTGAGGTGCTGACCACCGTCGGGCGTGAAGTAGCCGTCCATGAGCCCTACGAGGTTGTTGATCTTCGTCTCATCGTCCTTACCGAGTGTGGCGGGAGAGATGGCCCAAGTATAAGAGATGCCGTCGTGCGAGTGCTGGAAGGGGAGTTTCGCCACAGAAGCGAGCGAAGCCACCGCACCCTTGGTGTCGCGGCCGTTCGCGGGTTGGCACTGGAGCGAAGGGAACGCCGGCAGGACGTCCGCAAGGCGTAGCCCCTGTGTCTCTACCGTACACCACGTTCGAAGTGATGGTGAGGAGCGACTGCGTGGGGTGAGAATCGCGGTAGCCTTCAGTGCTGACGCATCGTAGTTCATGAACGTCTTGGTGATGTCCACGCGATCTGGTCGGTAGCGTCGTCGTTGTTACCGAAGGGCACGTAGCTGCCTTCCTGTTCGAAGCCAACAGCGAGACCGCGTTCGTCGCGAACCACGCGTACCTTACCGAACTTGATAGCGGCCAACGAGTCGGCAACGATCGAGATACCGGCGATACCGCTGGCACGAGTGCGGAGAATGTCCCCGTCGTGAAGTGCCATTTCCAATGCCTCGTAGGCATACTTGTCGTGCATGTAGTGGATGATGTGGAGCGCGTTGCGTAAACACGTGCCAACCATTGCATCATCTGGTCGAACTTCTGCATCACCTCTTCATATTCGAGATATTCGCCCGTGATGGGGGAAGAGGGGAGAAATCTGCTTGCCGTTCATTTCGTCCACACCACCGTTGATGGCATAGAGCAAGCACTTCGCCAAGTTGGCGCGAGCGCCGAAGAACTGCATTTGCTTACCGATGCGCATGGGTGATACGCAGCAAGCGATACCGTAGTCGTCGCCGTAGTCGGGACGCATTAGGTCGTCGTTCTCATACTGGATGGCCGAAGTGGCAATCGACATCTTCGCGCAGTAGCGCTTCCAGTTTTCGGGGAGACGCGTCGACCAAAGCACCGTGAGGTTAGGTTCGGGAGCCGGTCCGAGGTTCGTGAGCGTGTGGAGGATACGGAAGCTGGTCTGTCACCATCGCGGCCGTCCATACCCATACCGCCGATCGATTCAGTCACCCAAACGGGGTCGCCGGAGAAGAGGGCGTTGTATTCGGGGGTGCGGAGGAAGCGCACAATACGGAGCTTCATCACGAATTGGTCGATGAGTTCCTGCGCTTCTACTTCCGTGAGCTTACCGGCGCGGAGATCGCGTTCGATGTAGATGTCGAGGAAGGTCGAAACACGGCCGATCGACATCGCAGCACCGTCTTGGTCCTTGATGGCCGCGAGGTAAGCGAGATAGACGTATTGCACTGCTTCGCGAGCGTTCTCAGCGGGACGAGAAAGGTCGAAGCCGTAAGCCTCACCGAGTTTGATGAGATCCTTCAGCGCGTTGATCTGTTCGGTCGTCTCTTCGCGGAGCTGAATTGTCTTGTCGTTCATCTCTTGAATCTCGAGACGCGCCAAGAACTTCTGCTTGTCCTCGATGAGGTTGTTCACACCATAGAGGGCAACACGGCGATAGTCACCGATGATACGGCCGCGGCCGTAAGCGTCGGGCAGACCGGTGATGACGTGGCTGTTGCGGCAACGGCGGATTTCCGAAGTATAAGCCGAGAACACACCCTTCGTTGTGCGTCTAGCGATACTTTGGTGAAGATTTCCTTCGTCCAGTTGTCGAGCCTCATAACCATAGGCGTTGAGCGCATTTTTCCACCATACGCACACCGCCCTTGGGGAAGATTCCGCGTTTGAGGGGAGCGTCCGTTTGCAGACCGACAACGACTTCCTTGTCCTTGTCGATATAACCTGCACCGTAAGTGGTCACACTCTGCGGGAGGCGTGTTTCGACGTCGTAGAGTCCTTTCTCACGTTCCACTTTGAACATTTCGCTCAACTCTGTCCCAGAGAGCGAGGGTGTTTTTCGGTAGGAGGAGCCAAGAAGCTGTCGTCGCCTTCGTAAGGGGTGTAGTTGTATTGGATGAAGTCACGTACGTTAACTTCGTCCTTCCAGATGTTTCCGTCGAAGCTGCCGGCGATGTCGGTCAGTTGCATAGTTCGGTATGTTTGAGGATGAATAGTTGGAACCACGGACAGAGTCCGGCATAGGATAGAATGGTTTCTTTTATCTTATGCGATACAAATGTACGACTTTCGACACTATACGCCAAATATAAAAGCATAAAAATTGTAGATGTGTCGTGCTGTTTGCCGTAAAATGCCTACTTTGCTGCGCAAAATGGTGGTATGTGTGCAGCGTTTTTTCTGATTCTCGGCCATAATCTGCTTGTTTCGCCAACTCGGGCTACACAAAAGCCCCTTCTCACACTTTCTCTCCGCAGGGTTTGTCCATCTCGTGGCGAAAAACCTACTTTTTGTGTTATGAATCGCTTCTACTTTGTCTTTGTCTTCGTTTGCAGCCTCCTCCTTATCGGTTGCACGGGCAGCCGCCGTCAGCCCCCCGAAGTGCCGCGTCCCGCACCTTCCGTTTATTATTGGCGCACCGTCCTCGAATTTTTCCGCCCGGGAACGCGATTTTCTGCGCCACCACCACATCGGCAAAGTCTATCTGCGCTATTTCGACGTCGCCCCCGATCAAATCACCGACGAGCCCGTGCCCGTGGCCACCTTTGCAGTGGCGCGATTCCGTTCCCCGACGGCCTCGAAATCGTTCCCGTGGTCTTCATCGTCAACTCCTGTCTCGACGCCGCCCGGCCTTGCTCGACACCCTGGCCGACCGCATCGCGTATCGCGTCGAACAAATGAGCACCACCAACGATTGCGACAGTCGGTGCGCGAAGTGCAGATCGACTGTGACTGGACTGCCCAAACGGCCTCGGCCTATTTCGCCTTCCTGCGCCGATTGCGTAGCACCTTGACCGCGCACGGCCTCGGACTCTCCGCCACCATTCGCCTCCACCAGCTCAGCCAAGCCGCGCCCCCGGTGGATTACGGCGTCTTGATGCTCTACAACACCGGCGATCCCGCGCGATGTGAGCAACCCCAATCCCCATCCTTCGTCTGCGCGACGTCAAGCTCCTTCGTTAGTGGCATCGCCGCCTATCCCTCCGCTCTCCGCCGCCTATCCCTGACTACCATTGGCAGCGCCTCGTCGGCGGTGGTCGCCAGCGTCTGCTCTATGCCGAACGGCTCGACGACTCCACCGTCTATCGCCGCGTGCGCCCCCGATGCCTACGTCGTCATCTCCTCGCGCTACGTCAGTCCCGTCGTGGGCGGAAGCCGCGAATCAGATGTGCTGTCCGTACCGGCGACCCGTCTTCGTCCACGATAGCAACTTCGACGAGATCCGCGCGTCCGTGCTAAACTTCGCGCCGCCGTCCGACTTGCACCGACAAGTCATCCTATCCCTCGACTCCAAAAACATAGAACGTCATTCCTCCTCCCGTTATGAAGAAATTTATCGTCCTTAGTCTGCTTTTTGTTCTCACCTTTGCAGCGGGTCGGGCGTGTTGCTACGTGCCCACCACCAACTACTATATTTATAAGATCGTTCCCGACAATCGCCAGCGTCCTTCGCTCTACGATGCCGTAGCCCGCAACTGGGCCAACTCACGTGGAGGCATCTCGATGGAGGATGCCAACGGCGCATTGGAAGAACTCACGCGCTTGTCGCCGTCCGACTTCGGGAAATCGGAAAACACCCTTCTCGAAGCCGCCCGTAGTCGCAAGGACTACGATGCCTTGGCCTATCTGCGTTCGCTCGTCGACTACCTCACGCCTCGTCCCGTTGGCTCCCGCCGGTGGGACTATCCCACCAAAACGGAGTGGCTGCCCGCCAAACCTCGAACGCCTGAGCCGTCCGCAAACCAAAGTCGGCCGATAGGGGCGGCGAATACCATTTGTTGCGCGCTCGTTGCGCCTTCGCGCTCGGTCGCTATGCCGACGTCGTTCGTCTGTGGGACACTCGCCCCAGCGATCAGGGAAGCCGCGTGGATGCCCTATCTTCCGCAATCTTTACGCCGGCGCCCCTCGTGCGCTCGGGACGCAGCCCCGAAGCCATTCGCATCTACGCCGACCAAAACGACAGCGAGAGCCTGCGCTTTCTCGTCTACAAGCTGCGCAACCTCCGCGGCATCCGCCAAGAATATGCTTCCGACGCCAACTCCCCCCTGCTCCCCTATCTCGTCGAAGACTTCGTGTCGAATGTACAGGAAACCATGACAACACCGCCGACACCGCCTATCTTTCCGTCATCGACCGTGCCCGCGTGTTGCAACGCGAGCAGCAAGACTTCATCGCCTTCGCCCAAAAGGTCGTCGCCGAAAAGCGCTCAAAGTCTCTCGCCATGTGGCAGTCCGCCATCGCCATGATGTATTATTACAGTGGGCAATTTGCCCAAGCCGACCAGGCCGCCGAAGCCGCCCTCCCGCTTTCCGGCACCCCATGATGCGCACCAATGCCCGCGACGTCCGCGTCTTCACCTCTTTGGCGCACCGCGGCATCACCGACGCCACGCTCAATGCCACTGGCCCGATCTGCGTCGCTGGGAAGGAGACACCGAGAGTGGCCACGGCCGTAACCTCCACACTCGTTTGGTGCGTCAAGACCTCATTCGCCCTCGAGAAAGCCTGCCGCCCTTCGACGCCCTCCCTGGCGCAGCGTTCCGAATTTTGACGCAGCACGCTCATCAATATGGACAACGGCTCGCGGTTATGATCCCAACATGATCTCACGGCTCGTCCCTACTTCGACGCCATCGACCGCCTCAGTGCCGACTCCTCAAAGCCTATTACACCTACCTCCACAGCCCCGCCCGCGAAGCATGGCAGAAATTGTGGAAACCCACCTCGTTCGCCGGCAAAGAGTTTTATTATGATCTTATGGGCACGCGCCTGCTTCGCGAATGCCGATTTGCTGAGGCCATTCCCCTGCTGACGAGCCTCACCTTCCGCGCGTCGCAAAACACGTGCCATCTATGCCGCCATGCGCGATTATAAGTCGAACGTTGCACCGCCGGCAGCCCAGTCCACGATTACGATCCCGAGATGGAGTACAATATCGAGCAAAACAGCAAATTGAAATTCTGCCAGGGAACGTGCTCCGCTCGCAGTCAACTCAAAGCCGCCGACGACGTCGCCTTTGCGTCAGCGCATCGCCTCACCGTCTCGCTTCCTCCACTCGCCCAAGCCCCCGGCTGCCGGCGACTGTTGGTATCTTTCGCGCTACGGCATTTCGGCCCCGTCCTCCGATGTCTATGAAGACGACCTCGGCACCGACCGCTTCCGAGGCGACGCCTTGCAGCAACTCGCTCTTCGCTACTCGATCTCGCCGCGGCGGCTGCACCGATCGCAACCTGCGCGAGCGCGCCTCGTCGGATCGCGTGGTTGCCCGACGATCCGGCTCATCGACCGCTACGACAACGCTTCGCACCGCCGCATCTACCGCAAGCAGTCGCGCCAGTTCAAAGCCCTACATGAAGTTGGCCGCATGGCGCGCCACGGTCACGCCTCGGCCTACGTCAATCATTGCGACATTCTCACCCGTTTTGCCCGCGACAACCATCGCTAAGCCGTCCGCCCGCCCGTCAGGAAAACGACCTCTTCAGCTGGTTGCCGCCTACGATTTGCCCATTCGTTCGTTCTGATGCCGCGTTGCGTTTTCCACTTATGAGAAAACCCTCCGCAATCGGATGTTGCGGAGGGAGTGTTGATTGTCAGGAGGGAGGCCTTGTTTCGTGTTTGTCAGTCTTCGAGGATAGTACCTGAGTTCGGTCTAAGCAATAAATATTTTTAGAACCTCACCACTCCAAATGGCGGATGAACCTATTTTGTTGATACCTGAAGCCATTTTGTCATATTATCTAATCAAGGTGGTAAATGTCGTCCCAAATTAAGTGTCGAATCTTTTCGATGGACGCTAACATAGAGTGGTAAGTAGACTTCTTGATCTTCAAATGAGTGATTAGCGTCGTCAATCGCAATGGAGAAGAAGTTAAAATGCTGATTTTCTAGGAGTGCATACTCTATTCCTTTTTGGTGTTCGAGATAATTGATTAAGTTGTCGTTTTTTGCATAAGCAATAAAGATGAGGCAGCGAATACTTTGCAGATATTCTTTGGGGTTATAGCGAATGAATGCAAGTAGACGTGCGTCGTTTTTGAATAGTTCCGTTTGACTTTTTACAAATTCTTGCTGTGTTTGTACACCACCAAAGGATGAATTGAAAAAACTTGGATTCCGCTGATAAATCTCAGCTATTTCCTTTTCCAAATCTTTTATTGCCTGCTTATCTCTTGGTTCAGAAGCTATAAGTGAGCTGAGAGGTAAATAAAGTACCTAAGGAGATTAATTTCTGAATATGAGTGCCACTTTAAAAAAGGAGTAACACGCGACATAACTTGTTCGTAATATACTTGCTCTCCTTTCACCCCCGTAGTAGCAAGGAGTAGAAGTTGTTTTACCTCCGTGTTTCTTGATGCCTCAATAATGGCGACAGAACCTCCTTCACTATGTCCGATAACGCCCACTGGATGTGATGCGAAACGCTCATCGGACTTCAGAAAGGCTAAAGCATCATGGAGGTCGTCAGCTGCATCATGCATGGTATAACGACCTTCTTGAGGCTGCCCCCCTAGAAGGGTGTCCGAATAACTGCGGTTGTCATATCTGAACGTTGTGTATCCCTTACGGTTTAAAGAGTCAGACAAAGCCTTTAAAGAGACCCAATAGTCCCGATTGGAAGCTTGTGGTGGCGTTACTAAGACCAAAATAGGTGATTGCTGTGGGGCCTCAGCTACTTGTGAAACAACTCCCTGAAGTTTCATTTTCCCTTTGAGTATAGGGAAAGATACTTCTATTTGTCTAGTTGTTTGTGCCTGAATGGCGAAAGACTGCTCTAATAGTAGGCAGAAAGCGGTAAAATAATACTTCATTTCTTGACAGTGAATTAGAATCTTCATAATGGATATTTTTAGATCAAACTCAGGTTGTTACATTGTTTCTATTGCAAATGTAGTAGTTCTTTTGATATAAGGTGTTCCTTGTCTAAGTCCGCCACTCCAAAATAAAACTTGCGGACTTCCTTCAAATCCTCCCTTGCTTTCTTCCTTTCTTCCCGTCTTTCCTCGCGCGCGTACGCGTCAGGTGTTTTCTGTTTTTGTGTTCACCTCTTCACCGTCGGGAGTAAACGGTTGATCAATAGGACAATACGGTGATGTTGTATTTGGAGTTTGTGTTAAAATTCGATGTAAATAACCGATTGGTAGATAGATACGGTGAAGGCTTCACCCGTTGAGAGACACCTTTTCCTTCACCCGATGAAGGGGCGCACGAGGAGCTGATTTTTAGTGCGGAATGGTGATGGAAAAGGTGAAGCCGTGAAGGAAAGACGAGAGGAGCCTTTCACTGTATTTATTTGTGGTTCAGTGTGTTTGGTGGGTTTGTTGAAATATTTAAGGTGTTGCCTTCACCCTGCATCTTGCTTGTATATAGTCTGTTATCGCAGAATGGTGAAGGAGTGAAGGCTGAAAACGAAAACGGCGGACAGCGCACGCGCGAGGAATAGGGCGGCTTACCCTCCATTTTGGGGAGAGGGGAGAGCGAAAATAAAAGCGGGCACCCCGAGAGGAGTGCCCGCCGGTATGGAGAGAACGAGCGCTTAGGGCGTTGTCGTTTTCGAAGATCAGTCCGTCGCCAGATTTCTTGACGAGATGATGGG